>Ga0181411_1000018_pt1 | contig 43411 bp, 40 predicted proteins | sample 34SPOviralmetaG_FD_130114 | JGI IMG/M metagenome (GOLD analysis project Ga0181411, IMG submission 130114) | Marine viral communities from the oligotrophic San Pedro Time Series (SPOT) site, San Pedro Channel, CA, USA - 34 SPOT_SRF_2012-07-09 | ecosystem: Environmental > Aquatic > Marine > Strait...
TAAACTGATACAAGGTCACAAGGTTTGCCCTTATCTGAAAAACAAGGGGTCGGCAGTTCGATTCTGCCTCTGGCCACTTATAAACATTGGGGTTTTGCCCTTTCACAAACACACAAATAAAAACAGTGACTAAATAGTGACACGCTCACTATTGAATAGTGTTTTATTCTACGCTCACTGCGACATAGAGCCTGTCTATAACGAGCGTAAAATCAAACAGAATAAGCTAAACTGATACAAGGTCACAAGGTTTGCCCTTATCTGAAAAACAAGGGGTCGGCAGTTCGATTCTGCCTCTGGCCACAAAGTTTTATAAAAAATTAAAAACTTTTGTCTCAAAATGGTCATATACGAATTGGATTCAACATAAAAATATAATTAGCTTTTTCCCAACACACATAAAGTTAGAAATTTAAAAAATATAAAATATACTTATGAATAACTCTATGTCTTTAACCGCAATTGTCCCATTTTATAATGAAGAAAAAACTCTTAAAGAATCTATTGACAGGCTTATAAGTACAGGTATTTTTAATCAAATAATTTTGTCTGATGATTTATCCACAGATAACTCTTCCAAGATTGCAAAAACATTCTTGGAAGAACACAATAATTTTATATATATTTGCTCCAAACAAAACGATGGAAAAGGAGCCGCTTTGAAGAATGCACAAAGTCATATTGAATCAACTCACGTCATAATCCACGATGCGGATCTAGAGTACTATCCAGACGATATTGCAGAAATGTTGAATATATCTTACCAACATCCAAAATCATTAGTTTTAGGAAGTAGATTTATTGGGGACAAAATTCGAAAAAATGTTTATATTAGAACTTATTATGCAAATAAAATATTGTCAGGCTTTTTTTCAATTATCAATTTTTACAAAGTAACGGATGTTGCTACTTGTTACAAATTGATGCCGACAGAGTTTTTTCAGAATATAGATATCAAAGAAAGAGGTTTTTCAATAGAGATTGAAATTCTATCAAAATTTATAAAACATAATAGGAACATTAAAGAGTTGCCAATACGATACAGTGGTCGTAGCTATGAAGAAGGTAAAAAAATTAAAATTTATGATGGCTTTTTCTACTTATTGAACACATTAAAATATAAATTATTTCAATGAAACTTAAAAAAGATAGCTTCTATAAACTTTCTTATTATTTTATTTGGACTATGTACGTACTTTTGTTTTATAGAAACTTTTTTGAACTTACCTTTTTACCGGATTTAAATAGAAAAGAAGTCTTTATACCATTACTAACAACACTTTTAATATTTTTATTTTTTAAAAAACAGATTTTTAGTTTGAATATATTAATTTTTCAGTATCTTTTTTTAATAGCTTTACAGCTTTTTATAGTTTACAAAATTAATATAAATGATGTATCCATATTTTTACAGGCTCCTGACACAGAAACATATTTTAATCTCTATTCCTTTTTCTTTGGTTGTGATGAAAATTCCCTTTATGCATGCAAGGAGTCATATACAATTAACCACAGACTCCCCACTCTTCCAATAATAATTGGATTTCTAGATTTTTTTATTAACATAAATTATGTTCCATCAGTTTTTTCATTCTTAGTCTCTTTGCTTTGGCTTTTCCTTCCATTAGTTATTTTTAAAACTAATAAAATATATAAAACTTCAATTGCCCTATCTTTAATACCTTTATTTCCATTAATAACTGCCTACGGCTACCTATTATTAACAGATGCAATTTTTAGTATTTTGTTCTGGTTTTGGTATTTTAAATTTCTAAAATCATCAAATCCAAATAAATATAAATCAATTTATTTTGTATTTCTTTGTATAGCAATTTCTTTTCTAAGACCAGAGGGTCTAATATTTTTAGCAATTGCCATGATACTGCATGTAAATGGGAAAAATATAAAGATATATTTCTTAACGCTTTTAGGAATATTGATACTGTTAAATATTTGGAATGGTAATTCAGAATTAGAAAAAGCTGAAAGTAAAATTTATATTGTTAATGTTGTTCCTAAAACTTTACAAGTTGAGGAAAAGATTTCATTCAGTGAAGCTAGAAAGATTTCGTCACAATTATTTGAGGAACGAAACTATGATTTTACAACCATATTATTTGAAAATTATCCAGTTTCACTTAAGCAAATACTATCTTCTCAAGCTTACTGGTTAAATAGAAATACTAGTTTTTCATGGATAAAACAATATGAGAATCTTCCTAATACGTTTATTTATTTTCATTACTTGCTGTTTAAACCACTGTTCATAATTGGTTGGATTTCTCTATTACTGTCTAAAGATAGAGAGGATTTTAAAATTGGTATAATTATTTTAATTTGGATTTCTTTTGTTGCTCTTGCTGGCCCAGTAGATATTCCTAGATTTAATCTATTTATTAACTTACCTCTAATTTACGGCCTTACTAAACTTTTTGTTTTACTACAAGAAAGGATTAAAAACTAGAGTCAAATGGTTAGCCCATATCTGAAAAACAAGGGGTCAGCAGTTCGATTTAGATATAATTAAACAATCTGAGAGGGCTTGTGAAGCATAGGTTACTTTAATGATTCTTTCCATATTTTTTTATATTTAAATATAGTATTTATTAAATTGATTTCAGATTTGTAGCCCCTTTGCCATTTGGACTTACCATGTAATCTAGTGGTATATTTTATTTTAGGTCTAAGAACCTTTTGATTTTTAGACCTAAAATAGTAAAGCATAAAAACATCAAACGAAAAATCGTTAGGAATGAAATTTAATTTTTTTTCAAATAAGTCTCTTTTTATCAATGAGGGAACTCCTCCGGAGTCAAGCATATTTTGCTTAAAGTGAACAGATGCTATTATTCCAAATATTAGTGTCTTTAACCAATCATTTAAAGGTCTACCTGTTCTTTTTGCTTTGATTAAATCAAACTCTTGGTCAATAGATGACTCAAAGAAACTACATGCGTCCGCTGGTCTAATTTTCATATTTCCTGGCATCCAGCCAATATAACTATCAACACAATAATTAGTTGCTTTTTTGATACCACCACCGTAACCAAAATTTGATTCAAACTTTACAAATTTAATATTTTTTAATGGGTTGTTATTTAAATATTCTCCTATGAAGTTATCACTTGAACCATTATCAACTACTAAAAATTGAACGTCAGTCTTTATTTTTTTTAATTCTAAAAAAAACTCTTTAAAATTTTCAAAATCATTGTAAAAGGGAACGACTATCCTATAGCTTTTTATAAAACTTCCTCCTTTAAAAGTTCAATGTACTCATTTGGAGTTCCACAATCATAATATTTACCATCCATTAAATAAGCGCCTACTTTTTCACCATTTTCTAAAGCCTTGGCGGCAGAATAGCCAATGTGAAGATCTTTTGTTTTAATATATTGTTCAAATTCTTTATTAAACAAAATTGATCCCCAAGAATACTCAAAACCAGTATTAATATCTTTATCAATAATTTTTTCTACAAAGCCATTTTCAATTTTCACTTCTCCAAGCTTACCTCTTTGTTCATTTCTTATTTTCCAACACGCTAAGGTACATAAACTATTTTCCAAATTTTCTTTATCTAAAAATGGATATCCAGAAGAAAAGTAAGTATCTGGCATAATAATTAATGCTTGATTATAATTAAACTTTTTCAAAACTTCACTTACTGTTTCATTCATAGTAGTTGTTTCGACTTCCATGAATATAATATTGGAGAAATCATAGTCTAGAGATTTAATAATTGGCAAGAGATCTTTTCTTGTTGGTATAATAATCTCTTGTGAAAATTGTAAAAGATTTTCAATATGATACTCGAGAAGAGATTTGTAATCTTCATCTATTGGTAAAAGAAATTTTGGAATGCCTTTCATTCTCCTTGCATATCCTGCAGCTGGCAATATTGAGATCATTATGCAATTATAGTTCTTTTATTCGATTGGTATAGCAAACATTTACTTTGATGATTTATAATGTTCTATGATTAATTCATCAAAATTAATTAGTTGCAATTTTAAAAACATTCATCTTTTTACTTATTACCTTAATTATGATATTGATTGCTTAAACTGCTCACTTATAAAAGAAAGAATAGAAAAAACAGGTATATTAAAAAATGTAGTCATGTTTTATATTTTTTTATTAAATAAATTTAAATTCTTGCAAAAAATTCTAAAAAATAATAGTTTAAGTAAATTTATTTTTGGTTTAATAATACTTTTATACGAATCAAATATCGTAGAAACAGATTTAGCTTCAATAAAAAGTAAAAAAAAATTTGATCAAACAGAATTTAAATCAAGTGAAATTTTTGATGTAATTGTTGTTGGTAGTGGTCCTGGAGGATCTCTTGCTGCTAATGAAGTAATAAAAAAATACTCAAAAGTTCTCTTAATAGAGTCGGGAGACAATTTTAAGCAAAATTCTGTACAACACCACTCATACCTTCAAACTAAACTTCAATTTAAAAATGAGGGGATGACTTTTTGTTTAGGTAATATTCCGATGATATATGCAGAGGGAAGCACTCTTGGTGGTGGCAGCGAAGTAAACAGTGGACTTTATTTTAAACTAGTTAATCCCTATAAAACTAAATTGCTAAAAGCATCTAATTTAAATATTGAGGAATGGAGCATTGCAGAAAAAGAAATCGAACATTCACTTTCTGTACAAAATGATCCAAATTTTGATATAAATTCCTCTAATTCTGCACTTCATATTGGTTCATTAAAAAATAATTTTGATTCTAATGAAATACCTAGATGGAAGAAATATAACCCTACGGAACAACATCAGAGTATGCAGGTAACATATATAAAAAGTGCCCTAGAAAAGGGTCTAAAAATTATTACTGGACGTACTGTTACAAAAATTGATAATTCTAAAAAAGAATTTATCAGTATTTACACAGTCGACTCAAATAATAAAAAATTTGAATATAAATCAAAAAAAGTTGTATTGTCAGGTGGAACTGTGGGAACACCTAAAATTTTAAAAAAATCAAAACTAATTAGTGGGCGAGTTAATTTTAATTTTCACCCTATGTTTAGGATGGTTGCAGAAAACAAAAATGAGATAAATACTGGGGATTTATTTCCGCCAATACAATCTTGGACCAAAGACAAAGTACATAAATTTGGATATTCTGTATCAACTTATCCATATATAAAAGCAACTCTTGCCTCTTTAGGGAATAATGATGTAAAAAATGATTTGAAAAATCTAGCGTGCTTCTTTAGTACAACCACATTAGATAGTTCTAAAGGCAGGTTAATATTCGCCAAAGACAATACAATACCTTTTATTTATATTAGAAAACGAGACAGAGAAAAAATAAAACAGGGTTTTAAACTTTTACATAAAGTTCTCGAAAAAGGTGGCGCTAGTGAAATTTGGCCAAAATCTCCAGACAAACTTTCACCAATGACAACCGTTCATCTTTTTAGTTCACTTCCTCTATTTAAAAATGACCAAATAGGTGAAAACGGTGAACTAAAATCAGATTCTAGAATCAAAATATCTGATGGTTCTATTTTACCAGTAGCACCTTGGGGTAATCCACAAGCTGTAATTATGGCTTTAAACTTAATACTAATTAGAAAATGGATGAACAAATTTGAGTAATAAGCAAAAAATTCTGGTTTTAGGCTCTTCTGGCTTTTTAGGAAAAAAAGTTGTTAGTTTATTAAGTAACAGCAATTACTTGATAGATTTTTGTGATATAAAGCCAGAGAAAAATTTAAATAATTTTTTCAATATGGAAATTAATGATTTTCTAGAATTTAAAAATTTTAACCTTGAAGAGTATTCCTACATAGTAGATGTTGCTACTGTCCTTCCTTACAAAAATGATAAAAAAGAGTTGATGAAAAAAAATGTAGATTCTGTAAAAAACTTAATAAGTTGTAATTTCAATAAAAATCACCAAATTATTTATGTAAGTTCAAGTGGAATTTATGGAAATCCTAATGTTCTTCCAATATCTGCAGATACCCCTTTTAAAACTCTTGATTTCTATGGAGAGTCAAAACTTGAAGCTGAAAATCTTTTAGTTAATTCAAATCTAAATTATTCAATTATTCGCCCCAAAGCGATACTAGGAAATGGTCGTTCGGGAATTTTTGAAGTTTTCTTTAACTTAATTAATAGAAAGCTACCTATTCCTTTACCGAATAATGGGAATCAAATAATGCAGTTCGTAGATGTAATTGATGTCGCAAGAATGATTGAACATTTAATAGTAAATAATGTTTGTGGAATATTTCCAGCTGCTGCACCAAATTTCATGTCAATGAATCAATACTTGGAAAATATTGAAAAAGTTTTTGATATAAGAGTACGAAAATTAAAACTTAATGCAAAAATTTTTCAAGCTATAGGAAATTTACTAGTTTATTTAAAATTGACTAATTTCACAAAATGGCACTTTGGTGGATACTCCTATTCCTCATATTTTGATCCTAACTGGAAGCCAGATGGTTTTAAATATAAATTTTCTTCCCTAGATACTTTTTTGAAAACTGGAGAAACATATTTAAAAAAATGAACAGTTCAATGAGATCAATATTTAACTATATAAAATTAAACTTTGTTTTTTTTATATTTCACTTTTTGACTTGGAATATCTTTAGTGTTTTTTTTGATTCTTTTTTAAGCTTTCTGTTGCAGTATGCCTTTTTTTCAACTGTGTACATATATCTGAATAAAAAATTTGATTATATTGTTTTCTTGTTTCCTACTCTATTGTTGTATTTTATTACTGTAATATCTTTTTTAGACAGATCAATAACTGTAAATTTAATGACTTACTACGCTCAAGTAGAAATAATTTTACCATTAGAACTAATGAATTTAGATCAATTCACTACCGAAAATATGATACAAAAAAGAATAGATGAACAAATTTCTTCTGGATTATTAATTGACAAAAATTCCTATCTTGAATTATCTAATATAGGAAGTTTTTTTAGTGAACTCTACCTTTTTTTGAAAAAGTTTTATTATTGAATTAAATCACTATATAAAGATATAGTTCTTTAAAATTTGTAGGTTTATTAAAGAATAAATAATGATACGTACAAAATTATTTTTTTTGAAAAATATCAAAATACATGTTTGACTCAATGAGCATGTAATTATTTTTTATTTCTTTATCTAGCGGTTCAAACTCGGCTCTCCCATCTCTAAGATCTCCCCCAAGAAAAGAGGTATTTTCAAGGACTATATAAGTTGGTGGTTTATTTTTCATATCCTCTTTCCACTTCTCTATATTTCGTGGGAATGGTTTTTCACCATGATAGGGGTTTCCAAGAATCCTTTTTATTCTCCAGATGCTTACGGTTGGGATTCTTTTTTGATTTAAATAAAGTATGGGCGAATCTGTCCAGAAATAAATCGTAGCACTTTCTGATGCATTATTAGAAAGCCATTCATTAAGCTTTTTTTCTCCTTCAGACATATTGCCTAGATTATTCTCTATATATCTATTAAAACTTAAATCATCAAAGTTTATTCTGTATGCACGAATTCCATCTCTAAGTCCAGGAATAATACTTAGAGAGACTAGTAGTACTAGAATGCTCATTTTTATATAATTCTTATTCAGTTCTAATTTATATGATAAATACAGAGTTAGTAATAAGAATGTTGGGATAGCAGTAGCAAGATAATATCTCAATCCCCCCGCAAAGATAACTTGCATCCATGAATTAATCCAGAAGATAATAAGTAATTTAAAATTATTAGGAGACTCAACATTCCTAAGCTCCTTGACTGCTATATATAAGGGTAAATAGAACCACAGTAATTTAAAGAATAAAATTCTAATAAGATTAAACAGTCCTGTTAGGTCATTATTTTTTAGTAAATCAATACTACTAAGGACCCCATATTGACTTAGGCTCTCAGACATGACATAAGAAATATTTGTTGAAAAAAAATAATAAATAGTTAAAAAGAAAGGGCGAAAAGGAACCCCATCAAGAAATGCTAGGTCCTCAGCAGCAAATGCATCATAGTTTTGTCTAAAGTAGAGGGCATACTCAAACCAATAGGTCCAGAATTCATCAAAATTATTCGTTATAAAATAAAAAGCGGAGATAGTTAAAAATGTAGTTAAACCTCCTGCATAAAAAAACATCTGATTTTTTAATGTGATTTTATATAAATAGAAATAACCAAAAATGGTTAAGATAAAAAATACGTCACTCTGAACACTTATAGAAACAAGGCCAAACAGCATTCCACTAATAAAAAAAATTAGTTTAGTTTGTTTCCTAACAAGTAGAAAGAGAATTAATATCAATAAAGTATGCCCAATCAGTCTCAGATGAAATGTGTGAAAAGTTACTCCTTCAGGGCCAAATATTAATCTTAAAAAAAGTAATCCAACAATTATAAAAGATATTTTTTTGTCTCTTCTGTGAAAGGTCACAAGACCTAAATTAAACATTATATTTATGCAAATTAATGTACCGATAGTTAACCCAATCCACATAAGGTCATATTCAAACATGTTTAAAACTAATCTGTAGATTTGATATGTTACGGGCCCTTTCTGATCCGGGCTTATGCTATGAAGACTTCCACCCAACCCATTTACTTGTGCTGCTTGTAAAAAGACCCAGGCAGTATCTGTTGTGTAACTATTAGCTTCCCATTTAAAGAACCCCAGCAGAGAAATAGGAATCGTTATGAATAGCAGCTTTAGAAAAGAAATTCTATTCTGTTTTTCTTGAATATACTTCATGTTCAATGGTAGATAATAATATTAAATTATAAATACCACCCTTTTAATCAATAATATTAAACTAAAAAATATTGATTATGAATACCAAACAATCAAAAATTTATTCATTAGTGTTAAAAAGTTTACTGGTTTTATTTTTATCAATTCCATTTATCCTCAATACCGTTACGAATCAGGTATATAAAGATGTAAAAAATGTTGAGCTCAATCAAAACCTAAAACTGCCTTCATTTGAAGGAGGTAATTGTTTATATACAGTTTCCGAAGTGCAAGAGTGGATAGATAAAAACCAACTAGATTTTGAGTTAGTACCTAAAAATGAAAAAGTCTACTTACTTGATTCACCAAAGAAAATTCTTTGTCTAGGAAAAATAATTGGCTCAGAACAGGATCAAAGTAAAAAAGTTTCTTCTATAGAAGAAGGAAATTTAAACGTTACTGTGGGAACAAATATTACCCTATATAATCTAATAAAAGTACTCTCCTCATTTATTATTGCATTTATATTTTCACATTTTACTAAAAGAAGAATTTCAACGTTTCTTTTGTATAGTTTTTTATTCTTATTCGTTCATACCAATTGGTTTAATTTGAATGTAACTTATAAATCTTCACTCTACTTTTTATCTAGTCTTCTAATTGATCTTTTTGTTTACCTTCTAATTTTTATAGCATTGTATTACACAGATTCCCTATCAAGAATATTTAGATTAAATACTAATAAAATAAAGCGATTTACTTACAGGGAGGACATAACAGGACTCAGGGCTATAGCCGTACTAGCAATAGTTCTTTATCATTCTGAGTTTAGTTTATTCAAGGGTGGTTATTTAGGTGTAGATATTTTCTTTCTAATATCAGGATTTTTGATTTCAAATATTATTTTATCAAGCTTTAATGAGGGAAAATTTTCTTTTAAATATTTTTATAAAAAAAGGATACTAAGAATTATTCCAGCCTTGTTGTCTACTCTTCTTTTTTCTACAATAGGTTTTTATTTTTTGCTGACACCAAAACAGATGATCGAATATTGTAAGAGTCTAATTGCTAGTTTACTTTTTTATTCAAATTTTTTCTTTTCAAGCCTTGATGGCTATATTTCAGAACCATCTAAATACTCTCCCCTACTTCATACATGGAGTCTTGCTATTGAAGAACAATTTTATATTGTCATACCGTTATTAATTTATATTTTTTATAAGCGAAAGCAAAATGTAGGACCCTATGTTTTAATATTCATCCTGCTATCTCTTGTGGCTAATCTGTATACAACAACTAGTAATACTCTTTTTTACTCAACACACCTGAGGGTATGGGAACTATTGCTGGGTGTCCTTGTTATGATTTTTTATACTAATAAAAATCAAACCCAAGACAGGGAAAATAACTATATTGTATTTTTGGGCTTTATATTTATGATTATTCCCATTTTTATATTTGGTGATAATTCAATTAATAATATTACGCCCAAACTTTTGTCATTATTAGGTACTTCATTAGTAATTCTCTATTTAAATCAATTCTCTTTTTTTTACAGAATATTGACTAATAGGTTTTTCCTTTTTATTGGAACCATTTCTTACTCTATATATTTATTTCATCAACCACTATTTGTATATTTTAGGATACAAAAAATGACTGTAAACGAAACTCTCTTTGGATATGAATACACAGTGTTAATAATATTTACTATATTTTTATCCTATTTGAATTATAGATTTGTTGAGCAGCCATTTAGAAACAACAAGTTTCATATAAAAATTGTTTTTACATTTATAACTTTCTTATTTGTTGTTCTTCTTCTTTTTTCTCTAAAAGGTATTTCTTCCTCGGGTTATTCAGATCGATTTAGAGATCTTCCTGAAAAGCTTTTCCAATATACTTCTGAAGAAAATATTGAGACTATCCAGGATGGAAAATTGTGTCACAACCGTTCTATTGATGACTCATGTGTGTTTTTTGGAAAAGATGCAACTTTTGACCTAATTGTATTTGGTGATTCTCACTTTAGAACACTAGGAGAAGCCATACAAAGAAATAGTAATTCTGATTTTTTTAACCATTACCATGTTACTGGTAATGGATGTATGTACTTACGCAACTACGACTATCCAGAAAACTTCTGTAGAAAAAAAACAAAAGAAAAAATTGAAGAATTTATCAATGAAAAAAAAGACAGTGTAATCGTATACGGGGGAAGACTTCCAGTCTACCTTAGTGGTGAGTTCTTTTATAATGGAACCATTAAAGAAGATGGAAATCCTGGCTTCACATACAATGACGAAATTAACAAGATAGTAATTGAAACAATAGAGCACCTTATCAATCTAAATTATACAATTGTATTAGTGTATCCAATACCAGAACAGGGATGGAATGTTCCAAATCAATACATCTATAGGAAGAAAAAATGGGGAGATGCGGTTTCTTATCCTTATAGTATTTGGGACAAAAGGACTAGAAAAAGTAATGAAATATTAGACTCCATAGAAGATGAACGAATCATACGTATCTATCCTGACAAAATTTTCTGTAATTCATTTATTGAAGATCAATGTGTTGGAGCGATCAATGATAGCCTTTTCTACTATGATGACGATCACTTATCAATAGAGGGAGCTGAATTACTAGCTGATATCATAGTAGATAAGATTCTAATATTTAATAGTGAGAAAAATATAAACAAATAGTTTTTTTAACTAATTTTATAAAATTAACATAAAATACATAGGTATTGATGAAAAAAATAAATAAAATTGACAAATTTCTTATTTCAGAAAACGAAAGTTTAGAGAATATCCTAACACTTATGGAAAAGGAAACAGAAAAATTTCTACTTGTAGTTGATGTCAAAAAAAAGCTGCTTGGAACTATAACAGATGGTGACATACGACGAGAGTTAATTTCTAGTGGTCTAAATGCCTCTTCTAATGCTCAAAAAATAATGAATCCTACTCCAATATTTTCTACAGATAAAGAGAAAGAAAGTTGGAGTAATTATTTTATTGAAAATGAAATTGAACACTTGCCCATTTGTACTGAAGATAAAGTTGTTAAAAAAATAATCCAATTTACGCCCGAAAAAAATATTTCTTTAAAGAACGTATCTGTATTAATTTTTGCTGGAGGGAAGGGGGTAAGAATGGGTGAAAAATATTCAAATACACCCAAGGCAATTATTGAAATTAATGAAAAATCTTTAATAACAAGAATTTTAGATAATCTAGAAAGTGAAGGTTTTCATAATATTTCTATTGCTCTAAATCATGAAAGTGAAAAAATAAAGAGTTACCTTAATGAAAAAATTCCTGATAACTCTTTTAATTTCATTATTGAAGATGAGCCATTAGGTACTGCTGGTGCATTATTTGAACTAATAAAGCAAGATAATATTGAAGAAAATATACTAGCTATAAATTCTGATATTTTATTCCAATCAAACCTATCCAAACTACTAGATAATCATGTCGAATATGAAAATGATATTACTGTAGGAACAGCTAAATACTTTTATAAGCTCCCCTATGGTGTGGTTAATGAAGAAAATATTGATCAGTTTTCAATTGAGGAAAAACCTATTCTTAATTTTAATGTACTCTGTGGAATCTATATTGTAAATAAAGAGGTTCTTAATGGGTTCAAATCTAGCAAACTAGACATGAATAATCTAATAGAAACAATTCAAGAAATAAACAAATCCATTGGGTATTATGATATTGGTCCTAAGTGGATGGATGTTGGAAGCGAAAGGGCTTTAGAGCTTACAAAGAAATTCATAAATTTGGGCATAATTTAAGATAATGGAAAACTCAATTCAAAAAAGAGACTACTTAGCAACTAGAAGAAAGTCATTATTGACCTCATCAGATTTTGAAGCTAATTATGAAGAAATAAAAAATCGTTACTATGGAAAAAAGTTACTTGTAATTGGTGGAGCTGGCTCAATTGGTTCTTCATTCATTTACGAGATAGTTCAATTTCATCCATCATGTATACATATCATAGATCCAAATGAAAATGGTTTAACTAATCTGGTTAGAAATCTTAGAAGCAGCAATGCAGAAATTTCTAAAATTAAACTTTTAACTTCTCCTTTAGATTTTGGTTCTAAAATTAGTGATCAGTTTATTTTAGAAAATGGACCATACGATGAAGTATTCAATTTTGCAGCAATAAAACATGTGAGATCAGAAAAAGATATTTACTCTCTTATGCAAATGTTTGATACAAATGTAATCAAACATTCAAATTTATTAAGAATACTTCAAGAAAATAATTTAACAGATAGGTATTTTTCTGTTTCAACAGATAAAGCAGCAAACCCTGTAAGTCTTATGGGTGCTTCAAAAAAAATAATGGAGATGGTGCTTCAATGCAAACATTACGAATTTGATATAGATATAAAGACTTCTACAACTAGGTTTGCAAATGTAGCATTTTCAAATGGTAGTTTACTCCAATCTTTTTCAACAAGGTTTGAGAAAGGAGAACCTATCCCAGCACCACTTGAAATAAAAAGATTTTTTGTATCTCATAAAGAAGCTGCCCAAATTTGTATTTTGTCTAGCTACAATCTCTCAGATGGAAATATATTAATTCCAAAAATTAACGATTTATTCAAGTTATATCCAATAATTGATGTTGCTAAAAATTTTATAGAAGGTAAAAATTTAAATCCTGTTTTAGTTGAATCCAAAGAAGAAGCTTACAAAATTATAAATAAAAATAATAAAGATTATCCACTGGTAACAACAAAACCTGATACTTCTGGTGAAAAGGAATACGAAGAGTTCATTAGTTCAGGTGAAGAGGTATTAAAGTCTGATTTTGAAAATTTTGATGTTGTTAAATATTCAGATTTCAACAAAGAAGAGTTGATTACATTTGTAAATAATTTTAATTTACTTTTACAAGGCGATATTTCAATATCTAAAAAAGATTTAATTCAAAATGTTAAAAATATTGTCAAGAACCTACACCACGTAGAGACTGGTGAAAATTTAGACAGTAGGATGTAACTAATCAAAATATTGATTTAGATTCATTATTACTAAGGCTCTTTCAATATTAAAATTGTCTTTAGATAGAAATAAAAAAAATGTAATTCGAATATTCGCAGGTACTTTAATTCCAATAGTTTTTACTTTTATCAATATTCCACCATATGTAGCTGTAGGGAAAGTTATTTCTGCAGTGATAACTTTTTATGTAATTCTATTTTTTGCTATTAGGACTGTAAATTATATACTATCTGATATAAAAATGTAGTTTCCGACCTTTTCTTTTGACTCAACTAAAGGTTTAAATTTATTTTTTTCTAGAAAATCGTATATTAGATGTTTTTGTGACTCTATTATTTCAATAAATAGTAAATTGCAATATGCTAAATATTCTTCAATTGCATTAAGAACATCTAATTCACTCCCTTCTACATCAATTTTTATTATGTCAAATTTTGAATGTTTAAACTCAGAAATCTGCGTAGTTTCAACAATTATTGTGTCAAACGGAATATTTTTTTCTTCAAGTAAATATTTCTCACTAGTTCCATAGCTAAAATCATCACCTGTTGGAATATTAAACTCAATATTAAGTTTTTGTTGTGAAACAAATTTATTGATAACTTTATGATTGGAATTAAACTCCGGTAAATTTTTTAAATTTTTATTCAATATTTTAAAAACAGCGGGATTTGCTTCAATACTCAATGATGAAATATTTGGATTTAATTTTATTGCAAATAAAGTGTACAAACCTATTCCAGATCCAATATCTAAAAAAGAATTAGAATTTTTTACTACCTCAACAAATTTATTAAATATTTTCTCTTCTTTTTTTGTAACTCCAAATATGCAAAGATCTCTACTGACCGCATCAGAATGGCTGTTAAATATATCAATCTTGCTTTTATAGATGTTATTAAAACCATCTAATTGAATAAGATTCCTAAACCTTCTTGAAACTAGTTTTTTCCTTAATAAAAAAATTATAAAATTTTTAATTTGTTTAATATGAAAAATTTTTCTTAGTATAGATTTTGTTTTATTTTTCATAAGCTTTAAATAGATAATAGAAGGAAGCAACTAAAGAAAGTGCGGATGCGTATGTATGGTGAAGTATTGCTTTATATGAATTTGTCGCAGGATCGTAAATAAATAAATAAATTAAAAAAATAGCTCCTATTAAATAAATATTAAAAATTGCCCTTCCCATTTTTAAAGCTCTGAATATTGTTGATATAGATAACCAAAATAATCCAGACACTGTATACAAAAGAATTAATAAATATGATGAAGAATCAAAATCATAAACTGGAAACAGCAAGTTGTAAATTTGCTTTTGAAAAAACCAAAAAATAAGGAAATAAATAGAAAGAAACAAAATAAGCCTTGAGAAATATTCTTTAAATAAGATTTTGTTTATCTTATTAATTTTAACTATATAAATATTATGTAGCACCGGGTGAATCGCTAGTCCAATAGATGAAATCATAAAGTAAGTTTTCAACTGAGCTAGCTCAAGAGAAGATAGGTGTATAATTCCCATTGATAGATATATATTTGCAAGTATCCAACCAGATGGGACTGTAAGTAAGTCGAAGACTCTGTATTTTCTTATTAAGCCTCTGAATTCTGGTGAAAAAGATTTAACTAAAAAATTAAATTGTTCTTTTGAGACAATGAATGTGCTTGCTAATGCTGCAATAGAAATTAATAAATAAAAGAGTCCTGGAAAGGTGTTGATATTTTCTATAAATAAGTAAGTCAAAAGAAGTGAGAGAAATAGATATGATGAAGACAGGTACACACTCTTTTGTTTATAGTTTGTTAAATACATTATTCTTCTAGATAGTAAAAGTGTTGATGTTGATATCCCAGACAACCACAAAAAGATTAAGGATAAAATTATCTCCCCTACGGAGTCTAAAAGTGTGAATAAAATTAAAGCTGAATATATCAATGAAAGAATTTGGACAAAATAAGACTCTGTAATTGAAGTTTTTAGATTACTAACTAACAGCTGATTTTGATTCTTTTCACCTAAGTATTTCCAGTGAGTAACAACTGGCTCAACTAAATAAGCTTGGTAAGAACTGTTAAATAAAACATTAATAGTATATGTACTACTTAGAAAGGCAAAAGTTGCAAATTCAGTATTTGAACTAAGTATCAAAAATAACAGAAATGGCGAAGAAGAATAAATAATTTGATCAATCAGAGATATGTTAATATTTTTCATTAAAATCTAATCATAATAAGATTTTAAAATGAGATTTAGGAAAAAAAAATGAATTCAGTCTCTACGATAATCCCGGTACATAAATACAATGAAGTAACTAAAGAAGCGATTTTATCCGCTATTAATCAAAACTATGAAGAGCAAAAAATACACGTAATAGTTAATTCTGTAGAAAAAAATCTTGTTGATAAGATTGGAAAAGACTTTGAAAAGAAAATTGAAATAACTAAAATTGATGACCTCGGTGTTTCATTCGCTCGTAATAAAGGAATTGAATTAAGCACTTCAGAGTATATTGCTTTTCTTGATTCCGATGACATATGGTATAAAGATAAGCTGTCAAGACAGATAAATTACATGATAGAAAATAATTATCCAATCTGTGGAACTCTAATGGACTATAGAACTAATAGTTATAGATCAAAAATTACGGTAGGTAACACATCTAACAACCAAAATTTTATAAAGGAAGCCAGATATATGCCTTTTCCAATTTCATCATTAATAATTAAAAGGTCTTGTTTGCAAGATGACTATTTTTTTAGCGAGAATCTAGGAACTAAAAAATATGGACAGATGGAAGATATTGAATTCATTTCAAGGCTAGCTAATAAATATGTAATTTCAATATTTCCATTTTCTACCGGTTCTTATTTAATTAATTCTAAAGGAGCAACATCTATGGACTTTGTAAAACAACGAAGTGCATTCCATGAATTAAGCAAGTTACGTATTGGAGGAAATGTTGATTTCATAACTGATTTTAATTTTACAATAAAATCAACAAATAAAATCAGACACGAAAAGCTGAGATTAAAATTAATTACTAATTTTATTGACAAAAGATACTTTAAAACTTTAATTTATATTGTGTTTTTACTTTTTACTAATCCATATTTAACGATTAAAAAAATAAGTCAACGATTTTAAACTCTAGGCACTTTTATTTTTAATCATAGCAACTGGCGTTCTAAGAATGATTATTAAGTCTTTTAAGAAAGATTGAGTGTCTATATAATTCAAATCTAATCTTATTCGTTCATCAAAATCTGTAGATAACCTATCTGTTAATTGCCATGGACCTGTTATGCCTGGCCTTACAGATAATCTTTTTCTGTGCCAGTTTTCATATCTATCTATCTCATCAAATACAGCTGGTCTTGGACCGACTACAGACATTTCTCCAGTTAAAACATTTATAAATTGAGGTATTTCATCAATTGAATATTTTCTTAAAAAATTTCCAAACTTTGTTACTCTTGGATCATTATGCATCTTAAAACCTATTCCTTGTAAATCATTCTTATTAAGAAGACTTGCTCTTTCGTTGTCAGCACCAACTCTCATAGTGCGGAATTTGTAAATTTTAAATCTCTTTGCATTTAAACCGCCCCTTATCTGTGTAAAAAATATTGGGAAGCCTGAATCAACTATGATAAGTATTGAAACAATGATTGAAATTGGCAGAAACAAAAAGCCTATCAATATTGTAAAAAAAATATCAAAAATCCTTTTGAAAAAATACTGATTTGATTCAAGATAAGAAGTTGAATATGAAATAAAATTTTGACCATCAATAATTTCAAATTTAGGAATCATTGTTGTTTTAATTTCAAATAAATTATCGATCTTGACACTAAGACCGAATTCGACAATATGATTTGTTAAAATATTAATTTGGCTAGCATCTTCAAATTTTGAACCTGTAATCCAAACTTCGTCGTAAGAGTTTTTTGATAGTTCATCATTAATCAGTTTGAGGTCTGAACTCATAATTGTCTTTATTAAATTTATACCTGGTAAAGTTTTGATAAAATCTTTTCCTAAATTTGGATTAAAGTTTATTAACAATACATCTTTAATGTGATATCTGTTTCTAATTTTCTTGTAGAATCTGGTGAGTAGTAATAAAAGAAAAAATCGTAAAACAGTTGCAGTAATAACTGTTAATCTGCTGAAATCCGTAATTCTCAAAACCCAAAAAATTACAATTAGTGTTGTTGAAAATTTTAATTCTTGAAAAATAAAAGTTTGTAACTGATTAGATTGATTTTCTAAGTTAAAAATTTCTTTAAAAATATTAAAAGAAAAAAATATAAGAAAAATAACAAAAAATAGTATGAAATAAAAGTTCGAGAATGAAGAAAAAATAGTTGAAGCAAATATCTCTGATAATCTTTTTGCAACTAAGTTAAAATTCTTTAAGTAGTCTTGTGGAATAATTATGAAACTAGCAATCAAATAAGAGAGCACCGTCGTTACAGAAAATATAAATCTGAATATTTTATCAACTAACATATTTTATTTTAACCTAAATGATTTGGCATTCTCATCAAGTCTAGTTAGATAATCCTTTATATTCTTAGACAGACTCTTTTTAAGTATTTGTTCTTTGTCTCTTTTTACTCTAAAAATTGAGGTTGTTGACTCTAAATTTGAAATTGTACTTTGCAAATTACGAGTTAGAAATGTAGATTTTTTAATAAAATTTTCCAAGTTTGTTTGAGAATTTTTTGGAATTAAATAAGAAAAGTACCTTAATAGTTTTTTATAATCAGTAAATGATACTGCCTTATCATAGTTGTAGCTAAGCTCTGCTGAAATTTCCCAATTTGATTTAGTGAATGAAATTAAATCTAACCATGTAGTCAAATCTTTATTATATAAATTATTTACTTTCAATTCACTAGCTGTTAATAATTCATTTGCTATGTCGTATGTTGTTGTAATGTCAGACAAAAAATCGAAATCATCTTTACTAATCTTAATTTGAGTTAATAAAGCTAAAGATTTTAAAAATATACTATCGTTACCCATAAAATTGCCAATCCTAATTACTCTTGTCGAAATATCGTTTTTAAATATATAGTTTTCTTGAACGCTTTTTGCTAGAGTATAAAAATCATCCCAGGAATAATTATTAACTATCTTATCACTAGGCTTTGATCCATAACCACCAACAGCTGTTGTACTTATGTGTACTACTTCATCAAAATGTTTTGCGTTGTTTAACAAATTATCCATTATTAATTTGTTATTTTTGATTACAGTATTAGCGAAGTTTCCAAGGGAAAATGCCAAGTTAATTATTAAATTGAAGTCATTATTATTAATATATTTTTCAAGTTCCCAATCACCATCACTAAGTAGGTCTTGTTCAATATAATTTATATCTGGATAAAGTTTTTTGACTATATGTTCAGGTTTTCTCCCTAAAACAAAAACATCTTGGTCTGTAGTTCTTTTAAAGTGTGTCTCTAAATTTCTGCCTACATTTCCCAAGCCGCCAATTAATAAGATCATGATTTAATCTTTTCATTTATGGCATCTATCGCTGTCAATGTATTTTTAAATTTTAAAAGATTGTATTTATCAACATTATTTTTTGAAAAGTTTTCCATATAATCTATTACTTCTGAAAATACTCCAAGAGCTGATTGTTTATTACCATTATTAAGAATGTGGATATTGTTATTTTTAATCTTAAGTATTTCACCATTTAAATTGGTATTTAGATGATAAGACACCCCATTTTCAAACTTGATATTTATTTGATTTATTAATTGTCTTGATCTCGAATATTGAATATCCACATTCATAGAATTAACTAAAGATTCCACAGATATCTCCTTAAAAGAATCATTGTTGATTTTCTTAATTTGTACTTCTAAATTAGTTTCCTCCATGCCAGTAATGAACAAAATTGAATCAACTAAGTGGGTGAATTCATCATCTAATATACTTTCTAACTTTTGTGGATTCCAATTATAAGGGCTACCTTCAAAAGCTGATATAGATGTAATTTTAGAATCTTTCATTTCATTTAATATAAAATCCTTAAAACAAAGATAGTTTGAAAAAAATCTTCTTGAATGACCTCCTACAATTTTACTATCTTTTACTTCACCTAAAATTGTTTCATATTCAATTAGTGAGGAAAAGGTGGGTTTTTCAACATAAAAACTTTTTCCAATTGAGTGAAGATCTTGAATTAACTGAAAATGAGTACTTGGTGGCGTAAGTATATATATTGTTTCATATGTTTTATTTTTATCAATTTTATTTATCAACCTATCTTTAAAATTTTGAGATATTTCAGAAGGATTATTATCAAAGAATTTATAATTTGATTTATTTTTTAAGTTTGGATAGTAATAGTCGTTGAATACCCTTCCTGTTCCAATTATTAAATTCATATATAAATATTCTAATTAATAAATTGATTACTACTAATCAATAGATGATTTCAAGCTTTTAATGGAGTTTACAAAAATAAAGCAAAATAAAAATGCGTTGGAAAACAAAATTAGATTGTCAGATTTTAAGTTATTTATCAGTATAAGTGCTGTAAGCAGTGGAAAAAATATTTCATAATTCTTTTTTCTAGACAGTTTATTTATTAATGTAAAAAGAATATATAAATACAAGAACACACCTACTAACCCGTATGAATAAATTATGTAAAAAAGATAGGAATGCGGATTGTGTTGTGTACTGTGATAAGCCCATGATTCTGATATTGAACCTGATGAATTGCCAATTATTACCTCTAAAAAGTTAGGGTTATAAGATTCAAAAAACCCAGACCAAGGTATTTCTCTGTTTATTAAGTTACTTGTACTAGACAAGGATATTCTTAATGGCTCTAAAGAGTTAATAAATTGTGAAGATGATGATTCAGATACGGCTATTCTCTCATCAAATATCTCAGAAGTAGGAAAAATAAAGCTAGGGATTAACAGCAACAAGATTATAAAGAGCAATGTAAATTTACTAATTTTAATTTCAATATATTTATTCATAATAAGATATGACGCGCCGAGAATAGTCAAAATAATTGACGAACTTGAAGATGTTAACAACAGTCCATATATTGAAAATAATAGTGAAACTAACAGAGTTAATTTATTACTTTGTTTTGATTTAAATTTCAAGTTATAAACTCCACATAATGTAAAGATCATAAATAATTCTCCAGCACCTTCTGCGCTATAAAATAGTCCTCTCCAATCAGTGCTAAAAATTTCTGGGATTGCTTCTACTTTTCTTAAAGAACCTGTAATTATTGTTAAATTATTATTTAAAAATTCATTTATACCCAAAAAGAAAGTAGTTGTAACTGTAATAATTCCTCCATAGGAAAGAAGTTGAGAAATTTTATGAATATTAGATTTATTTAATTTACCTTTTAAATAATTTAATACAAAAGCCAGCAATGACAAATGCATTAGAGCAACGATTAAACTAGCTAAAATATCTGGAGATTTTGATAAAAATAGTAAATTTTTAAGTGGAAAAGATGAACCCCCTATTCTCATTGAGAAGTTGTGAATTTGGTAATAAGAGAGGTCTTGATTATCTCGATTAATAGAGTTTATTTCCTGGCTACTCAAATAAGTCGGCGTATCACTTTCTAACTCCGAAACATAAAACAAATTTGAAAATATTCCTTGATTGTTAAAATTGTTGTTTAGCTCAAGAGATGTTGGATTATTTAATAAAACAGCTGGAGTAATAAGGAAAATAAATGCAATTTGAAAAAATTTATTTTTCATAATTTCCTTATTTATGTAAGAAATTAAAAACATGAACCATACTGAAATTTGTGAATTAAATATTGTGAGAGGAAAAATAAATGAAAGGAAGAAAATATAAGGAAACTTCTCTATATTTATTTCTTTTTGTCTGTTTCCAATTAAATATAAACAAATAGAATATATAAGTATGTTTAATATTGTAAAACTTTCATAAATAAAAATTGGTAAAGAAAATAGATAAGGAAAATAATTAAACTTATCACCTGTAAATTCTTTTTTGGATAAATTTTTTGTAAAAAATAAAAATATTAGAGTGTAAAAAATAAGAACCAGGTTTTTTCCTGATGTATTATCAAATCCATAGTTAACTGTTACTTTTTCACTATCAATATAGGCCCCCTGAGCAGTTGAGGTAGAATGCATTCTTAAAAAGCAGGTGTTATCTGCCAAAATTGGTTTGAAATAAAAATACGAATTTGTTGATTTTTCAAGTGAGTTAGCCATATAAAGCATGTCTGTAAACCCATACTGACAATCCGTACTAATTGGAGGCATTTGCCCTCCTTCTAAATCAAAATATTCATAGCTGAATGGATTTTCAAGTGATGGAATGAATGTTGAAATCATTAGCGAAATTAACAAATATATCAATAAAATTATTGTTATGAGCTTATTTTTATTTTTCAATAATTTAATTATAGATGAAAAAAAGTTTTCAAAATTGTTAAGGATACAATAAATAAATCATCTGAAACTTAGTGAAGTGGAGGTGTTCTAGGTTTAAAATTTAAGAGTTTTTTAATCTTCTCTATTCGCCACTGATTAGATACGTTGTTTGTGATTGTCTTTCTTTTGCTAAGTATTTTTTCAATTAACAAAGAATAGTTTTTGTAATAATTCAAAATTTCAATTGAATAGTCCGTCATTCCATATAAATCAGCCAAACATGCTGCTTTAATAATTTCTTCATCTGATTTTTGATTAGAAGTAAATTTTTCAATAGTTTCAAAATAAAGCAAATCTAGCTGTCCTATTTGTCCAAGAAATAGAGTATTATTTGATACAGTTTTTCTTCTGTAATAACCACCTTTGTTTAAATCTGCTAAAAAATAACCACTCTCATCCATAATTTTCATAACATCATAGGTAAGTTTTTGATCCATGTGAAATGGATATGACCATGTTTCAAGTAAAGCTCCAAAAATACCTTTTGAAATTGATTTCTTAGCGCCTTCTAAAATTTCATATTCTGAACCTTGTGTGTCAATTTTTATAAAATCGGCATCAAATTCATGTTTTTTTATAACACTATCTAAAGTTACCGCTTCAATTTCAATTATTTTATCTGTTTGACGATCAATCCAATTTTCATCACTAAACTTTTTGATTAATTCTATATTAGGTGGATGAACAGATGACTTACTTTTTTCTTTAGCAATATGAAAAGTAATTTTTTTTTCACTACTCCATAAAGCATTGTCAATATTTATTCTTGTTGCTGTTGAAGATGTTATGTTAGTTTCTTCATTTGGTTCAAAACATAAGATTTTTAGATCTTCTCCCCAGCTATCTTCGACATAGTTAAATGGCTCAAAAAGGTTAAATGAAGAACCAACATCAATTAAATTAATATTATTAACTCCAAAATCACTTAATAATTCTTTTTCAAAAATGATAGATTTACTTAAATAAGAAATAATAACCCCCTAATTCATTATAGAAATATATTCATAACTTTGTTAAAGACTTATTCATATATAATTTGTCTAAATTAAAAATTAATTTTTAAAACTATATGGAGTTGAATTCTTACCCAGGTAGCTTTTCCCTGCATTCCAGCTTTGTATTTGTGACTCGATTTCTATTCCTACAGATGAAGACCATTTATCTAGAAGATAATTGTAAACACTATCTTTCTTACGAAATTCAAGTTTATGGTCATTGATTTTATAACATGGAATCATACAAAAAGGAGTTGCAGTAAAAAAAGCCTCTGTAAAATTAGGGATGTCTTCTCTAGTAATATCCTCTTCAAAAACTTTGATCCCATTGTCTTTGGCAAGTTCAATTAAATATTGCCTTGAAATTCCTCTAAGCATATTTTTTGGTTTTGGTGTAAAAAGTTCTTGATCTTTTACAAAAAAAACATTCGAACCCGTACCTTCACAAATATTACCCTCGGGATCTTCTAACAAAGCCCAAGCTCTCTCTAAATTCATTTTAGAAACATCAATATTTGCCATCATATAATGAAGTCTACTTCTATTTTTCACAGCAGCATTAAGTAGGTCATCCGGAATCATTTTTTGATTTGAAATTACAGCATGAATGCCCTTATTGAAATATTCAGACATTCCAGATACAGTCCATTTCAATGGGAAGTCTGCAATTGTTAAGGTAGGTCCTTTTAATGTAAAATCAACATTATCTTCGTAAATGCCGAGCAATCCTCTTGACAAATTAATCATCAATCTATGTTCATCGTCTGAATCAAATACTTCATTATGATAATTTGTTACCATATTCACAGCTTCATATATTTCATTTTCTGAGTATGGAATATTGATTTCAACAAACTTAGCCGATTCTATTAATCTCTCAATATGGTTATTGAGTAAAAAATGGTTTTTATTAAAAGATCTTGTCATTTCAAAGACCATATCACCAAACATTAAAGCTGAATCATATATTGGAACCACCGCTTCGGATTCCGGTACTAATTTACCATTAATCCAGACTTTTCTATTACTCATTGTATATTCCATCCACTAATTTAATTTTAGATAAATCCTTGCACAACTCTAAGTCTTCATGACTATCAATTTCAAATACTTGCCAAGATTCCATTTTGTAATCATCAATATTTCCAAATAATCTAACTTTATTTTTCTTAAATAATTCCTTATCGAATATGTAAAATGATCCATTCTCGATAATTTGTAAATTTTTTGATTGCCTGGGTGTTCGCCTGTTATTTTGAAAGTTTACTTCTTCAAGCATACCTTGATTGTTTAATCCCCATATTAAGTAATCTAAAGCGTCGTTTGAAGAAAATAAAGAATCTAAGCCTTCATTATGAAACTTATCTAATGCATTGCTAAAATCAGAAAATTTTCTTAATGGCGATGTAAGTTGAGGAAAGATAATGCTTTTAAAATCAGCTTTATAATTGTCCTCAATATATTTTATAGAGTGTAAAAGAGCTTCCTCAGATGTGCTTTCGTCACCAGCAAGTTCTAGTGGCCTATCTATTAAAGAGCAACCCAGTAATGAAGCTTTTTCAAGTATTTCTTTAGAGTCTGAGGATACAAATATATCAATTTTAAGTTTTTTTCTTAATTGGTATACAGTAATTTCCAACAGAGTTTTATTGTTAATTGCTTGAAGATTTTTATTTTTAATACCTTTACTACCGCCTCTAGCCAAAATTATTGCGATAGAGTTTATATTATTCATTAGATATTATTTACTATACACTTACTAGTATTAAAAAAATGAAGTATTTAATGAGCTTCCACAATCAACAAGGGATGGAAAACATACTTCCAATTGCACAAAAGCTTTGTGAAAATGAATTAAATGAAGTTAGTATATTAGATTTACGTGAACTTTATGGACAGTCAAAAACAAGTTTTCAAAACTTAAATAATATTTCTGTAAAAACAGAAAATTCTATATATAAAAATATTAGAAATTTAACAAAAGTAAATAAAGCGGTTTTTACTTTCACAAAAATTATAAATATTAGGAAGTATGCAAATCAATTTGATAAATTTATATTTTCGCCTGGAGGATTCTATGAAGGCCTTATTGCAAAAAGTTTTGTTAAAAATAGTAAAAAAACATTTTTTATAGAAGCTGGTGTTAAAATTTATTTGTTTCTTAAATCTCAAAAAAGCTTACAGCCAAAAAATAATTTTTTAAATAATGTTGCTAAGTATTTTACAACTGGAGAAATTACAAAAAATAATTTAGAAAACTTTACGGGTGAACAGAACAAAATATTTAACTTTGGGGTTCCAAGATATTCAAAAATTGTAGCGATTCACAAGAATTTAAAACCTTTTAATCCAGAAAAAATTAAGTACTTGTTATTTTTAACATCTGCTTCAAAATATCATGAAATGAGTTGGGAAGAAAAATGGCAAAAAGCAGTAATTGAAGAGCTAGTTCATTCGTCATTGATTGATGGTTTTGTTTTAAATATAAAAGTGCATCCAAGAGATGATAATAATTACAAAAAATTTGAACAAAAGAAGAATGTCAATATTTTATATAATACAAATATTGAAACTGACATTCTTAAAAATGATTGTATAATTTCTGGCCCTTCAACATCAATACACGAGGCTTCTCTCTTAGGTAAGGTTTACATAACTTTATGGCCTTTTGATAAATATGAAAATGAGTACATGCCCAAAATAAGTGCAACAGAAAATGTACCTGAACTAATTTCAAAAATTAAACAATTAAACAAAGATGACTCATTACAAAAAGAAGTTTATTCAACTCAACTTAATTTAGCTAACAAATTTATAAATATAGATTCTGATTTAAGTGTCAAAAATATTATTGAGCATATAATTAACTGAAGTAAAAAAAGGAAATAGGTAAAAAATGGTCACCGGATTCGATAAAAATGCTGATGTAGGAAAGGATATATTTATAATTGCAGAAATCGGAATTAACCATAATGGTGATTTGGATCTTGCAAAAAATCTAATGAAACTTGCAAAAGAAGCTGGGTGTGATGCAGTAAAGTTTCAAAAAAGAACTATTGATATTGTATATACAGAAGATTTTTTAAAAGAAAATAGAGATTCTCCTTGGGGATTAACCCAAAGAGAACAAAAAGAGGGGCTGGAATTTAATGAAAATCAGTATAAAGAAATAGATTTGTATGCAAAAGAATTAGATATTATTTGGTTTGCGTCAGCATGGGATATTCCTAGTCAAGATTTTTTAAAGCAATTTGATTTACCTGTTAATAAAATTGCTTCAGCAATGGCAACTAACCTAGAATTTGTCGAGCATGTAGCCAAAGAAGGAAAACCGACTTTTGTATCAACTGGAATGACAACTCTTAAAGAAATAGATAATGTTGTTGAAATTTTTAAATCAAATAACTGCGAAATTACATTAATGCATACTAATTCAGAATATCCCTCACCAGAAGAAAATTTAAACCTCAAGTGTATTGAAACTCTAAGAGAAAGGTATGATTTACCAATAGGATATTCCGGTCACGAGCCTTCTGTATCTCCTTCGCTTATCGCTGCATGCTTAGGAGCAAAAGCCATTGAAAGACACATTACATTAGATAGGTCTTCTTATGGGTCTGATCAATCAGCTTCATTGGAAAGCATTGGTTTAAAGAATTTAGTAAGTATGGTCAGAAAAGTTCCAATCGTAATGGGTGATGGTGTAAAAGTCATTACAGAGCAAGAAAAAGATATTGCAAAAAAATTAAGATATTGGCTGTGAAATACTGTTTTGATATAGACGGGACAATTTGCACTAACACTAATGGTGATTATGAAAATGCTACACCAATTGAAAACAGGGTTAATTTAATTAATGATCTTTACGAAAAAGAAAATGAAATAATTTTGTTTACAGCAAGAGGAAGTACAACAAATATTGACTGGAAAGAATTAACAGAGCAACAATTACATACATGGGGTATAAAGTACCACAAATTACTATTTGGAAAACCAGAAGCTGATATTTTTGTTGATGATAAAGCAATCTCAGATATATTGTTTTTCAAAGATTTATGAAAATAGGATTTATGCAAGGAAGGCTTGTTAAGCCTGTGAAATCTAAAATTCAAGAATTTCCAATAAATGATTGGGAATATGAGCTAGAACTTGCAAATAATATAAATCTAAATTTTATTGAATGGGTGATAGACAAAAACAGCATTGATTCGAATCCTATTTTTTTCAATACTGAATATGTTAAGAATTCTTTAAAAAAGAATCATATAGAAATAGGAAGTTTATCAGATGATTTTTTCTTACAAATTGATAATCCTGAAATTATTTCAAATAAAATATTAATTCACTTAGAGAGTGTCTTCAAGAAAATGATTGAATTAGAAATTCCTTTGTATGTTTTGCCTTTACTAGAAAGTAAAAGCATTAAAGATTTAGAAGTAAAAGAACAAGTAGTCCTTTTAAATAAAATTAAACATTTAGTACCACCAGAGATAAAAATTTGTCTTGAAACTGATTTAAAACCTGAGACAGTAAAAATTTTATTTGAATCTTTAGACTCTAATCTATTCAAGATAAATTATGATATTGGAAATAGTGCTTATGAAGGTTTTAGCTACAAGGATGAATTTAATCAATACTTTAACTTAATAGAGAATATTCATATAAAAGATCGGCTATACAAAGGTAGTACTGTTCCTCTCGGTGAAGGAGATGCAAAAATCTTAGACGTTTTAAATGAAATAAAAATAAGAGGATACAAAAAAAACCTTATTCTTCAGGCGGCAAGAATAAATGGAGTAAATGATGTTAAGTTGGTAAGTAAATATAAAAAGTTTGTGGAGGATGCGGTTGGAAAAAAACATTAGTATTCTGCTCCTCGGAAGCTCTAAGGGATTAGGAAAAGTATTATACGAGCTATTTAAGAAAAATAAGTATGAAGTAGTTGGTGTTTCAAGAACTGATAGTGCACAAACAGATTTCATCTGTGACTTAAGTGATAAAAATCAAGTTTTAAAACTCATTAAAGATATAAGCATTACAACCATTCCACAATATATTATATTCAATGCCGGAAAAAGCAATTCTAATAAAGAAACACTTGTGGAGAGGAAAGAAGAACTTATGAATCACAATTTCTACACCTCTAAACATTTCGTTGAAGAAATAAAAGTTAATCCTTTTTGGACTGACAATCTTAAGGGTTTAACTTTCATAAATTCTATTTGTGCTCTTGAAAATTTTAAATGTTCTGAAGAGTATAAGTATTCAAAGAAAGAATTGTTAAAGTATTGCAGAAAAATATCTAATGAACTTATCACTAAAAAAATTAGAATAAATTCTATACTTCCAGGAAATATAATGCATGAAAATTCAGTTTGGAATAAAAAGTTTGAATCAAAGGAAGACGAAGAGAAATTTGTTGAAAAAACAATGCCGTTTGATGACTGGATTTATCCTGAAGATGTTTTTAAAACAATAGATTTTCTAATTCATAATCAAAATGTTGTTAATACAGAAATTGTTCTTGATGGCGGTCAAAATCTTATTTCACCAAATTGATCTTCCACCATCAACCAAAATATTTTGACCTGTTAAAAATTTAGAATCCGAACTGGTTAAGTACTCTACGTGTGATATTAATTCTTCTGGTTCAATCATTCTTCCTAATGGAACAGTTTTAGAGAATTTTTTTACAAATTCTTTATCTTGATTGTTAAATACACCTGTAGGTGAAAGTGAATTGACCCTGTAGTTTTTTTCTGCAAGATAGACAGCTAAATACTTAGTCAATCCAATAATTCCATGTTTTGTTACTGAGTATTCAATTGGTTTGTAAATCTTGTTTCCATTTTTATCTGTACCATAAATTCTATTGTCCGGAGCTATAACAGATAAGTCTGACCCAATATTTAAAATTAATTTCTCTTCATTATTTTTATCATTTGTGAATTTAACGAACTCCCTACACATTAAAGCTGTCCCTAGTAAAGTTTCACCCACTGATGAGTTAAAATTTTTCAAATCAAAATCTTCAAAATTTGAACTTCCCACCATTCCTTCCGAAGATAAAGATGGATTTTTTGCCGCAGCATTTATTAAGGTTGTAACGTTAATATTTTGATCTATAGATTCAAAAAAATTTTGTACTTCATTTTCAATTGAAATATCTACACAATAAAATTTTAAATCTATATTACTAAATTCTCCTTTGATTTCATCACTTAATTCAGCTGTATCTAATATAAAAATAGTGTTGTAATTTTTTGATAGTCCATGAATAAAATATCTTCCCAAAAATCCGCTTCCACCGGTTAAAATTGCTGCTTTATTGTTTAACATAACAAGTTAATTCATCATCCATTTTTCAGGTTTGCCTAATTCAAATTCTTTACCGTCATCATATCTTGCAGCTTTAAAATAGTTGATTAACATAAATCTTGTTTTTCTTTCGTGTTTAGGACTACCTCTATGAAATAATGTTTGGGTAGAAAAAATTAATGTACCTTTCTTTGCCAAAAAGTAGTCATCCCTTGCTCCAATAAATCGATGCATGTCAGATCTTTTTGACTTGGTTATTAAATTTGTGAATATATTCAATAGTCTTTTTATTCTCCATCTATGAGATTGAGGAATAGCACAATATGGACCTTCTAATTCAGAATCAACATCAGTTAAATAAATAAATGCTTTGAATGTAGGAGGTGGGTTTCTATCAACATGCCAACTTCTTTTAGTCCTAGTATCTGGTTCGTCGATTTGCAAAGAGCATGTCTTAAGAATTACTTTGTCACCCAAATATTTTTCTAACTCCTTGGTTAATACTTCAGAATTAATAATTTGGTCTAATTTAGAATTTAATAAATTAAAATTAAAAATGTTTTTTACCTTACTATCTTTTCCGTCGTCTGCTTCAGCCCTAACATTAATCCAAACATTTTCAATTAACATTTGTGATTTATCTCTCGTGTTTTGAATACCGACTTGAACTAATTCATCACATAATTCAGGATCTAAAAAATTTTCAACAATAACAAATCCATTTTTAGTAAATTCATTTCTAGGTAATTTAGCCCAGTAAATTACATCTAGAATTTCATTTTTGATTGAATTTAGAAAATAAGCTGTTGCCTTAATCATTTAACTTACCTTGATTAAAAAAATCTGTGTTTTGCATTTTTATTATTTTTTTAAATATGAGGATCATCATACCTAATACTAACACTGAAAGAACTAGAAAAAATAAGTTAAAAAACCACACGTCTTTGTAAAAAACTATAAATACTGTAATAACAATTATTGAAATTAAAAGTTCTTTATTTAATAAAAGAGGTTTATAAATTTTGTCAGTGTAAAGATAATTTACAACAAAAACAACAAAGTAGCCAATCATCGTTGAGATTGATAATCCGATTATGCCATATTTACCTATAGTAAGGTAGATTAGTAAAAAATTTACAGTTGCACCTAAAATCATAGAGTAAAGCCTTACATTGAGTCTGTAGTTCTTTTCCAATAAAAGTCCATACATGGATGCAAAACTACCAAAAATAAAACCAATTGCTAGATATGGAACTATTACTAATGCAGCTTGATATTTAGGTGGTAAAAGTATTGGTCCAATTATTACTGATATACAGACACCTAAACAGCCAAGTAAGCTAGAAATTGAAAGTATATATTTAAATAATTTCATACTCTTTTTTTTGTTTTTATTGCTAACAGACCACAAAATTGGAGCAAATGCTGTAGCAAAAGCACCTATAAAAACTCCGTGCAAATCAACAAGCCTATATATTGTTGAATATTCTGCAACCTCTTCTAATGAATAATATTTAGTTAGAAAAAACCTATCTTGCCAACCAAGAAGCATCGAAAATAAAACATAAAGATAACTCAAGTTTGAATAATTATTTTGTATATCTTTTGATAAATTTAGGGTTGACTTTCTGCTTTCAGCAAATAACTTGTTTGAACTAGATTTTAAGTAATAAGTCTTTACAAATGTTCCTAAAAACTGTCCAATAAAGTAGAAACTCACAATCATACGATCATCAAAACCATAAAAATAAATGATTAAAGAAACTAAAAATAGTTGAAAAACTGGCACAAGAACTGACTCGATGTAAATTGAATTTCTTACTATTACAGATTCGTTTATTGATTTATAAAGGTTAGTTAGTAATCTAGTAAAAGACAGGAGTATTGCAGTAAGAACAGTTAATCGAAATGGAATGCCGTAATCAATATTAAAAAAATTAGTTAAATTTTTATTTACTAAAAACTCTAAAATTACAAGAAAAAATAAATTAAAAATGAAAAATTTCTTTGTAGTTTTACCTAAAAACTCATTTTTTTTAGCTATATTAAGATCTTGAAAGACCCTGTGACCAAGCGAATCTAACCCCCAAGAGAAAATATTGACAAAAACAATTTGAAAAGCAAGCAATATTGATATTTCACCCCATATATTTATTTCCATCAATCTTAAAAAAACTGGCAACAATAAAAGGCTCGCTATTCGTGGTACAAAATTTGATACGAGGTAGTTGAAGGTTATTTTGCTGTATTGTGAATTATTCATAAGAGAGCATTTTATTTTGTGCGTTTATTTTTCTAACTATTTTAATAAACCAAACCGGACTAAAGGTAAGAATTACATGTTTAAGATCTATATTCAATTTATAATTTTTAATTCTGTCAAACAAGAAATCTAAATTGGATATATCAGCTTGACCAATACAAAAATCAGAGAAATATTTACTTACTGCTTGAAGGCTCTTCAAATCATTATTCTGTGTTACGTATTCATTTGGCAATTCTTTTAGATTACTATTCATTCTATTTTTTAAATCTAAAGTATCCAATCTGCCTTCAAATGGTCTATTTTTACTTTTATAAAAGCTTTTAAGCGATTTTTTTAATTTGAGTAAATTGTCTTTATCAACCAAATCGCTCATAAAAACTTTATCTAAATGTGCATCTGGATTTATATAAGCATTAATGTGTTTTACAGCAGTACTTATTGAGTCATACTCAAACAAATACTTTGGATTTATGCCAACTCTGGCTCCACCAAAAAAAGATTTATTAATAAGAACAGGTAAATTGCATAACGCGGCCTCTGCAGTTACTTTAACACCTCCTTCTTTTCTTGATGTAAATAAAAACATTTTGGACTTTTGTAAATTCTTTGCAACAGTAGTTTGGTCAGGTGTATCAGTAAAATTTACCAATTCAACATTTTCAAAATTACCTAAAATATTATTAAAATTGTAATCAAATAAGTGATCGAAGTTTGATTTTATATAATTTGGGTTTGATACAAGTATTAAGATCTTAATTTGTGGATTTTGTTTTATTAACTCTCTATAAATATTAAATAAATCTAAATTGAATTTTACGTTTACCTTTCTTGTGACTGTTATAACGTCATATATTTTCTCAATTTTTTCATCTTCCTTAAATATGTCACTAGGAATAAATGAGCGTGTTATGAGTGGTATTAATGTGTTGTTTTTTAAGTCTAAATGAGGAAGCATTTCTTTGTATGCAAAATTCAAATCAATATTTTCAAAATTAAATTCAGAAGTTTTTTCAAATGAAGCTCCCCAATGTACACCAAAAAAATAATTCTTTTCATAAGCTTTTAAAATTTTGTTAAAAGTTTTATATTTTGAATACTTAATAAATTCTTTGTGAGAAAAGATTATAATCCCAGGAGAATTTCCTTCTAATTCCTTTAATTTAAAAACCATGATTAATTAGAAAAATTCTTAATTAAGAATATTTTCTTCTAAGTACAAGCACAACATTTGACCAAATGTAATATGCCCTTGCTGAATAATTCCTGTTTCATTGGATGGAATATGTAATGAATATTTTGTGATGTTAGAAAGTGAATTCGTTTCTTTTCCTGTAAAACCTACTGTTAGCAGTCCAATACTGTTAGCTGCTTCAACAGCTTTTAATACAGATTTGCTTTCACCACTTGTAGAAATGGCAATTAATATATCTTTATCTTTACCGATTCCTAATAATTGTCTTGAAAATATTTCGCTGTAACTTAAATCATTTGCTGTTGAAGTAATAATGCTTGTGTCTGTTGTTAAGGCAATTGAACTTATTGGTTCTCTATTCTTTTTAAACCTACCAATTAATTCTGCAGCTAAATGTTGTGAATCAGCTGCAGAACCGCCGTTGCCACAAAAAAATACTGTGCCACCTTCTTGTACAGATTTTAAAACCTCATTAGCAATTATCATAAATACAGATTTTAATTGTTTTTGGTCATTTGCAACTTGGGCTGATTCCTCTAAATATTTGTCAATTGAATCCATTGTTTTGCCATTATAATTACTTATTATTGAAAATAAATATTTTTTATTAATTAAATTAGTTTATTTATCAAACTGTAATATTCAGATGAAATTTTTTCTGTAGAAAATTGATTGATAATTTCTTTATTCACATTTTTGTTATCGGATAATTCAATATTGTTAATAGCTTCAATTAATTTATCTATATTTTCAGACTCAAATAACATTCCATTATTAAAAAGATCGACAATCTCTTTAGGTCCTGAAGGACAATCAGAAGATATAATATTTTTACCTAAAATTTGAGCTTCAATTAATGAATTTCCTAAGCCCTCTCTTCTTGAAGGAAAGAAGAATATATCACCAAGGTTTAAGTACTTAATTGGATTCTGAGTGTTTCCAATAAAAGTGATTGGTAAATCTGAATACATTTTTTTATAATGTAATTCTTGGCTACCATCGCCTACAACTAATATAGAAAATTTTCTTTTTCCTAAAAATTTGTATGCAGCCTCAAAAAGTAAATCTAAACCCTTTTGGTGCTCTAACCTAGATGTTGTAACCCATAATTCAGAATTAGGTTTTTTAAAATCTAAAACTTCTTCTAGACTTTTTTCAAAAAAATTATCTACTAAAACAGGATTGTAAATTGTTATATTTCTTCTATTAGAAATTAACTTTTCTAAATTAGTTTGCAATTCTTGAGATATAAATATATTCGTATCTGAGTTGTTAAAAGCAAAAACAGCAATTTGACCTTTAATTTTATTGAGTAGACCATTTTGCCAGTTTAAATAATTAGAGTTTGCTTCTCTAAGCACTACTTTAGAATTTATTAACTTTAATTTTTTTAAAATAATGACCATTAAATTAGGTGTGGGTAAAGTTGATAAAATTATGTCGGGCTTGGAGTTGCGAATAATCTTGAAAAGTTTAAATAAAGAAAATATTGTTCTTTTTGAATTTAAGTATGTAATGTTTACTTCATTAGAAATTTCGATTTCATCACTTTTATCTAACGTTTTGGCAACTACTAAATCAACATTAATTTTGTTATGTTCCGATAGGTATCCAGCAATTCTTGTGAGCGACATTTCAGCACCACCATAACCGATCGTTGGCAAAAAAATAAGCAACCTTTTCATTAGTTTGTTTTCATAGCTTGAAAGCTAATTGATTTTGTATAAATAACTGCATTGATGAAATGATAATTTAAATTAAAGTCAGAAGATAGTTAATAAAAATATTTATATTTATTTCTTTATTATTGCAAAATTAACTACACAATCAGAAATATCTAAAGCGTGAATTAATATATCAATAAGTTAATTGAAAAAACGAATTGATTATTTTCTGAAAACTAAAACTCTTTCTTCAAAAAAAGTATCTATTGATGATTCAATGATTACAACCTCGTATTCTTTCAATAAATTATCTGCTTCGCTTTTTGACATATTCTGAAACTTTGACCAATTTAAATATTCAGGATCAAAGTATTGATTTAAAAATTCTTCAGATACATAGAATTTTTCAAAATAAGAATCATGAATAATTAATAGTTTTTTATTTTCATTGCTTTCAAAATTAATTTTGAATTGATTTTGGAGAACTGTTGTATCAATCAGGCCCAATCGCTTAAGCACTAAGTTATTTTCTTTTATAGTTCCTGATTTTTGTAACTCAAGTTCTCTTAAGTTGTGAGAAATTTTAATTATTTCTAAAAAAACTGTTTTTACTCCTAGATCATTCCAATGTGTATCTCCTGATTCATAAAATCTTTTGTCATTAGAATTGAAAATTTCATAAATATCAACAAATTTTATACTATCGTTTTGGAATTCGCTTTTAAATATATCAAAGTTCTTAGAATTACTACATACTGCTGAATCTGTATGTAGTTTGTGTAGCCTATGGCTTTCTATTTCCTGCTTTAAGGGCATTAATAAAAATATAATTTTTGTTCCATCAATTTCATTTATTACAATATTTTTAAAATTATAAAAACTACAAGTTGTATATTTTGGAAACACTTCTCCTTTTTTGCCATAAAAAATTTCTGTATTAAAAAATTGATAATCGAACAAATTTGAATTCTCTTGAAATTTCCATGTAAAACTAGCAAGAGTTTTTAAAGTTAAATTTCTAACTTCTGAATTCAAAATAGTAGTTTCAATTTTGTCTTTGAGTTCTAGCCGATTAGTTGAAAAAATTAATTCCACTACGCTTCTCGTTTCTCCTAAATTTGTTTGTTTTTTATTTATACTGTATGGATCTTCAGAAACTAAAAATAAACCAGATATAAATACTCCTAAAAGAGAGAAGCACGTGAATGTTCTGATAAAGTTTTTCATTAAAATTTAAAGTATATAAATGGATCAACACTTGAGGAAAGAACTACAACAATAGAGGTTAACAATAGAAGGGCTGTTGTTGTTTGGGAGTTTGGAATTCTAAAAATATTAAATTTTAAAGAAAAAATACATATTATAAATACAACTATATATCTAAAATCTATATTTTGGGAAATCAAAGGGAGTAAATAATCATTATGAAAATCAAAATTGAAAAGACCGGAGTATATATAAAATACATCACTCAAATTCTTAGCAAAGAATGGTACCCAAGTTAAACCAACCAATATTAACGTAACAAATCTATTTGATAATAATTTATTAAAATTAAATATTTTCTCAATTGTCATAAATAATCCGTGTAAAAATCCCCAAAATAAGAACGTCATAGAAGAACCATGCCACAAGGCTGTACAAAAAAATGTAATCCATAAATTTCTGTATATCTTTAATTTTGAAACTCTATTACCCCCTAAAGGTATGTATACATGATCTTTAAAAAATTTTGATAAAGTTATGTGCCATCGTTGCCAAAACTCTTTAAAAGATTTTGATAAATAGGGTCTATTAAAATTTTCTGGGAGTTTGAAACCATAAAGGTATCCCAATCCAATTGCTATGTCACAGTAGCCAGAAAAGTCAAAATAAATTTGAAATGTGTATGAAAAAATTAATAAAAAAGAAGAAAAGAATGAAATGCTTTCAATATTTGTTGAATTTATATATATAGTCGTAACCTCCGCTAAAGTGTCAGCAAGTAAAAATTTTTTAAGTAGCCCCACAGAAAGCCTTCTGATTCCGTTTTGGATATCTTCTTTGGTTGCTATGTTTTTAATTCCATTTCTAAATGTTGATATATCAACTATTGGTCCAGCTAAAAGTTGAGGAAAAAATGCTAGAAAAGTAAAAATTTCAAAAGTTGATTCATTTTTTTGTAATCTATTTTTGTCAAAATAATATGCAATCGCTTGAAAAGTAAAAAATGATAGCCCAATAGGAAAATTATTTTTAATAAAAGTAGGCATTTCAAAATTAAGCAGTGAGAAAAGTATATATGAATATTTAAAAATTATTAGCGGGGTTAAGCTTAGCAACACATAGAAAAAATTACTAAATATCTTTTTTTCTATTTGAATTTTAGTTAAAAATGCCAAAAAAATTAGAATTAGCAACAAAAACCCATTATCTAAAAAATAAAAATAGGAGCTAATTATACCTAAATATATAACTTTGCTTTTTAAGTTTTTTTCAAAAAATAAAAAATAACTTAGAAGACTTATTGGCAAAAAAAAGAAAAGAAATGAATATGAAGTTAGAAGCATAATCATAAATTTAGTATTGTAGATACGATTTGTGTGCACTTTTTAACTTGATAAATAATAGTTCAGATAAATAAATTGTTTATTTGAGTTATAATTAAAAAATCAAATTTAACAGAAAGGTTGCTGTTGAGCCAAGTTTTTGCAATGATTCTTTCACATGTATTTCTTTTCAAAAGAATTTAACAATTTTAAAAATCGTAGAAAAAATAAAAGTTAAAAAAGCAACTCTAACCAATCTTTAAGAATTTTTTCTTCACTCAAATTTTGATTAATAAAATTTCTTCCATTTCTAATAATTGTATTCTTTTTACTTAAATCCATTTCATAAAAATCTTTTATAGATAAATATATAGATTCTGGATCAAATCCATTGATGAATATCCCTCTATTTTCATTTAATAGCCACTCACAATCACCTACTTTTGTAGAAATAGGTACAACTCCCGCATTCATTGCTTCTATAAGTACATTAGGAAAAGCATCGTGGGTTGAAGCAATAATTAACGCATCGTAATTGCTTAACTTATTAGCAATCTCTTTATCAATTCCTTTAAGTTTTACTTTGTTTTGAAGACTGTTTTCACTAATAGCTTGTTCTATAGAAGTTAGATCTGGACCTTTGCCATATATGTCTAGCACAATATCTTCAAATAACAAAAATTTCATAGACAATACAATATTTTCTACATTTTTTAATTCATCAAAACGACCTATAAATACTAATTTTGTATTTTGTTCTTTTGAATCTTTACCCAATTGAACATTGTTAAGAGGGGTATTGAAAATAACCCTTGTATTGACATTTCTCAAATTCATATTATTCAAGCCAGACATCGAATTAAATACAACAAATATATCTTTATCTAATACAAAGTTTTTAAAAATGAGAGTCCTAAACCTACTAATTTTTGAATCCCTTTTACTCAGCCTGTCAGATCTAAATGTTGCAATATGTAAAATTTTTTCTCTGCTTATTATTTTTAGTAGCTTACCTACAACATTAGAGTGGAACAAAAAAGTAATCGTGGTGATAATTTCTTTACTTTTGGTAAGCCTTGAAAGTTTTATAACCCCAAGGCAAAAATATAAAAATTTTGTTAATGGGTTTTTTGCATTTCTTAATTTAAAATTATTGACTGATATTTTAGGGCTTAACTCAGTAGATAAAATTCCTGCATCTTTTAAAGAAACAAAGTAGACTTTTTTATTTTCTTCAACAAGTTTATTTGCAAGCCAAACTGCCTGCTTTTCTGATCCACCCATATTTAGTGATGTGCAAATAATTAATACTGAATCACTCATCAATATTAAATTCTAAACTAATAAAGCCATTTTCGTATTCTGTCTTTGAGGTTAATTCAAAATTATTGTTTAAAATAAAATCATTAACTGCTCTATATTTTCCAATAGTTCCTGGAAGCTCAATGCCTATTAATATAATTTGATCTTTATCAAATATTGTATTTGGATCTATAGAGGGTTTTTCAAATAAATTATCGAAGTATTGATTCTTGTCGTAAATTATCAAATTTTCAATATTAGGCTTAATTTTTTTACAATCATCAATTTGATAGGTGACTGAATTTACTAGGTCTTGTGAATAGTAAATAAGTGAAGGATATTGGTCTGCTGTAACAATTATTGTAGAATCATTGGAGTTGAATTTATCTTCAAAATTAAAAATAATAGACTCAATATTTTCGTTTTTATAAAAAACTTTCGTAGTAGAAACTCCGTTGAAAGAATAAAGAAAAATGAATATAAATAATATATATCTAGTATTTCTATTTCTAATCTTTAAATAAATACTATTTGCGAGTCCAGAAATTAAAATTAGCAAATAAGGTAAAAATAATATATCTGTTCTTCCGCCACCTAGTGGATACAATCTTAGAATCGAAAGTAACATTATAATACTCACTCCAGCAAGGGAACATAAAAGTATGTAATCCTTAGAAAAAAAAGTAAAAATAATTGCAAATAAATAAATAATTAAGATAAACGGAACAAGATTTTCCACAAACAAGCTTTTTAAAAATAAAGAGTTCAAAAAATAAAAATTATTATAAAAACCTTCAATTGAAGACAATTCAGTTTTAATAAAGAAATTATCCCAATAACCACCTCCGGAGACTCTCTCTACTTTTCTAATAAAATAACCCGAGAAGGGAACTAGAGCTATAATTGGCCAGATAATTAATTTAAAATTTAACTTTTTTGAATCAACGATAATAAAAAATAGTGTTAAAAGAATAGGTATTACACATACGAAAGAAAAGAGCACCAGAGCACTAGAGATAATATAAAACTTTTTACTATTTTGTAATGGTGCCTCTGAATTTAAATTTTTTTGCAAAAATCTAATTGAATAAACAGTAGCAAACAATTCAAAACTATATTGCTTCAGTGATAATGAATAGTTAATTATTGACGGGGAAAATAACAGGACTACAAGAAAAAATAGTGCTATCTCAATAGTAAATTGGTCTTTCAGTATATTGAATAAAATCACCATTGAAACTATTGTTAAGAAAACTAATACAAGGGAAATAATATATTCGGGCCTATCAATCAATCTTGAAGTAAACCAAATAAACATTGTAAATAATGGATGGTTATCTCCCGAGTCAAGCGCACAAAAAAAATCATTAACAAAAACGACTCTTAATTCAGAAACATCATCCTGTTGATAATTTGTCGGAAAAATATTTTCATAAACTCTATAAATATAAAAAATTAATATTGTAAAAAAAGTTATGACATAATTTTTATTTTTTTTTAAAATATCAGAAACCACAAGAACATTATATTATCTTTAATTAAGCTAATGTTAAGGAAAGGCATATTCTTATAGAGTTGTAAAAATTGACACAAGAAATATACGCTTTATTTTGTCTACTGAGTATTAAGATATACACATGATTGCTGGAATTAAAGATATAGAATTTGAAATATCTAACATACTGAATTCCTTTGAAATTGAAGACGATGTTGAAATAAGGTATTCAAATATTGAAAATACGGATATTCAATGTAATAACCTTGTAAGACATTCAAATCATCCTGATATAAAAGATATAAAAAAGAAAATAGAATCATCTTTATTAGATCATCCATTTATCAAAACTGTTGAAATTGCTGAAAATAGTTTTATTAATTTAAATTTTTCTAATGAATATTTAAATATATATTCAAAAAATCATACTGCACGAATTACTGCACCAAAAAAAGAGTCGATACTTTTTGATTATGGTGGGCCTAATATTGGTAAAGATTTGCATGTTGGACATATTAGGACCCTAAATATTGGTAGATCTTTATATAATATCTTCAAACTAGCAGGCCATGATGTTGTATCTGATATTCACCTGGGAGACTGGGGTATGCCAATCGGATTAATACTGGCCTATGTCGAAAAAGAAAAAATAGATATAAACTCCCTCACCTATCTTGACCTTGAAACCATATATCCAAGAGCAAGTGAACTTTCTGCAAGTGATGAAAATTTTTATAAAGAAGCTCAAGAGATATCAAAAAAATTAAATTCGAAAAATAAAAAGTATTTAATTAAATGGGAAATTATTTATAATCTCGCAATACCAAATATTAAGAATCTACTAAAAAATTTAGATTACGAGTTTGATTGGTGGCGTGGTGAGAGTGATGTTGTAGATGAAGTCAAAACTGTTGTAAATAATGCAATAGAAAAAAACCTTGTAATAGAAGATGCTGGTGCTTTAGTTTCAACAGAAGAAGATGATCCACCAATATTAATTACAAAATCAGATGGATCTTATTTGTACTTAACTACCGACCTTGGGACAGTTGCGCATAGAGAAAAGAGTAAAAAATTTGATAGATACATATATGTTGTTGATTCAAGACAAAAAAAACATTTTGAACAAGTTTTTAAGACTGTAAAATACTTTAATCTCTCATCAAGTAATTTTCTTCATGTAGGATTTGGAACTGTAAATGGACCGGATAAAAAACCATTTAAAACTCGAGATGGAAATGTATATAAACTAAGCAAACTTCATGAAGATATTAAAGAAAAGTTAAAAGAGTACAACGAAAATGAGGATGTATTAAGCATTCTGACGAATACAGTTTTAACATTTTCAGACTTACTACCAAATAGAAATCAAAATTATGAGTTTGATTTAGAAAAATTTACCGACATAAATGGAAAAACAGGTGTTTACATTCAGTATGCCCAGGTGAGAGCAAAGAAATTACTGGAATCAAAAACTGAAATAGTAAATGCTGATGTTGATAATGAATATAATCATGACGAAAGAAAGCTGCTATTACTTTTAAGTAAATTTGATTATTTTTATAATCAAAGTTTGCAGAATTATCAGCCTCACCACTTAGCTGACTATCTTTATAATTTATGTCAGACTTTCAACTCTTTTTACGCAAATAATAAAATCTTCTCAGGTGATGTACCTGATGAAATTAAATTAAAGAGAACTGAAATTGTTGAAAATTTTTATAATCTAACAAGTTTAACCTTTAGATGCCTAGGAATTAAACTAGTTGACTCAATGTAGGCTATATAAATAATTGAGAGGATAGAATCCAAATCAATAAAACTACACTAAATGAGTAATTTTTTACGAGAGCTAATTTAGATCCAAAATTTTGCAAAATAAATAACACAATGGGTATTGTAATAAATCCTGAGAAAGAAACAGCTCTAGTGATTGCTTTAAGTTCTATAAAGATAGAGTTATCAGATGGAATAAATAATTGTGTAGAAATTAACAGAAAAGCAGAAAAGAATATAACTATAAATATATTCACTACTAAATCACTAAAATTAGAATTTTTCAATACCGGATAATTCAAAAATTCAATAGGGAAAAATAATATGAACAAAGCCATAAAAAATATTATCAGAGACCAAAACATCGCTTGACCAGACCAAGTAGTTAGAGTATTTTCATCATTTGTAGTTTGAAGCATGAGATATATTGAAAACCCCATAAGCAAGCTCCCTAGTGTGTACATATATAAACTGACCACTGATGAAATGATATTATTTGAAATTTTTGAAATAATGTTGTTTGTTTTTACAATATTCATACAACAATATATTAATAGTTTTTATATTAAAATAAGATTAAGAATATGGATTTAATAGATACACCTAACCCAAATGCAAAGAAAGTGGTAATTGATTTATCTGCTCCCGAGGGGAAAGAACTTGGCAACAAATTATCGAGTGAATTAAATGGAATTCATGGTGTATCTTCAGTTTTTCTTGGCCCTGGATTTGTAACTATTATAAAAGAAGAAAACACTGAGTGGGATTCAATAAATCAAGACATTATTAACATCTTTGATAAACTGTAATATATGGAAACCTTTAATCAAGATCCAAAACCAGGAAGATTAATTTTACCATTAGTTTTAATCGGAATGATTGCTACAACTTACACGTTTATAAATAGAGTAGCCGACAATAATCAATTAGCAATAATTGAGGAACAACCTATTGAACAGGTAGAAGAAGTTGTTGATGAGGATACTACAACAACTTCAACCACAACAACGACGCTTCCAAGTAATTATGTAGAATACCTTGAAGAAATTACAGCTGAGAAAATACAGGCAATAGAGCTCGGTAAAAAGGTCTTAGAGGCTAACGAAAAGTGGGATGAAAAATCTATAACATATCAAGAAGCAAAACAAGAATTTGCAGAATTTATCGATGACACAGAGTTGTTTACAAATATTATTGCAGAACCAGGACCGCCTTCAGAGTTTAGTAATTTAGTTTCAAGTCACAATGAATTAATTACATTAGTAAATCTAGTTTACGACGATACTATTGAATTACTTGCAGGTCTCGAATCTTCAGATACTGGTGAACAAAGAGACGCTGCATTAAACTCTTTTAATAAAAATCTAGATCAATTTATCAATAAAATTGAGGAAATAGTCGCTGCAGCAACTTCTAGCTAGAAGCTGCTGAACAAACTGTGTCGATCATCAACATAGCAATAACGTAAGGGTCGCCATTTGCATTTGGTCGTCTGTCTTCAAGATATCCTTTTTTGTCTACTTCAACTTGCCAAGGAATCCTAAGTGACGCACCTCTATCACAAACTCCATAAGAAAATGTATCAAAACTTTGAGTTTCGTGATCCCCAGTTAATCTGTCTTCAATA
>Ga0181411_1000020_pt1 | contig 42296 bp, 42 predicted proteins | sample 34SPOviralmetaG_FD_130114 | JGI IMG/M metagenome (GOLD analysis project Ga0181411, IMG submission 130114) | Marine viral communities from the oligotrophic San Pedro Time Series (SPOT) site, San Pedro Channel, CA, USA - 34 SPOT_SRF_2012-07-09 | ecosystem: Environmental > Aquatic > Marine > Strait...
CTTCGTCGATCCTTTGAGTCTTATGATGACTTTGCTAAGAGCGCGGAGAACCTCGAACTTCTCGATGAAATGGTCGATCTGATCAAAGCCGAGGGGTATGACGGAATCACTTATAGAAACCTTGCTGAGAAGGTTGACTGGGAGAAAGGCGGAAGCGCGTTTATTGTCTTTGAGCCCACACAGATCAAGTCAGCCACGGGTAACATCGGCACCTTCGACCCGACCGACCCATCGATACTCAAGGGCATCGGAGTGGGTGCTGCAGTCCCTGCTGCTGCCGCTGTACGGTCACAGCGACAAGAAGAGCAGGGTAACCCACTCTCAGAGCCCCCAGAGTATGAGTCCATGTCTTACGAGGGCGGATACAGCCAAGCAATCGACTTCTCAGAGACTGCTGCGCTTGTGGGGAAGATGATTGGACTGAGCAATGAAGCACAGGACCTTTATACACAAATGGGCCTGATTGAAGCTGAGTATGCAAGCCTTAACGAAGAGGACAAGATCGGTAAGCGTGGTAAGCTACTGGCCGAGTGGTATGATGACTCAGCAGATAAATTTTCCGAAGCGGGTAGGCAACTCGATGAGTCTGAGTATGATCGGTATCTGATGGGCTCGGACACGTATTATGACACTGACCCCAAGGGCATTCAGGGCTACGATGACGTTCGTTTGTTCGTAAACACGGGATATTCGGGCGATCCGATGCTTTTGGACGCTGATTTACGCACTTCTCAGGAAAATAAACAACGTAAGAGACTGAAGGAAACCATTGGAAACGGTGGTCCAATGTTAGATATGTTTGGTAAATCTGGAGATTTGAATCGTTATTTGTATCAAAAAGCTAAGTTTTTTGAGCATCCTGTACAGACAGTGCAGCTTAATAATGATCAAAAGCGTATACTGGCAAAAGATTATTACAATCTTGAGGCTCTAAAAGAAACAGGCTTGATATCATACTTGTTATATAAAGAGTTGTTAGGTAACGTAGAGTTAGTTTAGGAGGCAGTATGGCTCGTCGTATGGGTCCTGAAGCGGCTTATGAAATGGCACAACGGACAATGGAAGAAAACCCTGGGGCCAGTCGCGCCGAAATGAGGGCGAAGGCTGAACAGATGGTTGATCAGTCTCGTATGCCTCTTTATGAAAGGTCTAAATTGACTGATATTCTTAACTATGCGTCTGTTCTGCCTAATCAGTTAGCAGAAGCGAACATTGGATTTAATACCCCCATGGGTCCGGCTGGAACACCAGGGTACATGAAGAACCAATTGACGGCCCCTATGACTCAGGCAGATGCTATAAAAATGAAAGCTAGGCAAAACCGAATGGAAGCGATGGGGCGTAACATGATGAAAATGGACCTCGAAAAAGCCTCACGCCTTCCATATGTTCCACCAAGTGACTCTGCCTCCATGTTGACAGAGCGACAAACGCCATCAAACCCAGGTGGTTTCAACATTGGATACGAACAGGTTGCCAAAGACATGGGCTACGACCAGACCATGACAGAGCGACAAACGCCATCAGTACCGGTATCCATGCAATATGATGCTGCTGCGTCAGCCAAGCTTGCTGAGTTGCGTGGTCAGTCTGCTTTTGATGTTGGTTTCCGCCAAGGCCTCGAAGACTACCAAAAGATGAAGGGCGAGTCGCCAAACATTATCGATGAGTTGTCTGGTTCCACTGAAGAGGCCAACCGTGCCCGCAGTGCTATCTTCATGGGCAACATGGCCAGCACTGACATCAAGCGTCTTGGTTACGCAGAAGCAATGGAGTTTGCAGAGCGTGAAGAGAAAACCGGTGCAGATAAAATGTTGCGCCAAGGGATGATGGAATGATGCGAAAGAAACGACCAGCAAGCATGGACGATAAACGTCGCATGGAAGCCCTGAACCAGGCGAAAGAGATTCGAATGAAGCGGGGCCGCAATCCCCGCATGGCTGCGCAACCGCTCAAGTCGAATGTTGAGTCTGAAATGGGCAACCCTGGTGTCACCGGTCAAAGCAGACTTCAAAAAAATCGCGCAGCAAAAGTCGCTATGGATAAGTTTGTAGCCGGTAGGTTTGATAAGCTTCCGCGCCTTAGTGAAGTTGGTGGCCCAAAAGAGGACCTTCAAGATATTTCTGGCCAGTTAGGCAAGGCGTCTAAGCTTCACGGAGATCAATCCAAGCGTGTTGGCAAGATTGCTGCAGGCATGAAGTCTGAAACAGGCAATCCGTACATGAAGCGAAGCAAGTCTAAATACGGAATGTAAAATGGCTCAGTCCGCAGATGCATTGTTGAAAGGGGGTATGAAAACCAACAAGCCCCGTCGCATCCGTAAGGGCGAGCCTGGATACGGAAAAAAGAAATTTGTTGTTGTCGCCAGTTCAGGCGGCAAAAAGAAGGTCATTCGTTTCGGTGATGCAAAAATGCAAATCCGAAGAGACAACCCGAAGGCCCGCAAAAACTTCAGATCTCGTCATGGTTGCGACAAGGCCACGGCGAAAAACAAGCTGACTGCAAAGTACTGGTCTTGCTTTCAATGGCGAGCAGGATCGAAGGTAAAGGGCTAATGCACGACAATTTTCTAACCAGCAGAATGCGGGAGCACGGTCAGCCAAACGCATGTCCTCGTGCAACTCAAGACCTCGACCTGAATCTCAAGAACAGGCAGGAAGCCATCGACACAAAGATGTACGGCCCCGCAAATCCTCAGTTGGATGATGCTGGTGATAATCAGCAGTTTTGGCGTCAATACGCCGAGATGTTCAATGATACGATCGAAAATGTGATGCAGATGCGTTGCGGTAATTGTTCCTTTTTTGATCGATCACCTCAGATTCTTGAATGTATTGAGAAGGGTATTGGTGACGAAGCCGATCCTGAAATGGCCGTTGCTGCTGGTGAGTTGGGTTATTGCCAAGCTTTGGATTTTAAATGTGCCTCGATGCGTGTTTGCAAGGTTTGGGCAGGGAGGGTGAACTGATGTTTTTTTATGATCATGCAATGTCTCGTGATGACTTTATGGATCAAGAAGAGAAGCCTGCTGGCGAGATCGACATGGTCGACGGCTTGCGCGCCATGTCCATGTTCAAGAGAGATTCTGGACCGCTTCAACCAACTGACATCAACCAAGAGGTAAAATACGCTCTGGTTTCTCATCCAGAGTGCATTGTAGAGTTGAAGATGGACGGCTTTTTGTCTGAGTCTTTAGTGCGCGAGTTGGAACAGATGATGAAGGACTCTTCTGATTCCATGATGGATATGCCTAAAATGACCTCACCGGGTGTAATTATTATCGCTCAAGGTAATCCTATGGGCGGTGAAATGTATGAGGTTGGAAACCCAAAAAAAAAATCTAAAAGTCGAGTAAACGAAGCCGGTAATTATACCAAGCCTGGAATGCGTAAACGTCAATTTCAACGCATTAAGGCTGGAGGTAAAGGCGGCAAGCCTGGTCAGTGGTCTGGACGAAAGGCTCAGATGTTGGCTAAAGCTTATAAAAAAGCTGGTGGCGGTTACAAATAATGGCTCTTAAAAAATCACAACGAAGCTTGAAAAAGTGGACCAAACAAAAATGGCGCACAAAGTCTGGTAAGCCAAGTATTCAGGGTCCAGATGCTACGGGTGAACGATACAAGCCTTCTGCTGAACACGCTAAGGACTCACCACAAAAAACTGCTGCTGATACTCGCGCAAAAAGAAAAGCGACACGAAAAGGAAAGCAACACGCAGAGTATGGGAATCCATCTGAAGATAAGTTTCTGGCAAAACATATGCGTATGGAATACAGTAAGAAACCCAAGATGACTGACGATGAACGAAAAAAAGCGTTGGCGATTGGGTACAAAAAATATGAAAATAGGAAGAAATAATGAGTGTAAATAAAGCAATCTTGGTAGGCCGTCTTGGCGTTGACCCCGAACTACGAACAACAGCATCTGGAACAAACGTTGTAAACGTTCGTATGGCTACGACCGATCGACGCAAGGAAGGCGATGAGTGGGTGCCTCACACAGAATGGCACAGCGTCACGGTTTGGGGCCGCACCGCTGAAAACGTCGCTAAGTTTTGCACGAAAGGTAAAGAGATTTACGTCGAAGGTAAGATTCAGACTCGCAAATACACCGACAAGTCTGGAAACGATCGTTACTCTACAGAAATCGTTGCAGACAATGTTCGCTTTCTTGGCGGTAAAAACGACAACGCACCAACGGCTCAGTCACAAAGCAACGGGTTTCCTGCAAACGATGAGCACATTCCGTTTTAGTCTGAACCATAGACTTCTTTTTTAAAAAGTTTAGTTAGTTTTTTGATGTATTTTCTTTTGGCTATCTTGTCAGATGGTGCAGGTTCATCGCTTATTTTTCCATCTGACCGAAGCTTTTTAAGAACCTTACTAAATTTTCTATAGTCTTCTTCAAAGTTATTAGGCATGTATAACTCCTATACTGTGTGATAATGGATGATAAGGAGAACAAATGTCTGACGAAAAAGATGGTTTTAACGATACTAATGATTGTGATGTCGTGGTCGATATTTCATCAGAAGTAGATCATATAAATAATCCACAGGTCAACGAATGGTTGAAGCCAGATGATAACGGGTTTCGGGCCACCCCACAGCAAGAAATGTTTCGTTTGCTAGCGTACCGGATGGCTCAACGTAAACGATTTTTTCGTGGTGAGTGGTACAAGGCTTCCAAAGCAAAAGAATATCAAGGCGTTGCTGTAAGTGAACGAACGTGGTCACGCTGGTGTAAGGAAGACGATCGTTTTCTTGGTTGGTTTTATGATGAGTTTCCCGAGACTTCCGATATTTCTGAAGAAGAATTTAAGATGATGGATTCGCAGTATTGGACTGGTGTTCGAGATGCCATGGGTGAAGGTGAAGAGTGGGCGTATCGTCAGTACGCTAAGACTCGATTTGATTCTGCCGCCGCCAAGAAGGATGCTGCTGACAGTGAATCCCTTATACAGCTACGCACATACTTTAATGATGGTGGTGGTGAATCGTGGAAAGTTGAGCCGGGTGAGGCGTAGTGAATGCAAACGATAAAAAGCTGCTTGCCCAGTTAGCAAGTCATCCGGGCGAGTTTATTGGTCGTCTGAAGATTGTTGATGAGAAGGGTCAAGAGCGTTCGTTTAATACACCGTTTGCTGAACAAGTCATGGCGTTACAGGACTTCTGTTCAGAGGCGGAAACAGTCATACATTATAAGCCGCGTCAGATTGGTGACACGACCGTAGCTACTGCATACAACTTTAACTACCTGTATTGGATTCAAGACCCTGCACGTTGCCTTGTTGTGGCTGACTCCTATGACTCTACCGATGCTATTTTCGGTCGTGTGCGTCATTACTACCGATCGTTGCCTGAGATGCTCAAGAAGCCGATTGAACGCTCAAACAAGCGCGAGTTGATATTTAAAGACAGTATGGCCGGTTTCCGGTGCATGACTGCGGGTGGTAAGAGTGATGCTCGTGGTTGGACGTATCAGCGTCTACATGCCGATGAGTTGGCGTTCTGGCCGAATGCTGAAGACGTATGGGCATCCGTTACGTCGACGCTTCACGAAGGCCCACACAAGAAGATTATTATTATTTCTACTGCTGACGGACCCGGCAATCTGTTCCATTCCAAAGTTTTGAGTGCGATTGAAGCAAAGCAGCGTGGAGACAAGTCTGTTCGCTTTCGTTTTTTCAAATGGTCTGACCACTGGGCATATCAGGCAGACGTGCCAGATGGTTGGGAACCAGATCAAGAAGAATGGATCTTAGGGCAACAGCACAACCTTACAATGCGTCAATTGTATTGGCGTCACGATAAGATTCATGGTGTAAATGGGATCGGTATTCGTCGCTTTAGGCGGGAGTATCCCCTTACGATTGAGGACGGCTTTGCCATTCATGACGGTAGTTGGTTCGATACTGATTATCTCAACAGCGTATTGTCTTCACTCAAGCCTGTAGAGGGTGAGTTGAGGATTTATGAGAGGCCGTACCCTGGACTAAATTACTCAGTTGGTGTCGACCCTTCATGGTGTAACGGTGGCGATAATGCGGTTGCTCAAGTTTTGAGTGCAGACGGTCGTCAAGTGGCGACTTTATCGATGAACCAAGGTGGTGAGATTCTGTTTGCTCAAAAGGCTGCTGAGTTGGCGATGCATTACAACAAAGCCAGGACGTTAATCGAGGCAAACACGGGTGGTGCAGGTCCAGTGGTTATTCGAGAGTTTCAAAAGGCTGGATTGCCTTTGTGGCATAAGCCACCAGCACCAGGGCAAGCGGGCAGTAAAACTCCCAAATATTGGACTACAACTCGCGGAAGTAAAGAAGAGGCCTATGCTCACTTACGTCAAGTTGTGAACGCCGACATTCTAACTTTGAACGATTTATCTACGGTTCAAGAATTGATGCATATTCGTGAACACAATGGAAAAATCGAAGGACAAGATGGTTATCACGACGACCATTCAGATGCGTTAATGCTTGCTGAGTGGAATCGTCGTAAAATGCCACAGGCTAAGGATATTCCCAAAAGAGGGACAAAGCGATATCATGCTCGCAGAAATCCTTTTAATGTTTTGAGCGGAGCGAAGGTATCGTGAAAGAAACAGATCAAATATCACCGAAACTTGTACACGAATTCGTTCGTTCACATGACCGCTATGCAAGAAGACACCGTAAGGATTGGTCGCTGTATAAGCACACCTACATGACTCGATATTGGGAGTACATGACTGGTGATGACATGCCTAAGCGCAATCGTCGCCTACGCGAGGTTGAGGTAGAGGTGAACCGTCTGTGGGGGGTAATCACATCGTATCTCTCGGCCCTGTATCCACGAGCCAGTCGTGTTGTGTTGGGTCCAGACCCTGCGGGTACCGGAGATCCTCAAAAAGCAGAATTGGCAATCAACCGATTGCTGGCCAGTCGTAAAATCCACGAGCGTGTCATGTCTGCCTTGAGGCAGTCTTTGTTGTATCCAGGCTCTGGTATAAAAGTAGGATATCATCACGGCCGAGGTAGCCCCCTTGATCGTGTGTGGATGCGAGTGATTCCCATTTGGGAAATGCTTTTGGATCACGAAGTATCAGATGCAGACGACGAGCGTTTTCGTGGTCATTTGTATTATCGACCAAAACAAGAGGTAGAAAAAGAGTACAACCTGGAAGACATTTCAGGTACGAGAAGGTTGGACTTTTTGTCTGGTGCCGACACCGTTGCTGACACGAAAGGTAGCCGTAAGCGGTATGATAAGACTGAGGACGACAACAACTTTGTTCGCGTTCTTGAGTTTTGCAACTTGGTCGACCACTACGTCGATCCTGAAAACCCTGATATTAAGTATGAAGGAAGACTTGAAATATATGTTTTGGGTCAAGGCGATGCATCGAAAAAACCGGTGTACGTGGGTCCTCTACCTTTCGCTCGCCATGATGGTGAGCCGATGGCGCACATCATACCGTTGATTTTCAACTATGAGCCTGAGTATCCCTTGCGCGGTATCGCCCATGTTCGACGGCTTATGCCTCAATTCAAAGAGTTGAATGCATACCGATCGTATATGGCGATGGCTACGCGGAAGGACACGCGTCAGTATGTGACAAGAAAAGGCACATTTAATGCTGAAGAGATGACTCTACTTACAGAGGGTCATGACGGTTTGATTTTGGAAGTTGATTCTGGATTTGAGCGTCCACTTGGCGATGCAATTCTGCCAATTCAAAACGCTGCCATATCGAGCAACATACAAAGCTATGTTCGTGACGTAGAGACCGATATCGAGCGTGTGATTGGCACAAGCCCACAGGCCCGAGGCATTGTGACCAAGGCTACCGCATTTGAGGTAGAAACGGTTCAACAATACACAGAATCAGAGTTTGGTTTGCATGCGACAATCAAAGATCAATGGTTGTCGAATCTTACTGAATTGCTGCTACGCACACTCATTGCGTGCATGCAAGATGATGGAGATAGTTCAGGTGCATACGAAGATCAGTCGGTTGATGTAGCAGAGGTTGGTGCGGAACCAAACGATGACGCGCAAACCGAACAGCCAGAAGCCGTAGAAACCTTCGATAAGCAAAAGATTTTGTCGATGGCAGAAATGGCTGGAATCGATGTTGAGTCGAATGACTTCAAGGACTTGGCTTCACAGATTACCACCAAGCGTGAAATCGATGACATGACCCCTGAAGAACTCAACTTATTGGGTCAAACTCTGAGTGGTCGTGCGCTTGATGTACAAGCGGCATCGGATGAAAAAGAAGCAGCACAAGTTGATGAGGCGCTGGCCAAAAATACAGCGACACTGCAAGAGCCGTTTGTGGACGAAGATGTTGTACCAAGTAAGGGTATTTCTAAGATCGATGATGAGTTTGAAGTTAGTCAAGAAACCTTGATATTGAGAGATCGAAATGATCAAATCGTTGTTTCGGTTGAAGACTTGGATGCCAACTTTGAAATCACTTTTGTCGAAGGCGGTCGTACACCACTCAGCGACAGTGTCATGCAGCAGAACTTGGTTGCTCTCCTACAGCCTTACGGTGTGCTTTGGGAAACAGCAACCAAGGGTGGACCCGCAGGAGTGTTCGCGAAAAACTACATGAAGGTACTTGCTGAACGATTTGATCTACCCAAGGACCTTCATCCAGAAGAGTTGGAATCTGAACTGGCTATGGAAAGCCAGGATAAAACTAAAGAATCTAAAGCTACGCCCCCTCAAGAGCCCGTTGAGGCGCCCCCTGGAGCACCGGCTGAAGCCCCACCCGAAGCGCCTGTAGAAGGGGCTGAACAGGCGACTGATCCACAAGAAATGATCGCACAGATTTCTCAGATGCCACCTGATCAGGCCTTGGCAGCTATGGCTGAGATATTTGGAGATAACCCTGAAGTAATGGAAATATTGCAACAAATCGCCGCCCTTCCGCCTGAAGAGCAAGGTCCTGCGATTGCTCAAGTGTTGGAGGCTGCGAGTGCCAGTCTATAGTTATAAATGTGATGGGTGTGGAAACGAACAGGACCACACATGTAGATTCTCTGATCGTCCAGATCTTATTGGCTGCTCTGCTTGCGGGCAAGATTCTAAGCGTGTTTTTAGGGTGTCGGTTGCTCAGTCAAATGACCCCCACAACCAGGCACCTGCTAAATCTAGGAAGATGACCGGCCTCGTCATGCATTTATACATGTGTAAAGACTGTGATCATCAGTTCGATGATTTGACAGATTTTAGCGCTGGAGAACATTTTGAAGATTCGCGCGAATGTCCAAAGTGTAAATCAAAAAACTCAAAATGGGTTCCAATGGCGAGAATAGATAGATTTAGTGAACAATTTCCATACTATGATCGTGGTCTTGGTGTAATGTTGACCAGTAAGCAACATCGTAGAGATATTTGTAAACAAAGAGGTCTTACGCCTGTAGATGGTGACTGGGACGTAGAAAAAGAATATAGTAAATGGGACACAAGGATGGAAAAAGAGGTAAAACAGTACGATGACTATTGTGATCGGTTAGAGAACCATCCAGCATTTAAACAATTTAGAATCGAAAGAGACAAAGGCATCATTTAGGAGTTTGTCATGTACGGATACGAAAAAGGTCAACCAATGGCTGAAGATCAAGCAGCCATGCCACCAGAGGCTGCTCCACCTGCCGCTGAAGCCGCTCCACAGGAGGCTATGGATGATTCAGAGGCACAACTTCAGCAGTTGGCTCAGTCTGCACCGGCACCCACAAAGCCGTTTACAGTCAAAGCGCTAAAAACTCTTCTGGATACTTTCAATCAAACTCTATCGAAAATTTCAGCAATAGACATGCCAAAGATTGAAATTGATTTTGAAGGCGCCGAAAAAGGAAAGATGGATCAACCTATTCCTGGTGATTTGTTTTTGCCGCTCGTTGCTATTTCTGAATTGATCAAAATGGTTGGTGGTGGAGAATTTGAGTCGAAACTTGGATTCGATCCTTTTACTATTGTGACGGATACCGACCTTCGTAAGGTTACCGCTTTGTTGAAAATGATGGCAAAAGACAAAAAATTCATCGAAGCTGTTAAAGAACTCCAAGAAGGTGGACCTGAAGCTGAAATGGAACCAGCAGATGAGGGCGGCGATATGGCGCCTCCACCCGACGATATGGGTGCTCAAGATGAAACACTTGCGTCAGCAATGCAGTAATAAAGTTGCATTGTTGCGAAAGTATTTTAAAAAATGTTAGATTTTAAACCGAAAGGAGATTTTTGTGTCAGACGAAATGATTGAAAATAATGAGAATGATTTACCGGTAAATGATAATGTCCCGGCTGGTTCTACAGGCTTGCTTGATGAGATGGACTCAGAGCAAAATGTAAGTGCTCCTGAGAACTTCGATTCTAATGAAGATGCAACATTTTCAAGTGAGCCAGCGTCCGTAGTTGCAGAGCGTTCTTTTGATCCTTTGTTTTCTGATATAGATGACAAAGAATTGAGCACTGATGCATTTTACGAAAACATCAATGAACAAGACATAAAAGATCTGCCGACAGTTGCTCGACGCATGCTTCACAACTTTCGAGTTGCATACAAAAACCACAAAACTGGTTTAGATGATTCACATCAAGCAAGAGTAGAGCAGTACCAGAAACGCGAACAACAGATTCAAAGTTTGGAGCGTGACTTTGCTCGTCGGCAGGCTGAGTTTGCATCTGTAATTGATGACCCTCGGATTAAAGAAGCATTGAAAACGCCTGAAGGCGAGTTGCCCGACCTTATGTCTGAAGAGGGTATTCAGGCCCATATCAATCGTGGAATCGCAGAAGCTGTTTCAAGCGTGTTTTCTCCGATGCAGCAAGTGTCGGAAGAGCAGCGCCAGAAGAGTCGCTACCTCGACTTTCTTGAAGCACACCCTGAAATGAAAGATGATGGCTTCAAAACTCAGGTTGCTGAGTTGGTCGCAAATCGTCAAAATACAGATGCGCCACTGTCTACTCAAGACGCATATGATCTTGTCGTTGCTCGCAATATGATTGCCCAAGAACGCAAGAAAAAAGAAACACAACGGAGAGCCCGTGCTCAGGCTGCGCGACAAGTACAGCGTAGTTCTGTGAGCGGATCTCCTGGTGTCGCCGAAATTCCCCCTGATGTCAAGAAGCAAGGTGCAGCTTCGATTGCTGCTTGGCTCCAGTCAAACCCCGAAGCTGCAAAAGCCTTTCTAAATAACCGCTAATAGGAGCCAAAAATGGCAACCACCGACCTTACCATTGGAAACGAACTGCTTTCCACAACCATGCATATCCTGATGAAGGACTTTCGTGACAACGTTCACGAATCCGTAGCCTTCCTTGATGCACAAGAACGTGTCCACGGTGCTGGAAAGCCAGTTCAAGCCGGTGGATCTCGGATTGTTGTGCCTCTCGGCTTCGGTGAGCACTCTTCGACAACTCGTATGCAAACTGGTTTTGAGCGCATTGACCTTAGTGTCGAAGATGTGTTCCAACCTGCACAATACGATTTTGGTCACGTTGTGCGTCCAGTCGCTATCTCTTCCGAAGAAGAAATGGTCAACTCAGGCGATGCCGCAATCCTTTCGATTCTCGAAAGCCGCGTGCTCATGACCGCTAACGCTCTCAAGCGTGAGTACGTCAAGCAAATCGTTAAGGGTGGTCAAGCTGGTTGGGACGACTGGAACACGTTGAACGGATTCGACGTGACTTCTGGTGACCACCAAGGTTTCCTTGAGCCCGAAGCTGTTGGCTCTCAAGGCAACACTGTTGGTAACGTAAGCAAGTCTACCTTCTCCAGCAAGACTGGTTGGCAGAACCAACGCTTCGATGGCGCTGGATCTTTCAACGCTAACGGCCTCGCGGGTCTTTATGACCTGTTGGTTGAAATCGATGCTGTGTCGCCTTCTGGCAAGCCCAACGTCATTCTTGCTTCTCGCGCTGGATTCAAGAACCTGAAGCGTGCTCTTCAGGCTCACGAGCGGTACGTTGATCAAGCACAGATTGACGGTGGACGCATGGTTGAAACCTTCCAAGGTATTCCAATCAACGTTGAGTACAACATGCCTAACGCTGGCGGAACCCCTGGTTCTACTGCTGATCCTATCAGCTTCTACTTGCTGAACATGAACGACATCTACACCCTGTGGGATCCACAAGGTTACTTCGACCTCTCGGACTTCGAGACTGTGTCGGGTGAGTACGATGTTCGTGCTGCCAAGCTTCGGTGCCGTGGTCAACTGATCGCCAAGCACCTTGGTTCCAGCGGTGTAGCATTCGACTTGGAAACATTCTAAGTCATCCTGATTGGGTGGGGGTCGTGTTGATCCCCACCCTATTTCATAGCCATATAGTCAAAAGAGGGAGGACAACATGGCAATTCATAAAATCGATGGCGTCGATGGTGACGCTAATTTTCCTAAAAAGTTTGTGACTCTCCGAGTTCGCGCTGCTGCTGCTGCAACAATTACCAAGGGTGATTGGGTGATGTTTTACCTGACCGATACCGAAAATGGTCTTGGTGGGTGTGTTACTGGAGCAACAAACACTGCCAACGGTGAAGTAAAGACTGTTGGTGTTATCACCGAAACGTTGGATAACTCGGCAGGCGCTGCTGAAGCGTTTGCGAACATTAAAATTCAAACTGCTGGTAAGTTTGAGAATGCCAATGTTGATGATGATGTTGCAGCCGGTGAGCCGCTGTGTGTGTCGAACTCATCAGCCGGAACACCTGCCGTTGGCCGCGCTCAAGTTTATGTCACTGGGGACGCAATCGCTCCCATTTGTGGTATTGCCCTTGAGGCTGGTTCAACCGCACATCAAGCAGATGTCATGATCATCGATCAAGGCTACTTCTAAGCCATAATCGCTACCGGACCTCGGTCCATTCACGGCTGCTGGGGTATACTACTTCAGCAGCCGTTTTCTTTTTCTGGAGCCTGACGTGAATCTCAAAGAAATCCGCGAAGAAATCAATTCCGCGTTGGACTACAACCCTGATTTGAAGCAATACAGCGACAACGTTGCTCGTGTAGTGAACCGTCACTACCTTCAGATATCGAGCCAGTACCAGTGGCTGTTTATGCAAAATCGCAAACTGTTGCAGCTTCGCGCAGATATCACCGGAGACAGTACCAGCAAGCTAACGGGTGATGGTACCCACTTGGTGACATTGCCATCTACTACCGGTGCTGGAGTTATCAATTTGCCACCAGATATAGTGGGCAAGACGCTCGTAAATACTGACGATGGTGCCACATATCAAATCACAGCGTTTATTGATTCACGTAGATTTTTGGTCGACGATATTTTTCCATCGGGCGAACTTACTACTTGGAAAATTGAATTTGTAAAATACCCAATGCCCCGTGATTGCATCGAGGTTTTGGGCATCATGGATCGCGGCATCACTACAAAAGAAACTTTGAGTTTTCAAAGCGACTCCACCACAACAACAATGACCGCCCCAAATGAAGGCCGGTTCATGTTTTTGGATGCAAGAAAAGAAGAAAACTTGTATCTCGATCGATCCGATACCGGGAATCCGTTCGTTTCTGTTGAAGAAATGCACGATAATATTCAGTCGCCTGATTATCCTCCAATATTCAATAATAGAATAGAGGAGATTTTTGGCTCAGTGCTTCCAAAGGTTGTTGCTCCATATCGAATCGAGTATTGCTATACATTCATCTATGCCGGAATGGAGGGGCCACCGTCTGAGGTTCTTGCTGTTGATTTAGACCCGAGCCAAATACAGCCGGAAAAAGCTTCGCCTACTGATACAATCATTGTTGGTTCGCGTAGATACGGGCCCGTAATTGAACTTCGACGAATCATGCGAACAGTGTCACACACTTTGGGGTCAGGTGACAATAACGGTAGAATGAAAAAGTTGTACCGTAGAATCGTCTTTAGCGATGAATACTTGTCTCATCCAGCGGCTTCTGATTACGTCATGGGTGCTGGAGCCTGGAGACATATCGCAACGCTTGCCTCGGATGCGACCGAATATCAAGATCAGGGCAAAGAAATTATTAGTGATGCGACAGCAGAAGATCCTTTAGATAGTACAGACCCTGGCGACTCTTTGATTGACCCGGCTGGAGACACCTTCCGCCTCGATAGATTAAACGAATCAGGACCACGTCAGTATCTTCGTTTTTGGAACACCCCGAAAAGCGATTACGTGGTTGAGGTGAGATATCACAAGCGACCCTATAGGCTCGTAAAAGATTCTGATGCACCAGAGTGGCCACCGCAATATCATCACTACCTTGTATATGCGGCTCTCAGAGACATTTGTATGCAGCATGGTATGCTCAACCATAGTTCGTTGTATGAACGTCGTGCAGATGAAATGCTCGAAGCTATGAAGGCTAAATATTTGAGTCGAACCGATAGAATGTATGTACGAAGAGGATTCGATCGCGCTATGGCGGATCGGGAGCGTTTCGGAATACCAAGCAAGGCCGAGTAAACTATGAAAACCCAAACATTTGAAGTTGCCCGCTTACGAGGCATAGACAATCGGTGGAGAGTTTCGGCTGACTCTGCGGCTGTAATCAAAGAGATGTCTTGGGATAATTACGATGGATGGAAAACTGCTGGAGCTTATGACTGCGTCACCTACAATGGATACGATTGGTTTGGTTCTGGCACGATCCACTCGATTCACTATTTTTCCAGACACAATGGAAAAACCAGAGACGTTATATTCGAAGACTCTGAAGGCAGGCTTGCTACACTTAAAATTAATAATTTACGTTCAGCCACTGATCCTTTTATTGTATTGAAAGACATTAATAATGTGGAAATAGGGCCTGAAGGTAACCCTCGATATGTACCAAAAACATCTGAGGTAAGCAGTCAGAGTATCACTTTTGGTGGTCGTTTATATCTGGTAAATGGAATCGATTCCCCTATTGTTTACGATGGACGGGTCGTTACAAGGGCAGGCTTTTTCGAAAAACCAGCAAAGCCTGATGCCAGCGTTGTTTATAGATCCTTCCACAATCAATTTGTTGATGAAGGTGGGGATTCCGGTGACGATACGCTTTATTTTTTAGGCACTCGCGAAAAAGGCCAGGGTCTCGGTAGTCTTCGGCCGACCGGCATGAAAGTAAAAAAGAAAATGAAGAAGACCGATAAGGAAGCCAGCGATGGCTCCAAATATGTTGACGGCAAGCTTTGTGGCTATCAATACAGGGTCACGTTCGTTAACAGTCGGGGCCAAGAAAGCCCGATGTCCGATCCAAGCGATATTTGTAGTTTTGAGTGTGCAAACGGTAAGCGTAGGTTTACTCAAATCAATATTCCTATCGGGAATGAAAATGTAGTGGCGAGACGGCTCTACAGGACGAGAGATATTTTCGATGATGACGGTAATCCGATCACCCCAGAGTCTGGTCGTAATTTTCATTTTTTGAAAGAATTACAAGACAACGAATCTACGGCAATTGAGGATGGAATCAGTGATTCGAATCTTGGCGCATTGACAGATCCAGAAGACTTTGGATTTTTCCCTACACAAGCCAAGTTTATCACCTCATTTAAAAACACGGTGTTCGTGTCGGGAATGCCCAACAACTTGATCAAATACAGCGCAGAGGGAATGCCGGAAGTTTTCCCAAGGGACAACCTCTTCGATATCGGAGACGCCGATTCTGGGGAAATCACTGGAATGTACGCATCAACGAATGCTCTTGTGGTGTTCAAGACTCGCGGAGTGTACCTTATCAAGGGTGATTCCAGAAACGGGTTTTATGCGCAGACGCTCAACCGTGACATCGGCTGTGTAGCACCCAGGTCGATCCAAGACGTTCCAGGAACCGGCCTCGTGTTCTTGTCACAAGATGGTGTTTATGTGCTCAAGGGCGCTCTTGAGAACACCGGTAGTGCCACTTCTATTGTAGAGTTGAGTACTCCGATTCAAACCCTAACAAAACAAATAGATTATGTTGGTGCTCGTGCGGCGGTTGGTGTCATCAACAGGGCGAATAAAGAGTATTTTTTATGTGTTCCAACGCATGGGGAACAAAATAACTTACTTTTAGTTTGGCATTACGAGGTCGGCGCTTGGAGTTTTCGAGAAAATTATCCAATCCAGTGTGCTGTTGAAACTACGGATGCACGATCGTACTTGTACTTTGGTAGCAATGATCCAGAAAAACCCGGCATCAATGTATTTAGTAACTTTTTTGTAGAAAAATATGGTTTTGGCTCTTTAAGCCCCGTTTCTGCTGCTCGTAAAGATTTTCAACTTACCTCTACAGTTGATCCTCCATTGTACGAAACAAGTCCTCTTTCTTTTGGTAGCTTATACTCAGGCATACAAGTTGCTTATATTAACTTATATGCTGTTGCGTATGGCAATAATGAGACAGACGTAAACTTTAAAATAAATAGATCTGAAACTGTATCATTAGAAAAAAATAAAGGGAGAAAGCAACAACAATTAAATGAGTTGCTTCCAGTTTATGGTGAAGCCAGATTTGATCAGGACTCTTGGGGATTTCATCGACCTATAGTAATACGATACGATGTAAGCCATATGCATGAATCAGTTACCACTGAATTTGCGATTCAATTTACACAAGACTTAAATGTATCAAATTTAACAAATAGAATGATGATTGTTGGTTACAGTGTAGATGCCAAGGTGGGCGATCAAAGAAACATTAGACCACTTACAGATGTTTTAGTATCTGATAAGAGATAATTATGGCTATAAAATTTCCTAATGTAGGTGTCAGGTCTGGCGAAATAATAAATCCAGATGATACTATTGAAAGTGTTGGTCAAATTATAAATGAATGTAATGGAAACATTGATTCTGATAATTTAGCCGAGCAGCCGTTTACGACAAGCTACTCTTCTCAAACATTTCATGAAACAAAAAGCTTTTCAGAGCCGAAGCCAAACGGTTCATTGGCTCATTTTATAGTCCCACACACGACTAGTTCATATGTAAAGCGTAGTAGCACTAATAAGCAGCTTGCTGGTGTTGAAATAGATGCAGAAACGGATGGCTGGGCGATTATAGACTTTAACGCGTGTTTTAAATGGAGAGGCACAGGAATAACCAACGCCGAAATGGCTCAAGATTTACACATGTCTTATTTACTAAATGAATCAACGGACCTTACACACTTACAGGCCGGAATAGGTTTGGCAAACTTAAGACTTCCAGCAGGCGGGTGGATGGGAGTAAGTGGCGAATATAGAGACAGCATGCATAATCCCAACTCTCATGGGGGTAGGTTCGACACACCTTTGCGTGGCAAAGACGGGCATTCTTCTGCTGGTTTCATAGAAATGAATTTTCCTCTTGGTCAATTTTCTGATGTCCCTGTAGACTTTTATTGCGTTCAATTTCGAATCGTAGTTAATGGAAACTTAGTTGCTGAGTCTGGTCCTCTTTTTAATGGAAACTGGAGAAACTCCGTATATCTTTGCGGCTGTATACCTTTAACTGCTGGTAAAAATAAAATAGACGCAGAGGTTCGTGGCTACACTGCGATTGAACTCAAGACAAGTCGATGTGGTGTCGGAGCAAGAGATATAGAGGGGCTACGTGGAGAACGTTTCCCTTTTCAAACTATTTCATCCGATGTCCACCCTTCTCCACTGCCTGAATTTGTATCAAAAGGCATAAAATTGGAAGACATTGACCCACTTCTAAATGTGAAAGGAGAACATACAGATTTAGACGCGGGAATAGAATGTACAATCGAAGATCGACATCTTTTGGTTCAATATAGGAAACGATAATGGGGCGATTAAAATTACCAAAAATAAATTCTGGCGATTTATTAGATTCAGAAGTTTGGAATGAGCATTTTAATGAGCAGATAGACAATTTTAAGATTGGATCTGAAAATATTGCTGAAGAAGGTATAAATAAAAATAAAGTACGATCAGGTGTTTTTTTAAACAGAAGCGGCTTTAGGGTTTCGAGTAGTTCGCACGACATTTCTGCCCCTGATGGTGCGACGGGCAGTTTGACCCGCGATCCGTTTATTGTTTCCAACCAACATTTTGTTGAAAAGTCTCTTGTAAGAACAGGGCGAAATTTTACAGATGATGGAACACAGGTAATTGCCAGGGCGTCGGCTGAAGTAGAAATGCCAGATTACGGGGCTAGAACATTTTTTCCAGGTGAAAACGCTACCGCGATATTAGGTTTGTTTTATACATTCGATAGTTCTCCCTCGAAGGATAGCAATTGGCGCTACTGTCAGGGAACCAAAGGGCTTTTTTCGCTGGTATTTTCATCAAAAATTCCAAGCGATTCGGGTGGCGGGCTTTGGATGGCCTCGGGAATGGAAGATGTTGGATATAGTTCCCCTGTAAGCAATCGAAATATAGAAGATCGACCCGATCTTTTTACAATGGAGCCGGCTGATACTTTGGGCATGCCGGATGGTACAGGTAGTTACGACATAACTGGAAACAGCAAAATGCCGTTTGATGGACGATTTTCATACTCCACAGCATTTTTGTTAAACTTCGACGACGTAGACACTAGTATTTTTACGCCAACAACTGTCAGTGGAGTTCAACAATTTGAGAAACTCTCATTCTGTATTGGCGGCTCTTACTATATTCCTGATTTTTTAGGAACCGAATACCCTGGTGACAGTACAGCGGGAGATGTTGGTTATCCGATAGACTATTACGGTAGAGGATGCGGTAAGGTAATTTATACGCCAATTAAAATACGAAATATTCAAACATCATATAGCATTTTGGAGAGATGAATGACGCTCAGAAAGTTCCCAATAAAAGGCGCTGGTGATATTTTACAATCTACAGAATTGCATGGTTTTAACGCTAATATATCGGCCGATTTAAACTATGGATTTAATGCGAATGATTTTGAAAACAGACTTTCTGAAAGTGGTGCTGGTTCATCTTCCAAGTCAGGGGTCATAGAAACCGCTCACATATTCAAACCTGAGTTTTACGGATCACCAAATCCTAATGTTTTAGGTGTATCTTCTGACACGTATTACAGATCCAGAAGCAACAATAAACTTAATCGTTACTATCGACACGAAGGCATCGGAAGCCAGACCATGTCAGGCATGGATTTTTCCAAAGCATTTGAAGACATTTCTGCATGGCAACCAATAGAGGGTTTATCTACAACCGTTTACGTTCCACCAGGAGAGACACCCAAAGCAACTTTTGTATCCGCCAGCTTTCATGCACACGAAAAGGGTGGAAAGGTGGGCGATCCGAGAAGTCAAATTTTAAGAGAAGGTCGGGCTACCGGATCAGGCAATAAAAAAGAATCTTTGTCCGGTTTTGATAGGGCAAAAAGGGCAGGTACGTATGTTGCGGGGTTTGGCCTATTTTTAGATAGGATGGATGGTAACGGGCCAAGATATGTTAGTGGCACCCAGCGATGGATTTTTGGAACCGGTGGTGGACGATACAGGTGCAGAAGAATGAACCATTCGATTATTGCAACTTTAGCTTCTGATACTGCTGGAGATTATGATTTTAAACTTAACGAGGGCGAAAACAAAGTCTCGATTCGAGCGTTTTATAGGCTTCTTTCACCCGAAACTAAATCTTTAAGACACGTCTATGTTGATGCCCGCAACCTTGTAGTTGACGTGATATACAAGTAACATAGAAGCAAGAGGACCCTATGGCCGTAGATGACGCCCTTACAGTTGGAGCAAGCACAGCATCAATGGCTGCTGCTGGCGCAGCGCTTGGGCCCATTGGTGCGGGTGTTGGGGCGGCTGTAGGGCTGACTCTTGGTCTGATGCAAAACAAGGCCCAAAAAGACGCTGAAAAAGAGGCCAAAAAGAGGGAGAGAAAGCAGCGAGAAAGGGCAAGAAAGGCTCAAGTTGCTTCAGAAGTTGCGCAGCGTAGAGAAGACGCACAAGCCAGAGAAGCAAGAAACAGGGCCATCAAAGAGGGTTCTGAGGCGAGAGGTCCAAGCATGGCTTCGGCAGATCAATTATTGCAATCATCGATGAGCGGTGGGCCTGGAACCCCTTATGATCAATACATGGCCAGCACATACGGTAGACCATTTTCGGCGTAGGAGAAGACAATGACGGAACAGGAACGAGAAGCGCTATTGCAGCAGTCTTTGTACACTGAAGGAATCGATCGCAAAAGAATTGGCCTGGGTTTTGGCGGTGACGTTGCTGAGTCTCTTTTTGGCTATCTTGGCGATAGAGCACGGTTTGCCCCCGATCCAGGTCAAGCGGCTCGATATCGCGATCTTCGTGCTGGTCTTGATCCCGATGAAGAACGGCGTAGGGCGGCGTTTGTCGAATCCGCCGCAGGAGAGGCTTCCGCCCGCCAACAACAACTTGTAAGACAGTTGCCGTCAAAAGTAGACCCTACGAAAGCTGCAGGACTGCTTCAAGGCCTTGCCGGAACTGAACAACAGGTCCAGGGCGCAAGGCTGACGGCAGAAACCCAAGCCATGAAAGATAGGGCTGCAGAACGACAACAGCGTGCTTCTGAAATGTCAGCCATCGAAGACGAAAGGGCCGAAAAGAAACTTGGGCAAAAGCTTGCCAGAATTAACCTTGCTGGAAATATTGTTGGTTCGGCGTTCAAGGGCGCTGCTGCGTTGAAACCCAAAACGTATGAGCGTAAGCTTGAGGACCAAGCAAGACGCCAAGACCAGCGCTCGACTCGACTTGGTGAACGCATTGAGAAAAAAGGTGCGAAGGTTCAGGACTTGGTGGCTAAGGGGATCACCCAAGAGGGCGCACAGCAAGAAGCAACGTTTGATCGCGCCGGACAGCAAGCGAAGCGACAGGTAGCGATTGGTCAAACGCAAGAAAAAGTCGACACCAAATTTGGTGAAACCACCCAAGAGTTGCAGGATCTGCGTGCAGCAGAAGCAGCCAAACAGCGAGAAAAAATGGCTCTGCAGAACCCCTTGCCTTACATGCCTAGATACATGCCTAGATACACACCATAGGGGGCTACGATGCCTTGGCGCAATGGCCGATACGTGCCAAGAGAAACTACGTCTCCAATCGAAACGCCCGTAAGCCCTAAAAAAATACAAAACATCGCCAGGGGCGCGTTTCAAACCACCAATTTAAGGTCCGAAAATTTTGAGGATAACTTGTTTGACTCGACGCTTGTTTCACGTGCGTTTGCGGCGAGTTCATTCACGGCATCGTTTTTGTTGCGAGTGATCGGTAAGTCAACGTTTACCGCTGCGAGTGGGCTTCGAGGATTGTTTGGGTCCGGCTTCGTCAACTCATCAATGATTGAGAATGGATCGATCACTGGTGCCAAAATAACAAACCCGATTAAGATTGCGTTGATTGATGGCGGTGCCGCAGGAAATCACACTGTGTCTGGTCTTACAATCCAAGATGAATTGATTGGGGTGTTTGAACAAAACGGCACTTCTGGTATTTTAACAGACCTAAGTACTGAGTTTTCTATTAAGACATCGGATACAATCGACAACACAGGTGGTACTGCAACAAGTGGTGACAAGCTGTTGATTTTTTACCTAAGCAAGTAGTGAGACAATCATGGCCGATTTGAGTTGGACACAAAAATTTAATGAATCATTTAGGTCGTCTGCATCGACGCAGATGAAGTCCTACGAGCAAGATTTTCAGCAGGTAAAAAGCACCGTAGATAAGCTGGATAGAGAGATTCAATACATTGATCGTCTTTTGGCTCGTGCAGGAATGACTAGGTCCAGTTCAAGATCAAGAGTGGGATTTGATCGTTTGCCGTCTTTGTTAAGTAACTTGAAAAAAGATCGAGCAAGAAACGATAAGATAATCGAAAAAGACAAACGTGAAATAGAAAAAGATTTAAAGGATTTGATCGATAAAAACAATTCCGCACACACTTTGTCTCAAAGTACAGACGTTAATGGTTATGTCGATCAACTAGTTTCTAATACAAAATTACTGTCTTCTTTTGAGGAAGAATCTAAGGTAGGCAAAGAGTTAGATATCTTTATAAACTCTTTGAATGGCATAAATGACAAATCTTTAGATATCGCTAAGGTTTTGATTTTTCAAAAAGTGCTACAAGAAACGAAAGATTTTCCACTATACAATTTAATCGAAACGAGAATCAAGTCGGAAACGGCTAATACAGTGAGTCAAATTTTTGGCAAGCCTGTCGATCAACCTGTTGACCCTTCAGGGTTAGCAGAAAGATTCCCGCTCATCGAAGTTGATCAAAATCAAAATTTAGATGAAGATTTTTTGAATCAGGTTTTTGATAGCCCTGAACTTCAGCAAAAGTACCTTGCAAAAACGTACAAATTTCAGGGCGATCCTAAATTAGAGGCAAAAATAAAATTGCTCGAAGATGCGATTTTTGATCGTATTAAAGAAGACTTTGGTGTCGGTGCATCTATTGACATTCCGGCAGAAAACGATTCGATCGAGGAAAAGCAAGCATTTTTGAATCAGGTGGTCCCTGGCGGATACACCATTGATGAAAACAATGAAATCAGAGTGGATGAGTCTGCCTCAGAAGATGTGCAGGCCGAAGCCGCCAAAAAGATGGGCTTGGATGCAGGCGAGTCTAAATCATATTCAATTCTTGCTGATCTTGGTCGCGGTACGGAGGTCCAGTCAGACCGCGAAACACGTGCTGAACAGAGGCTGGTAACTCGTCGAAAAGAATTGGAGACGCGACGGAAAGATGCGGTCAATGCTTTCGCAAAGAGTCGTAGGCTGAATAGACAAGAGTTGGCGCTGCTGGACCACCCCATTTTGCGTGTAACGGGCTTCAGAGAGGCTGTGGGCCTGTATGACGATGTAGCGGCACCCGAGGCTGCTCCAGAGCCCGTGGAGGCTGCTCCAGAGCCCGAGGCTGCTCCAGAGCCCGTGGAGTCCGATGCAACAGTATCAGACACCACAGGTGTTCCGATTATTCCGGCAGTTATCAATAGGATGACAAACGCAATCAACAGAGCAAACTCAGCCACAAACGAAGATATGTATGCTGCAGATACTGAGTTGGAAGATGTTGTACAGGGCTTCGTTACGCTGCCGGAAGACATCAAAAGTAAGTTTCCACAGCAGTTTGTTTTGGCTGCTTACGAGTACACCCAGCCGCAAGAAGGCAAAACAGATACGCCAGGGGGTAGGCGAAAGATCATGGTTGACGCCCTACCAAGTCTTGATGACTCTGCAATTACAACGCAAACAATTGGAGAGTATATCGCAGACGTATCGTTAGACCCCAACCAAGAGGCGCTTGTATCAACATCAGATATGGTTGATTTTTTGAATCACCCTGATTCGATTGGTGACAGGGGTGAAGACACGGGAAGTCGTTTGGATCAAGCGATTAGGCAATTTCCTGTCGGATCGATTGCATCAGAATTTAACAACACCATGGATATGATTAGCGAAGGAAACGCAAGCCGATCGGACCTTATCGATGTTTTTGAGAGAGCAAAGTCCTTGTCTCAACGAGAGCGCCCTGATTTTTTCGATACCAATAAATACGGACGATACGAGTCTATAGATCGCTTTGTAGCAGCTATGGATGCCGACAAGGGCGCAAGGGTGACCCCTGCATCTCAGCGTCCAACACAAGAGACACCACCTACACCAACAGTGACGCCTGAAGAAGATGAGCCGCCCCGAGACGATCCTCGGTTGTTGGTTGAAAACCCGTTTCGTCCTGGTAGTCGTAAATATCGGAAGTTTGAAGAAACAAAACGTGAACAAGATGACCGCTTGGCTGCGAGAAGGCTTCGTAAGTTTGCGGGCGAATTTGGTGAACGATTCCCAGACGATACTACTGATTTAGACGAACCTGTTCTTGAGCAAATTGCTTCTATTAGAGAGCCACAAGAGGCTACACGACTGGCTCGAAATGAGGCTCGTCGTCAGCAAATAGCCGAAGAAAGATTGCAGGGAATTCGTGGTGAAGATTTAGACACTGAATTGGCTGAAATACGACAACGTTCGGATCGACCAAGTGATGTTATCGGTGGCGGAAGAATTGCAGATGAACGAGATCAGATGTTGCAAGACGCCTTGCGTGACCCGTCCCCACTACCGTCACCACCACCGGCAGAGGCAATCGTAGAGTCAAGCGTGCCTTCTGAAAGAAGGCCTACACCAACAGGCGTTCCTACGGGAACAACCTTTGCAGCGTCTGCTGGATCAACCGTTACGCCTGTTGAAACGATTGCTCCTATTGGTGAAACAGTCGATGAAAGCGAGATGCCACCGGCTCAACGGGAGTCAGATACTCGAATGATCGCCGAAGCTGATGCACCCGATGTGTTTGTGGCACCTGAGTCTTATGATCCAACTCCAGGGCAAATCGCCTCTGATGATGAACTTATTCGCAGAGCCAAATCACGTGATTCAGTGAACGAAGTAGATGCTCGGACCCCCGATCAAAGACTATCAGATGTACAGTCCAGTCTACCTGTTGGTAATGTGCCACGGATCTCCGCTCCCCGTGAACCTGATGCTGTTGCTCAGGCTAGATCGAAACAAGCGATGCTTGGCGCAACACGAGACTTATTTTCGCAACTTCCGACTGAAGAAAAAGAAGGAACACTTAGCTACGATGAAGCAATCGAAGGTGCTAATGAAATTGCAAGAGTGTTCGGAAGGTTTGCAAATCCAACCTTTAACAGAAAAATGTACGACGAGATCAATAAGAGATTTTCACAACCGGAGGCTCCAACACCACCGAGAGCCGTCGCAGTAAACAAACCGCCCGTCACGCGCGATGGAGGGTTGGTAACGGATGCCGCTACAGAAAGATCAGGCATTGCCCACGAGGGTATTGATCTCAGAGCATTCGAAGGTGACGACATTTTCGCTATTGCTGACGGCACCGTGATTGCTTCAAACAACGATGAAACTCTTGGTGGTCGCCATACAGCAAACACAAAAAATGAAGACGGCGAATATATCGGGACTGGACCCGGCAAGTATGTTTACATTCTGCACGACGATGGTCGCATAACGAAGTCTATGCATCTGAGTAATGCCACGCTTTCACCGGGAGATCGAGTGAAGGCAGGAGATGTTATCGGCGCTGCTGGCAATACAGGCGGCTCGAAGGCGGCACACTTGCACTTCGAGGTACACGTAGCAAACGAGTCAGGCAAGTCCGTGCCTGGAACAGATGGTAAATATCTTCCGTCTGATCCTTTTGAGGAATATCCAGATGTATTCAAAAACTTTAGCCTAAAAGGTCAGGAAGGCATTACAATCGACAATATTCCTGAGTTGGCTAAACGCCTTGGATTGGAAGTTCCAACAGTAAAGCGGGCTCAATAAAATATAAGGTGGTTTAATCGTGGCAATTCAAGATGAAAAAGACCTTGAAGACGTTGATCTTGAAAACCTTGAAGAGAACTTAGAATCAGACTCTGATGAAGAGGATCCGATCGATGAAGTTAAAATTGCAGACAATGAGGCTGTAGAGCGTTTCCAACAACGAGTCGAGCCGCCACTAAAGTTACTAGACAAAAAGAACGATGTATTTGGTGCATACAGAATACAACTCAGAAACGACTACATAAACAAAGACTTCAACATACCCGTAGAAGTAAAAATGAGGGGTGATGATGCGATTGAAGAGTGGTTTGAGTCGAACCCTTTAGACAAAGAGGCGATTGAGAAAAAGATAAACGACACACTTGGTGAGAGAGGTGTTGTAGTTGGTGATCTGCCGGATGAAGGATTGCTTTCAAAATACATTGGCAGTAGCTATGTTTCTGCTTTTTCTCGTGTTCACCCACGTTTCGGTACAATACCTACCTACCAAGCTGCCGCCGCAGAGGCCCGCAAAAGTCAGGGCAAAAGCCTTTACAACCGCGCCTATAGTGTTTTGGCTGAACCAATACCTCAGTCGTTGAACATTCCAGTCAAAGACACTGCAGCAATGGGTATCACCGACGAAAAGGGTGAAATCATCACCGAAGCCCAAGACAAAGAATTGTTTGGGGTAAAGGTTACCAATGAGCGCCTGAAAGGTATTGCGATCGCTTCGGGTGTTGGTGGTGCTGCGTATGGATTTACGAAGGGCGCTATTGCTGGCGCACCAGGCGGACCAATACTTGCCCTTGGTGGTGGTGTTGCGGGAGCGCTATTGGGTGGAATCAGCATGACGGGCGTAGGCGGAATCGGAGCGCTCGGTATTGGTGGGCTTGCAGATGTTCCCGGTGAATATAGCAAAAAAGATCATTTGCTTGATCTCGCAAAAAGGGGTTGGGTCAATTTTGGATTAGGCGACGATTTCGCTGACTTCTATACAATTTTGTCCGACCAGGCTCGTGATGCAATGGTGACCAATGTTGTTGAAACTGCCGATGTTTTGGGCGTTAAAGATGCGGTGAAGCTTTTGGATAGACACGGCATCGTAGACTTTGAAGATTTACAACGGAAGACAAAAGAATCTCTCGAAGCGCATGAAGAGATGTTGAAAACTCAGTCGAGTGAAGACATTGATTTCAAGCCCGAAACATTCGAACTACCAAAAATTCCTGGCATGGTTCCAAAGCATCCTTTTGCTACATTGAATGCTTTGTTTCAGAAGTCTCCAATTCAAGATCAGTTTTTACTCGATGTGCTAGACATTCGAGCGCAAGTATTGAATGACCCTGAATATCAAGAGTATCGATCACGTGTCCGTCAAGACATGATGGTTCAAACCAAATATGACTTGGACGTAAAGTCTCGTGATTTAAAACCATCTCCTGCTGACGATAGCTTGTTGGTTGTATACGAGGCGTTCAAGTATGGTCGTATTACTGACGAAGAAAAAGATGAAAGAATACAAGAGTCTTTTCTACAACTCTCATACAACGACCTACACCCGTCGCTGATGAAAGAGCAGCCTGATTTGAATTTATTCAAGCAAGTTGCTGTTTTGGTAGCACCAGATCATCCGATATTGCAGATGGATATTGATCCTGTATTGGTCACTGCGATTCAAAGTGTTCATCAGGGCGTTGAAGACGATAAAGTTCAAAGCCTTTTAAATGCCATTCCGTTCCGCACATTTGCAACACAGTACCTTTTTGAAGAAATTTTAGAGTCAACGATACCTTCACAAAAAGAGTTGGATGGGTGGGGTTTATCGCTATTGAAATTTCAAGAAGAAGAAACAGGTGAAATTGGCGCTCGAAGAACAACTCGTGCAGCATTTGACGTAATGACAGATCGCGTTGATGATCCAAAGTACGGAACGTTTTTTAAGCGATCTATGATTGGCGAAGTATTGAATTGGGCTGGTGCGGTAACCACTGGAGCAGCAGAGGTTGAGTATAGCTTGACGGACAATTGGATTACTCAGCTTGCAGGAACAGACGAAATTCTATCTTCATTGTTAAAAAATATTGGATTGCCAAACGGCATATATGCGCCAACACCCGCTGGTTTAGATAAAATGCTTCGCTTGGGTATTCGTGATCCAGACGATGATTTTATTACTAGATTTGACGCAAGGATGATGTCGGCGCTCGGTGGATTTCAGGTTGGAGGCGCGGAGGTCGCAACCGCGTTGGGCTATCGGCCAGATGACATTGTGTACAACGTTCTACAAAATCTCGGCATTGGTTTGGATTCGTTTCTTAACTTGGAGAAGCGTCTATTTAAAGCTGGTGGCATGGGTTTCAGAACGGCAGCGAATACTCCTGGCGCAGTCACTCAGATCCTGAAAGGTCAAGGATCTCCAAGCATTCGATATCAACTTGCGAAACAAAAGTTGTTTGATGGTGTTGTTGAAACCAAATCTTCAGATTCTCTTGTACGCATAAACTCATTGATACAAGCTGGCTTACGACAACGAAAAAACAAAGGCAAGATTCTTATAAATGATCTCACAGTAGCTGAACGAGAAAGAGTAAAACGAGTTTTACTGTTAGCTGACCGTGACCCAGACAAATATATTGCTGCTGACGTACTATCATCGGGCGATATTCAGTCGATTCGCAAGCTTTCGAAAGAAGTAATCAACGACTTGGGTGTCAGCGAAGTTCGTGTTTTTCGGTCATCTCCAGAATACAGAAAAATACAACGACAAGTACAAGGTCTGGTGAATGACAAACTGATCGATGTGGGTGATGCACAGCGATTTATGACCTTAATTGAGTTTCAAGCATTTAAAATTTCCGATGCTGTAGATACGCAATTTGGAAGCGCTGTAGAGGTAATTCGAAACCTCAACGTTACACGCAATCGATCAGCAGGTCCAGCAGCACGATTAATTGATGACGTGCCCGAAGGGACCACGCGCACAACCGATGCGGACGGTGGTCGCATTGTCTTGACGCTCGAAGATACGGCGGCAGATCCAGACATTCGATTTGCTCGTAAAAAAGACATTCCTTTGGGTTACTTCGAATATGATTCGAACACCCGACAATCAATCATCAACTTGTTTACTAGAGGCGATGTTGATGCGCTTTGGTATGAGAACGGCCACTTCATGGCCACGCTCATGGGTGACAATTTCAACCAAAAGTTGTTTGGTTTGTTTGATCACACCGTCAACAACCAGGGTAAAAAACGCCTAACGGATGTTGGTCATGAGCAGTTTGCAGAAGCCTGGAGGCTGTACAGACGCACCAAGGATGCAAAAAACGGATTCCTGCGTAGAATGTTTGATGAGTTGTACATTGGTTTGCACAACTTCTGGAGCAAACTCAGAAATAAACCAGGGCTACTTCCGAAGCCAGTTCGGCAATATTGGGATCTTGAATTTGGAACGTTGCCATCTGATCGCAGGAACATCGATGCGCTAACCGCAAGCGTGGTTAGAAAACGACCATACGCAATTTTCGTAAATGCAGACGCGAGACGGCAAGTGCTTGACAGCAAGCCTGCTCAATTTGCACGAGAAGAATCTGCCAAGCAGCCGTCAATGAACCCAGAAGTGATCCATCAATACCTTGGTGATAAGTTTATCACTCGCGTTGATGCTGATGTTGACCCCACCACAGGTCAAACCGTCCGTAGTCCACGGAGAGTTTACGCCGACACAACAGATGATGCCATCGATGTTCTCATCAAAACAATTGCATACATTAAAACTGACAGGTTCCGCAGTACGCTAAAGCGTGCAAAGACAACAACCGTGGGTACGGGTAGATATATTGTTCCAGTATCCAGGGCTGTGCAAATTTTGGAGAACGTCAAAAAGCGACTGATCGAAAGCTTAGGCGACTTCCCAGATACAAAAGCGAAATTCTTGGCTCAAAGGGGTCAAGACGGAAATGTAGATCGCAGTAACCTTTCACCGCTTGTTCGCCCTGATGACTTGGCCGCATTTGATGAGCGGCAACGCATCAACTCTCCAGGCCCAAAAGTCTTGGTAGACCAGAAAATACGTGAAACCGAGTTTTTTACGCTATCTGATCGACAGATTGCAGGCATGAGGACAATCATTCAAGAAATATCCCAACAGCCTGCATCCGATATTTTGCCGAAGGGATTGTTAGATCCTGAAGCAAATTTGAGGATCATGTCCGTCGCTGAGTACGACTTAGTTCACAAGGTCATGCAAGACATTGAAGCGGGGCCGTTGAACAGGATTCGAAGGGGCGATGTTCAGCCTGGTTTTGTAAGAAAGTTGGGCATACTTTTTGAATCTAATGAGTTGACTAAAGAGTTGGGCGCGGAAATCAAAAAACTGGTAGACAAGTTTTCTCGTAAAGAACTCAGATTCAACAGGGAAAATGCAAACCCTGACCTTGTCGAAGTGATCGAAAAACACATTCGAATGACGGGCAAGGTGGATGAGGACCTCGTCAACGCTATTGAGTCTGCAAAACGAAACGGTGCTGAATATTTTATCGATTTTTATCAGGATCAAATTTCGTTACTCGTTCCGCTTGTACCGCTGACAAAAGTAGACAAGTTGTTCCAAATTGTTGATGTGTTTACGAAATTGCGAACCGGGATGGATGCTGATGCACTGACGAAGCACAAAGCAGCACAACAAAAAACTGGTGTTCCGGCTCGCATTATTCCAGACGTAATTACAAGTAAAAGTGGTGTTTTAGATATAGACTACATTTTGAATAACTTAAATGATATTCAGGACATACTTGATGGTTATCATGGGATGACTAGACTTGAGCGTGAGTCGTTGATTGCATTGCGAACGTTGAAACAAAAAGGTGTCAAGTCTGCTGGAATAACAGACCAGCAAAGACTTATTGCTGCAGATGCGATTCAAGTTTTGCACAATGGTTTGTTAGAAAAATACAGTTTTGTTTTTGAAACAGCTATGGACCACTTTAAAATAGCAATGGGAGTTGAGGGTCAAAAAGTAACTTGGAATTTTAATGCTGAACAGATACTGACGATCTACAAATCCTATTATCAAGGTGACTTGATTCAAATGTATCAAGTCGGCGCCACGAAAGCATTGGTTCCACTGTCGCCTAAAGCAGCCAAAAAGCTACTTGGTAAAACATCAAAAACAGACGCTGATACAATCGCACTGCTCACCAACGTTTTGGTGTTCGGCAAGATTTCGGAACTGCGTCGTGGCCTTGCGAAAGAACTGGCTGAAGCTGGATACAACACAAACAGGCGGGCACTATTTGAACAGATATCTAAGCGTGCAGATTTAGGAGAAGTGGCAGGCCTGGATCGTCAAAAGTATATCGAGCGAATAGCGTTTTATATTGATCAAGAGTTGGCGTTCCAAGACAAAGTGATCATTCAACGCGGAACAGCAGGACAAAAAGCAGGACTATTGCAAGCGCCTGAAAAGGCCCCCGAGGATTTGTACGGTATATCTGAGGCGCTTCCATCACAAAAAAATCATCCAGATAGCAAGGTTTTTGGAGAACTCGAAAAGGCTGCAAAAGACGAAGCGTCTCGAATACTGGATCAGATGGGAATCAAGCGTCAGCTTGGCACTGTCAGTGTCCTCAAGTTGGGTGATGAAACGTTCCTTCTACCAGAATCTTTGATTCAAGGATTAGAAGAAACAATGGCCGACATATACAAAGAGCCATCGTTTCGTCTCGAACGCAACTTCGGAAAAAATGGCACTGTAGAGTATGCGCTTACAGGGGATCAGCCAAAGATAACTGTAACGATAGCCAAAGAAATGAAAGACGCTGCTCGAATTTACGCGCAAAATTTCCCGGCCCTGCCCAAGAATTTCTACAAGGGACTGTTGATTAGTAGCGGCGGTGTTCCAATGGTCCCATACTTTATGGGCGTTTATCTTGGCACAGTAAGTCAGGTTCAACTTGGTCAGGGTCTTGCTGCTGCTGGCTCTGATCTTGTGAGCTTTCCTGGCGTTATGACTGATGCTTTTGGCTCGTATAACAACACAAAGCGAATCAACTTTGTTTCCGGTGTTTTGGCTCGAACCTTTGGTGATGGCACACACAAGCCTGATACGGCACCGTATATATTTAAAGATGGTCGAGTATTAACCGCTGACGGCATGGCCAACGCATTGATTGAAGAGGGCGTGAAAGGCTCTTTTGTAAGCACACTCAACAACACAAACATTCACTCTCGTATTTTGAATGCTTTCACCCAAGCAAACCCTTGGGTTGGCGGTAGTACAATTGGTGGAGCCATTGGTGGAATGATTGGTCTTTTGGGTGGAGGCCCTGTGGGTGCTGTTGCTGGCGCTGCGAGTGGTGCCGGTTTGAGTGCTGTAACCTTGAGCATGATATTAAGGCCCAATGGCTTTTTTGCGAAATCAAGTCGTTTTTTCGGAGAAGTAGCCACAGCAATTGACAGCTACTTCCGTATTCGAATTATGATTCGAGAAATGGAGAACGGTGCCGATATAAAACAAGCGGCCAAAAGAACCCGAGAGATTGCACTTGATTATTCAGATTTGAGTGATTGGGAGAAAAATTATATCAGTGAGGTTTTTGCCTTCTATACCTACTTCAAACAAGCAACAAAACTGGTCGCCAAATCAATAGTTGAAAACCCCGACCGTGTTCTCACTCAATTGAAGATTGCCAGAGCGAGCCAGCTAAAGGTCACAGAATTAGAAGACCCTGAAAGGGTTTTGAGTCCGTGGGATAGAACAAGGACATTTTTGCCATTCAAAATCGGTGATCACGCGATCCGTTTACCGTATTTGATAACTGCTGATGCGTTCGCTTTGATTTCGGATATGATCGGCTCTTCTTCGGCACTACCATTTACACCGAATATTGTTGGTGAAGAGCAGGCTCAAAAATCATTACTTGGTCTTTTGTCGAGAGCAAACCCGTACTTTTTGGAGTTTTTATATAAACCAACAACTGGCTTGGACCCTTCTCGTGGGTTTGCTTTAGAGCGTGCAACAAATCAGGTTCCATCATTTATCGTACAGCTTGACCATGACCTTTTAGGTGGTGTATTGCACGACAAGTTTGGAATAATACATCTACCTGAAAGTCAGTTGAAGTTTGTTTTTAACGATAAAACTGGCAGAAAAGTAAACGTTCGAAACATCGAAATGCCAGGAAGAGGTATTTACATTGCTACCAATCCGGGTCTTTCAAACTTTGTATTGGAGTTTATGCAAACTATAGGTACTGGTCGTATGCTCGATCTTATTGATGCCGTTGATCGATCAAATATTGGCCTTACAGAAGCTATGATAAAAGCGGCCGACGCATATTATCAGGCCGATAAAGAGCGGCCACTTTTGGCTCGTGTTCCTGGCTTGGTGCAGCTTGGCGTTGTGAAGCCCACAAGAAAGTTCACATATGAAGTTTCTAAGAAGCCTGGAGAGCCCCCGCAACCTGTAACGATGGAGCGCCCCACAGACACATTTGATGCTACTGTAGCACCAGGGGTAAAAGGATACTTGGATACAGCAACGGCTCATCGCGCTATGCGAGAAGACTTTAGTTATCAAGGCACAGATGGTACAAAATACAAATTGAGATACAAAGATTTTTATCCACTGTACTTGTTGAAGCTTATTGGATTATCGCCCGTGCATATCGATTCGGAAGGCGAAGCCAATACGTCCTTCAAAATCAAACAGCATTTAAGGGAACTAAATCTTTCTAAAGAGTCGAAAAAATAAAGAACCTCTTCTGTATATTAATCATGTTATTGTTGAAAACGAATCACACTTCCCCTTCCCCAATGGAGTAAATAATGTCCCAAATCCCTGAAATGACTGGTGGTCGTCGCCTTGAGCACGACATTCCTACAGAGGGCGACCTTCAGCTTGAACCCGGTAAGGGTATCAAGGCGCGTGGTCAGACTGCCCTGATGACAATTTTGTCTGGCGCTACAAGCTTGTTGGCTCTCAAAAGTGAGGCAATCACTTGCGCGGCAGCCCACACTCTTCTTGTTAGTGGAACGGCTGCTGCCAACCAGACCGTCATCACATCAAACGTACTGCTTATCGATCCCGGTGGAGCGGGTCGGAACATTACACTTCCTGCTGAAGCCAGTAGCACAGGTCTGTTTTTGCTTATCTTCAACACTGCTAATGGTGCAGAGGCTCTTACCATCAAGGACGATGGTGGTGGAACTATTGTGGTGCTCGACCAGAACCAACACGGCATCGTGTTCTGTAACGGCACTAGCTTCATCGGATTCATGGGCGGCGAAACCTGATCCTGAACCCCTGACTCGGGGGGCAATCGTCCCCCGGATCACTTCCCTTTGGAGGCTTCGATGGCTTCAGGCTTCGTCACAAATACAGCAAAGACATCTATCAGTTCGACAAGTGCGTTTACTTCAACGTTACTTGCCGAGCAGACAACAGGAACCCCAAGTGATGCCCGTTCTAAGGCGTTGCCGGGCTCATGTTCGTTTTCTCAGTTAGATATTGTTTTTACATCTTGGGCTGATGCCACAAAAACGTTCGACGTGTATTTGACTTGGGACTCAGCCGGTGATGATCCGTTGACTTCCAAAGCAGAAAGCATATCGGTTACTGAAGGTGGCACTTCAGGTACGGTTCATACCGTAATCTCACTGGACAAGTTGTTTATTACTGCACCATCAGGCCAAACAACTACGGGCAAGTGTTATCTATGGATCAAGCCAGGTGAAGCCTGTGTTGTTGAAAAAGCACGACTTCATTGGCACGACAAAACATAAGGGGGCCTCATGCCAAGCTTCAATTCTAAGTTTTCAGGTGGCGGGGGAGCACTTGTCGTCACCGACCTTGAGGTCGATTCACCAACCCTTGTGATCGATGAAACCAACAACCGAGTCGGTGTAGGAACGGCCACGCCTGCCCACGCGCTCGATGTTGCGGGAGACGTAGATATCACTGGAGGACTATCGTTCGACGCAGGCACAGCGGTTACGTCGATCGATACAGACATTTCTAGCGTCAGCGGCAGTGATGACACTCTTGCATCTGCCAAAGCAATCAAAACGTATGTAGATGCTCAAGTCACGGCTCAAGACCTTGATGCTACAACAGATTCAGGAACAATTGCTATTGACCTTGATTCTGAAACACTGACCGTTGCTGGCGGTGAAGGGATCGACACGAGCGCAACCGGTAACACGATTACGATTGCTGGCGAAGACGCATCAACCTCTAATAAAGGTGTAGCCAGCTTTAGTAGCACCAACTTTGATGTAAGTTCTGGTGCAGTCACAATTAAGTCTGGTGGTGTGGATCTTGCCGATGAAGTAACTGGCACGTTGCCGGTCGCAAACGGCGGTACTGGTGCTACAAGCCTTACTGACGGTGGTGTGTTGCTTGGTTCAGGTTCAAACGCAGTAACCGCCACAGCAGTGCTCGCGAACGGTGAACTACTGATCGGGGATAACTCAGGCGACCCAACGGTTGCCACGTTGACTGCGGGAACTGGTATTGATGTTACCAACGGATCAGGAAGCATAACAGTTGCTGCTGACGTCTCAGACTTCATGGCTAACGGATCGAACAATCGCATCGTCACAGCGACCGGAACGGACGCAATGAACGCAGAAAGCGCTCTGACGTTTGATGGAAACACGTTGTCTGTGACTGACGCTGTAACCGATACAAATGCGGGAACTTTCACCGCCGTCGATATTGATTTTGACAAGATCGGAGCCAGCACATCGGACAACACCATGATCGGGATTAGTCTCGACATGGACAACACAACTGCTACAGGCGGCACAAACCAGATGACGGGAGTTAAAGTAACCCCGACATGTACCCACCCTTCAGGCGGAGGTTCTGTAACTGTTAGGGGTATGGAGGTTATTGCCACGGGATCACCAACCCCGGAGACGTCAGTTGTTCGTGCCTTGGATTTGACATCGACTGGTGGAGACTTCAACCAAGGAATCTATCTGAATATCGCTGACGGTGGACCAGATTTAAAAATGATTAGCAGCGCAGACGCGGGCGACTTCGCAACAATTGCAGTAGGTGCCGCCGGAGCTACAACGTTCACAACTGTGGACGACGACGGAGCCAACGCGGATTTCACGTTCTCAGTAGACGGCTCTTTCGATGTCACAGCTACGAGCGCATCGTTCTCGTCAGCTACGACTTTTGCGGGAGACATCACAAGTAATAATGGTTTTATCGGCTACTCAAATGGCCAGAACGCTACACTTAAAGTTGCGGTAACTGGTGCAGGCACTGATGGACGAGACCTAACCGTTGAGGCTGGGTCGGCTCCTACAGGTAGTGCAAACCAAAGTGGTGGTGATCTACTGTTGAAATCAGGTGGTGGTGACGGTACAGGTACATCAGCCATGACCTTTTCAACTAAGGTCAATGGTACAGACGCGGTTGCAGAACGTATGCGGATTCATACCGATGGCAACGTTGGTATCGGTACAAACTCACCGGGCAACTTGCTTCACATGGCTGGAGCAGATGCGTACCTTTTGCTTCAAAACACCACGGATGAGAATGGTGAAGGTGAGGCAGAAACTCGACTTCTTTTCGGTGATCATTCAGGTACTGGTTTAGCAATGATCGAAGGGAGTCATAGCGGCACAGGCAATGACACCAAAGGTAAGTTTGTTGTTGCAACCAATAACGGTAGTTCGATAACGGCTGCGTTGACTATTGATGATACCCAACTTGCCACGTTTGCAGGCGACGTAACCGTTAGTGGATCAACGGCTCACGCAGCATCTCTAACCGTTGACGGATCTACGGCCTCCGTAGCCCTCAAAGAAATGGCGAACGCGCCTGCAGACACAGCAGCCTTTGGTCAGTTGTGGGTAAAGACCGGAACACCAAACGAACTGTACTTTACAACGGATGCTGGTAACGACATTCAGCTTACATCGGGAACCGCTGCTGCTGGTGGCGGTGGTGGCGCAACTCTGGATGCAAATCTCATTTTTCACACCCAAGTATTTGGACGATAAGGAAATATAATGGCACTAATTTCAAAACAAGAACTTAGCGGAGGGGCAGACGGTATCGGTGTCAAGGTTGCGGCTACCAGTAGTGCTGGCACAACTATTCATACAGCCAACAACGTGACGGATGCTGGGCTGTACGATGAGATTTATCTGTACGCTACCAACACAAACACTTCTGCGGAGACTCTTGTGGTTGAGTTTGGAGGCACAACGGCGGTGACCAATGAGATCCGCCATGTGGTTCAACCGAATGAAACTATCCTTGTTGTCCCTGGGTTGATTCTGCAAAACGCCTTGGTTGTAAAGGCTTACTCAACAACAGCGAACAAAGTTACCATCCACGGCTTCGTAAACAGGATTACTGCTTCTTAATGGCTAAACGGTCAACCATCCCCGGCAACTTCAGTCATACCGGTTTGGGTAGGAACTGGCATGCCCGAAAAGGTTGGCGTCGTTTCTTTTTTGAAGATTCTCGTTGTCGGCTGCAGAATGACCAAGGCGTAACTGTAAGCAGCAGTGCTGCTGCTCCGTGCTCAGTAGATGAAAGTTCAGGCAACACAGTCATTACGTTTTTGACGGCTCATGATGGCGCTGGATCTCTTTTTACTGTGGATGGGTTTGTTGGCGGGATTCCGCTTCTTACTGATGAGGGTAGTGTTCTTACTTTTGGTAAACCATTTACATTAAAAACTATGATCGAGTTGGTTTCAATAAGTGGCGATCATTCTGATACTAGTGGCGAAGATATGACTCAACCCTGTATTACAATGGGTTTAACGATGGAAGCGGGCGTTGATTTTGCCAACGACACATCAAGGCATATTGGGTCTGGGGTTCAAATAGGCGCTCGAAGCAGTTCAAGTGAAACTGTGGGCGAAGATGCAAAGTATTTTACCGAACAAACTGCAGATAGTGGTTCTGGTGGTCAAATTAGACAAAGCGCTGTGACTAGCGACAACTGTAAACTATATATCACTGAGTTTCAGGTTGGCCCCGACATGTCGACTTCAGATGGGAATACACGAATACTCAGGCAGGCCTTTAAAGCGTCCGGTGATGATTACGCTACACCTACAAATACTATGACGGATCTTGATGCAACAAATCATAGCGGGTTCAATAATGCTAATACGCCGGTAACCTTGTACGCGGCAATAACTGATATTGAGCAAGATGCATTTAGTGGCAACACAGCTTGTGTTGTAACGTGTCGTCTTTGGTATATGGTAGAAGGTGATTTTTACAATGGCTTTGGTGGAAGTGGGTCAGCATGAATCGAGTAACAGGCAGCATTACGAATCGCGGGATTGGTTTGCGGAGGCGCAAACATTTGGGTTGGCGCACACTGGATATTAAGGCTCCAGACGTTGTAGCAGAAGACCCAAACAGCCACATTTCCGGCTCTGCAACCACGGGCGGAAACACAGTTGTTACCTTCAATGGTTCCTGTAGTCACAACACGAATGATGGAATTGATATGGCTGTTTTCGGCATGCCATTGACCAACAATTACGGCGATGCCATAACGTTTACGACGCCATTTTCTATCAAGTTTCAAGTAGAATTTATAGGATGTACAGGCGATTACAAAGGCACTAATGAGGCTATCCCTTGTTTTGGTATGGGGATTGGCCAAAATGGTTCTGATTTTGACAACACAAACAACCACTGGATTATGAGTGGGTTTGTGTTTAATTCTGCTGCAGATCCACCGACTTTAAAAATGTACAATAATAGAGCTAATGGTCACACTGGACAATCAGTAAACAATGGTTCCGCCATGAACGCAGGTTCAGGTTTTATGAACGGAACAATTTATGTTGGTCCTGCTGTTGGTAGCAAGGCAGACGCTGAAAGCGTCATGATTATGAACAACACGACCCAGTATTCTGGTACGTCTTATGCGTATGACAATGGACCAACCAGTTTAAATTACGATCTTCCCAACGACGCATCTACTTTTGATTCTGATGGTCAAATTTATTTGTACGCTTTTTTTGGAACAAATAGCACTTCCAGTCTTGATTATACTAGCAAAACAGTGCCTGTACTTACTTGTAGGCTGCGATACCTGATAACAAGCGATCCTGGTGGATGGGGAGGTAGTGGAACATGACACCTGACGATATCAACAACTCGAACACTTCGGCTAATGTTAATAGTAGCGATTGCGTCCAGAGAATTGATGGTGTCACATCAAGCTGGACAGAAACTGTAGTGAATGCCAGAGTAGAACAATCGATTTGGGATGCTGCTTTGGCATCTGCCGATGATGCCCTTGTTTTGGTACAATGGCTCGAATCACTTAGACCATAGGAGACATCATGGAAACTTTGAAAACTAAACTCTCATCACGTAAATTTTGGGCAGCGTTCCTTGGAGCGTTGATTCCACCAGTGCTTGCATTCTTGGGTGAAGACATTGCACTTGGCGAAGCGCTTAAGCTGACTGCTGGAGTCTGCGTTTCATACATTCTTGGCCAAGGCTATGTAGACGCGGCCGAAAAGAAATCCGTAGCCACAACTGGCGACTGAGATAAACAATTAAATGGCGATAACTTCTACCAAATTTGACCGTGCTGTATCCTACAAGGTTCTGCATGATGCAAACATGACTAATGCGGCACAGAACAATGTCACTGATGGTCCTGGCAAGCTTCATTCGGTTAAAATTTCCAACAGCAATAATGCTGCTGTTTATGTGAAGCTGTTTAATATTTACGCAGCCAGCGTAGGCTCTACCGCGCCGGACTGGGTGTTTTCCTGTCCGGCATCGTCAACATACACGTATGAAATTCCTGGTGGAGTTTCGTATGATGCACTTACGGTTTGTGCCACTGAAAACGGAACACCGGCTGATAACACTGCACCCAGCGTTTCTGGTAATGAAAAAATTGCCGTAACAATTGTGACGAGTGTTTAAATGGCTAATTTAACATCAAGCCTGAGTGATCTTGCAAGCAAGCTTGTAGTTGATGTCAAAGCGGATACAAATGAAGCTGAAAACGTTACTGCTGCGTCTGCCGGTAAAGTATACGTGATTGAGATTGACGCTACGGCTGGAGCGCCGACTACGAGCGAGCCGGCTTGTTATGTTAAAATTGCGAACGCAGCAAATATTACTGGCGGTGGAGGCTCTTCTACAATTCCAACAATTACTCTGTATGCCCCACTTGGGGTTGTAACAACATATGTAATTAGCAATGGTTGGGAGTTTGATGCAGGGCTTTCATTTTGGTGCGTTACAACTGCTGCGTTGTCTGGTGACGATAGTCCAACTGCAGATATTAAAGTCTCAATGATTTCAACATAACAGAGGTTAAAATGATCGAAGAGTACATCAGAAAAGCAAAAATTGAAATGCAACTTAAGTTTGGAAACAAGCGACAAGCTGTAGAATATCTTTTTGAAGCCATCTCATTACTTGAAGATGAAATAAAAGAAAAAGATTTGGAAATCAAAGCTTTGAAATCTTCAGCCAAGAAGCCCGCTAAGAAGCCCGCTAAGAAGCCCGCTAAGAAGCCCGCTAAGAAGTGATTTTGGAACTTGGATGACGAAAATGGAACCAATAACGCTGACTACAATTGCTGTTCTTGCATCTTTGGGGGTGGGTTTTGGCGCTGGCTGGGGCCTGAAGCCTGATGCGGGCGTCAAGGCGATCGAGGCGCAAACAGAAGCGATCAAAGAGTTGAATAACGGCAACGAAGCGTTGGTCACTAAAGTCCAAGAGGTAGCGGTCGAAGAGGCAAAAAGGGACTCTGCTATTGCGGACAAACTTACAGATATGCCTCCGCCTTGTGTCAAAGAAGTAGGCGGTGATCCTATGTCTTTGCAATGCATGTGGGCGCTGTGCATTAGAACGGGTGAAACAGATAAGCAACGATGTGAGCCATCCAAGTTGACGGATAAGTTGCTTGGGTCTTATAGTTGTACTGAACCGCAGTAGTCTGGAGTTGTTATGGACATTAAAGATTTGGCTGTACCCGGACTTACTGTAGTGTTTGTTGCAGGCATTTGTTTTGCTTCTCTTGAGTCTGCTGCTTCTGATGTTGAGGAAATCGATCAACGTGTCGAGGCTCTTGAGTCTAAGGCAGGCAAACAAGAGGTTGTCGATGTTAAGATTCAAGGCATTGAAATCCGTCTTGAGAAAATGGAAGATATTGTTCAGAAGATGTTGGAGAACCAACAACACCAGGCGATCAATATCGCGAAAATCTGCCAAGCCACCAACGCAGAATGCAGCCCGTAATATGCGCCCTTTTCTTCTTGATTATGTAGAGTCGCTTGGCCACACTGTATTTGAGTCAGGTGAGTACAACCTGAACATCATTGGTATCCGAAGTCGTGATCACCAAGCCAACAGCTTTGATGACCGTATCTGCGTTGTGTTCCGTGATGAGCAGGGCTGGATTACCCGTACATGGGAATGCACAACTGAGCCTGGTAAATACTGGCTGGAGAATCCCACTCGTGTTGAAGGAACTGCTATCCTTGTACCTGGACAATATCGATCTGTTTGGAAGATTGATAAGCACCAGGGGAAGTATGATGCGCTCTGTCAGAGGAATGGTACGGTCAAAACTTACCGGGATAGCAATAAAGACGACGTTGTTGACCTTGACGTACAGTCTATTACTGAAGGCTATTATGGAATCAATATCCACAAAGCGGGATCAGCGTCGACGCAAGTAGACAAGTGGTCTGCTGGTTGCCAAGTATTCAGTCACAGTAAAGACTTCGAAGAGTTCATGTCCATTTGTTACGCGGCCAGGGAGAAGTGGGGTAACAGTTTCAGCTACACCCTGATTGACGAACCGGAGTTTTGATGGAAGCCCTGATAGACACACTGCTTGGCGGCGGACACTTAGGTCTTTTTGCGGCCTTCCTTGTGTACCAGTTCATGGCTATGCAGAAACGCTTAGATAAGCTGGTAGAGGGTTTTCAAGAGCAGCTTGACGAGATCCGAAAAGAGTACGAGGCTCGGTCTGAAAAGATGCGTGAGCGGTACGATAGGGTCATTCAAGAGTATCGGGACACGTCTGATAACCAGTCAAAAGACTTTTTGATTACTCGAACTAAAGTACACAACGATATTGTTGCAAAGCTTGATCGTTTGCTGGAAAAAAAATAAACCCACCTGAGTCGTGACTCTCAGATGGATTCAGCTTTAATCCACGAGTGAAATCAGACTCAGACCATCTGAGCCCAAAATTGAACGACACCAAAAAGGTGGATTCATTTACCGATAACGCTTACGGTAACGAATGTAAAATGACCCCCCCGCACCCGGCAGGAATCGCCCATGCTCAAGCCCCGAGATGGGACAGACGATATGGGTGGGGGGGGCCAGGGGATGTTTAAACTTTCTTCACTGGTGTAGCGCCCTGAGTAGGAGCGATAGCATCATTAAACATATCGAGAACGCGGCTCAAGCCTTCTGGTGGTCCGTCATCACGGGCAATGACCTTTACGTCGTACTTGGCACTGTTGTCGCTGCTACGGCTGTTCTCGCTATGGTTGGCTACAGAACCGTGCACAGTCACTTCACAACTAAATAGACCAGCGTTGTACTTGGCCTTGGCTGTAAGGTCAGCCTTGCTATCAGAAGTGGTCTTGCTCGAAGTAGAAGACTTCACTTCCATCGTGAAGCGCACTTCGGCTTCTTTGACTGACAAGCTTGGCGTATTGATGATGGCGAGCAGTGGAACCTGAAGGTCCACTTTTTGCATGGTCGTGTTTCCGGCAGCGTCTTGTACGGGCTTATTGAACGAAAAGTCCACAGTCCGTGCAGCCATTTTACCGCCGCCAAGATCATTCAGACCAACATCTTTGATGAAGTCACTGGACGCCTTAGCCAACAGGGTTTGTGCGTTACAGGCTGCTTTAAGAGGACCACCAATGAGTTGTTCCATTGGTAGACCACCAAACTGGTCTGACATTTTTACGAGGCCGGAATCCGCTGCCATGATGCTCTCCTATTTATTTCTTTTTGCGTTCGGCAAGCAACATTCGAGTATTTTCGAGCATCGGCTCACCTATCCCCGAA
>Ga0181411_1000022_pt1 | contig 41640 bp, 38 predicted proteins | sample 34SPOviralmetaG_FD_130114 | JGI IMG/M metagenome (GOLD analysis project Ga0181411, IMG submission 130114) | Marine viral communities from the oligotrophic San Pedro Time Series (SPOT) site, San Pedro Channel, CA, USA - 34 SPOT_SRF_2012-07-09 | ecosystem: Environmental > Aquatic > Marine > Strait...
ATGCCAGAAGATTAATCTCCTGATCAGCAGCAAACGCTGCCTGATATTGATATTTAGCAATCACTAAGACTGCCATAGGAATAGTAGAAGGAACGAGAACATCATACATTGCCTCATAGATACGATGAATAACCATATTAAAATCGTTATCCAAATTTGCAACCACCCACTTACGGACAGTCGGAAACTCCTTTGCTTTCAAAGCATTCGTAAGACCTTTAAGATTAACATCACTAATCTCTGTAAGGATACCAGTATCAATGTTACCAGTATTACCATACTTTTGAAGTTGATTCAAAACACGACGCCAGTCTGGGAAGTGAGTTTGAATTAGTTCTGCAACAACCTTTGGATCGTATGCAACATTCTCACTCTCAAGTATAGACCGGACACGGTTGAAAAATTGCCCCGCAATAGTTGCCTTTTCTTTTCCTTTGAATGCAAAATCAATGACGGAACATCTTGATTGGATGGGGTCAATGATTTTGTTTTTGTAGTTGCAGGTGAAGATGAATCTGCAGTTGCTATGATACGCCTCAATAGAACTCCGTAAGAGGAGTTGTACATCATTGGTTGTATTATCTGCTTCGTCAATGATGATGACCTTGTGCTTACTTCCTTGAAGTGATACGGTCGTTGCAAAAGTTTTTGCTTGGTTCCGTACCGTATCCAGAAAGCGTCCTTCGTCAGATCCATTAATTACAATATAAGATAAGTTTAGTTCTTCACATAATGCTTTAGCAGCAGTAGTTTTACCAACACCAGGAGGACCAGTGAGAAGAAGATTATTCAACTCACCAGCAGCAACCTGTTGCTTAAGATCACGTTTGATGCTATCAGGCAGAATGCAATCTTCAATCTTACGAGGGCGGTATTTTTCCACCCAGAGATACTGGTCGTTCATAATATAAAAAAGTTTTAGTTAGAGTCGGGCTCAAGTGCAATCCAATATGTCAAAGGAATCGCCTGATGCTGAAAACAACTAATCAAACGCTTAGACATAGTGACCTTGTAATCACCCTTAAAGATTTTCAAGTTCTCAACCTTCATGTTGAGTACAAATTCATCAGCAGTCGCACCAACATCAACAGAAAAAGTATTTGAAGTATCGTTTTCTTTATCACGAACTACCACAGAGATCTTCTCACCATCACCAACAACAGAAAGATCAGGGAGATTGTTGACTGCTGCCATACGAATCAAACGATCAAGATCTTTTGCCGTCAAAGTAAAACTCACATCTTCAGAAGGAAGTGTGGGATTATCTTCTGGTGCTTTCTTAATCAGACTAGGATCTGCAAAAAAGTACTTCATAGAAGAACCCGTGTCAGTAATTTTTACATGATGATCAGCACCAAACTCCATGTCTGCACCATGCATCAGAATCATATTGCTGAGGAACTCACTCAAATCATAGATAGCAAAATTTTGTGGAAATGCTTCTGTGACATTTGCTTCAGCAAGAATATTTTCTGCGATAGAGAATGTGCGAAGTCTATTGCCTGCTTCCACGGCGATGGATTGATTGATTGAAGAAAAATTCTTCAAAATTTCAAACGTATCGTTAGATAATTTCATAGTCATTGAGGGTATTCTTCAGTAATGTTAGATTTGTCAGAGAAATGGAGAAGGAGTAATCCGTAGTGTAGGATTTTGATAATGTCGCGACGGGCAGTACCTTTACGATCATAGCGTGAAGCATACTTTAGAATGTTACTTCTACAGAATGCTTCAGCATCACCACAGGACTCAATCAAATCTAACGTTTGAATCTCATCGTTGCCAGCAGAATAATGTTGCTTATACGTGCTAGAGATGTAGTCCTTAAGTTCTTTGAGGAGTTCCTCTTCATTGTATTTCATAATTAGTCTCCGTTAGTCAATTGTTCCATTTTACTAAAATTTTTCACTTTGTCAAATTTGAGAACACGGTCAAACTTCTCAACCATATGCTCTCGGTGCGAGATAATAAACAGATTAAGGTCGTTAGTAAAGTTCCTCAAGATATATGATAACTCATCAGTGCCGCTGCTGTCAAGTGAGCTGTCAAAGATCTCATCAAGGATGAGAAGGTTGGTGTCCACGCTGTTTTTGAGTTTGGCAACTGACCTCCATGTTAGCATAAGAGCGATGTCAATGCGAGACTTCTCACCCTCTGAGAACGATGCATAACTAAAGTCGTCTCTATAACGAGACTTGATAGTCTCCTCAAAACTCTCACTGAGTGTGAAGTTCACAAAGAAATCCATCTGCTGTAGGTATTGGTTGATGAGTTTGTTCATCACCGGCAGGTATCGTTTGATGATCCTGGTCTTGATACCAGTGTCCTTCAGCAGGTTAGCAGCAACATTAAAGTAATCTTTATTCTCCTTATGCAAGAACAAAACTTTCTCATATTCTTCTTTCTGATTTTTCAGTTCACTTAACTGCTCTTGCTCCTTACTAGAATTGCTTTTGTTATCAGCAATGGATTTAATCTCTAACTCAAGATCTCTAATCTGACGATTGATATGATTAATGATTCCATTGTTCTTATCAATGGCAGAATAATTATCTCTGATATCATTAGAGATTTCTTTATACTGATTAATCTGAGTCTTTACATCACCAATTTGTTCGTCAAGAACGCCCCATGCTTTTTCTGTTTCAGAAATAGATTTCTTATTTTTATCTACCTTACTTTGCTTAAAGTCAGAGTCTAGTGTTTGCTTACATGTAGGACATGTATCATTGTTAGTATAAAATAAAAGTTCTTTATTTAAATTAGAAAGTTTTGTTTTAAACTTTATCTTAAACTCTTTTAAACTATCATACTTTTTAGATAATTTATCGCCGTCAAATAAGTCACTCTTTCTAGTTTCAATATACTCTGTAATTTGATGATTCTGTGATGAGATCTCTTCGCTTTGAGAAAATAATTTACTTATCTTCTCTTGTTTATGTTGTATAAAATTGTCGCTCTGTGTTTCAATCTGTTTAATTAAATCTTCATGAGATTCAATGCGATGCTTTACCAAGTCAAGATCTTTATCCGTGAAGCGAATAGCATCGTTTAATTGCTTCATGCGATCCTTAAGATTAGTATTCATTGTAGAGAATACCTGGATATCCAGGAGATCTTCAATGATATCGCGACGGGATGCCAATGGCAACTGCATGAATGGAACAAATGTAGAAGATCCCAGAACAACAATCTGTGTAAATGACTTATAGTTTAGTTTGAGGATTGTTTGTTCCAGGAACTTCTGTTGATCTGCTGCTGCAGCATCTTGGTTCAGCATTTCTCCATCAACATAAACCTCAAAGAGATTAGGTTTCATGCCACGGATAATTTTATAAGATTTCTTAGCGATTGAAAACTCAACTTCAACACAACAATCTTTGCCATTGATAGTGTTTACAAGTTGAGGTTTATTGATCTTACGGAATGGTTTATTAAACAATACAAAAGTAAGAGCATCTAACACTGTGCTTTTTCCAGCACCATTACTGCCAATAATTACATTGTTACCATGTGTATTGAGTTTTATTTCTGTGAAGTTATTGCCACTAGATAAGAAATTTTTATAACGAATAGTTTCAAAGATAATCATAGATCATGTGATGGTGGAATTATTAGTTCATTGGGTTCTATTACAGTGTAATTATACCCGGTGCTTTCGCACATTTCAATCATTGACTCAGTGTCAACTTCAACAGTTGACATTATTGGAAAATCATCTGCCTCCAGAAGACCAGCAAAACGTTCAGCATCTTCTAATTCAGTGAAGAGCAAAAGAGTTCTTTCGTTCTTACTATTTGAAACAGCATATGCTCCTTCAGTTTCCTTACCTTCTAGACACAGTATATACATTATACCACCTCAAGTGCCTCAACGTACAGAGATTTCATAATCTCTTTTAACTTATGACTATCTAGGTTGGTATTAAGTTCATCAACATACTTCTCCAAAATAGTTAGAGTGTCTTCATGCTCAAGTTCTATGTCATCATCATCATCAACTTCTGTAGAAAAGTCTTCAATAATTTTAAGATCTAATGCAACATCTTGTAAAGAATTAATAAGATAATCAAACTCAGTATAATCTGTTTTATTTTCTACAACAACTTTTACTACAGTATCTTTATATTTTTCAACATCTATATTATAATATTCATTTTTAGTGTCATCATAAAATATTTTATGAAACATTTCGTAAGGATTTTTAATATGCTGTAACTTTAGAGTTTCAGTATCAAAGATATTAAATCCACGTTCATCAGCATAATCATTCCAATACATCTGATAGGGATTACCAATATATTGGAAGTTTCCTTTCTTACTTCTAGTATGATAATGACCCGACATCACCATCTTAAATTTAGAAAACTCGGAAACCTGCCTACCATGATTAGCAACGTAGGTAGGATTAGTTTTAAATCCTTCCATCTCCAGGTGTCCTAAGACAACCTCTGCCTCAGTTTCCCTCATAAGATTTACTGTTTGTTCTTCATTCTGATCGCAGATCCAAGGAAGATAAACCATCTTACGACCACCAACAGTAACCTCAGAAGGTCCAGTATAGACACGGAGATTATCATACTCCTGTAGAAGGCACTCCAAAGAATTAATCTCTAGAGTGTTCTTATAGAAAGCATCATGATTACCGACCATCATATCAACAGTCACCCCCAGATCCTGCAAAGGATTGAAGATGTTTTTCCTAGACCAGTCAAGACTCCAGAAATCAATGTTGCGACGAATATCAAACACATCACCCAGATGGATGACATGCTTAATTTTTTTCTTCTTTAATGTTGGGAAGAAAATATCATTATAGAATTTAAGAAAAAAATCATGATAATCTTGATTACCTTTCTTAAATCCGTAGTGGGTATCAGTAATCAGGGCAACTTTCATTTTCTAGTTTTTTGCTCAATGTTTTGTTTGATACTATTATAATCAGAAGCGGAAAAGTTTAGTTCATTCTTATCAGCATAGAGGACTTCATCGTATCCAGAACGCTCAAGAATTTTGCTTTTAATTTCTAGTTGCTTCTTTTCTTTTTGAATTCTTCTCAAGAATGCATAGTAAATAATTTGAGTAAAGTATGCAAAAGGATTGCCACGATTGGGATCAAAGTTATCAATGTACTGAACACAGTTCTCAATACCATCACTAATCATGTCCTCACGGAAAGGATAGTTGATGAAGTTAGGACGGTAAGACAGATGCTGTGCGATCTTCAAGAAGCACTCACCGATATAATTTGGTATCCTAGGGCGAGTGGTCTCTTCTGTCAAGGCTTTTTTTACAAAGTATTTGTAATCAGAGAGTGCCCTCAAGAACTCTTTATTATCTACATAATGTTCTGGTTTCTTTTTGGATCTCATTTTGGTTCATCTTCCATAAGTTATTGTACCAACATTATAACATATGTAAGAGGGCTTGACAAGATTGGATTTGATCTGTAGAATAACTCTGTAAGGGTTCAAAGGAAGTAATAGCTTTAAGTTAATAAGTATCAAATAAATTCTCAAAAAATATTCTAGCATCTTCTACAGATGCTCTGTATCCTTTGTATTTTTTTCTATTTAATTTTTTAGCAATTTGTTCCTTAGCTTTTTCGTTTATTTGAACAACTGCTTTTTTATAATGACTTAATCCTGGTTCTAGTAATTCATTAACTGTTATTATTTTAGTATCAGTTATAAAGAAGATATTGTCTGTTGATGATTTAATCCATTTAGATAATCTTAATCCTGTTATTTTAATATTGTCTCCTAACAAATCGTGTAGATCACTCATGTCCTCTAATATTAATGGGTTCTTAATTAATAAACCTTCTTCATGGACTTCAACTAAACCAACAATTTCTTCTCCAGTCATTAATTTTATTGTGCCGAAGAATTTATCGTTCATCTTTTAATATTTACTGGGATAATTTCATAATTAAATTGCTCTTCATTGTAAATTTTAATTCTTTCTTTGAGGTGATTGAGAGTATAGTTATTGTAACTACCTTTAGAAAAATCATCAGCAATGTCATAAAGCACTGCCTGAGCTTTGTTGTCTCCTTTGCGAAGGACTCTACCAATAGATTGTAGATTCCTAATTCTTGATTTGCTAGGTGAAGCAAAAACAATATTATGTAGATTTTTAATGTTGATACCAGTAGAGAAGGTTCCGTAGGAAGCAATGATAACGCAGTTATCATTTACCTCTGCTAACTGTCTGATGTTCTCACGTTCAGATGCTTCCACACCACCATGAACAAAGAAAACTTTCTTGGTATCTCCGATACTATTATTTATCATATCAAAAAGTGGTTCACCATGCTTCTCCACATAATTGAATAGAACTAATGTGTTACCACTTAGGTCACCCACAAGATTTTTAATAAACACATTACGTTTATCATGTGTTACAATGTATTCCATTTCATCTTGGTATGTTTCAAACTTATATGATTCGTGCCTCAGAGCAAGGATTTTAATCTTTAGTTGTGAGAGTTGATCTCGCTTCATAAGATCAGCAGTACTAGTAACCCGATCAGATAATCCGAACAGACCTTCCAAAACCAGACGGTGAGTTTTTGTTCCGTCCAGTGTGCCTGTGAATCCGATACGATATTTTGCTTCATGGAGTTTTGTCATAATACTTGTTAAAGACTTTGCCTTAAACGTATGGCACTCGTCTCCGATCACAGCAGTATATGAATCAAAATACTTTTTAGGTAGTTTGTAGATAGACTGCCATGTTGTGATAACTACAGGTGCAGTTGACATTTTTGCTTCACCAGCATATACTTGGTGGCAATAATCTTCTGCATTCCAACCATAGTTTTCAAAATCTTTATACAACTGTGTTACAAGTGAAATACTCGGAACAATAATTAATGTCTTAAGATTAGCAGCAGTAAAATATCTAACCAAAGAATATATCATAAAAGATTTGCCCGACCCTGTAGGAGAAACAATGATCTTCCTATACATTTTTAATGCTTTGAATACAGCATTATATTGATAGTCTCTGGGTTTAATCTCTGTACCTTCAGTAAGGTAATCCAAATATTCTTTTACAGTCTCTGGCAAAATATACGGATCTCGTTCAATAACCTTACCGTAATATTCATTATCTTGATAAGAATAAGTATAGTCTCTTTCCTCTGCCCACTCTATCAAATAATGTAATAACCCAATATAAAGTTGACCATTACCAGGAGAGAACAATCTAATTTTACCGTCCCAATATTTTTTCTTATACTGAGGCATGAACTTTGCATCAGGTACTTCAAATGTAAAGTACTCTGATAACTCCATACTTATGTGTGCTTCACATTCAAGTTCTAAGTATACTTCGTTTCTTTTCCTGATAACAATGTCAGACATTACCTAATTCCTTCAATAAATGATTTCCACTCAATAGCATTTTTTATTTGGAATGACCGATTATTAATCATCCTGATTACACTCTCAAGGTATTCAATGATGATGTCATACATATCAATCTTCATCTGTAAGTCTTTGACTTGAGAATCTGATTCAATATACATTGGTAGATCTGACTTGAGTACTTTCAGATCAAACGGTTCTTCTTTGTAATCTTCCTCGGATCCTCGTCCCGCATAGTATTCAAACTTGCGTCTGTTAAGTTGTTTGAGGTCCAGTACTGCTAATTTCTTTTTGAATTTGTAGTCTGAAAAAAAATTTAAATATTTTGAATGTAGTGTGGGAATATTAAGTGCAGCGGTATCAAGTTCAACAGGATCAATTTTTGAATCCTGTTCCCACATCGCCTGAATTTCTTCAAAGGTCATTAACTAATCACATTTCCATCATACTTAATTCTATATATGGTATATTTAAAGGTGACATTTGCAGTCAGGTACTGAACTCCTTGCTCAGTTGCATCAAATGCTACAGATGTTAATGCAGTAGGCCATGCATTCTCAAACTCAATTTGAATATTTGAATTAAAGTTACTATTTAAAATTTCTAAAGAAATATTTCCTTCTATTGGATCTTTGTCAGTATCAAATTTTTCTGCAAGACCAGTCTTTGCAATCCATTTATGTATTGATACATAATTTGTCATGTCCTCATCAATCAAAAACTTGACACTAAGGTCTTCATACTCTGTCTCAGTTCCAGCGATAGGAATGTCCCTAAATGGTGTGGTGACATTAATCTCAGGAATTCTTATGCCAGGGATGTTTGCTGACTGACATAAGAATGCCACCTTAGGAAATTTTTCAATTGATAATTTGAAACCTTGTGGCGCTAGGTAGTTAAGATTATCAATCTTATCTTCTAACCAATTTGCCTGGGTCATCGTTAAAAATACTTTCAAATATTTAGATAAAAAAAGACCCCTTTCGGGGTCGGTAATTAAATAAGAATTCGTTTACATATTCGTTTACATTTATGTTGATCTAAAGAATCACATTCTACTAAACATTCGTAGTAGTCATTTAATTTTTCGTTTTCTAAACGTAATCCATCCACAGTATCATCAAAATGTCGCCACTCATTTAACTGAGATCGGGATAAAAGATTGTGCATTGAGTCACCTCTAACATTTAACTCATAACCAAAAAGTAGGGGTCATGTGTACCTAACAATTCTACTACTATGTATATAAAAATGTTCATTTCAGCACAATTAAGAAATAAAAATTTATGCCTACGAGTATATACCCATAAAAAAAGACCCCTTAGAGGGGTCTGTGTGGACCTGTGAGAGGTTATATCACATGAGGTTAGTAACACGAACACGTCTGTAGTAGACGTTGGTGTTGACGTTACCACCAGCAACAGGATCGGAATCCGAAAGGGCGGTCGCGCCTTTAGCGAATGGATTAAGAACCATGCCGTAGCGTGTCTTAAATCCGATTTTGGGCTGGAAGGTGTCAGGACCAATTGCACGAACCATCTGGAGAGGAACGTATGGGCAATAGAACAGACCAGCATCATAAGGGGAAGTACCCTTATAACCAGCGATGAAGAACTGAGCAGCATTGTTGCCCTCAGTAGGCAGTGCCGAATAAGGATCAATGTAAACGCGGATGCGTCCGTTCAGCGTACCAACAAAGGTGCTGCCGGTGTCATCAACATTAAGACCAGTATTCAGAGCAGGGTTGTAATCAAGGACGCCTGCCATGGACAGAGCAGAAGCAACGTCTGAAGAACAGACGAGCATGTTGCCCTTCCCTCTACGAGTCTCTTTCGCGATGGCGTTCATTTCACGCTCAATTTGGAAGAGGAGACCCTTGAACTTCTCAACGCTCCAACGTCCGTTGGAATCAACGTCCATGTCAAACGTGCCTTGAGTAGCAACGTTCTGCTGAGCACCAGCTTTAGCGGAACGGAATACGGTACGGACGACTTCTCTGTTGATTTCGGTAAGGATTTCAGCAGAAAGGATGTTGGCGAGTTCAGTCTCGGCATCCAGACCATGAATTGCTTTCAGGTCTTGTGCGAGTTCAATGCTGTACTCAGCTTTCAGAGCGCGTGACTTAGCAGTAACGGCGATCTTCTCAATGCTGAATGCCATCTCGGGGAATACGCTAGCAGCGGCTTCGCCAAGTGCTTCGGCAGTGGTTGTTGCCATAGCGCCTGCAGAACCATAGGTGCCGCTGTCATTCAAGACACCGGGGTTTGAACCTGTAGGAGCAGTACCACCAGCAGAGTTAGTGGAGTTATAACCAGTACCAGAGAAGGCAGAGTTAACTTCGTTGTAGAATGTCTCATCACCAGTCTGACTTTCAACGCGGGAACGCATTGCAAAGATCAGTCCAGTAGGACCATTCATTGGTTGAACGCCACAAATATCATAGGCGATCAGGTTAGGCATTGAGCGACGGATCAGTGAGATCAGTACGGGGTCAAAACCTGCGACGTTACCAGCGCCAGTTGTGGCGGAATTAATAGGACCAGCGTTTGTAGGCGCTTCGGTCAGCATTCTCTCCTCACGGAGGAATTTTTCTTGGTTTTCCAGAAGTTGAGTGGTGACAGCCTTCTTGTAAGTATCCTTGATCTCGGGAAGATCAGAATGAGACAGAACTGGTGCCCACTTCTCCTGGAGTTGTTCGGTATTGAACATTAGGTTCTCCTTAGAAAATTAATTTGTTAGTGAACTATGATTTATTTATAATTTAAATCACTTATTGTAGCGTGCGATGGCAGAAACATAACGCTCCATGCCAGCAGGAACATCCTTTTCAGCAACGGGATCCGAAGCTTCTACGCTCTCATTGATTGAAGTTTTGGGGAAATAATTTTCCTTAATAGTTTCAACTTTCTCTCTAAATGACTCTTCAGTACTAAACTCTACACCCTCAGCAAGTGAGGAAAGTTTTTCTTTTTGAGTATCAGCGAGTCCCTGAGATACTTCGCCAACGATAGATTCTTTGACGAACTCTCCCAAAGAAGAATTTAATTCAATATTTTTGTCAATTTGTTCGTTGAGTTTTGTCTCCATCTCATCTAATTTGTTTGTCATACCCTCAACCATATCAAATTTCTCTTCAGGGATATCCATGTAATGTTCAGTGAACACACCCTTCAGAGCAGTCATAAACGATTCTGCAATCTCAGTACGAATACCTTCGTTGATTGCGAGTTTGTTATCATTAATCCATTGTTCTACAATATAGTTCAAGAATGAGTCAACCTTAGATGACATTTCTTCCTTGATCACGTCAAGTTGCTCATTTAACTGAGCAGCATAGTTTTCTTCTAAACGTGTTGTTTCTTCATCAATTCTAGAAGAAACAGCAGCGGTGAAGATTGTTGTTGCCTTTTCTTTAAACTCTTCAGAAAGTTCCTCGCCATTGACGAGTGCGTTGATGTCATCAGTAACATCAATTTCTTCTTTCTTCACAGTAGGCATTGCGTCCCCGCCACCACGACTGACACTCTTGCCAGACATATCCTTACCACCTTCTAATTTAGGCATAGGATCTTGCTTGCCTTCACCCGAGTTAACTGCGGTCTTAGACTTCTTAACAGCGGCAGCAGCTTTAGCGCCAGAGTTTTCAAACTTGCCTGAGTGACCTTCCGAAGAACCGGCAGCCATTGGTTCTACATTAGCAACTGCAACTTCAGCACCTGATGCACTAGGAAGATGTGAACCTTCTGCTGGAGCTGCACCTGCTGTTACAGCATTGTTCATTTCTGTAACAGTTTCCGCATCAATTTCTTTAGATACGAAATCTTCAAATTTCTCGTTTAACGAATTAGCCATTTAAAATAACCCCTAAAGGACCTTGGTTTTTCTATTACTTATTTATTAAAATTATAAGTTAAAGAGCAGTTTCTCAAAGCTCTCAAGGATTTTACCCTCAAGTTCTCCGCGTGAAACCCTCTCTAAATTTTCTCTTACTTGCTGAAGTTCTGCTTCTTTAAACATTCCATTGTTCCAAACCCATTCTTTTCCTTCCATGATTCCATTGACAAAGGCATCAGGAGCAGAAGGATCTGCTACAATATCTGCAGCAGTAGTAAGCATAAAATCATCTCTGACATAATTAGAACCACCTTTGGATTCTAAACTGCCCACACCTCTAGATGAAACACCTAGTTGAACACCTTCCCTAAGAAGATTTTTAGCTATTGATCCCATTGGAGTCTCAAGCAATTTTGCCTTACCAATATAGTTTGCACCATCCTGGTAAAGTTCTACAATCTTATGTGATACACGATCAAGGTTGATGGTAGGACCATCAGGATGACCTAGTTCACCAAGAGCACGAGACTTTTGTACAAAATTTTCATTGTAGTTAGTCACTTCGCGCTGAAGAACAGGCATGGGATATACACGACCATTGCGATTTTTGATATCGCCCTGGAGAAATACTCCCTGGATATATGTATACTCTTTTCCATCTTTCTCTTCAGTGAGAAGTTTAATATCTTCGCTGTGCTCTACGATAAGTTTCATGGTTCTTCTGGTTCGGGTTCGGTGGTTGTTTGTTCTGTAGATGCTTCAACTTCAGGAACTTCGGACTCAACTTCAGGTTCTTCAACTTCAGTAGTTGGATTCATAAGTTGAGCAGCATATTCTTTTTTATAACTATCTAGTGTTTCAGATGCTTTTGCATAGAGCATATCAATCACTTCATCAGATGCTACAGAGTTTTCCCCATTAACAATTTTGTCAATCAATTCTTTAGTTACTGTCATAATAGTAAATTATTATAGTATTATTTAGTTTTCAACTTCTTTAGAAGTTTGTGCCTTCATTGGAGGTTTTGATGATGTGTCAACAGGTCCACCTGCTGGCGGCAATGCAGCATTAGGATCTTCCACTGGCATCACTGGAGTATCCATCAGTTCACCTGATTTTTTCTCAACTTCAATTTGAATGCGGATCTCTTCAATCTCGGATTCTTTTTGTTGGAGAATTTGACGTTTGATATGATCATTGGAATAATATACTCCAAGGAAAGGTTGCATTCTTTCTACGAGATTTAACCTCTCGCCAATCATTTCAATTTCTTTTAGTTCAGTAAAATGGTTATCAAACAGATAGTCATATTGAATATGCTGCTCCATCAGTTCCCAATCATCCACGGTAATAACACCTTTGAGGATTAATTGAGTCTTCAACATATCATTAAAGAGATGTGAGAACTGCTTACGAAGTCTACCGACAAATTTAATAAACTTGAGTTCGTCACGTAGGATCTCATTAGAGCGTCCTAGACTAAATCCCTTTTCTTCGCCCACGCGAGATGGTGGGAGGTTGAGAGATTTGTAGAGTTTCTTCAGGAAGTATTCAACGTCCTTTAGTTCTCCAAGGTTCTGAGCACCAGGAAGTGTGGTGATTTCTGTACCTCTACCACCTTCGCGGCGAGGCAACCAGAAATCTTCCAGCATACTCATGAACTTTTTATCGTCACGAATCTCACCAGTGCTGGCATCATATACCAGTTTATTTCTATAGCGAGACATAACCTCTCTGAGGTATTGCTCTGCCTTAACTTTAGGAAGATTACCAACATCAATGTAGAAAATTCTACGCTCAGGAGCGCGTGACATTCTATAGATAACCAGAGAATCTTCAATCATTCTCAATTGGTTAACTGCCTTCAATGCCTTATGAAGATAAGACAATGGCAGATTTTGATTCATGTCCATCAGTCCTGACGTGCAGAACGTAATCGCATCGGGTGCAATCTTCACACCGAGTTGATCGTTCCCTGCAAGACTAACCGCTGCTTTGTGGTTGAATATTCCTTTGGGATTGTAAAGATAGTATTCGTTTACATCACCATAGTTTAGTTTTTGATTATCTCCTTGTCCAGCAGTGGGTTTCTTCTTAACCTCACGCATTTTTTTGACCTTCATTGGGTCAATGTAGCGAAGTTCTTTAATCCCTTCAGTGGGTTTATTTACATCAATTACCTTATGGTAATAAAGTCTTCCGTCAATATACCAACGTCTAAAAATATGATAGCATTTTTTATCAAACTGCAGTAAGCGTTTGATCTCATTAAATTCTTCTCTGATTCTCTTCTTGATTGAATCGCTTTGATCAAGATTAGAGAGTTCAATTTCTACAGGTGAATCATCACCATCCGCAACAATTGCTTCGTTGACTACTTCATCAATTGCGGAGTCAACTTCAGGGTGCAATGAGACTTCACGATACTTTCGGATCTGCTGAAACTCATTTTTGGATACGCCCTCCATGTCAACGTATTGACCGTAATAACCTCCAGCAGAGATTGTTACGGTCCCGTCGTCATTATTAGGAGCAACAGGAGATACTAACCCCTGCTGCTTCTTTTTCTTTTGGTCTCCTTTATCAAGGGAAAACCCAAATAACTCCGCCATTGTATAAAGTTAACTACGTTTACTGTAGTTATTTATTCAGGATCAGATAGAAGCACCAGCGCCAATATCTACAGTGCTATCAGATTTCTTAGATTCCCACCAGTCATACTGGAATTCAACAGTGTATTCAGCAATAGTATTATTGTTGTCATATGACAAATCAATCTGAGCAATGTTAGTTGGGAAAGCATTCTGAAACTCATATGATCTCACAACGCTATGTGGATCAGTGAGTGATGTAGCAGTGCTTGTACCACGTTCCAGTTGTGAAACTTTTAGTGTGGAAGCAAAATCATCTGTGTAGCCTGCACCGTTTTCATGCTTATTCAATTTGTTCATCCACTTTTCAAAGTATGCTCTTACTGACATGTCCTCATCAGCCATGACTGTAATAGTCCATGATTCAAACGTTCTGTCACCAGGAAGTTTGATAACTCTACCTCTGAAAGGAACTTCTACAGTTCCGATTGTACTAGCAGGAATGCCAGCAGAACGACAGAGGAATGTGAAATCGGCGTCTGATCCTTTTACTGCTGCTACATCATCTAAATTAGATTCCAGGTTTGTTACCTGGACCATGAATAAATTGGGGCGGATACCGTATCCAATTTTGTTCTTGAATGAAGTTAAGTTTGCCATTGTTTGATTATCTCCTTAAGTGTATTTATTTTCTAATCAAACTCTGCCGATAACTTCATTAAAGCTAACACCACTGCGAGTAGCAACGAATGTTAGAGTAATGAAATTAATAGAGCGAGAAGGTTTGATGTAGATGTCAGCAACAAATTCATTACGATCAATAACATCAGGGGTGTTATTTGACGTATCCGCAACTATGAGGAAATCAGTCATACCTCTTCTTGCTTGGATATCACGCATGTAGTTATTAACCTGCGTGGAGAAGTTCAAGCGAGTAGTCTCATCATTTAATTCAAACAGAACGTTTCTTGAGAAGTTCTTGACTGTTCTCTCAAGAATGAGGAACAAACGGCGAACGTTAATTCTGTCAAAGGCAGAAGGACTGCGAAGAGCAGTTTTGTCGCCAAACAGAACGATACCCTGACCAGGGAACGAAACGATTGGATTGACACGATTAGAATAGAGATCATCTCTCTGTGCTTTATTTGGATTAAATGCAATCTTAATTGCATTTCTTAGGTTTCCTCTATTGAAACCAGCAGGGGAATACCATGCTTCCGAGACAGCAGTTGTGTTAACACAAAGACCAGCCATGTCAGCATTGGTTGGAATATAACGATATTGATCGTTAAATCTGTCGTAGATATACTTGTAGTTGTTATCAAATACAGCGTAAGAAGAACTATCGCTAATTGCCTCAAAGAACTTAGTTACATTCTCTGCTTGAGCAGATGTTGTAGAAGCATTTGCGCCAACAACATCAGATCTTTGTGGTGAAATGAAGGCGATGCAATCTTTTCTCGTGTTAGCAAGGTTGATCAGTGCGTTTGCTTTGGCAAGGTTTGATGGTCCTGCAAGAACGTAGTCAATCGTGATAGTTTCTGTGTCACCAAAAACATCAAGATAAGTTTGAGTCTCATTACCAACAGTATAAGTGTTGTAATCAGTACCAGCAGATAGTGTATACGAACGAGGACCGTATAAGTGGAATGAAGAAGCAGCAGTGGCAGAACCTGTAATTGCTACAGAACCAGTATAGCTGTAAACATCAGATCCATCTTCATATGATCCAAGGAACACATACTTGGAACGACCCTTGATTACATCTTTATAATGATTTGCTTCACCTTCGCTGGTTCTAGCACCAGGAGCTTTTGAAACGTAAAGAATTTTTTCTAGAACAGAATTTGCTGTTCCAGTAATACCACCTGTTTTATCAAGAACTACGACGTGCATCTCATCGTTAGCACCACCACGAGACGCGACAAAAGGAGAAGTACCAGGACGAGGAGCAAGTGCATTCCATTTGATGCCTCCAGCAACAGTATATTGCATGTCATACCAGTTGGCGACACTTTCAACATTTTCTGTGCTTACTGTTCCGCCTTGTACGAATTTAGCAGAACCGGCATCAAGAACGACAGAGACTTTCGTTGTGTCGCCAGTGTTATCTTCATATGCAACACCAGTAGCAGTTCCGTCAGTAACTGCGTCTCCTTGTGAGAATGCTACACCGTTAGCAAGTGTCAGAATTTGATCTGCACCACTGTCAATGGTTACAACCTGAAGTGCGTTTCCATGAGTTCCTGGAGTTCTTGCAGCGAAGTCATAAGATTGAGCACTACCTTCAATGTTTGCTTCGTATGCAGCACGGTTGTTAATTTTTACCGTTGCGACTGCTGCTGAGTTAGCATTTGTGAGATGAGTTGAAGATGCATCAGCAATTCTAGCAACCTGCAGGTTACCACCATAGTTAAGAAACTCAGAAGCAGTAAACCAAAACTCGTAATTATCTGCAGTAGGTTTACCAAATTTTTCTACTAATTCTTTCTCACTCGTAACTAATTCTGCTGCGCCGACATCCCCTTGCAGGAAAGGTGCAGCAATAGCGCCGATGTTAGTGATTGTTTCTTGGAGACGTGAATTAGTAAAATCGCGCTCCTGAACAACAATCCCTGGCGATACTTGTGTTGCCATGTTTACCCCTAAATTTCAGAAATTTGTTCTGTGATTATTTATTAAAACCTATCTTTTAAGAGGGGAAACAATGCATGAACTACCAGTCTGGATATGACCAACTACGGTTGTCACTACGTTTTCTATTTTTGGTTACTCTATCTACAGTACATTCCTTACACTCATAGGCATATGCTGAAGGTGTTGCTCTTCCTTTTCTGGTTCTATAGAAATCGCTAATTAATTCTTTAATTTTCCCACAAGATTTACATTTTCTTTGGGTAAAAAGTAGGTGTTCTAATTCAAACTCCTCTTCAAAATTCATTATAGATAAGAACCCATGTAAGTAAAGTCAGAAGCTACATCACCATACTCATCTAAGAACCAACGATCTCCTTCTTTATCCACAAAACTTTCTTGTTCTTCTAGACCATCGGAAACAAAACCGAATGGTGCCATGTCCTGCTCAATCTGATTCTTTTGCTCATCATAGATTCTTTGACGAACATCATTGTCCGTCATTTCTTTAAAGTAATCTTGTACTGCTAACCATGCAAAAATTACTAGACACATCGCAAGATCATCATGACATCCTTCTTCTGCCTCAAACGATTCACGTTTAGAGATGAATGTCGTGAGTTCTGCGATAGTCTCATAGTCTGGGATGACTAGTTTGTCATCCTCAATAAAAGTCTTTAGGTTCAAACATCCAATCTTCTTCACGGTCTTAGACATCTTAACGCCAAGTTGTGTTTTCTTTCCAGAGAATCCTGTTCCAACAATCTGACCAGCACGTCCTCTCATGGCACACATAAGAATATGATCATACTCCAGATCATAATGCATCATAGATGCTACCTGATCTCCAATATCATTAACTTCAGTTAAAATATATGCTCTATTATATCCATTGGCAATATCAACAATAATTGTAGGGAACATGATAGCTTTGATTTCATTGTTCCTGTATCGTGCTACCAACCTGTAAGGGAACTTTGTAATGTCAAAAACCAAAAATGCGCTATAATCACTGCCCACACCACGGGCAACGTCAACAGTAACAATGTAATCGTGGTCCTTTTGCGGGTTTTCATATACTACTAAACCTTTGTTATTACTAGTGATAGGATCATCATACACCATTGTCCGCAATTTGCTTGCAGCAATTAATGTATCTACAGATCCCAGAAACTCACACTCAAATTCTTGAGTGAACTGTCGCTGGGAAGTGTTTGCAATCGTTTGTGCTTTCCAGTTAGCATCTCTGCCAGGAACTTGACTCCAGTGTACTTCTGTAGTGATATATTCGTTCTTACCCCTCTCAGCATCATGCCAGAGTTTGTAGAACATATTCATCCCGTTAGGGGTGGAGATGATAATAACCTTGGTAGACTTACCAGAGGAGATCGTAGGGTATACTGAGGAGAAAAACTGCTCGGCAATGTGAGTTGGAACGAAAGCAAATTCGTCCAGGAAGATGATGTTGAATGACATACCTCGGACAGCAGAACTAGAAGTAGATGCTGCCATGATCTTAGAACCATTCTCAAGTTCTAGAGATCCTTTATTCCACGACACAATACCTTGCTGCATCCACTTAGGAAGGTTCTCATAAGCAAGTTGCAACCTACCGAGAAGTTCTCTGGATGTACTTAGTTTGTTTGCTAGGATACCGATGTTGACATTATCATTAAAGATACAATAATGCAGCAGGTAAGAAACCACAGTGGTACTCTTACCAGTCTGACGTGGTAACTTAGCAATGTTAAAACGATTGCCATGGAACCTTTCAATCATCTCTTCTTGAAAGTCCCACATCTTAAATGGCACCAGACCCTCATCTAGTGACACAATCTTGATATAATTTTTAGTAAAGTAGACGGGATCGTCAGCACATTTCAACCACTCCTGAACCTGTTTAGGAGTGAAACTCATTTCCACGTTCGCCGCTTTTAGATTGGGCGAACCTTTATAAACTTTATCAGCCATTTATCAACAGTTCCAAGCTCTCAGTGATTTATTGATCCTGCTATCGGGATCTCTAGATGTTTTCTTACTAGTCAATTTCTTTTTCATGCCCTTCATTCTAGCGCAGAAGGATGCCCTCCTGGGATTTCCAACCTTTTTGCTTGGTGCTTTAAGGTCAGATCCTGGATTTTCCTTTTCATAAGATCTGCGTCCTTTTGCGTTAAGTCCTCCTGACTTACTTTTTCCTGACTTTTTTGTCCAGGCTGCTCCTTCTTGGGTGAGTTCAAATTCTTCTTTAGCAGTCCTCTCCGACTTTTTGAAAGCATCCTTGTCTGGATAATCGGAGGATCCAGGTTTAGCAGGTGCTTCTCCACGCTTTCTTTTAGCGTGAATGTTAGCATAAAGTCCACGTTTCGCTTCGCTTAGTTCTCTAAATTCTTTAAATGACTTCATGCCAGCAGGGAGGGTTTACTAGGATATTTATTCAATTAAGGTGTGCAACAGAGGATGCCCACACAGAAGCAGAAGAACCTGTAGTTGCTTCAAGTGTTTCTGCAGGAAGTTTTTTTACCTCAACACGCTCACCAGCGCCGATATAAAAATTATTTCCATTACTGTTAACGATCAAGCAAGCAGCAGTATTAGTGTTGAGAACTGAAACTAATGTTGCCGAAGATACATTGCTTGCTGCAGAGTCAAGATCAACAGCAACTGATACGGGTTTGATAATCATTGTTCTAAATTTTTAATTATTTATCTTCTAATTTATTTTTTGCTTGCTTCAACATCTTAGCGAGATCAGCAGTAGATCCTACAAACATAGTATTGTTAACTGTTGTTGGTCCTTTCTTTTCTTCCTGACCTAGATCTTTCATCTTCTTCTGAAGATCAGATAATTTATCAGTGATGTCAGCAACGTTCTTAATGCCCTGGAAGGCGACTTCGTATGCTCTTGGGTGGTTACTGCTCCTAGCAACGTCTAGGAGTTCCTCAATGGCAACCTGACCCTTCTGAATGAGTTCATACAACTCACCACGAGCATACTTATAATCTGTCTCTATATCAGCACTAGTAACATCAACCTTTTCAGGTTTAGGTTGCTCCTCTTCATCCATAGGAGTGATGTCAAAAACATCTTCCATATTCTTCTGGAATTTATTGTCCATGATACGTTATACCTTCATTAAATCCGAAGTCATCATCTGGTTGTAATAGAGCATCATCTGCTGCGTTAATAGTACCGTCGTTATTTTTATCTTCTAATGCTTTAGGTGTAACGTTATATTCCATTATCCTAGCATTAGTATCCTTATCGCCAAGAAAAGTAGTAGCAATAGACTTTCTAATGATGTCATTGGCAGCAACAGGACCATACATAAAGGTCTTGACGCTAAATCTTAGTGTATAATAAATGTATCTTCTGGTAGAGTAATCACCTTCATAATCATCAGTAAAATCAATACTTTCTAAGATGATTGGAATATCTCTCTTCTCATTCATTTCAGGAATAAGATCCACAGTCATACTAAATTGTGGTTGAAAGAATGGAAGAATTTGCTCAAGAATCTGCAATGCATCATCTTGAGATTTTGAGATTACATTCAACTCAAATCCAATATTATATGGAACAGGAAGATATTGAGTTTTAGTTGTTGTCGTTTTACCATCACCAACCGCTCTATTTCTCTGAATAGGAGGAACTTTCCTTGTGCTATCATATGAGATACCGGTCATTTCAAATGACAATCTAGGAACAGTAATCGTTACCTTCTTGTCAAGATTTGGAGCAGCAGCAAGTCTTGCTAAAAACTTTTGAATGGGACCATATGCCAATGGAACTTTTTGCTCCATGACATCTTTGCCATTAGCATCTAAAGTTTTTAATTGAATGTTATTAAAAAGCGTACCAAATGTGGTAACTGTCTTCCTAATAATTTTGTGATAAAAATAATTTCCTAACATTAGAAGCTACCTGTAAAATTACCAAATTCTCCAAACGGATTCCTTTCAGTGAAGTCAAGAATATCATCTGCTTCATCTTCTAGTTCTCTATTTTCTGAGAACGAATCAGTCATATCAAGAGTGTCAAATGATGAGACTGACCATCTTGCATTAGAATCAGCGCCAACTAATTCTTCGTTGACATTAAATGTCCCATTTGCATATGCAACACTTAATGTTCTAGTGTCCTCGTTCCACTCTGCAACTTTTCCTACAATGTTTGCAGGAGATCCATCAATAACAATAGTGGGTGCATAACCAGCAACACTTTCAACATTGCCAAAAACATCATATGTAATGTCGCCATAAACATATGGAGTTGTTGGTGAATTAACTTTAGAGACTACACCATTAGTAATCTCTGTTGTTGATGTACCAATCAAAGAATTAGTTGGTGTGAACCAACGTGCTACTGGTGCAGTTTCATACTTACTACCAGCATTGGTAATAGTAATTTGACCAAGAACTCCATCTACTGCAACTACAGTAGTTGCTGCAGCATTGAATCTTGTTCCTGTAACTTTCTCATCCTGAATCCAATATCCAGAACCACCGGCACTGAATACAACGGGGTATACACCAGATTCCATTTCAGTGTTGTCAACAGCAGCAATTCCAGTATCAAAGATACTGTCACCGTACTCAAAGACTTCACATGTCATGGTATATGTATATAGACTTCCTAACTGATAGAAAGGTTTTTGGTTTTCTACATACTTAATTTCAAATACTGTTTCATTTAATGGAAACCAGATAAGGTCACCATCATTAGGTCTTCCGCTGACTATTTTGTTTGTGGAAGTCTCTACAAAATCTTGCCATCTTCTTCTAGATACTGTCAGTTGAATTTCATCAGTTACACGAAGACCAAATTTAGACAGCATATCTCCATTGCCACCAAACTGCTCAAAGTTTTCAAGATACATCTCAATGAGATAACTATCCTTAAACTGTGAGTAGTAGATGTCATTCCATAACTTATCCTCATGAATTTTACGAGGAATATAATAGCAATCCAGACCATACATCTTGATCTGTTCGTCTACAAGATCCTGAACTAGACCCTGCTCACCCTTTGTTCCTTGTGTGAAGTATAAATTCTTCATCTTAACCGACCATATCTAGTGGTGGTAACTCTGCTGCTAATTTAAATTCACCAAGAATAGTTTCAATTTCTTCTTGTGCATCTTCATAGAACTCTCTTCCATTTAGAGTTGTACCACCAGGAAGTGATACGTTCTTAAATTTAATAAGGTTTTGTCCCCACTGACGTTTGATCAGAGCGGTAAGATATCTCTTTAACCATACATCATTATAAATTTCTGCTGCATTATTAGGATCAATCATTCTATAACAGTCAAGAATTAAATGTTGTCCTGCAGTAATATTACCCCAGTCAGTATCAATGTATAATCTATTTTCTCTTTTGTTAAATCTAATTGGTTTGAAGTTACCAATTACAAAATCAAGAGTTTCAAGATACTGCTTAACCATATAGTAGTTCAAGATTTCCATTGAACCAAAATTATAAAAGTCATTCAAGAATAACTGGTACTTCATACTAAAAATATTTCCTGATGTCGCTGATGAACTATTATCATAAGCATAGACTTGCGTTACTCCAAGTACATGCTCAGGAACAGTAATATAGTTATTCTGCTCCTTAAAATCAGTACCAGCAATTGCACTGTTCGCTTTCGCGTCAGTAATCATCTGTTCAGTAATTTCTACCTTTAAAAATGTTTTGATGCTTCCATCAAAATGACGCTCTTGGAAGAATTGAATAGCATCGTCCATGAGATCCTCAATCTGATCATCATCTACATTAATCTCTAGGACGGGAAAACCTAATTTCCTTAAGCAGTAGTCAACTAACTCCTGGCGTGTTGAGGGTCGTGCCATGAATAAAAAAATACCCTAGTTTCCTAAAGGTATTTATCATACTCTATTCTATACCTTCTGGAAATCCACTACATTCCACACATTCTTGATCTGGAAGATCTCCAAAATTTTCTGGATTTCTTTCTCGGTATGCAGCATACTCTTCATCTGTATGAATAACTTCTCCTTCTTCATTCCTAACTAATTCACCCGAAAATTCACCCGAAGAATAATGCCAGCAGACATCTCCCATTTCCTGAACTTCTGCTTCAAGTTCTTCATCAAATTCTACTTCATTTAAAAACCAATCTTTTACACGAGTAATATTATCAAATACTTTTACTTTATCCTGAAATTCACACCACCACATGAGTTCATCTACTGGCAATTCTGGTTCTGATTCATAATCTTCGGGATTTTTTCCCTCAGGAAGTAATGCTTCAATAACCATATGCACGTCCGACCCGTGCTTCTCCTCAATTGACTGAATTACATCATATAGGGGGATATCCGTAACAGAGTTCATTCTTTATGCACTAAATAAAAACACAACACAATATATAGTCAATTGACCTGACTTGAATATGTGTTATAATATAGTATAGTATTCCGATAAAAAATGAGTCTTCAACTTTGCCTCCTAGAAACTGGAGAAACTATTATTGCTGATGTTCGCGAAGCAATTGATCCAGAATCAAATGAATCCCTTGGGTATCTAGTAACTAATCCATTTAGTGTAAAACACATCATTAATAATGTAGTTAATGTTGAGGAGATGTCAGAAGAAACTAACACTTCTCCTGAAAATGCCGCATCCCTATCATACTCTGTATGGGCACCTTTAGCTCGTCAAAATACCTTTAATTTTCATACAGATTTTATCCGTGTAATTTATAATCCTGATCAAACTGTTATTGATCAATACACAAATATCCTTGAAAAATGGTTAGAAGAACACACTGTAGAAGTTGAAACTGATAAACACTCAACTACAATTACACTGGGATCAGACGCAACGCAAGCTGCATTGAGAGAAGAATTAGAGTCTATGAATAATGATAAAAAAGAAGGTGACTTTAATCCAGAGTCAATGACTGCTGCTGGAGAAGAATCTAATGCAAACTGAATTAACTCCTGCTCCTGCAATTAAAAAAAGTAAAATTACTACTTTTGATACAACACTACTTATGGCGAGTAGACCTCCTGAAATTGAGGAGATGGATAACTGTATTCTTGTTGATAATTTTTTTCATGCATATGAGAAAATAGAAGAAAACCTCTTAAAATTTCACTCAACAAACTGTCATGAGATTAATGAAATTTTATTTTATGGTGGGAAAAATGTTGAATATTTAGGAACCAAGGGTATTGTTCAACCTATCCCAAGAGATTTTTCAGTTGAATTTATTAAAACAATTTATGAATATCTTACTGAAAAAGATTATTTAATTCCTAATATTAACTCTGATGAGACCAACCTAGTTGATAAAATTATATTTTCAAGTGCTACTGAAGCAACATTATATTATGACGAAATGATTGTAGATAAAGGATTTAATGTTCCATGTCCTAGTGGTGGTGAATTTACTAGTACAGTGTTCTTATGTGATGATACAGAAGAAAGTAAAATGGGAGTTACTTTCTACGATTTTGTTTTTGAGGGAAGATCATATTCCTCAGTTGAAGATTTCATGCTTGAGGATGATGATACCCGAGAAAAGATTTTTAAAGTTCTTGGGGAATACAGTCTTGCTTCAGGAGAATTAAAACTATTTGAAGAATTTACTGAGTCCGAACACTTTAAACCAACAGAGTATATTGAAGCAAAACAAAATAGAATGATTGCTTATAAAAGCAGTTTTTTCACTGTTAATAATTTTACTGCAGGTGAAAGGTATACTTTAAATTGCTCATTTAATGCTACTAATGTTGGTTAATGGATATTAATAATTTTTCTAGATATTCATCTGGAGACATAGAATCTTTGATTGAAATTAATCCTGATTCTGAATTTGAATTATGCAGGTTTGAAGGAATTAAATATATCAAAGGTCACAATGTCTTAAAACGACCAGATGATTTTGCTGAGTTTCTTTCTAAATTTCCTGCTGAAGATAGGAATGTGAGTCTTCAACGAAATCAAGAAACTAAAATTGATAGTTCAGCTCCAGGTTTTCAGCAATACCTCAAAGAAAATTATTTTGCTAAATTAAATGAACATTTTTTTAAAGTTGGTCATCAGTTAAAATTCCATAGATACCCTTTAAATAGAGTTAGTTTTGATAACTTTACTAACTGTTGCTATCCTGGAATGAAAGCATATCAAAAAAATTATCTTCCTCACACAGATCGTTTTGGAATTGCTTCAAATTTATATTTAACTGATCCTGGAACTAAAACATCAACTTCGTTTTATAGAATTAAATGCTCAAGTGGAAATGTATACCACAATGAATTTGAACTTAGTCGCGCTCCCAAAGAAGATGCGTTAGAACTTAGAGATAGATATGCTGAGGAAGGTGCTAATGCTGGTTGGGAACCTTGGGTTTTCTTTAGGGGAAATAAATTTTATGAATTTTATTTTGAAATTCCAGCAGAATATAATAGTATGAGTATGTACAGAGGAAATGCATGGCATAGTATATGTTATGATGCATCAGAAAAATCTAAACTACGATATTCTTTTGTTACTGCAATGTTTGCAGAATAAAAAAGGGGGCATATGCCCCCCATTTTTTTGGTTTTTTATACCAGGATCATGCCTGAGATTCTTGCCAGGTGACCCTTGCCGACACAGCGAAGGGGTTAGCAGTGCTAACTCCAGTAGCGTCAACGATCTTCGCAACAACTGTGAGGATGTCGGGTCCGTTGGGGAATGTACCATCTCCACCTAGGATTGAGTTGCCCAGTGCAGAGATCTGACTGAGGTCGTAAGCGGTTGAAGTAGATTCACCAGTACCACCACCAGCAGCACGGAAGGAGAGAATCGTTGAACCACCCGCGACAGTTTCGTTAGAAGAGTGTCTAACCAACTGACACAAGGAAGGTTCTTGAACATTCTGATATGCGTCAGTACTCAGTCTTCCGTTCAGTTTGAGACTGATTTCAGTCTCATGCGTGGTAAGAATACCAACGGAAGCAAGTTTAAGTTGCATTCTGTTAACGATTTCTCTTTCGCCCAGTGCGCCTGTGATTGATGAGTCAACCGAAGGTGCGAGTCTGATTGAGATAAGAGGAATATCCTGAGGAATTGGGTTGTCAGTTCCAGAAGGAGCACCGATAGACATCGTAGTTCCAGAAGGAACAGTGATACAACCATTAGATCCGCAAAGAGTTCTTTGGATGTTATCAGTGTGATATCTGTTGAATACAGCGTTAGTTCCTTCAAAGTACTGGATGTATACTTCATAGTAACTAGATCCATTCCTACTTCTAGAGTTAATTGCTCTACCAGTTTGGAAGTATCCACTCGCGATCGTGTTGTGATACAACAGTGTGTTAGTAGCGAATGCAGATGCGTCAGATTGCTGGAAGAACAGTACGAGGAAGTACTCTCTGTAGTAATAGCTACCTTGGTATCTTTCACTACGAATAGCAGTATTTGATTGAGTGTTCTTATCAACAGCGGATTCGTTAGTAAACTTCTGGACGTTGCCAGATGCCGTGAACAAGTACGCTTCGTCATCCTGATACATACCATCCATAATAACTGAAGTACCCCAGTGGAACAGAGTTCCGACATAACTTGGTAGTTCATTATTTTCAATCTCATAACGTGCAGGCAGGTTACCTGAACGGAAGTAAGATTCAGTCAAGCGGTTGTTGTGCTTGAATTCATGGACATACTTGACGTGACCGTTTTGATCCTTAAATCCGAAGCGGATCTTACCAGCACCATACCAGGAGTAATCCATGTAGCACATCTGGATCTTGCTGACATCAAGATCAAATCCAGAAGGACCATTACCATCTGCTTTATCAACATTCCAGTCGGGTTGACCAACCTTAGTATCAATTGTCTTAGTACAAATAACGTTTTCAGCAGTAACGCCACGATAAGCAGGTTGAACTGTAACCTGTGTATTGCTGGTAACTTTAACGACTCTGTAAGACATACCGCGAATAACGATCTGCTCACCCTTATTCAGTTCCGAGAGGAACTTAGTATTTGTACCAGTAACAATGTTATCCTGATTCGTCACACTAACTGTACCAGGAAGTTGAAGAACTGAACTTCTTCTTACACAATTCAGAGTTTGACCATTGAATTCATAGAAGAAACCATTCTGATCATCAAACATACCAGCGCGGATGTCACAACCAGACCAGGAAAGAACCTGTGCTTTAGGGAATCCACCAGAATTACTTCTAGCAGGTTCAACATCAAGAAGATATTTAAATTCATAATCATTTTGAATGGAGGTTACGTTAGAAGAAATATTCCACGCCTGATCGTCCGATTCAATAATCTTAATATCAAGTTGATTTGTAAGATTATGTGGTTTTGATGTCGTTACGAGACCTTCAACAATTTCATGGAATACAAGAGTCTCAGAAACAAGACTTGCTTCACAGTTGCTGCTGATTCTAAGTGTGGTTGAGTTAATGACCTCAATAACTCTGGTTTGTCCTCCTTCTGGAGTAAGACCAATACCAGAACCAGTAACTTTCATATCAGGAATAATACCTGAAGTATCAGCAACCGTCAGTTGATCATCACCTTGAGTTCCAGTAGCAGCAGTAGATACTGTAGTACCACGAGTAGCATATGAAAGATCTAGGACAGGAATCAACGGAATAAAGTTGATCGCGTATGAAGTCTGGATACCTTTACCTGACTGATAACGGAAGTACTTACGAGTCTGTCTAGAAATTTTAGAGTTGGGTGACTTAGAAGTACCGATTTCCATACCACCATCAAATGGTCTATGGAGATAGAATCCATCAGGACGTACATAGATGTAGGAAGGAATTAGATAAACTACATTAGTAGCAGTGAAATCAACAGCAGTCTCTACGAGGAGAGTGTTGTCATCTGTAATAGCAGTAATTATTCTGGACTTAATCGTACCAGGAGTACCACCAGTCACATCAACCAGTTTGATAGTATCACCAACCTTGAAGAATCTTTCAAAGGATGTATCTGTACCAATAATACTTCTTGAACCAGAAACAGTTTCAATTGTTCCTGCACCAGTAACTTCACCTGAAAGGTTGGAACTTATAAATCTTTGAAGTCCACTTCCAGTACTAGTGAAGGCGAGAGGAACTGGTGGTTCTGCAGTTGCATCTGCTTCAGTAGCAGCAAGTTTGATGAAGTTGTGGTCAAGTACAATGACATAATAGTCAGTATTATTAGTCAAACCACTAATATCAGTTCCTCCGTTGTTGTCATAGATGACTCTTGTTCCAGTACCAAAGAAGTGGTTTGGAATGTTGATACGCATGTCAACAATATCAACATCAGTATTACTATTAAATGCTTTTGATGTTGGAGGAATTTTGAATGGAATTGTAACTTCCAATTCAGTCTCACTAATTGCTGTAGTAGTTGTGTATGAACCATCAACAACACCGAAATCAGCAGTTGTGTTCTCAAATGTATGAGCACCACTACCACTACTTGTGATATCAATCATTGATCCACCTTGAGTAGCCGACAGAGTAAATCTGTTACCACTGATAGGATAGACATAGTAAGAAGTACCATCAACCAGACCAGGGCTACCGGTAGGAGCAACACCAGTTGTGTTATACTTCAGAAGTTCACCTGCAGAGAACTGGTTGTCTGCGATGTAGATAGAGTTTCTGCTTGGGTTTGTCAGGACAGCAGTAAATGTAGTGGTACCCGTGGCACCAGCAAGTCTCATTGGAGATGCACCTGTACTAGACTTAATTCTGAATCTATCGTTGTTGATTCTATCAATATACCATGTTCCGCTACTGGTGGAAGTTCTATTACCAGCATTATTATAGTAATAATGAACAGCACCTGTGGATGACAAAACTACACTATCATTGGTATTAAAACCATGATTCTGTTTATAGAAAGAATCATTGGTAGAAGTATTTCTCTTCAGAAGAGCAATATACTGGTTTGTCTGACCATCTTCATTGACTGAACGGAAATTCCATGTGGGGTCACCGTCATAACCAGATTGGTAATACCAGTAGTACCACTCATTACCATTCAATCTGAATTGGTAATCACTCTCGTCATAGAGGTAACATGAACTGTTTGTCCAGTATGTTTTGGAGTTTCTTCCTTGATATCCACCTGAAACATAACCATAGCTATAGTTACCATTGTTATTACCGTTAACACCTTGGTTCTCATGGTCGGTCAGGAAGTCATAAGTTCCTTGCCACTGTGTATTACCGAGGGGAAGAGTTTCGTGATGATAACCATAGGTTCTCATCTCATAACCTCTACGATAGTAATCCCACTTCATGAGATATCGTTCAGAGTGGTTGGAACTAATTCCATCACCATAACGTGTGGTGCAGAAGAATGCGGCAACATCCCAAGGAGTTCTTCCTAAACCGTAAGTACCATCAACACTAGCAAAATCATACCCAGAATAGGTGTTTCTATTTGATCTATAGTATGTACGATAGTAAACATAGAAATCTCTTCTAGGACTATATTCAGACTCAATATTATAAACTAGACCAAGGTTATGTGAACCGTGAGCAAAAGTACCACCTGAAGAGAGATTAAGTCTATAATTCATTCTTTGCGAATGATTTAGATAGAAAGAGTTATCGTCAATTCTTTCAATATAATAAACCTGCATTCTGGAAAGACCGCCGATGGGAAGGTCGCCAGGATTTGGGTAGTAAAGAACAGCAGCACGGTTATGGAAACCATGACTAGTCATCGTAATGGAATCACTTCCATAGTTGATGTCAGTCTCATCAAAACGTTTCGTATATGTAGACTCATAATTATAAGGAACTCTCTGAGTAGGATCTTCAGCAGTAACAATGTTTGCCTGTTCAACGTGGTCAATAGTTGGTCTTCCATCAGGAGCAGTTACTGTAGAATCAGGAACTTCCAGAACCTTAGGAGAAACTGTGTTAACAAAGTAGAAGTTTGTATTGTCAGCAAAACCATGTTCTGATCTGGTTGTCAGAAGAACTTTAGTATTTGTTCCAAATACAATATTATAAGAAGAACCCATACCAGCGTGATTCTGGCATCTATAATAAAGAGTATTATAAGATGGTTCTGCTGATGTTATCAGAATTCTGGTATATGCACCAGCAGTTCCAGGTGTACCATTCGCATATACATAGGTACTATGAACATTACCACCAGTTGCAGCATCAGCAAACTCAAGTGGATGATTATTATTACTTACATCAGATTGATCAAAGATATAAATTGAATTTCTGATTAAAGTAAAGTCTGGTTCAAGATAGCAAGTTTCAACGGTATTGCCAATAAAATATCTATTTCCACTGTCTACTACACCATTGTTTGCGGTAGACTCAATAGTATATTCTACAGCAGCACCTGTAATAGTAAGAGGTTCATCTACAGCAAAGGCACCAAGTTCAATATCAATTACAGTGATGGTTGAACCATCAACTTTAGCAATTTTACCAATAGCACTTGGAGTTGTTGCTGTTGCTCCGACAAGAACATCAATATCAAAAGCAGTTGTTGCCGTGAGTTCAATTGTAGGTTTTACAATAACAGTTTTTCTAAACAAGTCAGAGGTAATACCTTTAGTTGAACTCAGATTAACCTGAGAACCTTGGAAGAATTTACCAGGAATGATAGAAGTATATGTACCTTGAAGATTCTTGGTTTCTGGTTGGTTCGCTCTAGCCTTGTATGTAAAAGTTTCGTTTGAAGGAACTGATTGAATCAGATATGCACCTTCAGCAGAGAGTGAAGAAAGACCAGTTACTGTGATAGGAACACCAGTAGCAAGACCATGTTCAAATTCACAAGTTACAGTAATAATTTCACTATCCTTAGTTGAAGTTACGCCCGAGATAAAGGGAATAGTAGTATCAGCAGTAGACGCATAGAACGAAGGAATATTGTTAATGGTCTGAATAGTTTCCCACTTAGAAGCTTGGGGACCATACTCAAAGTCGGTGTCAACTAAGTTCTCTGGGTTTGAAACTCTGAATTTAGAAACAGCATCAACATAAGTCTCTGAGGGCTCAATGTTAACGTAATCTTTTTCATAGAAAATCTGCAGTTCATCAGTGCTCTGCATAGTAGAGCAGTTAAAATTCAATACAAAGGTAGTTTCCTCTGCAACTTTGTCATATGTTCTAGATCCTAGACCTAAAAAAGCATCAGCAAAATTGTAGATATTGACATTATCTGTTACATTCGTTACGAGAAGCAATCGCTTAGCAGGAATGTTGCCCTTGACCTTGACAGTGTTGGTCGTTGGCTCAAAAGTGTAATAAGTAATTAATTTCTTTGCCATTTTTTAAAAATCCTTTCGGTTATGTTTATATACGTGTCTAATCAAAGACCAAATGCTACGGACATAGCGAGCGATCCCTGCCTAGTAGCGAGTTCAGTTCCTCCAGCTTTCACACCATCATGAACAACAGCAGTATTTTTTGTGGTATCAACAGTGATTTCACCTTCAGCACCAATAAAAGTTTGATGTTGAGCGGTTGTACCCCTTCTGAATTGTACTTGAGTGGTCATTCTTTTTAAGCCAAAGATTTTCTTCTTTTATTTATACAAATTATTATATTATGGTGCTATAGATTCTAATTGGACTAAAGAGTTTGAGGATAACTTCTGCTTCACCTTGCGTGGTGATTCTAAGAGTTCCCGGTTGAGTAATTCTAGTGACACTACCTGGATTACTGCCATTGAATGTAAACAGATTTGTGGAGACGATTTCTCCCTGTGCTCCAATCTCTGTTTCATCATAATCTCTAGTTCTTGTAATAGTACTACTATTGAGACCAAAGAGTGAACCAGAACCAAGATAATTATCTGTCTGCTTCTCAATTTTTTCACCACTAACGAATGTTGTGCCAGAACCGACGTTACTAGCAACAATTTTAATATCTGTTGCCTCACCAGAAATATTTGCATTTCCAGCAGCATTGTAATTTCCTTTCGTAAAGGACTCTGTTGCACCATTGCGGAATTCAAAGAGAGTGGTATTTTCAACATCAATTGTTCTGGATTCTGCTGCTCCTCCGAATGCAGATAAAGTACCTTCACCAACAAAACTGAGAGCAACAACGAAGTTTGCATCACCATTGACACTTGCAGATCCAGAAGCATTGAACCCGCGAGTTCTGATAACTGGTTCGGCAGTTCCACCAAATTCGTAAAGAACAGTTTCTTCTGCTGGATTGAATCCAACAACTTCTGCTCCACCACCGAATGTTGAAAGTTGACCTTCTCCAGTGTAAATTCTTGTCGCTCTGTTTTCGGAATTTCCAGAAACGAATGTTGCGCCGGAACCAACTTTTGTGCGGGTAAATGGTGCCTGTGCTTCTCCAGAAACTGTGAAGAGTCCAGTAGATTCAGGAGCGACGGCGGCAACCTCAACTCCACCACCAATAGCGAAGAGTGAACCAGACCCAGCAAATGCGCGAGTTCTGATAACCGGTTCACCAGATCCATTGAACTCAAAGAGTCCTGTTGATTCTTCGGCAACAGTTGTAGATTCTGCTGCACCATTGATTGCAAAGATTGAACCAGAACCAACATGATTTCTGGAACCAGAATTTTCAGAATCTCCACTGACTGTTGTGGAACCAGTTCCAATGTTAATTCTAGTAAACGCATTCTGATCACCACCAGCGGTAGAGAAGAGAACGGTGCTTTCAGGAATGCTTGCTGTTCTAGATTCTGCTGCACCATTTGTGCCAAAGAGTGAACCGGAACCAGCATGTGCAGCAGTGCGTCTATTGACACTTTGACCACTAAGATTTTCAGATCCTGATGTTTCAAATGCGCGTGCGCGATCTGTATCTGCAGTACCAGAAGGAACAAACAGAACTGTAGATTGTGGAACCTCAATTGTTCTGGACTCAGAACCACCACCAAATCCAAACAGAGTACCAAACTGGAACAGGATAACTCTGATACGGACGATAGGTTCGCCGCTAAACTTGAATGCTCTTGTCTCAGTTTCTGGATTGAATCCGACAACTTCAGCAGCACCACCGATAGAATTAAATCTACCAGATCCAGTGTATATGCGTTGGAATGCAGGATCAGCATCACCATAGAAGTTGAACTTAGCAACTTCAGGATTCGTGAAGATGTTGAATCTAAGAACGAGGTCTGGAGAACCAAACAATCTTGGAGATCCAGCAGGGCGAGATGTCCATGCAGGATTCCACTTAGATGGTGAAGTACCGTTGACTCTGAAGAGAACTGTATTTGTTGGAGGCGTTACGCTGGAAGCTTCTGCTCCACCACCAATTCCGAACAGTGAACCAGAAGTTCCTGGATCTCTATCATCACCATAATATCCATAAACATTAACTTTTTGAGATACTGATATACCAGCAACATTTGCTGATCCACCGATCTTGCCGTAGATGGAGTTGACATAACGAGGTGATGGACGATATCTGAGCCATTCGGACCCAGCATCGTGGGTGTACATTCTGGAGAATACACCCTTAGATACATATGCACCCTTGAATCCAACATCAACATTACCAAGAATTCTTGGAGTTCCAAGAAGATGTTGAGTTCTCCAATGTGGACGGAATCTAACCGCAGCATTAGGAGCGAGAGGTGTCTCCTCCTTAATCTTAATGTTGCCAGTTCCGACCCAATTCTCAACATGCTTCTCAACTGCGCCACCACGCATTTTGAGCAGGAAGGTTTCTTCAGGTGTCTGAGCGATGAATGCTTCAGCGGCATTCCCGACACCAAACAGAGATCCACTAGAGAATTCACGGAATATTCTCTTCTGAGCTGGAGTTCCACCAGAAATTCTGAATAGACCGAATGGGTTTTCTTCTCCAGGAAGAGTAACCAGATCACCATGATCAACATTGGGTGGCAGATATGCATCACTAATAGATCCAAGATCATCAATTGTAGTAGCATTATCAGTAATGGATCCATACTGATCTGTTCCAAATCCTTCAACAACAGAAGAATTATTATATGAGAATACTGCCTTCTCAACCTTATCACCGATATGGAAGAGTGAACCTTCGCCCGTATAAAGACCTTTGCTGAAGCTCTCTGCGAGAGATCCAACGAAATTGAATAGAGCAGTAGTTTCTCCGGCACCAGAAGTAAACTTCTCAATAGCGGCACCAGAGATATTAATCTCAATTGTTTGTGAGACTTCAGAGAATGTCTGCTTATGACCTTTATCGCCACCAGTAATTCTAAACAGACCAGTGACAGGTTGTCTGGTCTGAGTAATTACTACAGAACCATTATCAACTTCACCATCTGAAGTGATAGATGTAACATTGCCAAGGTCACTAGTTACAGTTGAATTGTCAGTAATAGATCCATAATCGGGACCAGTACTAAACTCAACAACAGATTCTGTGGTATATCTGAATACTGCTCTCTCAACCTTTTCACCGATATGGAAGAGTGAACCAGAACCAACAAAATCTCTTGCTCTAGGAGTGTCGGCATTACCTGTAAGTTTGCCCTGTTCGTAAGGACGTGCTCTCCAATGAGGTGAGAATTTGAAGTCTGCAGGATCCTGTTGCTCATTAAAGATTCTAAATCCAAATGGTCTTGCAATATAAGGTCCACGGACAAATTGATTTTCAGAAGAACCACTAAGTTGTAAGAGTCCAGTAAGAGGTTGTCTAGTCTGAACAATAATTATCTCACCGTTATCAACTTCTCCTCCTGGAGTGGTAGATGTAATACTACCAAGATCATCAGTTGTTGTTGCATTATTAGTGATTGATCCATAATCTTCATCTGGAGTAAGATCAACAATAGATCCTCCATTATAATCAAAGGTTGCACTTTCAACCTTATCACCAATACCAAATAGTCTGCCCTTACCAACAAAATCTCTTGCTCTTGAACTTTGAGCAATACCAGTGGCAGAAATGTTACCACCAATATCATCTGCTTGAGCAACACGCTCAACCAGAGAACCAGATAGATTAACAATTCCACCTCTAGTAACATAAGGTCCACGAATAAACTGAACCTTAGGAGCAGCACCAGTAAATTTAAACAGACCAGTAAGAGGTTGTCTAGTCTCAGTGACTATAATCTGTCCAAGATCTACTTCACCATCTGGAGTAGCCTGACTTGTGATAGTACCATAGTCAGTAGTTGTTCCGGCAGAATTGGTGATTGATCCATAATCTCCACCTGGAGAGAACTCAACAATAGATGATGAATTATAATCAACCGTTGCTTTTTCAGTCTTAACTCCATGACTGAACAGTGAACCAGATGCAATAAATGGTCTGGACTGAGCATAAGTATTGAACTCTCCGTCTGGACCATTGCTGATCTTCGGAGTGCCGAGAAGATGGCGCGATCTCCAATGAGGTGTAAATCTGATATCTGCAGGATCTTGCTGTTCGTTGAAGATTCTGACAGCAGGACTCTGACGATTCCAGATAAATTTGGGGAAGAATTTATCAACAGCAGCACCTTGGATTTCAAACAGTTTTCCGAGGGGACGCTCATCACCAGTTACATCTATTACATTTCCATTATCAATGATGTTAGATGCTGGAACAGGAGTAGTGACCTGTCCATAATCACCAGATACAGTTACGGCAGATCCAACACTTCCAGCATCAGTAAATGTGAACGATTCTGCAATAGAAGATTCGTTGTATGCAACAGTTGCTCTTTCAGTCTTGACTCCATGACTGAAGAGTGAACCAGATGCAATGAAAGGTCTAACTCTTGCATAAGTGTTATTCTCTCCACCAAGACCATTTCTGATATCAAACAGTGCAGTAGATTCACCTGCCTGAGATACAAACTTAAGGTTGCTGTATCCACCAGTAATTCTAACCTCAGCAGTAGCACCAAGATATGCTTTTGGATTAGAGTGGGCAATATCACCACCCGTCCATTCAAAGAGTTTTCCGAATGGATTATTAGTGATGAGATTGGTGATTGAACCATAGATGGTATCACCAGTAGATGGTTGAGTTACATCACCGTAATCTGCAGTTGTTGTAGCAGAAGAAGTGACAAGACCATTATCAATAGGATCTTGTACTACCGCAATTGATTCCTCAGTATAATCAAATATTGCTTTCTCAACATTACTACCAGAGTTATTGAGAGATCCAGAACCAATCCAAGATCCCTTAATAACCTTGAGTTGCGACATTCCGCCGCCAAGCTTGAGGAATTCTCCAGCACTTGTCTGATTCGGACTGAGACCATAATGATAAACCTGAACTGCAGGTTCGTTGAATTGTACAGTTGCACGACCACCAGTGGGGTTAAGTATACCACTGCCAGCATATGCTCTTGGAATAGGTGTTACTGCCCTACCAGTGATATTGATATTACCGAACTTGGTAAAGTATGGGATCAAATCACCATAAGATGTGTCACCAGTAGAAGGTTCGGTTACATCACCATAGTTCTCGGTATTTGCTGTAGTCTGATCTACAGAACCATAGTTTAAGGTTCCTAGAGTTGCTAAAGGATCAAATACGATATCAGATTGGTAATTAAATACTGCTCTTTCATCCTTCTGTCCGATCTCAAACAGAGATCCAAAACCAACATGTATTCTGGCAAATGCATCAGGAATGACATGGTTGGTGATTGTAATTCCACCACGGCTTCTCCAATGAGGCAGGAATGCAAAGTCACTTGCTTGACCTGCATTAACAACTGCCTTACCTTTGTAAGTCTTAAATGCTCCGCTACCAGCGAACGCTCTTGGGTTGGAGTGAGCAATGTCACCACCAGTAAGTTTGAAGAGACCAGTGAGAGGTTGTCTAGTCTCAGTAATTACTAATGAACCATGATCAGTATCGCCACTAGATTGTGCGGTTACTTGACCATAATCTTCTGCTGTAGATGCGGATGTATTAATATCTCCTGCATCATCTCCAACAGAGAAGCTTACTATTGAACCTGAATTATAATCGTATACCTTCCTCTCAAGTCCTCCAGAGAAATTGAAGAGTCTTCCGCTACCTTGATATCCTACTCTTGCAAATGCTTCTGGATTACCGCCACTGAATGTTAATCCAATGACATCTCTTCTGATAAATTGTCCTGTTGCTAGATTACGACCAACAACGTAAGTTTGTGCTCCAGATGGTTCCTCAAGTTGATCAACACCACCTGAAAGAACTGAGAATGAACCTGAACCGTTATATGCACTAAACCTGTTACTTGTAACCTTGAATCCTCTAATCTTCAGGGATCCGAAAGGTGTACCTTCTCCAGGTAAAATGTCTCCAAAGTCTGTTTCACCATCAGTAGCGATGGTGATAATCTCTCCATACCCAACAGAAGAACCTACAGTAGCGGTTACCTGACCATTGTCAGTGTCACTACCATAGGTCTTAAATGACTCTTCTGTGAAGTCATACAAGGCGCTATTAGATGAAGCGCCAGAAATACGCAGAGGTCCAGAACCTCCAATATAAGGAGCAACTTTGCGCTCTAAACCATTAGCAATCTCAAATAACGTACCTGAACCTGTCCAGGCTTGTTTTGTAATTACAATTGCCTTCTCTCTAAGGACAATTGGTTGTGCCTTAGCAACAAATACTACACCAGCTGAATCAGATTCTTCGCCGCTGATATTAATATTTCCAAATGGATATGTAGTTTCAGTCCATACAACAAGATTATAATTTTCTGTTGCAGTTACGTCATCTACAATAAAATCTGTTCCTGTTTCTACAATGAACTCATTGTTTACAACACCAGCAGTGCCATCTTCAACAATAAGATCAAAAAAGTTTATGCCACGATCAACTGTGGACGTGGGAGCATCACCTATGCTACCCAAGTCCTGACTATCAAAATATTCAATTGATGTTGAATCGTAGCGAAATGTATTCATTAAACGTTCTACACATTAAAAGGGGGTGTAAAACACCCCCCTCACAAAATACAATAACGAATAAGATGTATACTATATATCAGTCAAGGCTGACGTTCAATGTGATCTTGATTTGGTCACCGTTGTTCTGAATTGGGTATGGACCATTTGTGAATCTCTCAGCAAACATGATGCTGCTGTGGAGAGTCAGGTCACCAGTTCCGTCAAGAGCAGGTGTTGTGCTGAAGCTGTTAGCATCATAGACTGTATGAACAGTGTAAGTACTAACAGTTGTGCCGGAATTAGTGGTGCCTTGAGCGATGTAGATTACATCACCGGCAACCAAAGAATGGGCAGTAGCATTAACCTTACTGTAAGACAGAGTGATTGATGAGTCAGTAGCAACCTGAATGTTGTCAGTCAGGGCGTTGTTGATGTAAAGAATTCTGTTGAGAATGTCAATACCAATAATAGTTGTAGAACCAGGAACAGCGGAGTTACCACCAACAACCATGCCGACAGTGATGTCGTCCATGATGTTAGCAACGTTGGCAAGAGTAATAAACTTATTGCCAATAACGCCGATAGCGGGATCAGTGTTATCACCCTTAGTAAGAACTGTACCAGCAGCAGCAGCGGCAGCATCCGTTACACCATGGATGGTGACAGGCATGTTGTTTGCACGAGCCAAGTAGTAACCATAAACGTTACCAGCAGCAGCAGTAAAGGTGAATGTTTCTTCTGGGTATGTTGCAGTTGTAACACCACCACTGAATTCAATTGTGCCTGAAACAGCACCAGAGTTAGCAACAGTCAGAACGATAGTTGATCCATCTACTCTGGATACTTTAGCACCTGCACCGATACCAGTACCACTGACAAGGTTACCTACACTAACTGTGCCAGTTACACTAGCAATTGAAATAGTAAAGGCACCTGCAGAACCAGTACCAGTACCGGAGGCAATAGGATCACCAGCAGTAGAGATTGCCCAACGGTTACCATTCAGAAGAATACCGTATGCATCAGAATAATTCTGATCAGCACGGTTGTTATTTACTGTAGGATATCCAGTGTTCGCAGCAGTACCATAACTGTTAGTATTACCATCAGCATATGGTTCATAATAAGCAGTTGCGGAAGGTACGTCACCTTCAGCGGGGTCTGTGTTTGAAGTATAAAGCTTCAAAACTAAATTTCTAGGGATCTGGTGAGTGGCGTTCAGCAGATAACGGAGCGACTCTAACTCACCAATATTTGGTACTAAAAGTGCCATTTAAAATGTTCCTCTTGTTTGATGTTGATTTATCTGTTTATATTTATAATTTTACTTTCAGAGCGATAGCAAAATTACTGATTGAAACCGTAGTATTTATAACTTCATACTGTATGATGTCTCCAGCGTTCAATTGCTTTGACCATCCAGTCAATGTAATATCAGTACTTTTTACATCACTATTTAATTGTGGTCCATTCCCACCACAAATTGATGCTACGTTAGGAAAATCATCAAAAGAACATTTCCTAATATCAAGTTCTAAATCTCCAATAGCATCGGCAACAATGACCCATGATTGGATAACTCCAGTAACATCAATAGTTAGGAAACCTTTGTTTCCTGTAGTCATTGGTCTAGAACCATTGTCTATAACATAATTAATAGTTCTAGTTAGATCAGCAGTATTTGCAAGTGCAATTCCAAAGAATGGTGTAACTGTACTTGCAGGAGCAGTAGCAAATGTAATTTCATTGCCTGATACTGTGTATCCCACTCCTGGTTGCAAAATAGTATTGTCAACGGAAATGATCAGTTGCTGGTCATTTAATGCATAATATTCTTCCCCAGAAACTGCTAACTGAAAAACTGTTTGTGCTCCATCAAATTGTGAACGCAAATCATCCAGAATTAAATTCTGGTATTGTATCCCTTTTGATGGTGCTTCATAATTTAAACCAATACTAAAATCATTAGCAACACTTTGTGTGACATCAAAATTAGTAGTACTTACTTCGTAATTAGCCACTATACTGTCACTCCTGGTGTTACTGTCGCAATTCCTTCAATAAATCTGGTCTTTACTCCACTCGCAGAAGTCAAGACTAAATCATAAACATATCTTCTTGCTTTGAGGGCAGATGTAACTGTATCAGTCAAAGTAATTTTAATTACTCCTTTACTTCTGTCAGTAAAAATTACTGCAAACGGTGTTGCAGTACTTGAAGTATAATAACTTGTCTTCAGTTTTGCCTCTGCGGTAAACCCCAAAAGATTTACCGAAGCACCATCTGAGTTTTTGATAGTAAAGGTTGCTGAGAAGTCAGTACCCTGCTCTATCACTAAGTTAATTGTAATTGCAGACATGTACTAAAAAAGACCTTCCTTGTTATTTATAAGGAAGGTCTTTAAAGTTATTCTGCCGCTACAGGTTCTGCTTCAACAGGTTCTTCGGTTTCAGCAGGAGGATCTACTAGATCCAGAGCTTCAAGAGCACCTTTGAGTTTAAGTGCAAGTTCTCGTTTTGCCACGACCTGCGCCTCAAGATTTTTAATTTCAGAAATTGCAGTTTCAAGTTGGGTTGTAAAGTTTTCGCGCAGTGCGCTTGGTTCAACAGACATGGTATTACTTAGTTTCAGTTGTTATTATAGTACAATTTATTTAGTGTGTCAAGACAGGTCCCATCCTGTTTGACCATTAGCATTATCTTTGAGCAAATAACCATCTACCATAAAACCTTCAATGTAAGTTCTTCCACCACTACCATTATTCTGGATTGTTATCTGAGTAAGATTTCCTGCTTGCTCAAATCTATGTGATGATCCTGTACTAGATGTATAAGTTGTTCCGTCTATAGTGACAGTACAAGTTGAATTATATCCATCTTCTGAAAATACTCTAACGAAATTAGTTACAGTAATACTAAGAGTAAGGGTGCATAAAACTTGGTTTCCACCTGTTCTTGCCCTTGGCGAAGTTTGCAAATATCCATTAAAAGCATTTGAAGCAGCTTGATCAAAACCTCCAGTTAAACTATTACTCCATACGGTTCCATCATTAGGACTAGTGGAAGTCATGAATCTTTCTCCTGCTTGCAGAAGAGTTCCACAAGCACTTACACCTCCAGGAGAACTACCATCTGCTGGCCATGAACCAGAAGTTTGGTTATGCATTACACCACGCCATGCTTCAGTCCAATCACTATTATTATCACTACGCTCAACTTTATATGAGATAGATCTAATACTACCAGAAAATACTGAATCTACAAATAAATGTGTGAAGGAAATTGCCGAACCATGATCATATGTCTCTGTTGTGTTTCCACCAATAATAGTTCCACTGTCACTACAGTTTGAACTAGTATATGTTTTAAACCATGTAATATTTGATGAACTATCACTAGTAGAAAATCCAAAACGCGCAGCTCTAGGAGCATGGTCATTATAAGGATTGGATCCACCAGTGGCACCAGTGGTCAATCTCCAATAACGATGTGAGCTAGTACCAAAATCACCACCACCACCAGCAGCAGCACCACCATAACCAAGTAACATTTGTTGCATCATTAGCTCAGACCTCCACCAGAAATATAGGCGACATTTGTTGCAATAAAGACAAGAGTTGCTACTCCTCTAGCTGCTAATGTTTTATCACTATCCGCCCCATCAGCGGTATTATATAATGTAAATGAACTTCGTGTGATTGTCATACTAGTTGCAGAATTATTCATAATAGTAATCATATCACCAGCTGAAACTGTACTAATGTCAGCAACAGTTATATTTCCGCCAGTTCTAACAACCATTTTCCCAATATCACTTCCAATCAAAGTATAGTCGCTAGTGATTGGATTGTTGAGTCCAAGTCTTCTCAGTGGACCGAGTGAGTCACTGATTGAGCCAGCAAATATGGCGCTGCCGTCCTCATTCAGGTCAATTGTGTATGCAGTATCTTCCTTGTTTCTAATAAATACACCGCTACCAATACCGCCTTTGACAAGCACATTAGCTTTAACAGTCAGATCACCCTCAAATGTGGCGGTGCCATATGCACCCTGTAGGTCAATTTTAGTCGTAGTTCCATCACCTAAAATCAACCTTGAGGATGAAGTCTCTTTGTATAACCCTCCCAGGTTTGTGCTGCCAGCATTGACCTGGAATGCATAGGTATCGTCGGTAGGGTTGTTTAGAATAGTACCCGCAAATGTGCCTGTGCCGTTTACACTAAGACCAATATTAGTTTCCCACAATCCACTGGTATTATTGTAAGTAATCGTCTTATCAGTAGCTCCTTTCAGTGTAATACCACCACCATCTGCTGTGGTATCAGAAGGAGATGATACATTACCAAGTTCAATGTTCTTATCTTCTACGGTTAAAGTAGTTG
>Ga0181411_1000023_pt1 | contig 40905 bp, 54 predicted proteins | sample 34SPOviralmetaG_FD_130114 | JGI IMG/M metagenome (GOLD analysis project Ga0181411, IMG submission 130114) | Marine viral communities from the oligotrophic San Pedro Time Series (SPOT) site, San Pedro Channel, CA, USA - 34 SPOT_SRF_2012-07-09 | ecosystem: Environmental > Aquatic > Marine > Strait...
AACTATGATGTCACTTATCATATAGATGCATATAAGACAGGTGAGTTTTTAAGAAAAAAATGTTTAGCAACAGGTAGAGTAAAACGAATTGAAGCAACAATAGAAAATGTTAATTTAAATGATTTGGGTGGTATTAAAAGTTTAGATTTAAGTAATGGTGAAAAAGTAAATGGTGATTTCTTTGTTGATTGTACAGGTTGGGCAAAGGTATTAATTGATAAAGTTGGTGCTAAATTTAAATCATATAGAGATAATTTATTAGTAAATAAAGCAATAGTATTTCCAAGACCAACAAAAGAAAATGAAGTTATAAAAAATCATACTGTAGCAACAGCTAGAAAATACGGATGGACTTTTGATTTACCTTTACAAAATAAAGTTGGTAGAGGTTATGTATTTAATGGTGATATGATAAGTGTTGATGATGCTATAAAAGAAATGAACGATTGTTATGATGAAGAAATAGACGTTAAAAAAGTTATAGATTTTAAAAGTGGTCGTTTAGATAAAATGTGGATAAAAAATGTTTTGGCTACAGGATTAAGCGCTAGTTTTTTAGAACCGTTAGAGGCAACAGCAATACATACTACAATATCTCAATTTACACATTTTATGGAAAATTATTTTACAAAAGACTTAAACTTATATGATAAAAGTTTACAAAAACAATACAATGATTATATGACAGGTTATGTAGATGACATAAGAGATTTTATTACCTTTCATTATATTACACCTAGAAAAGATACAGAATTTTGGATTGAATCATCAGACCCTAAAAGATGGTCGGATGAATTAAAAAAGAAAATGTATATATGGCAAAGTAAAATGCCAAGACAAATAGACTATCCACATAGGGGTGTATGGTATGGTATAGGTAATTCATTGTGGTTACAAGTTGGTATGGGTATGAATTTATTTGATAGTGGCATTGCTAAAAAAGAACTAAATTATTATGGCCTTTATGATAAAGCAAAAACAGATTATGATTTAATAAAAGAAAAAGCGACTGCTGTCGTTTCTAATTTACAAACAACAAATGAGGTGTACAACTCTTTATGAAAATAGCATTACTTAACGACACACACTTTGGTGTAAGAAATGATAGTCAGGCATTTAGAAACTATCAATTAAGATTTTACAATGAAATATTTTTTCCATATCTAAAAGAAAACAATATTAAAACACTTGTACATTTAGGTGACGTTGTTGATAGAAGAAAGTTTATTAACTTTCAAACTGCTTCTGTTTTTAAAAAACATTTTTGGGATAGATTATGGAAAGAAAAAATAGACACACATATAATTATAGGTAACCACGATACATATTATAAAAACACAAACGAAGTAAATGCTATTGAAAACTTATATACTAGTTTTGACGGAGTAAACGAACCATTTATATATACTGGTCCTAAAGAAGTTGAACTTGGTGGTTGTAATATATTGTTTTTACCTTGGATATGTGATGATAATATTGAAGATAGTATCCACGCATTAGACAGTGCAACTGCTAGTGTTGTTATGGGACACCTAGAGATAAAAGGTTTTGAGATGCAAAAAGGTATGATAAACGACCAAGGTTTAGAAAAGAATCAATTTAAAAGATTTGAAAAAGTTATTAGTGGTCACTTTCATAAAAAATCAGATGATGGTCAAATATATTATTGTGGTGCTCAATATGAAATGACTTGGTCAGATTATAAAGACCCAAAAGGTTTCCATATTTTTGATACAGAAACTAGAGAACTAACAAGAGTGTCTAATCCTTTAAGAATACATAAAAAATTAATTTACAATGATAAAGAAACTAACTATGCAAATATAGACCTTTCAGAATTTGAAGACAGCTTTGTAAAGATATTTGTTGTAAATAAAACTGATGATAATATGTTTAATAATCTATTAGACAATATGCATAATAAAATAAACACACACGAAATAAATGTTATTGAAGATTTAAACTCTGATGTAACAGCAAGTGTGAGAGAAGATATATTAGATCAAGGTGAAGACACACTTACGTTTTTAGGTAATTACATAGATCAAGCAGATACTGAATTAGATAAGCAAAAACTAAAAAATGTAATAAAAGAAATATTTGTTGAGGCAAGTGAAAGATGATTGTATTTAAAAAATTACGTTGGAAAAACTTTTTATCTACTGGTAATAATTATATAGAAGTAGAATTAAACAATTCACAAACAACATTAATAATTGGTCCAAATGGTTCTGGTAAATCTACTTTATTGGATGCTTTATGTTTTGCTTTATTTAATAGACCATTTAGATTAATAAAAAAAGAACAAATTATAAACACAATAAACACAGCAGATTGTTTAGTAGAATTAGAGTTTACTATAGGCAGAAAAGAATATAAAATTATTAGAGGTATCAAACCAACTATTTTTCAAATATATTGTGATGGTACTCTACTTAACCAAGAAGCGTCAACTATTGATTATCAAAATGTATTAGAAGATCAAATACTAAAATTAAATTATAGGGCTTTCAAACAAGTTATTATATTAGGTTCTTCAGCATATCAACCATTTATGCAGATGAGACCTAGACATAGACGTGAGGTTGTAGAAGAAATATTAGATATTAGAGTGTTAACTCATATGGATATATTGTTAAGAAACCAACAAACAGATTTATCAAACAAAATAACTGAAGCCAAACATCAATGTGATTTAATTGAATCAAAGTATGAACTAGAAAATAAACACTATACAGAACTTAAAAATAGAAGTACAGAAGACCTTGATGTAAAAAGAAACTCATTAGATAAAATAAAAGAAGACAAAAGAAAATATTTAGAAGATGTACAAAAACTAGACAATGAATATAAGTCATTAGAAGATGATACAAAAGACAAACAAAAAGTAGAAAAAAAACTAAAAGAGTTAGAGAAAATAGAAACTAAAATTGAAACGAATCTTAAATCACACGAAAAGAATTTAAAATTTTTTGATGATAATGATTCGTGTCCTACTTGTACTCAACAAATAGAGCCAGAGCTTAGAACAGAAAAGACAAGATACGAAAAAGGTAAGATTACTACGTTAAATCAAGGAATGAAACAATTAGTAGAAGAAATAACAAAAACCGAGAATAGATTAAATGACCTTGACAAAATCTCAAAAAGGATGTATGATATACAGATAGATATGTCAAAAATAACTACATCTGTTGATGAGTTAAAAAAGTATTCTGACAATCTACATAATGAAATTGTAACACTAGAAAGCAAAGATAGTGATACAAAAGATATTGAAGAACAGTTACAAAAGTTTAAAACAGAATTAGAACAAACTAAAACTGATTTAGACAAAATAATTGAAGAAAAGAAATATGCTGATGTAATTAGAGAAATATTATCGGATAAAGGTGCTAAAGCTAAGATTATTAAAAAGTATCTTCCGATAATGAATACTTTGATAAATCAATATTTACAACAAATGGATTTCTTTGTTTCTTTTCATTTAGACGAAGAATTTAAAGAGACAGTAAAAAGTAGATTTAGAGATACCTTTGATTACAATAGTTTTAGTGAAGGTGAAAAAATGAGAATAGATTTGGCATTAGTATTTACTTGGAGAGCTATTGCTAAAATGAAAAACAGTACAAATACAAACTTAATGATACTAGATGAAATATTTGATAGCAGTTTAGATGGTCAAGGTACAGATGACTTCTTTAAGATTGTTAAGGGTATGACAAAAGAAAACATCTTTATTATATCACATAAAGGCGATATACTATTTGATAAATTTACAAACATAATTAAATTTGAGAAAGAACACAATTTTACGAGGTTACAAAATGTCTAAAAAAGATTATAAATTGATACCACCAACAGATCCTAGAGTGTTATCAGCAGTAGCACCATTTACGGATGATATGTTAAAAGAGCATGGCTTTAAAGATAGAAAAGAATTATCTGATAAACTATTTGAAACAATGTTTAGATTTGGTGGCATAGGATTATCAGCAAATCAAATAGGTTTACCATTTAATGTTTTTGTTATGGGAGGACATCCTGAATTAGAAAAAGGAATAAAAATAACTTGTTTCAATCCTGTAATTATACAAAGTAGTGAAGAAACGGTTGTAATGAAAGAAGGTTGTTTAACTTTTCCATTTGTATTTTTATCTTTGACAAGACCTCGTAAAGTCACAGTAAAATACGAAGATGAAAAAGGTGATTTAAAAGAAGCATATTTTGATGGTATGATGAGTAGAATCTTTCAACACGAACACGATCATATGATGGGTAAAGTATTTGTTGATGGTGTAACAAAACTAAAATTAGATAGAGCATATAAGAAAGCTGAAAAAGAAATGGATAAATTAAAAAAATATCAAAATGCAGTCAAGTCAAAAAAGTAGATTATTGAGAAATGGACTTATGGTACAAGAGTTAGAAAAACCAATTACTTTAAAGATACATACAAAGTGCCCTAGGAAGTGGATGATAACAGATTTAGAAACAGGTGAGAAGTATAAAGCCACAGGTAAAACAGAATTATATAAGATGTGGAAAAAGTATGAGTAATTATAAACCTTACAAATTAAAAGACGTAATAGATAATTCAAATAAAGAATTATTTACTGTCATATCTACTTTTGCTGGTGGTGGTGGTTCTTCTACTGGTTATAGACTAGCTGGTGGTAAGATATTATGTGTAAATGAATTTGTTGAAGCAGCAGTAGAAACATATAAATCAAATTATCCAAACACACCTGTTTTACCAGATGATATAAAACAATTAAAAGGTGAAGACTTTTTAAAGATTGCTGGTATCAAAAAAGGCGAGTTAGATATATTAGATGGTAGTCCACCTTGTTCAGCGTTTAGTACAGCAGGTAAAAGAGAAAAAGGTTGGGACCAAACAAAGACTTATTCAGATGGTAAACAAGTTGAAAATATAGAAGATTTATTTTTTGAGTTTACTAGAATTGCAGGTGATATAATGCCTAAAGTAGTTATTGGTGAAAACGTGGCTGGTATTACTATGGGTGAAGCAACAGAATATAGAAATAAAATTATTAATGAATTTGATAAACTAGGGTATGAAACTGTTTATAAAGTATTAAGTGCAGCAGATTTTGAAACACCACAAGATAGAAAGAGATGTTTTTTTGTTGCTGTTAGAAATGATATAATGGAAAATGCAGGTATAAACTTTATGACTTTAGAGAGTGAAATATATCCTGAGCCTGTAACACCTGAACGTATATCAATTAAGTCAGCGATAGATGATTGTAAAAATGACCCTGAACAAGAAAAAGAATTATTTGAATATGTACAAAAGGGCTTTCAAAAAAAGTGGATAGAACTATTAGAGTTTAATCCTAAAAGACATAGAAAACCAAGTGATATTGATTTCATAGATATAAACCCTAAAAGATCAATGTTTAATATGATAAGACCTTGTCCTGATTTACCAAGTCCTACATTAACACAAAGGGGACAACAGATGAGTGTATCAGGTGTATTTCATTATGCCAAGAATAGAAAACTTACAATACCAGAATTAAAAAGACTTATGGGTTTACCTGAAGATTTTAGATTAGAAGGTAAATTTGATAAACAAGCTGAAAGAATCGGTCGTATGGTTGCCCCTCTAATGATGAAGAATCTGGCGGCAAATATATACGAAAAAGTGTTAAAAAGAACAAAATAAGAACATTTATCTTAAATAAGTATTGATATTACTAGCCAAATTAAACCTTGACATTTATAAGGTTCCTGATATTATGGCTGTATGACTAAACTAAACTTTACTACTAAAAGCCAACTGGCTAAATTACTCGCTACAGAAAATATCATTGTAGAACAAAATCAAGTTAGAACCGCATCGTTTGATACGTTGAATCGTATTTTAACTATTCCTATTTTCAAATTTGAAAGTGGTGATGTGTACGATATGTTAATTGCACACGAGGTATCACACGCTTTATATACTCCAGCTGATGGTTGGAAAAAAGTTGAAGATGATGAGTTAAGATCATATGTAAATGTATTAGAAGATACAAGAATTGATAGACTTATACAAAAGAAATATCCAGGTGTTATTACAAACTATTTAAATGGTTTTACAATATTAAACAAAAAAGATTTCTTTGGTATTAAAAGTAAAAACATCAATACAGATTTGATGTTAATTGATAAAATTAATTTGAGAAGTAAATCATCAAATAGATTACCATTTAAATTTACAGATGAAGACCAAATATGGTTGAATAAAGTTGACGACCTAAAAACTTTCAAGCAAGTTGTTGGTCTAGCTAAAGATATGTTAGATTGGCAAAAGAAAAAACTTGAAGATATGAAAAAATTACCTGACTTTGATGAGCACGTAATATCTAAAAATTATGACTTGGAAAAAGGACCTGATGCTGGTGAAGGTGACGGCGAAGGTGAAGAAGTTGATAAACAAAAAAACGTATCTCAAGGTAAAGAAGAATCTAGTGACAATTCAAACAAACCAGCTGTAGGTGATAAGACTGCTAAAGACAATAACAAAAAAGAAGGTAATGCAACTGGTGGTAATGTTCCTGAAGGTGGTGGTAACAAAAATGATAAGTTGTCAGCGATTACTGATAAAGCTTTTGAAATGCAAAAACAAACTTTATATGATGGTGATAAAAAATATACTTATGTTAGTTTACCAAAACCTAAACTAAAAAATATTCTTGTTTATAATAATGAGTTTAGAGATATGTATAGAAAATTTATCAAAAATGAAATTAAAAGTCATACAGGTAATCAGTGGTATTACCAAGAGTTGAAAAAAGATTTTACAAAACATAAAAATGATATGAAAAGAACAGTTATGTATTTGGTAAAAGAATTTGAGATGAAAAAATCTGCTACTGCTTACAAAAAAGCACAAACAGATAAAACTGGTGTTATTGACCCTCTTAAATTAAAAAATTACAAATTTAGTGATGACATATTCAAAAGATTAACAATCTTACCTAATGAAAAAAATCACGGTATGATGATGTTACTTGATTGGTCAGGTTCAATGCAAGATTGTCTAATGAAAACTGTTGATCAGTTATTGAATCTTGTTTGGTTCTGTCAAAAGATTAGAATACCTTATGATGTTTATTTCTTTACAAGTGAAATGGAAAGAGATGACTTTCCAAGAAGATCATCTATTTGTAGCGTAGATGCATCAACTAAAGATAAAAATACAGCATTTGAATTTAAACACGGTAGTTTAAACCTAGATCACGTTAGATTAGTAAACATTGCTAATCACAAAATGAAAACAAAAGATGTTGACGAATCATTAATGTATTTGTATTCAATGGGTCAATATTTTGGTGAAAGATATAGTTGGTCATACAGAAGTGGTAGACAACACTATTCACAAAATCATTTTGGTATACCTAGAGAATTTTGGTTAGGTTCAACACCATTGAACGAAGCTTTAGTTGCTTTTTCAGAAATGGTACCTCAATTCAAAAATACTTATAGAGTTGAAAAGATGACTTTGATTACACTTACAGATGGTGGTGCTAATTCATCAAATGGTAAATGGCATCAATCAGATACAGGTTGGAATATTGAGGATACTTATTCTGGTGAGATGGTATTAAAACATAATGGTAAGTATTACAAACCAGATGAAAAACAATTATATTCAAGTGGTAAGTTAACGACTCATATGTTAAATGTATTGAGAACAGAACACAATGTTAATACTATTGGTTTCTATATTCTTAAAAGAATAAGAGGTTGGGATGGCGAGAAATACTTTCCAGCTTGGGGTAAAGATACTATTAAAAGAAAAAAACAATTTACAAAAGATAAAGTGGTTACACATAAAGAACCAGGTTACAGTAGATTCTTTGTAGTCAATGGTAAAAGTATGGATGTGCAGAACACAGATTTAGAAGGTATTAATCCCGAATTGAAAACTGGTAAGATTAAACAATTATTCAGTAAAAGTATGAAAGGGAGAATCACTAGTAGAGTGTTATTAAACAAATTTATTGAACAGGTGGCTTAAAAATGACGATATATCTAGCAATTATCTATATTGACTTTCACTTAAAATCCCTGTATAATAATAGTATAATCATTAATAAAGGAGGACTAAAATGATTGAGTTGAACAAAGTACAAACGGAACAAGTAACCGTTTTATATGATGTCTATAAAAAAGACGTTTTAACTAGGGCAGAAATTAATGCCGTAGTAAAAAAGGGTAAAATAAAAAACCCATCTTGGCTGAAAACAGACAAGTATAAAGTTGACAGAGGTTGTTACAAATTACCTCTTAACAATACCGAAGATAATAATAAAGTAGATGATAAGGTATTAGATGACGCTCCTAAAAAACAAGAAGCGGCATATATCGTTTCATCTCTTACAGGTGATATAGTTCCTAAAAAAGATAAGGTGTTTGTACCTTTTGGTAACTATTCAGATGTTAAGAATATTATCAAGTCGGGTCAATTCTATCCTTGTTTTGTAACAGGTTTATCTGGTAACGGTAAGACTATGGCTGTTACTCAAGCTTGTGCTGAGATGAAAAAAGAATTGATAAGAGTTAATATCACAATTGAAACAGATGAAGATGATCTATTAGGTGGTTATAGACTTAAAGACGGTCAAACTGTTTGGCAGAATGGTCCAGTAATTGAGGCTATGGAAAGAGGCGCATTACTTTTACTTGATGAAGTTGATTTGGCAAGTAATAAGATTATGTGTTTACAACCAATCCTTGAAGGTTCTGGTGTCTTTGTTAAGAAGATTAACAAATTCGTAAAACCAAAAGCTGGGTTCAATGTGATTGCAACTGCTAACACTAAAGGTCAAGGTTCCGAAGACGGTAAGTTTATCGGTACTAATATCTTAAACGAAGCATTTTTGGAAAGATTTCCTGTTACTTTTGAACAGAAATATCCTACTGCAAAAGTTGAAAAAAAGATATTGACTAATACATTAAAGGCCAATGGTAAGTCAGACGCTAAGTTTGTTGAAAAACTTGTCACTTGGGCTGATGTCATTAGAAGAACCTTTTTTGACGGTGGTGTAGATGAGATTATCTCTACTAGAAGATTGGTACACATAACACAAGCTTATGCAATCTTCGGTGATAAAATCAAAGCTATTCAGTTATGTACTAATAGATTTGATGATGATACAAAGAATTCCTTTGTTGAATTATATACAAAGGTAGACTCTGGTTCTAGTTTAGATGATATTCTAAAAGAACAGAATGAGGCTGACCTTTCTCAACAATTGGAATCAGAGGATGATAGTGACTCTGATGAAACAGATGCAGATCAATCTGCAAGTGTTTATAATTAACCTATTAGTTTAGTCCTCCGTGGGTGGTGAAATATCCACCCACACTTTAGGACAGAAAGGAGTAAAATTGACAGGTATAAAAATAGAAGTAAGAAATAACAACGTAGAAAAAGCCCTTAGGATTTTGAAAAAAAAACTTATGAAAGATGGTGTCTTAAAAGAATTAAAAGCTAGACAATATTATGAAAAACCATCTGACCGTAAAGTCCGTAAGAAAAAAGAAATGATTGCTAATTGGAAAAAGAAACAAAGACTATTAGAAAAATTTAAAGATTAGAGAATTTACGCCCTTTGATCCCTTATATATATTGTAGTCAAGGCATCTCATAAGACCTTGACGGCGTAAATAAGCCGACTTCGTTCGGCGTTGCTAAGGTGAGATTTGGCAGTTTCACTCCTTGATAAAAGAAACTGCCCTTGTATTTTTATAATTAATGATTATATAAATAATTGTACAACGCCATAATGGGTTGTATTAAATAAACTTGCTTAACAAAAGGAGTTATAATGACTAATAAAGCACTTTCTATTTTTAATCAATTAAGACCACTATCCGTAGGATTTGATGATGTATTTGACCACTTTGAGTCAATGTTTGAAGGTCCCACTTTAACACTAGGGTCTAATTACCCACCATACAATATCGTAAAAACTGGTGATAATAAATTTGATATTGAGGTCGCACTTGCTGGTTTCAATAAAAAAGATATTAACGTCACAAGCGAAAACGGTATGTTGACTATCGAATCAAAAGAAGATGATAAGTCAAAAGATAAAGACGGTGAGGTATTGCATAAAGGTATATCTAAAAGATACTTTAAGAAATCTTTTACAATCGCTGATGATGTAGAAATCACAGGCGCTAATTTAAAAGATGGTATGTTAAAAGTATCAATGGAAAAGATAGTACCAGAAGCGAAAAAACTAAAAACTATTGAAATCAAATAGTTAAAAATAGAGAGGCCGAGAACGCATTGACATTTTCGGCCTCTTAATATATAATGGAGTTATATTATGAAATACGGTGAAGACAGAATATTGAACGAGATTGGTGATTATATAGAAACAACTTATAGTCAGCATTATTCAACCACAAAAGACGGTTTTCAAGTACAAGATATGTTAAGACAACTTGACATTGATAAAGATTTTTGTCAAGCAAATGCTATCAAATATCTTTGTAGGTATGGAAAAAAAGCTGGGTATAATCGTAAAGACTTATTAAAAGCAATTCACTACATAGTTTTATTAATGTCATCGCTTGACAAAGACTATATAGAAGATGGCAAACCTGTAGAGGTCTCTACAGAAAACTTTGACTATTCAGGTGTTAGCCATAATGAGTCATAATATATTATTTTAAATTATGAAGGAGATGAAATGAATATAACAAGTGATACACTTTCGGTTTTAAAAAATTTTTCTGAAATCAATCAGAACATTTTATTTAAACCTGGAAATAAGATAAGTACAATATCTGCTATGAAAAACATATTAGCAGAGGCAGAAGTTACAGAGAACTTTGAATCAGAATTTGGAATTTATGATTTACCAGAGTTTTTGAGAGCAGTAGAGTTATTTGAAAAACCTGCATTCAAATTAAATGGTGGTGAGTATGTAACAATTGCTGACGACAAAACAAGACAATCAATCAAATACTTTTTTGCTGATAAATCAGTTATTGTTGCGCCATCTAAAGGCATTAATATGCCAGATAAAACAGTGGCGTTTACTCTTAAAAAAGACGACTTTGGTAAACTACAAAAAGCTGTAAACACTTTAAATTTACCTGATGTTGCTGTTAAGGGTGATGGTAAAGTAATTTCTTTAGTTGCACTTGATAAAAAGAATAAATCATCAAATGACTATTCAATCAATATTGGTGAAACAGATAAGAAGTTTACTGCATACTTTAAAGCAGAAAACTTTAAAATCATATCAGATGATTATGATGTTGCTATTTCAAAAGCTAAAATTAGTAACTTCATTAACAGAAACAAACCTATAAAATACTGGATTGCATTAGAACCTGACTCGGAGTTTTAAATGAGTGATAGAGAATTTGTCCCTATGACACCAGAAGAAGAAGACGAAACTGCTGGTGTAAAAAGAGATGAAAATGGTAATGTAATTTCAGAACAAACTGAAAATAATGAAAATGAATAACTTGAGGTTTATATTATGTCAGACTTTTTATGGGTTGAAAAATACCGTCCTAAAAAAATTAGTGAGTGTATTCTTACAGAAGATTTAAAACATACATTTACTGAATTTCTAAAACAAAAAGAGATACCTAATCTGTTGTTATCAGGTAGTGCTGGTACAGGTAAGACTACTGTTGCCAGAGCATTATGTGAAGAACTAGGTGCAGATTATATTATAATAAATGGTTCAGATGAAGGCCGTCAGATTGATACGTTAAGATACAAAATCAAAAACTTTGCTGCAACTGTATCTCTTACAAAAGAATCTAATCACAAAGTTGTTATTGTAGATGAGGCAGATTATATGAATGCTGATAGTGTTCAACCTGCTTTAAGAAATTTTATTGAAACATTTTACAATAATTGTAGATTCATATTTACTTGTAATTATAAGAACAAAATCATACCAGCGTTACATAGTCGTTGTACGGTGATTGATTTTCGTATTACTAATGGTCAACGAGTAAAGACTGCTACTGCCTTCTTAAATCGCCTAGAAACTGTCTTAAAGGGCGAGAATATAGGGTTTGAGAAGAAGATACTAGCAGAACTAATACAAAAATACTATCCTGATTTTAGAAGAACAATCAACGAATTACAGAGGTATTCTGTAAGAGGTAAGATAGATAGTGGTATTTTGTTTAGTTTATCAGAGGCAAATACTAAAACTCTCATTGTAAAACTTAAAGAAAAAGACTTTAATGGAATGAGAAAATGGGTGATTCAAAATTTAGATAAAGAACCATCATCTCTTTTTAGTAGTGTCTATGATGTATTGTATAATCATTTAGAACCAAAATCTATTCCACAAGCAGTATTAATTATTGCTGGATACCAATATAAATCAGCGTTTGTAGCCGACCAAGAGATAAATATGGTTGCGTGTTTAACCGAAATAATGGCAGGATGTAAGTTTAAATGACTTTATATTTAAGAAAACTAATCGTTAAATTAAGAATGTATTACTGTGACCTACGAGGACACCACGGCAAGAGATGGAACTACGAGCCAGGTGACCACTATATGGGCAGAGGAATTGATAGAAGACGAAGAAATGGAAAAAGTTAGTTACTTTAGTTTGTTTCCCAAACTAGTGTATTCATCTTTTTTAGGTAGAGATTTTACTGGAGCTGAAAAAGAATACACAGAGATTTTAAGTAGGAATACTAATAGAAATAGTAGTAATTCCATATCACAAAATATCAATGTGTTGGAACACCCTGCTTATGCTGATATTAAAACTTGGCTAATAAAAAATTTAAATAATTATAGAGATAACATATTAAATCCAAAATTTGATATGGAAATTTATATAACAGAGTCTTGGGTAAACTATACTAATCAAAACGAAAAACATCATCCTCATAAACACTCAAATAGCTATTTGAGTGGAGTGTTTTATTTGAATGGAATTGATGATGATACCATACAATTTTATCAGGATGAAAATTTATTTGACATTGAAACGGATAATTATAATTTATATAATTGTCCATCTTGGAATTATCCAGTAAGTACAGGTCAATTAATTTTATTTCCATCTGGTATTAGACACGGAGTTGCTACTAATACACAAAATAAAACTAGAATAAGTTTGGCATTTAATACTTTTTTAAAAGGTAAAATATCAGATACAAGAACAATAGGATTGAAAATATAATGTATGAATTGAAAGATTATTTAAAGGCAATAAATGAAACAAAAATGCCTTTGTTAGATTCGGATGATATTACTTGGGAAAAGAAATATCCACCATATGTAATTAATCGTTGTTTATCAATGTTCTATGACACATTGATGTCAGCAAATGAAATGAATGGTTATCACTTTTTATCAAAGAAACTACAATTTCATTTTTTACTAAATAGTGTTAGGAAGAAAAAAAGATTTGGAGGCAAGTGGCTTTCTAAATCTAAAATTAACGAATTAGAATTTGTTAAAAATTATTATGGATATAGTAACGAGAAAGCGAGAGAGGCTCTAACAATACTATCCAAAAAACAAATTGAATGTATTAAACAGAAGTTAAATACAGGTGGGAGAAAAAGATGAGTGATGAGATTAAGTGGTCTCCAGAGGATATGTTAGAGGTCACTATAAACAAACCTGATGATTTTTTAAAAGTCAGAGAGACCTTAACTAGAATTGGTGTAGCAAGTAGAAAAGATAAAACATTATTTCAATCTTGCCATATACTACACAAGCAAGGAAAATATTTCATAGTACATTTTAAAGAGTTATTTGCATTAGATGGTAAATCATCTACATTATCAGAAAACGATATACAAAGAAGAAACACAATAGCAGTATTATTACAAGATTGGAATTTGATTGACGTGGTTAAAAAAGAAGCTACTAACAACAAAGCTCCATTAAGTCAGATAAAAGTTTTACCTTTCAAAGAAAAGAAAGAATGGAATTTATCAGCAAAATATAATATTGGTAAAAAAGTTGAAAAGACTGAAGATGAGAAATAAATGCAAGTACCAAAGTTTAGAGAATTTATCACAGAAACAGATGTAGGTCGTAAAGACAAACCTATAACAGTTGCTATTGTAACGATAGCAGATTCAAAAGACCCTAAAGAAAATACAACTGCTGATCTTATATCAAAAGCGTGTAAGAAAAAAGGCATTAAGTGTGTTATAGTAAATACTAAATCAACAATCATCACACAAAAAGACGAAGACAAAAATACATTAACAGTATATAATTATGACGGCAAGAATGCTGAACATACATTTACTGGTAGAGATACTTGTTGTATAGTTAGAGGTGGCGCTTTGGAAGACGAAGCTGGTTTATCAATCATCTCCGCTTTTCAAAACTCACAAGCATTTATGATGAATACTAGGGCAGCAATGTTGACCTGTGATAACAAACTTACAACTGCATTACTATTTGAAAAGTATGGAATACCCACACCTAGAACAGCATACGTTTCTAACGAAAATAATATTAAAACAGCATTAGATATGATTGGTGCAAAATTTCCAATCATCTTAAAAACATTAACAGGAACTCAAGGTGTTGGTGTAATTAAAATAGAAAGTTACGAAGGTCTTGTGGCTACGTTACAAGCAATGTGGAAATTAGAGGCAGAAGTATTAATACAAGAATATATGCCTAGTGATTTTGACGTAAGAACTTTCTGTGTTGATAATAAAATATTTGCTAGTACAAAAAGAAGTCATAGTAGCTATGATTTTAGATCAAACACACATAGAGGTGCTGAGGCAGAGCCATATATTTTAAGTAAAGAAGAAAAAGAATTAGTTTTAAAAACTGCTAGAGCTTCAAAAGCATATATGGTAGGTGTTGACCATATTATACATAAAGACAAACCATACTTACTAGAAATTAATGGTAGTCCAGGTTCAGGTGCAGATTACGAGGGTTATCAACACAAAGATTATTACTCTGATTCAGAACCAGCTGGTAGAATAGATGGTGAAAAAATGATGTCAAATGTAATAGATTGGGTTAATGATAGAGCACATTGGGATAGACAATCACTTGTTGAGTGTGGTTGGTTAGAAACAATAGACCTAGATGAAATTGGTAAAGTAAGATGTAAGTTTGATACTGGTAATGGTTCTAAAGCTTGTGCATTACACGCTGATGAAATTATATCAGATGGTAAAATTGTCAAATGGAAATATAATGGCAAGACTTTCACAAAACCTAGACACGGAAAAAGTGAAGTGTTCAGATCAAATGCTACTAACGAACCATCAGAAGTTAGACCTACAATCTTACTGGATATTACATTTAATGGTTTTACATATAAAGACGTAGAAGTAGGTTTAGACCAAAGACCTAGGTCAAGTTCTGACTTACTAGTCAATAGAGATTTAATGAGATTAATGAATTTGAGTGTCAATCCTAATAGAACTTTCGTATTAAGTAGAAGATTGAGACCAATTGATAAAAAAGGAAAGCCAGATAAAGTAGGGTTTGATAAGAAGTAGTATTGACAAATCCCTTAAATTATGGTATAATGAAACACAAATAGGAGATATTATGTCAGAAGTGAAAATATTAAGATTGGTTACAGGCGAAGATGTCATAGCCAAAATAGGCGAGAACGATCAAGGTGTAAGTTTAAATAAATCGTTTGTTATCATACCTCAACAATTAGGTCCAGGAAAACCTGTTCAATTGATGATGACACCATACGCACCATATAGTAAAAGCGACACTATAACAATTAAATCAGATAAGATTATTTCTTCAGTAGAACCAAAAGAAGAAATACTAAAATCTTATACTCAAAATACAAGTCGTATTTTACAACCAAATAGCAATTTAATAACAGAAACAAAGTTACCAAAATTAGATAGTTAGTGATTACAGTAAACTTTATACGGACAAATAACGAAAAAGTCCAAGTAAAGGTGCCAATTGGTTGGACTGTAATGGAGGCAGCTAAAGAGGCAAACTTGGATGAGATACCAGGCGACTGTGGTGGTTGTTGTGCTTGTGCAACTTGTCACGTCTATGTAAACAATGCATGGATTGACAAACTTGGTATAATAGATTATAATAAACCTGAACAAGAATTATTAGAGTATGAGAAAGGTTATAAAAAAGGTATTAGTAGATTAGGTTGTCAAATCCAATTAACTAAAGAACTTGATAATATAACTTTTCATTTGAAAGATGATGAACTTTTATAAAAATGTAATTGAATATAGAGGCAAACTTTTGGTTCGTGGTATACACGAAGGTAAAGAGTTTAAAGAAAAGATTGATTATAGTCCTACGTTATATGCTATGACACAGGAACAAACAAACCATAAAACTCTTAATGGTCAATATCTAAAACCTATTACGTTTAAATCTATTTCAAAAGCAAGAGAGTTTAAAAAGAATTATAATTTAGATAATGCACCAATCTTTGGTATGGATAGATACCAATATCAATATATCTCTGATAGTTATCCTAATGATATGCAATTTTCTAAAGACCATATTAAAATATTTACACTTGATATAGAGTGTGGTGCAGAAAATGGTTTTCCTGATGTAGAAAATCCTATTGAAGAACTACTAGCAATTACAGTAAAAAATCAATCTAACAAACAAATTATAACTTGGGGTACAGGTGAGTTTAAAACAGATAGAACAGATGTAACTTATGTAAGATGTAAGTCAGAAAAAAGTCTTATTATGGAGTTTATGAAATTTTGGATGAAGAACTATCCAGATGTTATTACTGGTTGGAATACAAAATTTTTTGATTTACCTTATTTACTTAATCGTATAATTTCATTAACAGATGAAAAAGTTATTAAAAGATTTTCACCTTGGAATTTAGTTGAAAGAGAACAAATAGTAGTTAGAGGTAGACCACAAACCTCTTATAACATATTTGGTGTTGTAATGTTAGATTATTTAGATTTGTATAAAAAATTTATACCAGCAAGACAAGAAAGTTATAAACTTGATTACATAGGTAAAGTAGAACTTGGTAAAGGTAAAGATGAAATGCCATATGATACATTTAGAGAATGGTATACAAAAGATTTTCAATCTTTTATAGATTACAACATACAAGACGTTGAAATTGTTGATGGCTTAGAAGATAAACTTAAACTGATTGAGTTAGTATTGACTATGGCATACGAGGCAAAAGTAAATTATAATGATGTATTTTCTCAGGTTAGAATGTGGGATATGTTAATATATAATTTTTTAAGAAAAGAAAATACAGTTGTGCCACCAAAGGAAGATAATGTTAAGGAAACAAAGTACGATGGCGCTTATGTAAAAGAACCATTAACAGGTATGCATAACTGGATTGTTTCTTTTGATATTAACTCACTATATCCACATTTAATTATGCAGTACAATATCTCACCAGAAAAAATTATTGGTATGAAACCAAATGGTATATCAGTTGATAGATTGTTAAACCATGCGACACCTTTAACACATTTAAAAACTGAAGGTGCTTGTATTACACCAAATGGTGCTACATTTAAAACAGATAGTCCAGGTTTTTTACCTAGACTTATGGAAAAAATGTATAATGATAGAGTTAAATTTAAAACACTAGCATTTCAAGCAAAGAAAGAATACCAAAAGACAAAAGACCCTGTAACTGCTAAAGAAATATCTCGTTGTCACAATATACAATGGGCAAAGAAGATTGCTCTTAACTCAGCTTATGGTGCGATAGGTAATCAATACTTTAGATACTATGATGTAAGACAAGCAACTGCTATTACATCATCTGGTCAATTTGTAATTAGATTTATTGAAAAGAATGTAAATGAATATATGAATAAGATATTAAAGACACACGATAAGGTTGATTACATTGTTGCGTCAGATACAGATTCAATTTATCTTACACTAGACAAATTAGTACAAGCAACTTGTAAAGATAAAACAAAAGAAGAAACATTAAGATTTTTAAACAAAGTTGTCAGTAGTAGAATAGAACCTTTTATAGACAAATGTTTTGATGAACTTGCTGAATATACAAACGCTATTGAACAAAAAATGGTTATGAAACGAGAAGTAATTGCTGATAAAGGTATATGGACTGCTAAAAAAAGATATATGTTAAACGTATTGGATGAAGAAGGTATTACATACGAAGAACCTAAATTAAAAATTATGGGTATTGAAGCCGTTAAATCATCTACACCTGAAGTTTGTAGAGGTAAAATTAAAGAAGCAATCAATATCATAATGAAAAAAGATGAAAAAACTTTGATTGATTTTGTTTCTAAATTTAAAGAAGAATTTTTTAATATGAAAGCTGAGCTAATATCTTTTCCTAGGTCTTGTAATAACTTGGCCAAGTATAGCCATGCCAGTAGTGTGTTTATTAAAGGAACGCCAATGCACGTAAAAGGTGCTTTGATTTATAATCATCAAATAAAACAATTCAAATTGACCAATAAATATCCTTTGATACAAGAAGGCGATAAAATTAAGTTTATAAAATTACTAGAACCTAATCCATTTAAGTTTGATGTAATAAGTTATATGACCAAATTACCTAGTGAGTTTAAATTGAAAGAATATATTGATTACAATATGCAATTTCAAAAAACATTTTTAGACCCATTAAGTTTTATATTGAACTCAATAGGTTGGAACTATGAAAAGAAAGCAACATTAGAAAGTTTTTTTGAATGAAAATAATAAAAGATAATATTAACGATTTTTTCAAATGGGTTAAGGGTACTGATCTTGTTTTACTAGACGACATAGATGTAGCAGAGGATCCTGTTAGACCTGAATTAACTTTAGGTTTTAGAATTACACACGGTAGAAAAATCTTTGGATTAAGATACAACAACGAAATAGAAGCAATAGTATGTATTGCATTGTGTCCTGAAATACCACATACTGTAAGAGAAATGGATTATATGAGTCAAGCAGCTAATTCAAACGGACACGGTGAGATAGTGGTTGCATATACAGTATGGTCTCGTAAACGAGGTGCAGGTAGAGAAATTATAAGTAAATTAAGAGAATGGGCATTAGAAAAAGATTATAAAAGATTAGTTACCTTATCTCCATTAACACCTATGGCAACTCACTTTCATATTAAAAATGGTGCTAAACAAGTACACATAAATGAAGTAACACAAAATTTTGAGTATAAACTATGACAAAAGATGTAACAATAATAGATAATTTATTACCTGATAATTTACACAAAATGTGCTATGAACTTATTACACAGGAAGCTTGTTGGCAATTAAGTATGGCATCTATGGATTCAGCACACAAAATTGCTGGTACAACACTATTTGATTTATATGATGGAGTTAATACAAATACAAGATCACAAACACTTGCTTCAGTAATATATCAAATGGTAAGAACTAAAATACCAGCATTACCAAATGATTTAAGAAGAATACAATTAGGAGCTAAAGCAGCAAACCAAGATGATGTAATACATAAAGATAGTGAAAGAGATGATAGAATAACTGTACTTTATCATTTAAATTACGAGTGGAATCCTATTTGGGGAGGACCTACAGTTGTTAATGGAGTATCCTACGATTATAAACCTAATCGTGCATTGATTTATAAATCAAATTTATTGCATGGAGGTAAAGCTGGTACTGGTAAAATGTTTAGAACTTATATTAATTACATAATAGCTGATAATAGAGATGAATAGTTTATTAATTTTAATCGTTGTAATACATTGGAGTGTAGCACTTGGTATGTATTTTGCTGCAAGTACAAGGTTAACCATACCACAATTTTTGATGTTGGTATTAGGGTTTAGATATATGATGTTATCTTATGGATTTTAAAACAAACAAAAAATATGGAGTGATATATGCAGACCCACCTTGGACGTTTAAAACGTATAGCAATAAAGGAAAAGATAAAAGTCCTGAAAAACATTATTCTTGTATGCCTTTATCTGACATCCTTCGGTTACCTGTTGGCGACCTTGCTAAGGATGATGCAGTCCTCTTAATGTGGGTAGTTGACCCATTATTAGATCAAGCATTTAAAGTAATAGACGCTTGGGGTTTCAAGTATAAGACAGTAGGATTTACTTGGGCAAAGACAAATAAAAAATCTTTAGGTTTTTTTACAGGCTTAGGTTACTGGACTAGAGGAAATCCAGAGATGTGTTTATTAGCAACAAAGGGTAAACCTAAACGGCTAAATAAAAGTATACCACAATTAGTGGTTAGTCAAAGACAAGAACATAGTAGAAAACCAGATATAGTATATAATCATATAGAAAAAATGTTAGAAGGACCATACATAGAATTGTTTGCTAGACGTAAAAGAGATGGTTGGTTTAGTTGGGGTAACGAAGTATGATACTGCACTTGACTCTATCTTTATTATATGTTATAATGATCTATGGTTTTGTCATATGGTTATTAATGAAGTGGAATAATGAACAATTATAAAAGATATACATTAGAAGATACTTTACAAAGTGAGAAAAAAGCACTATTCAATGTGCTATCAACTTTCGCTGGTGGAGGTGGTTCGTCAACAGGTTATAGACTGGCTGGTGGTAAGATACTAGCTGTTAATGAGTTTGTTGAAGAAGCACAAAACACATATAGGGAAAATTATCCCAATACATTAATTATACCTGGTGATATAAACAAGTTGACAGGAAAAGATTTTTTAGATAAGATAGGATTAAAACCAGGTGAACTAGATTTATTAGACGGTAGTCCACCTTGTTCAGCATTTAGTATGGCAGGTTCAGTATCACACGGTAAAGGTAATACACACGCTGATGCATTTGGTAAAACAAAACAATATAGTGATATTAAAGGTGTAAGTAACGTAGAAGATTTATTTTTTCAATTTTTAAGAGTGGCAGATGAAATAAAACCAAAAGTAATTATTGGTGAAAATGTTGAAGGTTTGACAATGGGAGAAGCAAAAGAATACTTCCATAAGATACAAAATACTTTTGAACAAATGGGTTATCTAGTTGTTGCTGATGTATTAAATGCTAGTTATTTTGGCGTACCACAATCTCGTAAAAGAACTTTTTTTATTGGTGTTAGAGAAGATGTTGCTGATAAGATTGGTTTAAATTTTATGACAATGTATCAATTGTATCCTGAAGTAAACAAAGAACAAACTATTTTGAGCGAAGCAATAAGTGATATTGTAAATGAAGACAAAGAAGAATTAGATTATTTGTTTGAGAAGATAGGACCTGATAGAGCTGTTGGTAAGACATTGGCTAAAATGCCTACAGATCCTGACAAAGTATTAACAGGTATGGATTACCACGAGAAAGGTCATCACTTTAATTTAAAAAGAAGTAGTTTAAGAAAACCTTGTCCAACAATAACAGCTATGGGTAATCTTGCTGGTGTCGCTGGTACTTGTCATCCAATAGAGAATAGAAAGTTTACTATAAAAGAATTAAAAAGAATTATGAGTCTACCTGAAAACTTTAAATTAACAGGTCAACATAAACAGAAGTCAGAACGGATAGGTCGTATGGTGCCACCGTTAATGATGAAAGCACTTTCGGAAAGTGTATATAACAAAGTATTGAAACCATATAAGGAGATATGTAATGACTAAATTTACTTTTGCCACAAGCAACGAAGGCTTTGATAATCACATAGATAAATCTGTACGTGGTTATAGTAACTTATGGAGTGATATACTTTCATTGTCAAAATACTTTGTAGAAGACAATACAAATGTTGTTGATATAGGTTGTTCTACTGGTAAGTTATTAAAGGGTATGATAGAACAAAATCAAAAACACATACCAAAAGCAAAGTATATGGGTATAGAAATTGAAGAAGATTTTTATGGCGACTATGTTTTTGATGAACAAAAGTTTGATAATTTAAGATACCATAAAGGTGATGTTAGAAGTTTTGAATTTAATAATTGTAGTTTAGTTACTTCAATATTTACTTTACAATTTATGCCACCAAAAGATAGAGAAGAAGTTATTAATAGAGTATATAATGGTCTTAATGTTGGTGGTGCTTTTATCTTTTCAGAAAAAACTTTTAGTTGTAATCCTAGAATACAAGATATGATGACCTTTACATATTACGATTACAAAAGAAATAATTTTACTGATGCAGAGATATTAGACAAAGAAGTACAGCTAAGGCATATGATGAAACCAAATACAAAGACAGAGTTGTATGATATGTTTACTAATGCTGGTTTTGAAGTACACAATTTCTGGCAGAACTTTAATTTTATAGGGGCGATTGCTTTAAAGAAATAAATATCTTTATGGCAATTACAAAAAAATCTTATGAAGATTTAAGACAGTATTGGGACTATCAAAGAAAAGTAGAATACAATAAAGAGATGGTACACTTTATGGCTGATAGATTTGAGGGTAGAGTGTATAATGATTTTGGTATGGTACATATAGATGAGATGAAAAATGTTTTATGGACAAAAGTTGATCCTAAAGATTATGAAGAACCTAGAAAAGGTTATGTACCAGCAAATCCAAAGTTAAGATTTGAATGGGAAGGTGGGGCATATTTACCTCAACCAGCAATACCTCATTATGATGATGAAAAGCATTGACATTTTAAATAGAATGATATATAATAGAAACATAAATTTATAGGAGTTATGGAATGAGTGATTTTTTAAAAGATATAATTAAAAACGTAGATAATGAATATGCCTCACTAGCAAGTGAAGGTATTGATGGCGCAGATGTAACAAGTTTTATAGACACAGGTTCTTATTCTTTTAATGCTCTTTTATCAGGTAGTATATATGGTGGTATGCCTGGAAATAAAATTACAGCAATCGCTGGTGAAGCAGCAACAGGTAAAACATTTTTTGCTTTAGGTATTTGTAAACATTTTTTAGATACCGATAAAGACGCTGGTGTAATTTACTTTGAATCAGAAAGTGCTATTTCAAAAGATATGATTGAAGGTCGTGGTGTAGATAGTAAAAGAATGGTCATAGTACCAGTTGCTACAGTACAAGAGTTTAGAGCACAATCAATAAAAATTATAGACAAATATTTAGAACAACCAGAAGCAAATAGAAAACCTTTAATGTTTGTATTAGATAGTTTAGGTATGTTATCTACTACAAAAGAGATGGAAGATACAGCTGCTGGTAAAGAAACAAGAGATATGACTAGATCACAAATAGTCAAATCTACATTTAGAGTTTTAACATTGAAATTAGGTAAAGCAAATATACCTATGATAATGACTAACCATACTTATGATGTCATTGGTTCAATGTTTCCACAAAAAGAAATGGGTGGCGGCTCAGGTTTGAAATACGCTGCCTCATCTATCATCTATCTAAGCAAACGTAAAGAAAAAGACGGTACTGAGGTAGTTGGTAATATAATTCATTGTAAAAATTTTAAGTCAAGGTTGACAAAAGAAAACGCTATGATTGATGTAAGACTCACTTATGAAAAAGGTTTAGATAGACACTATGGTCTTTTAGAACTAGCAGAAGAAGCTGGTATCTTTAAGAAAGTATCTACTAGATACGAAACACCAGATGGTACGAAAGTCTTTGGTAAGTCTATCAATACAGAACCTAAAAAATATTTTACAAAGGAAGTATTAAAACAGATAGATGACCATGCTAAACAAAAATTTTCTTACGGAACATAGAGAACATTTATTATTTTTTACACATTTAACAGAAAGACTTTACGACTTTCCACTTAATGATGATTTAATAGATGCTTTACATACAGCAAGAAAAAATCTAAAATTAAAAGAAAACAAAACTTTTGATGATCCTAATTTTCAGTATGGTAATAAAACATTAGGTGGTTTCCAACCTTGTTTTCCAGTTGCCAATTTTACAGATATTACTAAAGAACACGCACCATATTTACAAGACAAACATTTTGAAGCTATAAAATCTTTTAAAAATAATATAATTATAGACACGGTAGATGATTATATTAACAGATATTATCCAAATACTCGTAATGAATTAACGTATGCTAATTGGGCTGTTATGTATGACAAAAATTCTTTTCAAAGAGTACATACACACGGTAGCAGTTTATTTACTTCTATTTTTTATGTTGATATGCCTAAAACAAAATATCCATATGAAGGACAGATAGAAATAACAGATGTAAGTAGCAACCACGATGGATTAACAACGAGAGTAGTAGAACCTATAAAAGGTTTAATGGTAACTTTTCCAGGGAAGTATCCTCACTATACTTTACCTATACAAAGTGAGGGCGAAAGAATTGTAATAGTAAATGATGTTAGGTTAAAAAATAATGACACACCAGGAAAATAAAAAATATATTTTTGTACAAAAAGAAGGTGCAGATTGGACAGGTATAAAATTAATAGATGAAAAATATAAAGGTGTTATATTTAAATATGGTAAGGTTGCATTTGCTAAAGATGAAAATCCAGATGGTACTTTACCTATGAAATTTGATTATGATATTTTACAAAACCCTAACCAAATAGATATTGACAAAAACGAATTTATAGATTATATTGGAGACATACTTTTAGAAGTTTTAGAAAAACAAATAAAGGAAGGCAAGGCAATCGTTGACTAGTGAAAGAATAGAAATAACTATATTAAGAAATCTAATTTTTAATGAAGATTATACAAGAAAGGTTTTACCTTTTTTAAAAGAAATATATTTTTCTGATAGAAATGAACAGGTTTTATATAAACAGATAGAGTTATTTGTAAACGAATATAAAAATCTTCCAACAAAAGAAGCTCTATTAATAGAACTCAATCAAAGAAAAGATATAAACGAAGATGAGTTTAAAGCAGTAAAAGAATTGATGACAACACTTTCAACAGAAGATGTTGATGGACAGTGGTTGTTAGATACTACAGAAAAATTTTGTAAAGATAGAGCAGTACATAATGCTGTGTTAGATGGTATCAAAATTTTAGATAAGAAAGATAAAAAGAGAACACCAGAAGCAATACCAAGTATTCTTGCTGATGCATTGGCTGTTTCTTTTGACAATCATATTGGGCACGATTATTTAGAAGATGCAGAAAAACGATATGATTGGTACCATACAAAAGAGAAAAAGTATCAATTTGATTTGTCGTATATGAACAAGATTACTAAAGGTGGTGTACCAAGTAAAACTTTGAATATCGCTCTTGCTGGTACTGGTGTAGGTAAATCTTTGTTTATGTGCCATTGTGCTAGTAGTTTTTTGGCTCAAGGTCAAAATGTTTTGTACATTACTTTAGAAATGGCAGAAGAAAGAATTGCTGAAAGAATAGATGCTAATTTATTAGATGTAACTATTGATGATTTACACACAATGCCTAAACAATTATATGAAGATAAGATTGGTAAAATTAGGAATAAGACTTCAGGTAAATTAATTATAAAAGAATATCCAACAGCATCTGCACACGCAGGTCATTTTAGAGCTTTGTTAAATGAATTGGCTTTAAAAAAATCTTATAGACCTGATGTTATATTCATAGACTATTTAAACATCTGTACAAGTAGTCGTTTCAAAGGTGGTAATATTAATTCATACACATTGATTAAATCTATTGCTGAAGAACTCAGAGGTCTTGCAGTAGAGTTTAACTTGCCTATCTTTAGTGCAACACAAACAACAAGAACTGGTTTTGTAAGTACAGATATTGGTTTAGAAGATACATCAGAATCTTTTGGTTTACCAGCAACTGCTGACTTTATGTTTGCTTTAATATCAAATGAAGAATTAGAATCATTAAATCAAATGAAAGTTAAACAGTTAAAGAATAGATACAATGACCCAGGTATCAATAGATCATTTATTATTGGTGTAGATAGAGCTAAAATGAAACTCTATGATGTAGAAAACTCAGCACAAAATATTGTACAGAGTAGTGATACTAAAAAAAGTGATCCTGATACGTCATATGAAAAGTTTTCGGATTTTAAATTATGATTTATGATTTAAAACATTATGTTCAACATCAAAAAAGTTTTCTACCTAAAACCTTTTGTGATAAAGTGTTAGGTGAAATGAAATCTACAAAGTTTGAAGAACATACATTTTTTAATCCTAAAACAAATCAACATGCACCTATGAGTGGTAACCAAGAGTTATCAATGAGTTTTGATAATACACCATCAAAAAATGAATTAACAGATAGATTGTGGAATGCAATAAAAAATTATAAAGAGTTTATAAACATGCCTTGGTTTTCAAGTTGGCAAGGATACTCTGCTGTTAGATTTAATGAATACAAAGAAAATAAAAAGATGGCTTTACATTGCGACCATACTAAAGATTTGTTTGATGGTGAGAGAAAAGGAATACCAATATTAAGTGTGTTAGGTGTTTTAAATGATGATTATGAAGGTGGCGAATTTATAATGTTTGATGATTACGAAATAGAGTTTAAACAAGGTGATGTGGTAATATTTCCTTCTTTGTTTTTATATCCTCATAAAGTTGAACCAGTAACAAAAGGTACTAGATATTCATATATCAGTTGGGTATGGTAAAAAAGAAAAAACAAAAAGTAGTATTCCATAAAGGTGATAGAAGACCTAGCAAAGGTGTACAATTAAACTACTCAAAAGAGATGTTAAAAAAGGGTAGAAAGATATTGTGGTGCGTTAGAGAACAACCTAGTAATAAAATTGTGGCAAAATATTTTTTTGAAGAAGACGCTGATAAACTAGTTAAATATCAAAATAAAAATCAAGTCTTTGCTAACAACGGCGGAATACCTTCCTTTTTATACAAAGTCTAATAAAAACATTTATAAATAGTTAAGATATTTGATTTTTTACTTGACTATGGGCAATTATTTTGGTATAATGGAACAATTGGAGAGGGATGTTTAGTTTTAAAGGATTTATAACAAAAGGTACGAATACACACCTAGAACATTTAGAAGATGACATTATTAATAATGGTACTAGAGGTGGCAGAAACGCTGTTAACTTTTTAAAATCATTAAAGAAAATGTTATCTAGTAATGTAGGCGGCAAGCTTAATGTTACAGTTAAATGGGATGGTGCGCCTGCTATTATCTGTGGTAAAAATCCAGAGAACGGAAAATTCTTTGTAGGTACAAAATCAATATTTAATAAAAATCCAAAAATCAATTATTCAACTGGTGACATTAGAAAAAATCACTCTGGTGATTTGGCTAACAAGCTTTCTATATGTTTAAGAGAATTATCAAAATTAAGAATGAACACCATACTACAAGGTGATTTATTATTTACATCAAAAGATTTAAAAAGAACAAGTATAGATGGTGAGGATATGTTTACTTTCACACCAAATACTATTACATATGCAGTACCAACAAATAGTGGTCTAGGTAAAAAGATTGCTAGAGCAAGATTAGGTATTGTTTTCCACACAATGTATTCTGGTAAAGATATGAAAAGTTTAAATGCTACTTTTGGTAGATTTACAGGTTTACCTAGAACTAGCTCTATCTTTATTACAGATGCAACATACAAAGATTCATCTGGTAGTGTTACTTTCAATAGAGCAGAATCAGCTCAAGTAGATAGTATGATAAGAATGGCAGAAGGTTCACTATCAAAAGCAAAACCAGTGTTAGATAAATTTAATACTAACGATGCTTTATCCGTAGGTTATAGATTAAAAACTTTCTTTAATTATTATATAAAAAATACTCAAGGCGATATGGGTAGAGTAAAAGATATGATTAATCAATTTGAAACCTATTATGAAAATATGTTAAAAGCAGAAATAGATAAAGTTAGTAGAGAACAAACTAAAGATAAGTACAGAACATTTTTAAAAAATGGACAAGACTTTATAAACAAACATAGACAATCTATTTACTTTGCCGTAGCAAGTTATATTACTTTACAAAAAGCTAAAAATTTTTTAATTAGAAAACTAAATCAAATACAAAGTGTTGGACATTTTATAAGAACAGCTGATGGTTACAGAGTAACAGCGCCAGAGGGTTATGTGGCTGTAGATAGAGTTGCTGGTGCAGTAAAACTTGTAGATAGATTAGAATTTAGTAGAGCAAACTTTACAATAGCTAAAGATTGGGTAAAAGGATAATGAAAAAATTTAGTAACATATTAATAAATGAAGGCCTTTACGATCCAGGTATATTCAAAGTATTCTTTTTAGCTGGTGGTCCAGGCTCAGGTAAAACTTTTGTTACTGCAGGTGCATTTGCTGGCACTGGATTAAAGTTAGTAAACTCTGATAGATTTTTAGAAAGTGGTTTAAGAAAAGCTAACTTGTCTTTATCAATGCCAGATGAAGAAGAATATTTTAGAAATATTATAAGAACACAAGCTAAAGCAAAAACTGAAAAACAATTAGACTTATACTTAAAAGGTAGATTAGGAATAGTTGTTGATGGTACAGCTAGAAATTTACAACTTATACAAAGTCAATATAATAATTTCAAAGCTTTAGGTTATGATTGTTATATGGTATTTGTTAATACAAGTTTAGATGTGGCATTAGAAAGAAATGCTAAGAGAGAAAGAACTGTACCAGAATATATTACAAAAAAAAGTTGGGAAACTGTACAAGCTAATATAGGAAAATTACAAAACGTCTTTGGTTTAAGTAATTTTTTTATAGTAGATAATAATAGAAGTGAACAAGAATTAATATCACAAACATTAAGTAGAGTTGGTTCTATTGTTAGAAGATTGTTAAATACTCCAATAAGAAGTTACATAGCCAAAAGATGGATGGCTAAAGAAAGAGCAGCTAAAAGAAGATGATAAAAGAAAGTATTATAGACATACCTAGAAGAATATATGCAACAGGTGTATTTGATGATGCAGAAACATCAAATCCAAAATTAAAACCTGTTGTTCTTAAAATGATAAAAGATCAAATTAAAGAATTTGAGAAGTACCATCCTGTAAGCAAATATTCATTAATTGGTTCTATACTTACAAAAAGATATAGAAACGATGCAGATTTGGACATTAACGTATTGTTTGATGTACCAGAAAAAGATAGAGAGTCAGCTAGAATAGCATTAGCTAAAAATTTAAGAAGTATAAACGGAAAACTTATACCAGGAACAAAACACCCTATAAACTATTATGTTATAACTGATCCAAATTTAAAAGATAAGAATGATGCTATGGCAGATGCTATCTTTGATGTAGAAGCAAATAAATTTATAAGAAGACCTAAAGAACAATCATTTGATTCAGAAAAATATACGGCAGAGTTTCAAAAAAAAGTATCTGAAATAGATGTTGTAAAAGGTGAACTAAAAAGAGATATAATAGATTATGAAGAATTAAGAGAATTACAACCAGATGATATATTAGATTTACAAAATAATATTAATTCTAAATTAGAGGAAATAGAAGATAGTATTAAAACATTAATTGACATAGGTGACAAAGTTATTAAAGATAGACAAGATGCATTTAATAACGATATGGGTCCAGAAGAAATTAGAATGTTTGGTCAAAAACATAAACTACCTAAAAATGTTATTTACAAAATGTTAGAAAAATACCATTACTTAAAATTTTATAAAAAATGTAAAGATATATTAGACGATGGTAAAGTAACCGATGCTGAAATAGATGATTTAAAAAATGAATCAATAGCTAGTAAGTTTGATACATTAATTAGAAAGACTATTAAAGCGCCTAGAATTAAAAAAGGTTTACAATTATATTTAAAATATCTACAACAAGGTGTAACAGATGCTAAAAACAAAGCAGCTCAACATATGGGATTAGGTTATAGAGAATTTGGTCTCGCTGTTAGAGATGCTGGTTTACCAGAAGAAGTAGAACTACAAGAATTTAGAGAAGGTAAAAGAATGGCATTTACATTTGGTAGATTTAATCCACCAACAATTGGCCATCAAAAATTAATTCAAAAAGTATTGGCTCAAAGAGCAAACGATCATAGAATTTATTTAAGTAGGTCACAGGATAAGAAAAAGAATCCATTAGAACCACGTTATAAGTTAACAGTTATGAAACAAATGTTTCCACAATACAGTAGAAAAATTGAAATCATACCTACTAATATGGTTATGGATTTAGCATCAAAATTATTTAAACAAGGTTATGAAAATATAACAATGGTTGTTGGAAGTGATAGAGTACGAGAATTTTCAACAATACTTAAAAAATATAATGGTATAAAAAGTAGGCATGGTTATTATCTATTTGGTGATATAGATGTTGTATCTGCAGGTGATAGAGACCCTGACGCAGATGGAGCAGTGGGTATGTCAGCAAGTAAAATGAGAGATGCCGCAGCAAAAGGCGATAAAGAATCTTTCAAAAAAGGTTTGCCAGGTAATTATAGAGGCATAGCAGATGTAGAAAGATTAATGTCAAATGTTAGAGTAGGTATGGGATTACCTAGTATGATTAAATCAGAAAAGATTTATGAAGAACAAGGAGAAAAAGTTATGACATTAAAAGAATTTGAACAACAACAAGTAAGAGATTTATATATTAGAGAACAAATTTTTAACGTAAATGAAAAAGCGTTTAATAAAAAAACAGAAGTTACAGGTAAAGTAGTTAGACGAGGAACAAATTACATAGTCATAGAAGACGATCAAAGTAACTTACATAAATCTTGGATATGGGATTGTCTTCCTATATCAGCAGACAAAGAGGCAGCAGTGAGAGAACACGATTTAGACATAGACTATGGATTTAAAGCTGTATCAGAAATATCTGAAATGGATAAATCACCACAAGACAAAACAGTGGGTAAAAAATCAGGTACACAACCTAAAAAATATTACAAGGACCTATCAAAAGGGGAAAAAGAAAAACGTGCAGACTTCTTTAAAAAACAAAAATATAAAAAGAGTGATGACGAAGACGATTACAAATCTGCCCCAGGTGATAAAGGTGCCAAAACTAAACCATCTAAACACACACAAAAATACAAAAAGATGTTTGGTGAATTAAAGAAAGAATTAGTCAATATGACAAACAAAGAAGCTTACGAGATTGGTGCAGATTATGCCAATCACACAAAAGATATTACACCTGGTGAGAAACCAGATGCACCACCAGTAGATGCCAAATTGAGAGGGTATCCTAAAGATCATAAGAAACCCCATCCTGGGCCTGCTGATGAAAAAATAACCAAAGAAGATATAGATAGTTGGTCAACTTCAAGTGAAACAATAGATAAATATAAGGAAAGGTACGGCGATGATTGGAAGTCTAAGGTTGACGAAGACAAGATAAAAATGTTGTCGTTTAAAGATTATGTTAAGTTTTAGAGATTATAAAGAGAAAATTAGTAAGAGTGTTCACTATCATATAGAGAACAAAATACCACTTGCTGAGAACATTTATAGACTACACAGCGAAGAATTTTATAAGTTGTTTAGAGAGGCAAGAGATTTATTTAATGAGGGTGTTTTAGAAGTACATAGCTCTTGGGATAGACAATTACTAGAAAGTGACATTGGTGAGTTTGGTATATACGAAGAAGAAAAAGTACCTTTAGATATACCAATTGAAGAAGAAGAAAAAAACCCACCTTTAAATAAACCAAAAAGAGGTGGACCTAAAAAGTTTTATGTATTTGTCAAAGATGGCGACAAGATTAAGAAAGTCACTTGGGGAGATACAACTGGACTATCAGTTAAACTGAAAAATCCAGAGGCGAGAAAAAGTTTTGCTGCTAGACACAGATGTGATCAGCAAAAAGACAAAACAAAAGCAGCGTATTGGGCTTGTAATTTACCTCGTTATGCTAAAAGTTTAGGTATGTCAGGTGGCGGAAACTTTTTTTGGTAATGAGTTTTCCGTTTGTTGATATACGAGATGTTTTTGATAAAAATAAATTTACAAGAACATTTAAAAAGAATGTTAAATTAGATGAATTAGTTTGGCATAGAGATAAAAAAGATAGAGAATTTATGGTTATGGAAGGAATTGGATGGAAGTTACAAATGGATAACGAGTTACCATCTGAATTAGAAATTGGAAGAGTATATAATATAGAAAAAGGAAAGTATCATAGATTAATGAAAGGTAACAGCGATTTAAAATTAGAAATTAGGGAGTACAAATAATGAGTTTTATAGAAACATCACACAAAGTTTACAAAGATGTTGTTGAGTCAATGTCAGCAAATCTTATAAAAAGAGCTAAAGAGATTGCTGCTAAAATGGCTGGTAGCTACTCTAATGCTGTAAGAGAAATAGAAAAATTACAAAAGAATTTATCCAATCATCCAGACGTTAAAAAAGCATTATTAACTGCTAACGAAGAAACATTGGATACCTTTACTGCAGAAGAAATATCAGAAAAGATTAAGCCATTTATGATTTCATATAGTAAGAATGGTCAACACGCTGGATTTGAAGACGGTGATAGTTTAGCAGATATTCAAAACAAAGCAGCGTCATTAAAGAAAAAAGGTTTCACTATTGATAAAATGGGTAGATATAATCCACCTGTTAAAAAAGAAGAAATAGAAGAAAGTGCTAGTCAAGTACAAGTAAGACCTGATGGTAAAGGAAACTTTAATCTAATTTTTAGAGGAAAAGAGATAGGTTATTATCATAGAGAAGGTAGCAAATATATTGTTTACTACGACAAAGATGGTGACGACTACGACCAATCAGATGAAGTTTCTAATGAAATGCAAGCTAAAAAATTAGCTTACGATAATATGAATGAAGAAATACAAGAAGGTATTAAACCTTATGTATCTATGCAAAGAAATAAAGATACAGGTAAGATGAACTATGTTGTATTAGATAAAGATGAAAAAGAAGCTTTCAGATCGTCAGATGAAAGAGTGGCAAAAGATTATTGGAAAAAGAATTACGATAAACTAAAAGAATCTAATTACATTGATTTAAAAGGTAAAATGACAGATAGTCAAATAGCCAATATCAAAAAAGTTTGGTCAGGTAAAACTAAAGCTGATTTAACTCAAGGTATTAAAGATATGATTAGCAAGATGGACCCAATTACAAAATTAGGTATCAAACAAGCTAAAATAAATGTATTATCTGATTTGATTGAAGCAACAATGTCACCTCAAATGATAGCAACTCTCAAAAGAGAATATGAACCAATGAGAGGTAGAAAAATTACAGCTGCTAGAGCTAGACAATTAATGAACATACTAGATAAATTAGATGATAAAAATTTAAATTTATTAGCTAAACAAAATATACCTTTTGTATCTAGTGGTTCTAAATCTAAATTAATGGTTAGAAATATGAAAGTTAAGATTACCGACATAGACCCATTCAAAGAAGATATTGATTTAGATGAAGAAATGTTTGAAGCTTGTTGGACTGGTTATAAGCAAGTGGGTATGAAAAACAAAGGTGGCAAAAAAGTACCAAACTGTGTACCAGAAGATAACGAAATAGAAGAAAAATATACTGTACAGATAACTAAAAAAGATGGTACTACTATTGAGTTAGGAAAATATAACACACCTGCTGAGGCACAAAAATTTGTTGATATGTACGGCAAAGGTGCTAAAGTTAAAAAAGAAGAATTAGAAATAGAAGAAGGTAAAATTAAAGATATATTCACTGCTAATAAAGAAGGTGAAAGTATTGCACAAATAGCTAAAAGATTAAAAATATCTTTATCTACTGTTAAGAGTGTATTAGGCGAAGCTATATCAGTCAAGGCATTTAAAAATGCTGTTGATCCATCAAAAAAAGGTTTAGAGATTTCTAAAACTGGTGGTATGAGTGGTACTATTATGATTAAAGATAAGAAAGAATTAAAAGATTTAGAAACTAAAATAGCACAAGCGAAAAGATTATACAATATTAAAGAAACAAAAGCTATGAGCGATAGAGAGAAAAGATTACAAAGAGCTAAAGATATGATTAAGTATTATGATGCTCAAAAGAAAGCCGCTCTAAAAGGTAAGAATAAAGATTTAGCAAAGAAGATGTTAAAGAATGATTTATCTAAATCACAAATTAAAAAAGTACATAAAGTGGCTGACGATTTACCAAAGAAAGACTTTAAAGATAGATATGGTAAAGAAAAAGGTGACGCTGTTAGATTTGGCACTGCAACTAATATGGTTAAGAAAAAATTAGGTATGAAAGAAGAAAAAAGATTATATGTAGAAATGATTGCTGGTCTTAAAAAGAAGTCAGAAAAATCTGGAATGTCATATGGTATTCTAAAAAAAGTTTACGATAGAGGAATGGCTGCATGGAAAGGTGGACATAGACCTGGTGCATCTCAACAACAGTGGGCATTTGCTAGAGTAAATTCATTTATAACAAAATCCTCAGGAACGTGGGGAGGCGCTGATAAAGACTTAGCTGCTAAAGTAAAGGGAAAGTAAGATGACAAAATATCTAAAAACTAAGCCTGGTAGTTTGGAAGACAATTATCAGCAAATGTTCAAAAAAGAATTAGAAAAATCTGGTAAATCTTTAGGTTCAATGAGTGACCAAGAAAAGAAAAACTTTTTTAATAAGATTGATAAAAAACATAAAGCTAAAAGTGAAGATTTAAATAAAGATGATGAGAAAACAGTTAAACCTATTATCAAACAACTTAAAAAATCTGTAACTGCTCACAATAAACAAGCAAAAGATTTAGAAAAAGCTGTTGATGAAGCTGTTGATCCAGAAACTATAAACAATATGAGAGATAAGATTACTAAACTTAATGATAAGATCAATACATTAAATAAAGGTAATCCAGAAAATCAATCTAAAATCGCTGTAATGCAGGCAGATATTGAAGCAACTAAACTCAAAATGAGAGAGATGCAAAGAAAAGATGCCGAAGACAGAACTAAAACAGATACTGCAGAAGAAGTAGAAGGTGAAAAGAAAATGAAATATAAAGAAATGAAGAAAAAAACTATGACAAATAAACCTAAAACTCCTGTAGATGTTAACCCAAGTGTTGAATATAAGTAATGAATAAAAATGAATTTTGTAGCAAACATACCTTATATAAAGTGTTGGGTTAGAAAAGAATACTTACACGACCTTGAGAGAGGACACGGAGAGTTTGTAGAGTGTGTTCTATTGGCCGTCAAGTCAGTACAAGGACGTGCTCTTATGTTTGAAGCATACTTACCAGAGTATGGTGCTTGTTTTGATAAATTTCCTATATCAGCTTTTGTTTGGAAAACAGATATAAAAGAAGAAGAACAATTACCATTGAGCACAATTGAATTGTGGGATAGCTTTAGTAATAATATTCAAGTATGGAGTAAGAGATTATTAAAAAACTGTGATGTAGAAATTATGTTAAAGGGTGGTGGCAGAATGAAAGGTGAATACCTTTTCACAATAGATGCCTGCCACGGTGATAACAATATGATTGATGTTGGTGTTAGTGAAGTACCAAGTGAACATAAACAACATAATTTTGGTAAACTAAACAATGGACAATTCTTTGCTCAACCAAATAATAGAATGTTATGGTACGAACAAAGTTTAACACCTAAAGAATTAAAAAGACCAGACTTTCAAGTATCAACAAGAGAGTTTTTCTGTGAACAAGAAAGTAAATGGGCGTTTGGTGATAGTAATGATTACTTTTACAAAGACGAGGAGAGAGAAGAAAAATAATGTTACCTAGAATTTATTGTGATATGGATGGAGTATTATGTGACTTCAAAAAAAGCGCAGAGAAAGTTACAGGCAAACCTATCTCTCAATGGATGTATGCAAGTAAAACAGAAAAGTGGGATAAGATAAAAAACAATAAGAGATTTTGGTATGATCTACCTTGGCAACCAGGTGGTAGAGAACTATGGGCATTCATATCACGTTATAATCCACACATACTATCGGCGCATGTTGAAGAAACACACGACCCTAATTGTATACCAGGTAAATCACATTGGGCTAGAAGTAATCTAGGTCTAGGTTTCAATAGAATTAATCTCGTAAAGAGAGTACAAAAACAAAACTTTGCCAATAAAAACTCTATACTCATTGATGATTATAGAAAAAATACAGATCAATTTACTGCTAGAGGAGGCAAAGGAATAGTACACACTAGCACGTCAATTACCATAAGAGAACTTAAAAAACTAGGCTTTTAATCTTATAAATATACACATATATATTTAAAATTGAGTACCTTAACAATTAACAAAGGGAGAGAATACTATGTCAAGTTGGGCAAAAGCGGATGCCGCAGGGTCGGCTCCATTATGGGCAGCAAGCCAATTCGGTTTAGCGCCTACAACAGGAAACAGAACTACGTTGTTTGGTAATACAACAGCAGATCAAATTATTACTAATTCAACAATAGGGTTGTTTAATTACACACACAGTGAAGTGCCAGCAGGCGCTCACCAAGGTTGGGTTTTGAAAACAACTGGTAAGTCTAGCTCAGGAAGAGATGGACGAGTAACAGTTGAAACATTAGTATGTATGACATCTAATACATAATAATTAATTAGTGGCCTCTTCGGAGGCCACATTAAAGAGGAAAATAAAATGGCTAAATGGGCTTATATAAAATACAAAGGTGCTGCAGATAGAGATGCACATAGAGGTGTAGTATATGATATACAAGACACACCTTCTAATCCTGAAGTAGAAAGAAATATGAGAGCAGAAGAAGTAAATACTACAGGTCCTAGTGGCGAGTGGATTCAATGCTCTGATGATACAGCTTTAGGTGATGCATATGATGGTAATGGTAATTGGGTAGTAATGGCCGATTATCTTACTGGTAGAGAAAACGGCACTATAACTTGGTAATAAATATATTAACAAAGTGATGTAGGAAAATACCTACAGTAGCATTCCCGAAAGGGTTAATAGGAGATAAAAATGGCAGATAAAAAAATAACAGCGCTGACCGATTTAGGTACAGCATTAGCAGATGCGGATTTGTTTCACGTTGTGGACGACCCATCAAACACACCAATAAACAAAAAGATTTCAGCAGCAAATGTTTTTAACAACATACCGTCTTGGTTAGGATTGAAACAAACATCTCAATCATTAACTTCAGATGGATCAACTGCATTAATTATTGATGTAACATCAGCAATAACAGAAATCAATGCAACAGGTGGTACAGGTGCAGCTTCAGTAGCAGATGGTGCAGATGGTCAAGTTAAGACTATCATTAACACAGCAACATCAGGAACTAGTGCAATCACAGTAACACCAGCAAGCAGAAGAGGTTATTCGTCAATCACTTTAGATAAAGAAGGTGAGACAGTTACTTTGATGTTTAAAAATTCAAAATGGAATGTCATTGCAGAAGGTAATGGCGCAACAGTGAACGCTTAATTTATTAAGGAGATATTATGGCTATTGATGAGAAATTAATTATAGAAGAAAAAAAACTATTAGAAAAAGATTTTAGTACATTAAAAACTAAAATTGAAAAGTTTGAAGCAGACTTGGGTCAAATGAGAAGCAATTTAAATGCAATCTATGGCGCAATACAACAATGTGACAAACTTATGAAAATAGGGAAAGAGAAACAAGATGAAAAGGTTTAAATCTTACATAAACGAAGAGGATTTAAAAGACTTTGAAGAAGATTTGGTAGGTTCGTCAGAAGTAAAATCTGATAAAGACCAAAAAAAAACTAAAGAAGAAGAGGAAAAAAATGAAAACATTTAAACAACATATAAAGGAAAGTCACGCTTCTTATGGTGTTGGTACGCAGGATCAAAATTCTGCTGAAGACAGCAACAAAGGTGCACACAATATTGACAATCCTGAAGTTTTAAAAAGTGTGAATGCTTTTGTTGGCGCAATTGCAGACCGTGAATATATAGACCCTTCTCACGCTGTTAATGAATTAAAAGAAAAACTAGGAAGACTTGGTTTATCTTTTGATGATGTTAAGTTAGAGGGAGATAATGGAACAGTTACACTAGCAGTGAAACAGTTTGGTGGTAGATTTGGTAAGGACATAGATGGTGCCGATATTAATGATGATGGAGTTAGTCATAAAAAATCTGGTGGCTTAAAAATAGAGTTTAAACACGAAAAAATGTCAAACAATACATCAAAAGTTTTTGCTAAATTAGTATAACTTTTTATTGTTTGATATTATGTTTAAACAGATCACTGAAGATAATTGGTTGTTGTTTGCACAACAAAACTATGACAATCCTACTCTACAAAAAGAGGAGGAATTATATGATGACTTGAAAAGATTTAAGTATTTAAAACGTCTATTAAGAAAATATAAACATACAGGCGATTTAAATATTAGACTTGTGGTTAATCATATTATAGTTTTACAAAATGTATTTGGTGTAGAAGCTTCGGTTACATTATTGTTATATAAATTAAATACACAATATTGGCCAGCTTTAAAATCTGTTTTGAACTATCTAAATTATCTATATCCACACGAATTAAATATTGTGGGTGCAGATGATAATGTAGAAAAAATGTTAGAGGAACTATAATGGCAAGTAGAAGTGTGGATTTATTAATAGCTTACAGAATTATAAAACTATTAGTAACTCCATTTAATAAACAAGAAGCTTATAAGACAGGTATCATAGACGAAAAGGGTAAAGTCTTAAAGAAGATGAAAGACTTAACTACGGAAAAAGAACGTAGCTCTTATACTATGTTACATAGATTTATTTTCAATCTAAAAAGAATATTACAAAAATTTGGATTAGGAAGTAAAGTAGGTTCTTTTGCTGTCGCTATGGGACTACTGCTCAAAGAAGACAAATCCTTTCAACAACATCAATCACTAATAGAATCAACACTTGTAAAATATCTAAAAGAAAATAAAGACTTTGATATGCCTACGATAAATGAAGAAGTTTTTAAACAAGATATTTTACCAGAAGGTAATTACAAAGTAAACTATGATGTAATTGATGAAGTAGGTAACATAGTGGCTAACAAAAATGATATTGTAGTTACTGAAAAAAGTATTAAGCCATTAAACACAATACTTGGTATTGATTTGTATGAAGTTATACATAGTCAAACTGGTAAATACTTTACTATAAATGGAGATAATTTAACAAATGCCTAGTCAAAAATACAAAGAGTTTTTAAGAAAACATACTACTGAAGATATTGTTAATAAAATGAGTGAAGGAAAACAAACTACAGAAGATGCTCCAACAAACTCTGTTGGTACAGGTGCTAATGTAGCATTGCCACCAACACACGAGCCAGGAGTTAAAAAGAAAAAGAAAAAAGATACTGTCATAGGAACTTTAAAAAGATATGTCAAAGAAAACAACGATAACAATAATGTTATTTTAAAACAAATACTTGACACAATAGATAAAGTTGAAATGAAAATTGACAATAAAGATGGTAAAACAGATATTGAATTAGTAAAAGAACAACCAAAAAAATCATTCAAAGAAAAGTACAAGTTAGGTGAGTATGGAAATCCTAACTTTGTAGGAGTGGGTGGGTTTTCTATTGGTAGTGTAGACAGTTTCAAACCTATAGCTGATTTAGGTGACGGTCCTCCAAAAGGACAAGGAAGTAGAGATAGTAGAGCTATGGGTTTAGTTGCTCAAAAGAAAAATATCAAACAAAAGAAAATAAAACAAAAGAAGGATTAATATGGAACTATTAATAGCTTTGGCAACAAAATTTTGGCAATGGTCATTATTAATTATATTAGTGATTGTTGGTCTAATAATTAATTTATTAGATAGAAGAAAAAGTAATTGCACATTTCATTACGAAGAACTACCACATTTACAACCTATTAAAATATCTACAAAGGGAAAAGGTTTTTTCAAAGGTATAATTATGTGGCTTCTTTCAACAAGAAATTGGAAGATTACAAAAGATTGGAAATATAGATACAATGGTATTGAGTATATCATACCAGCTGGTTTTCAATTTGACGGAGCAAGTATACCAAAATTTTTAAGAACATTTTTTTCACCAGTAGGTGTATTACTTGTTGGTGGTTTAGTACACGATTATATGTACAAATATGCGTGTATGAAAAGAACTGTCTCAAAAGATTCACTTATGTTAGTAGATCAAAAGAAAGCAGATCAAATCTTTAGAGATATAAACATAGAAGTAAATGGATTTTATTTTATGAATTATCTAGCATACTGGTCATTAAGAATAGGTGGCTTTGTTGCGTGGAATGGTCATAGAAAAAGAGAAAAAAAATAAGGAGAACTTATGTTTTTTACAATAGGAATAATTATAGGATTTGTTTTAGGTTGGTTCGTAAACGACAAATGGGACTGGGTAAAATCTAAAGCAGTATTTTGGAAAAAGTAAACAATGAGATTATTTTTAATAGGCATCATCATCACATCATTATTAGGTGCTGGTGCCTATGTGCTTAAACTACAAAGAGATAATGGTATTTTAAAAGCGAATGCTGTTAAATTAGAATCTGCTATAGGTGAACAAAAAGCACTTATAGAAAATCAAAAGAAAGACTTCCAAGATATATTAGATGCTAACAATAAGATGAATGAGTTAGTAGGTGTATTAAAAAAAGATTTAGAAGATTTAGATAAACGATTTAACAAAAAGAATAGAGATGTTGGTAAGTTAGCAATAGCTAAAACCAAGTCTATTGAAAGAATAACAAACGGTGCAAGTGCGCTGGCTACAAGATGTATAGAAATAGCTAGTGGTGCCAAATTAACAGAGGCAGAGAAAAATGCTACAAAGAAATCTGAAATCAATTCAGAATGTCCTAGTATTGCTAATCCTAAGTATATTCCTTACTAATTGTGCAGGAGTAAAAACATTAGAGATATTTAAAAAAGAAGTGCCTAGGGAAAAACTCAATTTGAACACCCCTACACCACTTGAATTAGAAAATCTACGATGGATTATTATAACTAGTAAGAATGCTGATGAAGTGTTTAAGAAACTAGAAGAACAAGGTATTGATCCTGTTCTATGGGGTCTTACTGATAAAGATTTTGAACTATTAGCAAAGAACTTTGCCAGAA
>Ga0181411_1000024_pt1 | contig 39981 bp, 53 predicted proteins | sample 34SPOviralmetaG_FD_130114 | JGI IMG/M metagenome (GOLD analysis project Ga0181411, IMG submission 130114) | Marine viral communities from the oligotrophic San Pedro Time Series (SPOT) site, San Pedro Channel, CA, USA - 34 SPOT_SRF_2012-07-09 | ecosystem: Environmental > Aquatic > Marine > Strait...
AGCAACATATATCCTAGAGCAGTTCGTAGACTCAACCAACAGATGGAGTGCAATCTTTGGAGACAGAGCAATTACATTTCCTCTAAACCAAAAGAGCGCGAACAACCTTATGGACCGTATAGCAGGACAGCTATCACCAGAGAACCTACACTGTGATGGAGAGATAAGCCCAGCACAGGCAGCGGCTAAGGCTCGTGAGCTTAATAACATAAGAGCAGCACTAGAGCATTACTGCTTAAACAATTGGTTGGATACCCCTGAGTGTATATATTAGGGGTTGACAGACTGCATATTGATGCTATTATAGTAGAGTAAGTTAAACAAACGTAGAGGGCAATACATGAACTATTCAATACAAGAACTAAAAGACTTATTAGTAGCTGCTAAGACTGCTGCACATGATGCAGCTGTAGAGCATATTAATAAGTATGGCGAGCATGCCTACTGTGGCTTTGCTTGGACTAACATCTACGGTGTTAAAGGCAACACCAAGCTAGGTCGTGCTATGAAGGCAGCAGGCTATGAGCAAGACTACACTAGGGCGTTCAGCATATGGAACCCAAGTGGCTTAGGAACACAGTGCATGAGCACTAAGGAAGCAGGTGCTAGAGCAGCTGCAGATGTGTTTAAGGCTGCAGGCTTTACAGCTTACGCAGGTTCAAGAGCAGATTAATAGTTAGCATAAGGGGCACACCCCGGGGGAGTACAAGAGATTGTACTCCTTTTTTTATGGCGGGAGGTTAAGAAAATAAAAAAATTTTTTTCGAGGGGTCGGGGTATATAAAACAGTTTTGAGCTAAACTGCAGCTTATGCTTAATGACCACTTTTTAAAATTGGGTGATGCAGAATCACCACCCAGATTCTGTAAGTACTTCCCTACAATTTTTTACGCGACCAATTTTTTTGATCCAAATACCCATTTCGGGCTATAAATACACTATGCTTACACACGATCTCAAACTAGCAGGTATACAAGCACTCATAGTATTGATTCCCACTTATGCTGTAGCTTATTGGACACAGCAAATGGTATACACTATTCCTATGCTAGCTGCTACTTCATTTATAGCCGCTGCAGTCCGACCCACACAACACACTACCAAAGTTGATGATGTTGCTAAAGATGGTGCTAAAGAATGAAGATCACAGGAACTCATCTAGGCATACTAGTTATAGTGTTGTTTTTTACTCTTCAGACGTGTGCGTAGCACTGCACTGGTGTAACTGGTGCAGTACAGAACCTCTTAGCTGTGCTAACCACTGTGATAGACTATAAATACACTTTAGTATACACACGTAACACCAGTTGTACAACCGTTCTTCAATCCAATGTTGCTTGTTCACAGTAGTAGTTAGTGTGTATACTGCTATATACTAGTATGTACAAGATCCAATTAGACTATGCACCAAGAACCTTTATCAATGATTATATAAGAGATCATCGTTACGAAGATGTGATTACTCAAACTGCTTGTACCAAACTACTGTTAAATCACAACATACACACTACACAGCCCAATCACTGTACTATTGAGTTTGAGTCAGATCGAGATAGAACACTAGCACTTCTAAAACTGCAGAACAGTGATGCGTATACAGCTAGGCTTGTAGAATAAGACTCTTTAAATAGTTAACCATACTTTACGATGTATTGCAACGCTATGTACGTAGTCTGTCGCTATGGTAGTCCAGTTTTAGAATGTATATGTGGTCAACAGTATGTGTGTACTGTCTAGGAAATTTTGCACTAGTAAACGCTAAAATTTTTTGCAAAAAGCGTTTACCGCTTCGCGGCAGGTTATGCGTAACCGCTAGGCGCTTCGCGCTCTTTCAAACGCACTGATAAATATGACTATGAAACACTGTATAATTTTTAACGCTAATCAAGAAGTAAAGAGGCGTACAAGTGGTGCTTATAGATTTGCTAATCAAATGGAATCAATGGGATGGCGTGTAACAGTCGTAGACTGGGCATGTGATTGGCCAGAAGATCAGTTGTTGCACTATCTAGATGCTATAGTTGGAGACAACACTCTACTGTTTGCATTCTCATACACATGGATGACACCTTGGTGGACACGTGGTGCAATTTCAAAACTTCGTAAACGCTATCCTGGTCGCAAGTATCTAGCAGGTGGACAGCAACACTATCAAGATTCAGTGGGCTTTGATGTAATGATGTATGGCTATTCGGAATTAGCCTTGCCAGAAACTATCACATGGATGTTTGATGGTGGCAAATCTCCCAAGCACAGAATACACATGGACGGTGTTCTCATAGATTGTATTATAGACTATCCAGCTATGAGCTTGCCAACCTACGGCATCAACTACAGAGATGATGACTTTTTACTACCTCATGAAATGCTCACCATAGAAGTATCAAGAGGCTGCAAGTTTAAATGCAAGTTTTGTAACTTTCCTTTTCTAGGTGTGCGTGAAGAAACACACACTAACTTTGAGCAACTACGTGCAGAGCTAATAGATAACTATGAACGCTGGGGAACAACCAACTATCTACTAGCAGATGAAACACTCAACGACAGAGAATCAAAACTAGACATGATGGGTGATGTAGTTCAAAGCCTGCCGTTTGAAGTCAACTTCTCGGGCTTTGTGCGACTGGATCTCACTGTTGCAAGACCACAACAGATAGCTAAACTAGCAAGAGCTCGTGTGTGGGGACAGTACTATGGTATTGAAACCTTCAATCAAGATGCAGGTAAAACCATAGGTAAAAGCATGAGTGGCGATAGAATCAAACAGGGTCTACTGGACATGCGTGATTATTTTATGAGTGAGCTAGGCTTATATAGAGGCACAGTGAGTATGATCGCAGGACTACGATATGAAACACCTGATGACTGGAAAGAGTCAGAACAGTGGCTCAAAGACAATTGGAACGGCCAAAACTGGCAATGGTATCCGTTGGACATCAGCCTAAACACTGACACTAGTACTTCAAGCGATCTCACAAAGAACTGGGCTACCAGTGGATTTAGGCGCATAGAAGATCCTGCACGTCTTGCAGCGTATGAAGAAAAATATGGAATGAAAGCAAGTCACGCAGGAGTACAGCACAAAACTGAAAACATACACGTTAGTAATTTGAAATGGGAACATGATCATGCTACTATTGAACAAGCTTCCGCATTTTGTACCCGTTGGCAAGAAGAAATACATGAACTTAATCATCAGAAACTGGGCAGTTTTAGTATACTACACTATGTACCTATGTTTGAAAATAATATACAAGGACTTTTAGATATGAGCAATACTGATCCTAGACATAAAAACATATGGGGATTTCAAGGACAATGGGAAACGATAATGAAACCTTACATAAACAGCAAGATGAATAGTATACAAAAGTTAGATACACTACTTAAGACTGACGTAGGTCCTGCATTTCTTGAACAAGGTAGAGAACTATTTTTTAAAGAAGTATATAATAAACGTGAAATTAAAAACACTTACTTTGAAGTTGCTGTATAATCAAACTCATCGCAATCCTGTTTAGTGCGGAATATGTTTTGCACAAAGCCTGTTGAGAGATCTATATTTTGACTAGGGTCTTCAAAGAATGTAACTATTTTATCTGCTAGCACTTGGTGATTATCTCTGCTGAAATGACAAACCCTACTGTCTTTGTAACCAGTCCTTTCGTAATGATAATCCATTATTTCTTTTGATGTAAATTCTGCATTGCTTACATTTGACAAACAACTTTCATTTACAACGTGCATAGGCGTATTTGCAAATCCAGGTATTGCACACACAGTTATGTCTATTGAATTAAACACAGCATAGGCCCAGCCCACTATGGTTTCATGATAGCATTCGCTTAGTATAGGATTTTCAGTGAGATGAGTAAGGTATTGTTTAATAGCTTGGGCTTTTGGCTTGCCTAGATCTTCTTCAATATCACGATTCCATATATTAGCATGCGATTGATAGTCTTTAAAGAACCATCTACGATTAGGGTCAGTAGTAATCAACACAAGTTTGTCACCTGGAACCATATTTTGGTATTCTGTTTTCATTGCGTAGTAGAGCCATTCGTTACTAACGCCCCAATCACAGCAGGGCATAGCATGTAGATTCATACGTTCTGCAGCCTGCTTCCACCATATCCAATCATCTCTGTTTTGAAAATCGTAGGCGGCATTAGGTTCTGCGCCAAAACTGTCTGCAAATATCCATAGTTTGTTCATACTGTATCTATCTCATATGTGTACGAGTGTGATTCAAAACTGACTAAATGGTAAATAGTTTGCAAGATTTTCTCAAGGAGGGTAAAACTAATGGAAGAGTCAATGAACCTACTGGTGCAGTTATGGCCCATACTTCTTGGCTTTGTAACACTGGTGATTGTGTTGGCACAGATGTATTCAAGAATAGGTGTGTTGGAAGAAAAGATGCGTACACTGTTTGAGTTATTTAATAGGGAAAAGGACAAACAGTAGCACAGTTTCTACAACAGCTACACTGATCCAAAATGCACACCATGCGACTGCTGTTGTATCTAAATTTTCTAATCTCATTCAGTAGCTCGTACACTGAGTATAAATGTTATACCACCTGCAACTAGAGGTAACATCATTATACATCCAATACCAAGTAAACCCCAATCCATTAACAGTCGCTTTCGTCTTCACCGTAGCGACCACGTGTTCGGTTGCCGTCACCGTTCAGTTCAGTCAAGTCCTGCTGTAGGGCTCGATAGTCTTTGCCATCAAACATAGCTTGTATCTGGATACGCTGTTGCTCAATTAAATCAGCTTGTGATTCAAGTCGTTCAAACTGTTTGTCTACTTCCGACTTTTGCGGAAACTCTACTACGTTGCTGTCCTTGCTCATGTGTTATCCCCATCTGTATATTTTATTTTTGCTTTATCAAACACTGTGCGATCATCAGTGAATGCTTCGTGCCCCTCAAAGTACAGTTGTATCATTACGTAGATACAAATGTTTAAAAAAATTACGATACCAAACAGTGTCCATCCAACCATTACTCTTCTCCGAGATTGTTAATAAAGTTTCTCAACTTGGTTGAGTCTGTTTCTGCTCTTACTTTTCCTATGCTTGCGCCTTCACTGGGATCTTCTCTTGGTGTATCATCTGCTGTGTTGGTGCGTTTTAAACTGTTGACAATTGAATTACTAGCTGAAGGTGTTGCGTATTCATCCTGCTCATCTTCATCTAGATCATATATTCTCAAACTGTCAACATTAAATCCTAGATCAATCTTTGAGCCAACACCACTACTGCTTCTTGTTTTCATTAGCTGTATTTGATAGCGTCCACGTTCACGCATTGCTCTGCTTGTAAAAATACCAAACACATTATCAGCAGTTTGTATCTTACTTAGTCCACCACTGATGTGTGAATGATCAAATTCAATTTCTTCTACAGCACCTCTGTTTAACTGTGCTGCAGTTACAAATACTGTGTTCAGTTCCATAGCCAAGTTTCTCAGCTCTTCACTTACATACTTATCTTTGATATACAAATTCTCTGCACTTACTTTTGCACCATTGGGCATCAGCAAGTCTAAGTAATCAATCAGTAGTACATCAATCTTCTTGCCTGTTTTGATTTCATATTCTTTGATATAGCTACGCACATCATTAGGCGTCTTACCACTGGGCATGTATTTGACTTGGAATGCTCCGCTCTTCTTGCCAATTATCTTTACCTTCATTTCAACGTCATCTATCTGCTTGAATATATCACGTGTGCTAATCTCTGTGACCATACTGTCTACACGCATACTAACCAATGCTTCACTAAGCTCTAGGGTCAAGTATAATACGTTCATGCCCTTTTGTGCAAAGTTCACACCCAAGTTAGCCAAGAACAAACTCTTACCTGCACCCGAGCCACCTGCAAATATATTAAGCTCACCTCTGTTGAACCCACCAAATAGTTTTCTATCTACTGCTTCCCAGCCTGTGCTTACTTGTCCATTGTTGTCTTTGATTGCTAGCAATCTACTTCTAGGGTCTGCAAAGTAATCAGTACCCAAGTCTTTTTGTAAGCCTATCTGTACTGCCTGCTTGACCAAATCTTCTACTGGACCATACTCACCCTTTTCAAGTAAGTCAGCACCTTTGAGTATTGCGGCTTCTAGTGCTTTGTGTCTACTAAATGTTTCAAACTCTGCTAGTAACCAATCATAATGATTCTCCTGCATTTGCCCAGGGTCTTTCAAGTCACCTTGTGCGGCTGCATTAATGATATCAAACGTAGGCAATGCATTATGCTCAGTTACATAGTTTGTTAAAAACTCTGCACTCTTTTGCAAACGCCTATCAAACATATCTGGATTGAAAACGGCTTGACATCTAACAAATGTTTCAGCATCTGTTAGCATCATCTCTAGATATACTTTTTGTATATCATACCCATAGTCTGTGTTCTGTCTTGTTGCCATACTTTATTATACTGCCTTATACCACTGATTGTCAAGTTCTATTTTGGTTTGAGTTACTGCTAGATATGCCCCTACACAACTACCAGGGTCACCTGGGTTATGCGGAACGTGAACATCAACCCAATCATTTCTTATGTTATCTACTGCTCTTTTGTTAAGGGCCGAGCCGCCTGCTAGTGCTACGTATTTTGACCCTGTTGTTTTTTTAGCCCACGCACTTAGATTGTTAACACAATACTCAAATACTTTTTGCGTAGCTGCCGCAATATCATTAAGATCCTCTTCGCTAGTTAGTTCGGGTCTCCACCATCTACAACCTCTATGCAAATTTTCCATCATCTTAATCTTAGGGTTCCATCCAATGCCTTCAACGTGTACTAGTTCGTTTAGTATTTTCATAAAGTGTCTTTTAGGGGTACCAGAATCTCCCATAGAAGCTACCATGTATTCATCTCTATTAGGAACTAGCCCACAACGTTGTGTCATAGCACTATAGAATAATCCTAAACTATGTGGATATCCTTGACTATGTATCTTCTTAAGTTTGTTATTTTTACCATGCCACATAGTTAGGGTTTCAAATTCCCCTATGCTATCCATTACAATAATCGCACAGTCGTCATGTGGCTGAGTATAGTATGCGTATGCTGCATGACTTAGATGATGCTTAGTATACTTTATTGGAGCAGTGATGTTCCATTGTTTGAGATATTGTTTGATATTATTCTCTTGCCATAGCCAACCCTGCCCAGCATAATATTGACGTAGTGTCTTTAGCTTAGGTAGTTCGTACCACTGTATAAGATCAGGTTCGCCAAACTCTTGTTTAGCTGTATTAATCATATTCCAATTAGGATGAGGGTCATTAAGAATCTTACTGTAGTCTTTAGATAGTACTGCGGACTTTAATTCGTTATCTTTAAAAACAGCTAAACTTGCATCATGGCTGTTACCAACCATTCCCCATGTGATCATCTCTTCTCCCATTGTTCTTTGTCTACACGTATATACCATCCTCTCCTAGGCTTACCTAACGATTCTCCGTTAGGTCCTTTAGGCCACCACAAGTAAGGACGCAAATAATCAGGAAAACTTTTCCCACCTCCGGCAAAATTTGTTTTTACAAATACACGTTTGCAATATTTAAAACAATCATCTAGCCAATATTCATAATTAAATACTGTGCCTGGTTCTAAACATTCTCTGTCAAATACAGTACGTGTAGCTACAATCATATCATACTGTCTATCTAGTTTCATGGGTTCATTCATGTTAACATACATAACAAATCGTTTGAGTCCTAGCACATCACAACAGTCTTTATATAATCCACCTTTGTCTGTGTGATCAAAAAATTCATCTACATCTGTTAGTTCTATATCAGTAATACCCTTTTGTTCTCTAATAAGGTGTGCAAGCATGCCCATACCGCATCCTATTTCGAGCACAGAGTTAATGCCTTCGAAATTCATATTGTCAACGCAAAATTGTTTTTCAAGCATGTACATATCCCATTTGTGTATATACTTTGCGCCTGGAACTTTCTTGCCATGACTTTTAGATATTTCTAATAGTTTCGATCTATATTCATCATTATTCATTACGTATCTTTTCTTTTTCCAAACTTAATTTATCCTTTAAACTTAAAGCATATGCTGCACCTGCAAGTATTAATATTGCGCCAGCTTCTGCTAGTAAGTTCATTGGATCTGCTTCTTTGCTGTGTAGTACAATTAGTCTACACAATGCTGTAATAGCAATAATTATAGGTAGTGTTACTGGTATTCTAGTGCTAGCATAAAATGCTCCTATCATTCCAATAATTTCTGTGTATATAAACAATAGAAATATATCACCTAATTCAATATTGCGACTAACAACCATGTTAAATACTTCACCGGTTGCTGCAAGTAACGTTAGTATACCTATTACTGCAAGCATAAACTTTTCAGTTATCACTGTAGTCCAGTGCAGGTTATTTTTAGAAAACATTTTTTCGAACTTAGCAAACATATTATACTATCAAACTCGTATCAGGTTGCACAATACCAGACGTAGTAGCAACATACTGTTTGGCAATTTCGCCTTCAGTCTTTCCTACACACGTTACTGAATCTCCATTAAATGTAAACTTAGCATCTGGACTTACACTAAACATAAATGGTGCTAGTCCTAATCCTTCTTGATTTGCAATCAACACCATTGGCTTAGTTACTTCGTAGCCACCTGTTACTCTGCTATCAAGTCTGCCAACAATTTCTTCACCACTAGCTAGTTTTAAACTAATAGTGTCTCCTTTTTTAAATGGTACTTCAACTAACATTATTCTCTCCTATTTGTAAATGAATGGGTCTTGTTCTTTAAGTTTTTTAAGCTTCTTTCTATATGCAATTTCTTCTTTAATTTTTCTATATGGCCAAGTAATAACTTCCCATATCTTTTTTAAGTAAACCATTTTTTTGCTCCTAGTCTTATTTTAAGTGGAGAAGTTTCTGCACAACTTGCTATGCTATGCAAAGTAAATATTCTCCCATACCGCTGTACTGCTTCACCAATATCAGTTATATCATTTTCCCAATTTGGCATAGAAACACCCCATCCTAAATCAATTGCTTGTTCAACTAACTTAGACCCTGCCTGGTCTCTGTCCGGTACAAGTATCACATCTTTATTTAATCTATTAATGAGCAATGATTGCTGATCTTTGGCTTCGCTCCCTAGTAGTGCAACACCGTCAATGTATAGTGCATCAATAGGACCTTCGCATACAATAGTAAACACCTTTTGAGGACGTTGTTCATCTAAATTGAATACATATCCAGGTTGCTGTTCACTTAGATACTTTGGTTTCTTATCAGGATTAACACTTCTACCAGTCCAGCCTACAATACGATTTTCATAGTAAAACGGAATAATAAGTCTATCACGATATCCTAAACTAGGGCTCCAATAATAAGTTGTGTCATCTACTTGTAAATTACGTGATGCCATATACTCAAGTATTGCTAAACTGTGCTTATCAAAGTCTTTAATATCACTAACTTTAATAGCATCTTCAGGCAATGGAACAGTATTAAATACAGGAACTTCAACTAATTGTTGTGTTACTTGCATACCTTCATTTTCCTGCATGACCGTTAGTGCAAGTTTGTTGATTACATCATCAGGTGCATTTAACCATTGTAGTAATTTACGCATTTTGTGTGAAAGGTTGCGCCCCTGTTGCCAACTTGCTTTATAACCGCAATTGAAACAATGATAACTAACACCATCGGGATTAGATATCAATCCTCCACGTGACCTAGTGTCAACAGTAGTGCCGTTATGATGACAACAAGGCGCATTGAATGAAGTCCACCCGCTAGGCGTGGTTTTACGCTTAGGCGGCAGATATGTCAGAACTGTTTCAGTGACTACACTCATAGTACTATTATAGCGTAGATCTAAAGATTTGTCAACTAGTTTCTGACTAGGATTTTGGTAATCTTATCTGCTGGATCCGATGTAGTTTTGAATCTAATATACGAAAATACACCATTAAAATTTACTGGTCTTGGTGCGCCATTGCCACCTTCAAATGTTACTGTTGTAACGTCTGCCCAGTTACTACTATCTGTTACTTGATTATCTAGGGTAGCTTGGACTACTATATCACCTGTAAAGTTACTTGTATAAAATGCAGCTGTATGTAATGCTTCATTACCATTCACAGCAGGTTCTGCACTTACTGCTTCTGACATCCATATACTTGTGTTAGCACCAGTTTCTGTTAATGATGTTATCGAAGTAGTATTAAGCGGTCCAGGAAAGGTTTTTGAATTTATGAATATAGTACCGTTATTTTTAAAATTACTTTGAGAATATGTTAATACTTTATCACCAGAAGGCTTAACAAGATAAACTACATAACTTAAGAATTGTTGTTGTAAATTTTTTAATTCATTTTCTGTAATATCAACGTTAAATTTACCTCTTGAAATTGTACTACCATCATCTTGAATAGTTGCATCTTTTTCTACTATCAGTCTATCAGTTTCGTCATATGCACAAAACTTAACTGTGTATCCTGCAGATAAATTTATTCCTTTTTGGTCTGCATTTAATAATCTAAATTGTAAAGCATTATCGATGCCTTTATAAACTTCTATGTCTCTATTATACACTGGCCTATACTCCGTAATGAATCCTGCCACATCTGCGACAAGTGTGGTTGTTTGTTCGACTAAATATCTTGGTAGCAATTGCATATTGTATTTATAGGAAATAATAATCAATTAATGTTAACTAAAGATATACAAAATAATTTTCCATTTTTAAGTGTGGTTAACTATGGTGGAAAAGAATACATTGGTATAGTTATCAATCAAGATGCCAGTGTCACTAGCATGTACGTTTATACAGATTTAAATACAAAAAAAGAACAAGAAAAGTTTTTAGAACTTGGCGAAGTATGGTGGTGGGAATCAAATAGAATGATTCCAATCAATATATTTTTAAGTCAAGAAATGATAAAATTTAAATATTGTATAATGACGATGAATAGTAAAGATGTAAAAGTTAGTATTGGACCGTGTGTTAATTTGAATAACTTAGCTGTAAAACGAATTAAGCGAAAGAGTGTACAGTTAGTACGCAAGCCACCTAGAGACTAACCATCTGTTCACATAGCAAATTCATATGCACTACTACGGCTACAGCATAGCTTACAGCATGTGCTTTCTTAAAATAGTAACTACCGTCCGTGGGCTTTGTCCAAACGTGTTCCATTATATGCGACCATTGTTCTGTTGCTAAGTGTCTCTTCGCTGGACGTATTATTGCTAGTGTCGCTGCCAATTGTTCTACCGAGGTAGGTTTCAATTGCCTTAATAGTTCTCCGTGTCCGTTTACATGAAATACTTTTTCGTTGAAGTCGTCGTGTTCCAAAAGTTGCCATATGGGTTCTCTTTCTATTAATTGTGTTAAGTGTTGTTCGTTCTCTACATCCTTGTAAATGCTTACATTGAGAAAGTCTAGTTTAAAATAACCGCGTTCTTCTGCTGTCTTATGTTCTATTGTTGACAAGTTGTCAATAGGGTTGTGTGGTATTTCATTAGCATATATACCAGTATTATGTTTTTTGCCTGTATCTAATTTTGCAACTCTATGTTTAAGTTGATCTAAGATAACTGTTCTATCTGCAAAATCTATATCAATATCAGGCATTTGTTGATCCTTTATGCCAAGATGTTATTGTGTCTACCATTACATCTCTTATTGCTTTTTTATCCAATGCATATACTACTATACTTTTACTTTCTGGATTAATATTCTCAAGACTAAATGAATTTACTCCCATAAGATCTTTTTTTAATGTACATGGCATAACACGTATTTCGCCTGTGTTAATTTTTTCAAAAGTAATCGTTGCTACGCCTTGTTGTAATGTTTTAATTAACTTTTCAAGATCTTGCATTAGTTTCCTCATATAATTTTTTGTACTTAGCTGATTTCTTCTTTGCCATATCCCATTTGAGTTTACTACAACGATCTTTCATCGTAATACCTAATAAGTGGTCAAGTTCGTGTAAGTAACATTTAGCACTATAACCATCAATTTTAACAGTTTGCTTTTCTAAATTTTCATCATAAAATTCTGCAAGTATTTCTTTTGGTCTGTTTATCTTTACATACATATGTGGAAAACTTAAACAACCTTCTAAGTCTAGTACAGTTTCTTCAGTATACTCTAATACTGTAGGATTGATACAAATATTTGTATTGTCTGGCTTATCTCCCATAACAAATACTTGTTGATCTACTCCGACTTGGTTTGCACTAAGCCCAATACCGTTACTGGATAACATTAGTTCTTCCATTTCTTTACGAAGTTCTTTAGGATCAAAACTAGGATTTTCTAAGTCAACAGGTTGTACTTTACGTTCTAAAAATTCGTCTGGATAATAAATTAGTTTCATAGTTGACTCTCCTTTGCAACATCCTTAACTAATTGGACATCACTTGTTTGACGTTTAAATCGTACAGCCCAATGCTCGGGATTAATCATAGGATATACAATTTCTAATTGTTCGTCGTTTAATTTGCTTAACATTTCTTTGCCACTAGCACAATTTAATATGAGCCAAGGACTAATCTTTCCATCTCGAATATGCCATACTGCTCTGTTCAAACTTACATATTTAAAATAATGATTCCATGGTGCTTGTTCTTGTTCGTCAGCCCATTCCATCATAGTCATTACACTACGTTCTAGTGCAGTTTCAACACCTTCTTTTTTAATTAAGTTAATTGCATACTGCTCATACATTTCTTCTCTGCACCAATGATCAAGTTTAACACCACTAGTTACTACATGGTCAATATATTTCTCAGGATACAAAGGTTTTACATTACTTACAAAGCTACCAAACTTTACAAACGCATTGTAGTAAGGACTCTTATCAAACTCGTCATGTGTTTTATCTCGCTTAGAACCTGCACTTAATTTATAAAATTTATTAAATGCTATTAGTCCTAGTTGTACACGTTTTTCACTACGTTGTAAAAATCGTCTTTTAGGTTGACACATATGTACAGCTAATGTCTTTTCACGAGTAAACCCTGAACCGCAGTATTCACATACATATGGTTTTTCAGAGTTTGACATTTTCAATCCCATGTTCTTCAGCAAGTTGTTTGAGTTCTTTTTTTGTAGATATTCTAGCAAGTAATTCCGCCTCGTCTATTTTCATATTTGGGTAAATGTCTTGTAATAACTTTTCGCCTTTGCTATTATCACTAGTTTTCTTTTTAAATCCAATCCATTTGTGAAATTCAATTTTACCAGTTGCACAACTTGCACAAAGCAATTGCCATTGTAATTTAGGATGCCTTGTACCTAGTACATTAAAATTTTTGTTATAGTATTCATTTGTTTTAAATACAGCAAGTTCTTGCTTATCTCGATTACCTACAACGCTACTAGCATATCTGTTAAGTAACCAAAAACTAACTTGCTTGCGTTCTTCGTCAGACAACTCATCCCACACACTCTTTGCATTCATGTCAATTGCCGCAAGTATATCTTTTACTGGGAGTTTTTGCTGTGCCATTCTTCTAAGTCCTCCGGAGTATTAATCTCCATACCATTATATTGTACACTCAAAACTCCTACTTGCCAACCGTTTTTTAACCATCGGAGTTGTTCTAATTTTTCTACTTCTTCTTCCTGGGTTACTTCTAGTTTACTATACAGTTCTAATGGATTACGTTTGTATCCATATACTCCCAGATGCCAGTCGCCATAACCAGTTAAGCCTCTGCCGAACCACAGTGCTTGATCACCAGCACGTACCATTTTTACTGAACTTGGATCATTTTGTTTTTCTTCAGGCATTTGTGTATACACCGAAGTAACTGAATAATTTTTTAAATGCCAAATACATTTTTCAATAATATCAACAGTTACATCTGGCATATCACCTTGTACATTTATAAACTGTTTGTATTGGTCGAACCTACTATCTCTCAATACACCTGCACATCTTTCAGTACCGTTTTCGTAAGGATCGTCATGTACAACTATATTTCCTTTAGGAAATAAACTAGCTATACGCTTACTATCTGTAAGCACAAAGGTGTCTAAGCCCGTCTCTAAGCAACGATCGTATACTCTACGTATCATCGGTACTCCGTTAAGTAACTTCAACGGCTTTTCAGGGAAGCGTGTTGATGCTAACCTAGCCGGTATTAGTATAGCTGTATTCATGTATCTCTCCTACTACTCGATCAAAGTCCTCTAGCTTTAGCATATTAGGACCGTCACTTGGTGCATTATCTGGGTCAGGGTGTACTTCTATAAAGAAATTCCTAATCCCCAAAGCACTACCTGCACGGCATAAGCCAGGAACGTAATCGCGATTACCGCCGCTACTGCCTCCAAGACCGCCTGGTTTCTGTACTCCGTGCGTGGCATCAAGTACCACAGGGGTGCTATAATTATGAAGCATATAGTCCAAACCAGTAAAGTCAACAACAAGAGTATTGTATCCAAAACTTGTTCCTCTCTCTGTTATCCAAACATCTTTAGCACCTTCTGTCTTTGATAGTATACCGTCCATGTCCCAAGGTGCAAGGAACTGGCCTTTCTTAATGTTTACAATTTTATCTGTAGCACAAGCCGCTTGTAGTAAATCAGTTTGTCTACATAAGAATGCAGGTATCTGTAGCACGTCTACAGCATCATTGTAGTAGTTTACTATGTCTTTAATTTGTTCTACTGTATGAACGTCTGTGAGCGTCTTAGAGCCCACTACACCACGTATCTCTTGAAAGTCATGTAGTGTTGTATTAAAGCCTACTCCACGCTTGCCTTTCATGCTACTTCTATTAGCTTTATCAAAACTAGCTTTAAAATAATATTCTGCACCATACTTACGACATACATCTGCACAATGTTGTGCAATCTCTAAGCTATGTTCTAAGCTTTCGTGTTGGCAAGGTCCTGCAATTATTCTAATCATTATTCATTTCTCATTATTAAAGTTTCGTCGTCCCAAGATTCTTTCTGTACATAAGGCTTTGGTGGCATTGTAAATAATGCTCGTGTAAAGTATGGATAAACATTACTTGGCTTACGTGCAAATACTACCCATCTATGTCCCATTCCTTGTGTAAAAGTAGGATACGTTTCGTCTATGAAATCTAACATACTTGTGCCTGTAGTAAACACATCATCACATATTAAAGGAAAGTCGTCGGAGTTACCAGATGCATATTCGTTTAACGCTTCGGCTAGTTTTAGTCCTCCACGAGGTATACCAACTGCTTCACTGAATGGACGATCTTGATAATCCATAATCATCTTTGCTAGACACTTCCATTCTTCATCTGTAATAGCATCACATTCTAGTTTCCATTGAAGTGATAATCCTGCGTGGCTGGTAAAGTTACCAAGTTGAAATAGTTCTGTCATTTGTTCTCCTTTGATAGTAAATAGATATCTAAAACTTTTGAAAGACATTTTTTTAATGTCTTGTTTGTTCTAGCCAGCTCTGTTATTTCTTGCCAGTCTTTATATGTAAACAAGTCTCCTTGTTCCTTTGCTTTAGCACGATTGATGCCATCTGCATCTCCGCCTATAATCCATCTCGGAATGTCTTTATAAGGTTCATCTCTGTAACGTGCATACACAACGTTATCAACTCTTTCGTATATAAGTGCTTCGCCAGTTTTTAGATCACTCATTATTTTACCGGTGTACCAATAGTGCGTCTTACAATGTCATCGTGATTGAACTCTGCCCAATATAGCTCAAATGCTACACCATCTTTTAGTCCTTCAAACTGATGTATCTTGCCAGGTTTAACTTGTGTAAAGTCACCTGCTTTTAAAATAGTTTCATCGACTAAACCTTCTTGTGCGCCATCTTGCCAAACACGAATTAGCATTTCGCCTGACTCAACAAAGAAGCCATTCCATTTAAATTGATGTTCATGCTCTGAACATTTGTATCCTGCTTTATATTCAATACGGTGAAATTCTAATACACCATTTGCATGGACTAACTCTGTGTTACCCCAAATTTTACCAGCTTTGATTCCCATTTTAATCTCCTTCTATATAGTCTTCAAATGCTTCTCCTGCTTCTTCAAACGTTAAGTATCTTCTGCCTTCTAATTTTAAACTAGCTGGCACAAAACACAGTGTCCATCTTCCTTGTGTTGAATCTGGATTATAAGTTGAATGTAGTCGTCCTACATTAACTAAACTTACTTTATTAGTATTCGCTTCGTGTACTAATTCACAATCTTCTTTTAATGCAACTAAATTATGGTGCGTCCTTTCTGAAAAATCATCTGATACAGCTTCACTACCTAACATTTCTTGTGCAGCATCTGTTCCTACAATTTGTTGTGCTTTGCTAGATTCCCACCATCTTATAGTTCCTGTATCAGGACCATATGTAATGTTTATTTTAGCACGATCATCAATAGTTACATCATCACAATGAATTGGTATCTCCCCGTGATTGGGAGGAGTATAAAACACTTCAGTATGGCAAGTATATAATCCTAATGAATTCAACCATGTTTCTACATTATTACACTTCCAGGGGTTAATGTCTTCATGTCTCCATTTTTCCGGAGTTGTATTTAAAACTTCTGGCTTTGTTATATCAAATGGAAGTTTTAAATATCTATGATAGATATTATCTCTCATCTACTTTCCTTTATATACGGGCCAAATGCTTCTAGTGATTCTTTAAATGTAAGATGACTACGCCCTAGATCATATTTTAATTTATGACTTATTGGTACAAAGCATAGTGTCCATCGGCCCTCTGTTGGATGCGGATTATATGTTGAATGAAATTGACCTACATTAACTAAACTAACTTTATTAGTAGATGCTTCGTGTACTAATTCGCAGTCTTCTTTTGCAGGGAACCAAAAGTGTTTATTTTTTATATTATCAAGTATTTCTTTTTTACCTTTAAAGATTTCTCCTACATTTGCCATCTTTTTTGATTCATTATGAGACCACCATCTTGTAGTGCCTCCGACGGGACCCCATGTGATATTAATTTTTGAACGATTATCTATTTTTTTACCGTCAACATGTATAGGCAAAAATCCATTTGGAGGAGTATAATAAGCAACCACATCATTTATAAAAAGCCCTAGTTTGCCTAGAAAATTATTTAAATTTTTACAAATCCACGGATTAAGCTCTTGATGATACATGCCCTCAGGTTGTGTATCACATACAGGGTGTTTTGTAATATCAAAAGGAAGGTTTAAATATCTGTGATAGATATTTTCACTGTCTAATTTTTTTTCTGTCGTCGACCATTCCATGTTATTCCTTTCTAGATTAACTTTGAATATTCTATTACTTCGCATTGCCTACTTATGTCTTTAACAAAAAATGCACATCGAGGTTTGTCAGTAGTGTCAATCGGTATAGTAAGTAACTGTCCGTTTTTCATTTTGGGAAAGTACCATTTTACATCAGTATAGAAGTTTACAATATTTATAGGAGCAAAGTCCATTTTGTAACTTGATAATGGATTAAACATAAACGCTTCAAATCCTCTGTCATTAATACTTGTTAATGGTAGAATTTCTAAATCCATACCACTTTCGCTGCACCCTACAGCCAAACTCCAATCAACTGGCATAGTGATTTCTTGCCCGCCTATATTTAAAACCATAGCAGGAGCACTAAATGATTCTAAGAAAATAAGAGGAACAAAAAAGAAATCAGGATTTGCAGGGTCAGAATTATCAAGTACGCTAAATCGAACATCATCGTCTATTTGTTCGGGTAAATCTTCTAAGCTAAAGCACTTATTTTCTAATGTTAGTATTCTCATATATTAATTCCAATCTACCTTTTCTATGGTGAAGGGGTATTGTGCCTCCTTATAGAACTTCTTACGTTGCGTCAAATGTCGCTTCGCAAACTTGCACGTAGAAGTTAGATCCCATATTTGAACGAAGTCTTTATCTTTAGCCTTTCTAACGCCTCTGCCTATTGATTGGATTACTCTTACAAAACTTTTGCCTGGTTCAATTAATACAAGATTAAATATCCTTGGTATATTAATACCAACAGCTGCAACACCATATGTAGCAATAATTACCTTGTTTGTACCTTCTTTAATTTCGTCGTATGTGTCTTTCCTATCTTTTAATTTTACATCGCCTTTAACAAATGTTGAATCAGGAATAAGTTCCTGCAACATTTCACCTGCACTAATTCTATCTACTAGTATTAGTGTATTGCCTGATTGTGATATTGAGTTTAACATTTTGCCTATATAGTCTATCCTGTCTTTATTCGTAACAAGATATTTTAATTCTTCTTGATAGTTGCTATGTGCAACAGTATCAATCAGTTGTACCACATTAACATGGCATTGAGCTAGTACGCCTTTGTCTTGTAGTTCCTTCGCACTAATTTCTCCTATAACTGGACCTAATGAAGCATGAATACTTTCAAACTCAAACTTCTCTTTAGGTACTGTACCAGTTAATCCCCAACGTATTGGAGCGTTACGTAGGTTGCGAGTCAACAAGTTTTTTAGAACTTCTGCTTTCGCTTGGTGTACTTCGTCAACAATAATAGTGCTTACACCTTCTAGGAATTCAGCTAGCCCTAGTACTGCTGTGCCGTCCTTGTGCTTCTTGTCAAGTATATTCAAACTTTGCCAAGTGCAAATAGTGTGAGTCTTACCTAATTGTTTTCTGTCTCCGAAGTACACCCCTACGTCGAGCCCACAGTTGATATAGTCTTCTTCTGTTTGTGCTACTAATGATTTGTTAGGCACAATAACTATACTACGACCGTAAGGCTCAGCTATATGTGATAGTGTTGCTGTTGTAATTGTTTTACCTGCGCCAGTAGCAATCTGTTGCAAGCTTTGTGGATTAGCAATAAAATTATTAATTGCTTCTACTTGGTAATCTCTTAGTATAACTTCTTCACCTTCTGCTGGATGACCTTTTGGCCATACAACACCTTTGTCAGCCCAATAGCGTTCTGTTACTGGCTTAAAGTCTAAGGTAATAGGATGCCTGTCGTCTTGTATGTCAACAATCTCAACATTATTTCGTTGTAAAACTCCCACGATAGTATCAAGATGATTAACATATCCAGTACCACCAATACCGAAAAAATTAACTTTGCCATCCCATCTTCCTAACTTATATTGTGGCATATAGCGAGCGTAAGGAACTTCAAACTTGAGTGCATTCGCAATCTTTCTACGAACATCGACCTCAAGGCCTTCAAGTTTAATGTTAACCTCGTCTTGTATAATTAATCTACAACTAGCCATATATACTACTATGTCTCCTAAATGGACTTAGATACTCTTCTCTAAAAATAACTAAATCACATGTATCTGTAACAAAGGTATCTAATGTTTTATCAAGCATACTATCAAAACATAATGCTACTGTTGGTTTACATTCACAGTTTACAAGAAGTTTGGGTAGTTTATCTTTACTAATATACACTATTTTTGTTGATTTGTCAACCCAATTATTAACTTTTCTATCCTTGACTAAATGATTAAATCCTGCATTTTTATCATCTAATCTAAATAATACACTTTGTTGATCTGAATTTAGTATATCTCTATAGTACGTAAGCATAGAATGTAATTGTAATTCAGCTTTATCTTTACTAAGAATAACCAGCATAGGAAATCTATCAAGTTGCCATAAACTTCCTAGCAGTTGATCTAAAGTTTCTATACTAGGTTTGCTTTCGTATACAACAGTATTTCTAAATGCAATAGACTCTGTAATATTTTTTGGGTCTAGTACATCTATATGTGCCAAACCGTATTTGAATTTTCTATCAGCATATTTTAAAAATGTGTCATCATTTAATTTTCCTATGTCTGATTCCATTAATTCTTTTGCTGATTGATTAACATTACGTATTTGCATATCAAAAATACCAGGAACATATTTTTCTTTTTGTGCTTCCATATGTTTCATTTCATGATATACCTCAACTAATTCAGTATCAATTTTAAAACTTTTACCAGCAAATCTATTAAGGATATTTAAAACATTTATTTCTGTATAATCAAAGAAATGTTCATGTGATCCTTTTTTATGATTGTATCCTTTAGCTTTATGAGATATTTCATTAATTAGCATTATGTCGGATTTCTTAAAAGGAAACCTAACTTTAATTTTATCATTTTTTAATGTAATGTATTTTTCTCTGTTAATCTCTCGCAAAGGATGCCTTAGCTTATTAATTTCTAAGGGAATATCGGCGTTGTCAAACTGATCTTTATATGCAAGAAGTTTTGTTTGCATTAATGCAAACTGTCTATCTGTAAGTGCAGTTCCTTTAAATACTTGCCTGGCTATACTATGCATAATAGTATAGTCTTCTTTCATTAGAGAAAAATTGTCAGATTCTTTTCTAAATCCAGCAAGTAGTTCAAGGCAGTCTTCTATAGTATTCTCAAGCATACTATATTATAGCTTAAGAAAGCTTAGATGTCAAGTTCTTTAATGGTATTCCTGCAGATATTTCATCTAATGTATATTCAGTATGTGCATAGTCATTGAGCCATTGTTGCCTATCTGGCATTTTTGGATTCATTATATCGTTTAAATTAAGATTACCTACATCATATGCTAAACTACTTGGTCCTACGAATGCAGGCTTACCTGCAATAATACTGTGTGGACCTGGGTTACTGCTCCAACAAACTGTTGCCCATGCTGCTCTAACATCAAAGTCGTAGTCGTCGTATGTACTTTCTATTTTAGTAGGGGTTTGCCGTATAACATTTTTAAAATCATTCTCAACATACTGTACAGGATATCTTGGATGGGGCCGCCAGTATATGGGCATATCAGTATGTTCACGAATTGTGTTAATAGTATTGCCTAACCATGCAGTCATATTAGGCATTAGTTCCCATTGCTGACTTTTTTCGTGTTGTCCGCATATAAGAATATAATCGCCCTCAGTTCGCCAATCTTTAAGATGTAGTCCTAGCTTATTAGCTCTTGTGTAGTCATTACCTGTTGGTCCGAAGTAGGCGTCGCGATTAATACCATTCAATCCTACTTTCCATGTAGTGCCTCTTTTTATACCGCCTACTTCAAGTACTATGGTTGGTTTTTTATTGTGTTGATTATCTTGCCATATACGTTTATTTGCAGCCATTCGGCCATGCCAAAGAACACTCCAAATAACATCAACATCACTGCTCCTATCATTATTGCTAACATCATAGCCAGCATCCATAAGACTGTTAGCAAAGGCATCAAAAACTGGTCGGCTATTGAGTGCGCCATAATCTCTCCATAAACTAAACTTCATTCCAATATGCTTCCTGCCTTCGTTCCATGAGGTCTTTGTTTCTGCTACGTCCTTCTTTCTTTCTTGCACCTTTTAAGTGATCTAACCATTTACCTAATTCACTGTTAATTAGAGGATGTCCGCCGCCTCCTGTCTTAGCAGGATTGTTGTAAATGTTTTCACTATAATCGTGTGCAGTAGGAAAGTCTGCTTTTAAATTATTAAGTATGTGTCCAAACACATAGCTGTCGTGCCATTCTTCTAATTTAAATATACCGTTATCGGCATCTTCGTATACTCTTTCAAACTCTTTAATAAATTCATGACATACAGGATGGTTCAAGTTAAGACCGTAAAATCCACACTCTGGCCATGTTTGTGATCCTTTACCTCGACCTACATAAGTTATCCATGCGTTTTCTGGCAGCAAGTTTACAAAGTCATTGTAGGACCAAGGACTATGTACAAACGTATCTGCATCCATCCACACACACCAGTCCTTAGAGCGTGTTACAGCGTCATACACTGCGTATGTTTTATTAGCAAAGCGTACAGCGTCCCATTTAAATTCTTTATGCCAGTCACGAGGTCTACGTGCTTTAATATCATCTGGCGGTATACCATTTGCTTTTGGTACATCTTTCCAACGCTCTTTAAATGCTACGAGTTTAGGTAATGCTTCAGTAGCATCTAATATAGTAATTTGATCTGGGTCTGGATTAACTGGAGTACAACCTTCTGCATATACTAACAGTTTAATACGCTTATCTATATTTTTTGCAAAACTATCTAAGAATCTCTGTCCATAAACTTCAAGTCCTTCTTTATGAAATGTTGTTAGTGCTGTTATATTTTTCATCTTTTATCCGCCCATTGTCTAAGATGTTTCCATGCAGTCCCATCTTTTAATTCGTCCAAACTCCAATGCATTTGTGCCATCTTTTCAATCCATGGTTGCCGATCAAAAGTTGTAATATTTTCTAAGTCAGCAAAGTTTGTATGTGCAACATCTTTAGCTTGACTCCTAGGAGCATCTGTTAAAAATATAGGAACTCCTTCAATTGCTGCAACAACACCCGGACTTGAATTATGATTAACTAAACAGTGTGCGGATGTAAGATCTTGCATTATACTATCTGCATTTGATACTCTAACATTAGGTAGTCTATATCTTACAATTGATCTTTTATGTTCTATTTGATTTTTATCTCCTGGATGAAATCTTATGACAATAGCTCTATCAGAATATTTTCTAATTTCTTGAATAGTTCGTACTACCCAAGGAAGTAGTGGTTGGTTATCCATACTCCAACCACCGTCACGTTGACAACAAATTAAAATATAATTGCCATTATTTTTCCAAGGTTTTATTTCTAATCCTAATTTATTTTTAATTAATTCCCATCGTTTAGGATCAGGCGCACCATTACAATACTCTCCTGTAGTTGGAAATATTCCATCATAACTGTATCTTAAAAACTTATTACTGTTACCAGGATCTGCATACAAAAATAAGTTTGCGTCAACTATAAGAGTTCGTTTACCTCTTTTTTGTTGATGTTCGATTACCCTACGTCTTAAATCTAAATGCTGTGATCTTTTACTACCAGGATGTACAAATCCCTGCATTACAGCTACGTCAGCATCTACAACATTGTAATCTGTTACAATAGTTCCTTCGTCGCCGCCTTTCCAAACACCTTCAATTGCGTTTACTATTATTGCTGGTTTTTCAGGGTTGGTGTTACCAGGTGGTATTCCCATAAGGTAACTTGCAACTGATATGCTCATCTGATTCCATACTCCCTCAGCGTCGGTAGCACAGTTCCTGCTACCATTTCTTGTGGATTATATTGACAATAACCTAACCAGTTTTGCCAACCTATTACTTTTTCTTCTTCTACATACAACGGATTTTCGATACTACTTAAATCAGTTCCGCAAGCAAAATCAGCAGCATTTGGTGCTAGTGTAAAACAAGGTATGCCATAGCCAATTGCTTCTGTTGCAGCTATACTATTATATGTTACTACAGCAAAAATATTATCTTCTTCAAATTGATGATATATGCTATTGTCTCTGACTCGTTCTCTTCTAAGGCCTTTGTTTCTTACAATTACTTCTCTATCAGTATATTTTTTTATTTCAGCAATAGTATTTTCAATCCATTCATCTCGTTTAATGCCATAAAAGGCACAAGGTTTATCGGATGGTGTAACTAACAATATAGCACTTCCATTTTTCTTCCAACCTTTAAATCTAATATCTTGGCTGTCAATGCAATTATTAAACCTATCTGCTGGTAGATCAAATCTTGGTTGGCTGTGTTGCATGCCGTTAGGTACAACACGATGCCAATGTTTCTTTTTGTTTAGATTTCCGATATACCCTGTATCTATATAATAGTATGGACGCTTTTGAAACTCGCACATATTAACTGTTTTTCTCTGCGCCATACTACGAAATACAACAGGAATATTTGTATCCCAGTGTTGTAAAGCTTTCCATCCTGGTATCTCTTCAGATTGAGAACCTTGTGCAAAGCAACTAACAATAGCATCTCGCGTATCTATTGCTAACATCTCTGCACCTGTTTTTAGTTCAACCATTATTCATCATCTCCTGGAGCTCTATTTTCCAAGTACTATGCCAGCCACAGTTTCGGTAATTTTCGAACCAAGGTCCCCCTTCTGTATAATGTAATGCTTTAGGTGAACCGTCTTTGCCTTCTTCATACCAATCAGTAAGCCAATTCCATTCATGACTAATTTGTCCTATTTCGGAGTCATCTAGCCAACTAAATCTATGTAAGTATGCACCTGTAATTTCTGGATTGTTAACTAAATTTAGATCTAATTTTTTATTACTTGGATGCCCGCAATTAAATAATACAACACTAGACCAGTTTTTGCGGGGATAAACTGTTTGTGTTTGTCCATCCATTTTTACTCCTTCTTTAGGAGTATAATCATGCTGAGCACACATAACTGCATACTTGTTATCAGCTTGATCAAATAGTTCTTTAATATCTTCAATAAAAATAATATCACTATCACAGAACAATGCCCAGCCATCAAAATTACATAGTTCTGGTACTAAAAATCTAGTGAAAGTAAATTCTGTGCTTGCTAGTTTATCTATTGGTCTTGAATACCAACCTTGTTCTCTTAATTCATTTTGCTTTAGTGGACGTACTTCTACATTCTTATTACGTGATTCAAGACTATGCTTACATACTTGATAAGCAATATCTTCCCTAGTATCATATCCTACAAATACTTTCATTAATCCCTTCTCTCTATATCTTCTTCAATGCATTCACTACCCCATTGTATTTCAAGAATGTGTGCATTTTCTGTTCCGTAGTTGGCTGGTTTATGCCATACTTCTTTATCTATTTCATATGGTAACGTGTGTGGTTTAAGTTGTACTACAGTTACATTGCCGTGCCATTCTGTTGTCATGTCCACAACACCTTCTAGTATTATCCACTGCTCTGAACGTTTGAAATGTTTTTGATCACTTAGACTTTTGCCAGGATAAATTACAAGCTCTTTTACTTTGTAACCTTTTTCTGGTTTGTGATCTAACACACGCCAATATCCCCACTGTCGTTCTGTCTTTTGTGTTTTCCATTCGTCTAATATCCAGCTACTACTATTAGCTTTATTTTCGCCGCCTACTCCGTAAATAAATTTTATATTTTTATAATCGCCAAATAATTTCTCTTCTGGTACTGCTCCTTCTACTCTATCTCCGCCGTTAGCAAAAATTATTTCATCATTGGAATTAGTAGTAGATTGAAGTAAAAATATAGCTCCACCTGCTGTGTCATCGTCATCATTAAAACTAATAACTCTATCTACTACACTAAGTTCTTTTATAATAGATAGTCTTTCTTCAAAAGGCATAAATGGTCTACCTTTTTTGCGTGTAAGCCAGTCATCTGAGTTAAGTCCAACAACTAGTTTTGTACCTAACTGTTTGGCAGCTTTAAAGTAAGCAATATGCCCACTATGTAGAGGATCAAATCCTCCGGTGACTAAAACGTACTTCTCTGTCATGCTAGTACTTATATTAGTAGTTAATGATTTTAAAATATTATGGTTTGTATGCTGCTACACCTAAATGTTTTATTGTAGGTTTGTGTAATGATCTTATATTTGTATATCCGCATTGTTCTAGTAATGCTTTCATTTGAGGGTAGTTATAACCACTCTTGTGCAAATCCCAAGTTTCTCCCTTTTCAGCTTCTCTTTGCCATCCCCAGAAACCTGCTCTAGCATGTGCTATGTTCTTACCTACTTGCCATTGATGTACATGAAAGTCCATATTAGGACAACGTATATCTATTTCACCACCTGATTGTAAAATATTAAAACATGCTTTGAGCCAACGTTCTCCTTGTTCGAATGTAAGATGTTCTATAAAGTGTCTTGAAAAGATATGTGTGACTGTATTAAATGGTATTAGTAAATCTATTTCATAAGCAGGACATACATAATCTATTCCCGACAAATTTCTAATATCACAAGTTTTGTAATCTGGATAGGTTGGAGTCTCTCCGCAACCAAATTCTATTTTCATGTTGCAAAAAACTTTCTAACAAAGTTGTTTATAATTATAGACACGACTTTGTTGTTAACATGTCTTGGTGTGTTGTCTTCAAACAGTGTAGGGAAGTCTGTATGAGCTCCTACCCAACGTACCATTTCATAGCTAGGCCAGTAATAGCAAGTAGATGGATTATGTTGTGCAAAGAATTGATCAAGTGCTACACGTAACGTCGACTTACTTACACAGTCACTAATCATCGTCGGTCTTCCCATAAAGGTTGCATTAAGTGGTACAGGACTAAGTGTAAAAATAACCTGAGTGTCTGCTCCAGCGTGAGTAGTAATTAAATCGTAAATACGTTTCATATTATCTACGTTTTCTTGTACTGTACTAGTTACACATTCATGCTTGTCTGGATCAAAATATTTTGCAGGAACCCCACGCCAAAACACTTGTTTAGTGGCTCTATCTCGCCAAACTTCTGCTAATCCGAATGTAACTACTACCCCTTTTGTCTTTTTAAAATGCTCCAAGAGAGCCTTTTGTTCATCTTCAGGTTCCCATTTATACGCACCTGCTTGTGGATCGTTGTCATACCAATAAGCATCTGTACTACGATCTCCTGTAAGTGCCCATTCAAGATATTGCCTTACTGCAAATGAATTATTAAGCCCTTCTGGTACATTTATGTAATCACTATTTTTTCCATTTGCTTTTAACCAGTTACGCAATCTTTCTGCAAAACAACTTCCCATTGTAACTACTGTGCCGTCAGCTGGTATAGTAGGAGTTTTAGGTCCGTGACCTGTAAACACAAATTCTTCTGCTAGCTTTTCTAAATCGTCAAACTGAGATTTGTCTTTTGGAAAATAAGATATTAAATCGTTTGTGTGCCATTTGCTTTTTACTAAATCTATATTACCAGCTGACATTTTTCCGCTACCTTTTGAATTAGCAGTAGCATTTGCTAATCTAGCTTTAGCCATATTATATAATTCCCCTTAATAAGTGATACCATGGATCGCCTTTAGCAATTTCATCTTCTCTCCATTGACAGTAACCTAAGTTATTAAGCCATTGTTGTCGATCAAAATACTCTAAGTTTTCAAGTGTATTTAAGTTCTTATTAGAACATTCCCAAGCCATTGAACTAGGGCATAAACTAAAAGTAGGTATGCCTTCGCATATACTTTCTGTTAGTGCATTACTATTAAAGCCTACTACTGCATATGCATTTTTAAAATCTTCGTATAGTCCTGCTCCGCCTTCTAAGTTTCCAGAGCCATGCATATTTTTACTAATTGATATTCCGCTAGTGTCTATCTTTTCAAGTGCTTGTCTTTGCCTATCCATTCTAGCAGGATGCATTCTAGCAACAATAGGACGGTCAGTATACTTGCGTATTTCGTTAATAGTATTAGCAATAAAATTATCAAATGTTTTATGTTTAGTCATTAAGTTTTTTAAACTACTATCGCCAGGGCGTTGCATTGCTAGTAATATATACTCACCGCCTTTTTTCCAGTCTTTTATTTCAATATTTTGATCTGCTTGTATTTGATTCCATCTATCGTCTGGACAGTTTTCGTTACAATAGTTTCCTTCATCTCTAAAATAACTTGTCCAACTCCATCTATGATATGCTTTAGGATGAGGAGGAAATGGCATGTTACGTCTAAACACACTACTTTCGACTACAATATATGGCTTCCCACTGTCGCGTATATATTCATACTGTGCTCTATACTTTCTAAAGAATTTATTTTCTAATATATTTGCTTGTACAAATACATCAGCTTTTTCTATTATAGCTTGATTTTCCCAAGGTACAACTTTAAAATTAGGTAAGTGGGGAAGAGGGTGTGTTCTATATGAACCTTCTATTCCTACCACAAGCTTATCCAACATTATTAAAATATAATCCTCTATTTTTTACAAAAGCTTTTTTACCCTTTTTACCTAAATTTAGTGTAGAATTTAGTCGTAAGAACCTTGTTTTGCTTTCGTCTAGTTTAAATCCGTTTTCTTCAAAACGTTCAATCCAATAATCTTCTTCTTGTAGATTAACATGATGATGTCCGTTCCATCCTGGAGGTGCATATGTTACTACTACACTCTTTGCACGTTTAAAAGTATCCATGTAGTTGTTCATATACTGTTCTTCCACATGTTCTAAAAATTCTACACTCCATGCTAAATCATAAGTATCTTCTATCTGCGGGCTACCTTTAGTATAGTCGTGTATAATAAAATAATTAGGATCAAATCGTGTTAACGTATAATCACCGTCAACGCCCATAGTGCGTAGTCCTTTGCTCTTAGCTAGTTCTACCATGCCGCCTGGTCCGCAACCTATATCAATAAAACTTTCTATGCCTTGATTAATTAACCATTGTAATGCACCTTCGTCTATGTGAGTTTTACCTTGGTGTCCTCCTAGGTGAGATTCTAATGTCATTATACTATATACCTTTTTAGTTGATCCGTATATTTAGGATTATTTTTATGCTTATCGCCCTTTAAAGTAAGAAATACACTTTTTGGATTTTGTTTACCCATGCATATCCATTCTTGAGGTGCTTCTTTGTATTGATGTAGGTTAGACAGTAATAAAAGAATATCTTGATCATGTCCGTATTCCCATTTATGTGTCTTTGTAATTAATAGATTGTTTGCATAGTCTTGTCTAAATAATTCTGTACCCAAAGTTACGAATCCACATAGCCAAGGGTGTATAGCATTTTTCTTGTGATGTTTTAAAACTGTAACGTCTGACGTTACATCGATAAATTCTTCTTTTGTAAATTCTCTAGTACAGATACTATCAGCATCAAGTATCATTACATGTTCATTATTTGTAAATTTCTTTGCCGCTACTACGAATCTAACACCTTGTAAATAAGGAACGGTTACGTAGTCATATTGTTCTGTAGTATAATCTACATAATCTAATTTATTTAATTTATCTGGATTTACTACATGACAATGCAATTGCAACCAATCGTGTGGGTTCAAATCGTGTATACTTTTTAATAAGTTATAAGCCCATTTATCATAATAATTTTGATCACATGCTACAAGTATATGCATTACAAGCTCTGTATACTAAAACGCTTTAAAAATTTATTATGTAGTTTTTGTTTACCTTTACCTTTACAATGAACCATATACTGATTAATGCCGCTGTTATTGAAAGGGCTTTTGTTGTTTACAGGATTAGGATTTAAATTTTTGAAACCTTCGTAGCCGCCAGCTTCATAGCTTAATCGCAATTGAAAAAAGATCCAACTATCGTGTGTTTCTCTCAATTCATCTAAATTGTTGCCTTCGTAGTATTCTTCGTATGCTTCTAAGAAAGTTTTTGCTAAAGGAGTTTTTAAATTATACCCCATTAGTCCACATTCATCATATGCTGTTTTTGTATTTGATGGACGGCCGAGATAAGATATACAAGACTTTTGTGGAAATAGTTCAGCAAGCCATTCCATAGTAATATAGTCGTGCATAAGAACATCAGCATCTAACCAAATTAAATAATTTGTATCACATACTTTAGCTTCTTCAAATATAGGAAATGTTTTATGAGCAAATTTAATTGCGTTCCATTTAAATTTCTTAGTATCTTTTACTGGAGCATCGCCGTTGTAGTGTGGATTATGCTTGTGTGTATTTTTAAATTTTACTAGTTTAGGACAAGTAGAATAAATGTCTTTAACAATAATCCTTTCTTTTAAGTTTCCAATATCAATATCGTCTTCAGAATAAATTACAATTTTGACTTCGGGAGGCAAAAATTGAGCCCAGCTTTGGATATTGATTTTGGAAGTTTCGTCCCAGTATTTTTGATTAAGACTTGTAATGATTGTGTACAACATATAATTTCCTTGTACATATAATTATTATTGATAGGAGTTATATCATGTCAATTACGAATCTTTCTATAAACTAGCATCCTCCATGCCTGCAACTCTTAGCTTAACTACATTAGTAATTTGCCATTGTTTTTGATCTAAGCCTTTAAGTAAGCCCAACCATTTGTTACGTATAAGTGCAAATTCGTTTATAATTTTTTCATAATCAACAACATCACGTTCTCCGTCGACATATTTTTCTACATCACGACTTGATAATGCTCGTTGATAATTTTCTAAATATTTTTTAAAAAATGAGCTACGCAATCTACGTAGCTCAATATTTAGATAGTTGAGTATTGCTTCAATTTCTTGAAGTTGATTAAATCTATGTTCGACGATTCCGGGCATTTCGGCAGCGGCACGTTCAACGTTTCCTTTTAGTTTAACCTCTTGACGTGCATCTTGTAATTCAGATTCAAAAAATGCTACTGCATCTGTAATTTTAGAAACGTCTCTTGAGATTTCACTATACCAACCCATACTTAATCCTCAAATTCATCGTAGTCATCATCGGTGTCTGCACTATCATCTAAGTAATAGTTTATTGCTTCATCTAATGAAGCACTTGACCCTAATGATGACACTAATGTTTCATCAGATACACCGTAGTCTGCAAGCATATCGACAAACTTTTCAGCAACTACATCAATTTGCTTTTTGTCAACATATTCTTTAAACAAGTTCCAAATGTCTACTATCTCTTCTTCATTCATTTACTGCTATCTCCTCGAGTTGGGTTTCATCGACTTCGTCTGTTACCTCAGCGGTATTTACCACATTAGCTTCTTTTAGTGCGAAATCCGACATTACCGTATCGAGGGCTGCTCCAGTCCAATTTTTTCTATACTCTAGTACTTCTTCGCCTGCACTAGTAGTATACTTTAAGCGGTTACCTTGCTTTTCAATTAAACCTTTTGCTTCAAATAATTCAACAAGCCCGCTGTAAGGATTCATACCTGTTTCATAAGGAATTTTAACCTGTACAGCTTCAAATGGTTTTGCATAACGTGTTTTCATAACTTTACAACCTGCACGTATACCCATTACTTGACTAATTTTATTACCGTCTTCATCTTCTTTTAGTTTAAGTTTTTTCATTGCAACAACAATACTTGATGCATAGATAAAGCCTTGTCCACCACTAATTTTATCATCAGGGTCAAACATATCTTGTGATGCATATGTGTGATTAGTACATACTAGTCCTACATTATGCGAACCAATCATGTTTACTGTGTTACGTACTAATGAAGTAAGTGCTTTAGGTTTACGACCCATATCACCCTTCATATCACCTTTATTAAACTGATCTACGTCAGTAGGTGTAAGTAACATACCTAAACTATCAATAACAAACAGCACTTTAGGTCGATCTTCTTCGTCCATTGCCTTATAGTCATTCATAAATGTACTAATAGTTTTAGCTACGTCATCGATCATTGACATATTAAGTTTAAGAAGTTTTTCTTCACTTGTGTCAACATCTAATGCTTGTAACCAACTTTCGTCAAGTGCATTTTCACTATCAATAAGAACAACAAAAATACCTTGATCTTGTGCGTGTTTTACAATATTACCTGCACAGAAATAACTTTTGCCTGCGCCTGATTCTCCTGCAAACACTGTTACCTTACCCATAGGAACACCTCTATTGAAGTCCCCACTAATAAGATAATTTAGTGCATACGAGCCTGTACTGATCCAATCAGTAGGATCGTTAAATCCAGCACTCATGCCTGAGATGCTTTTTGTTAAGTCCTTACGGAACTTGCTAACGTCAAATGATTTAGCCATAATTTCTCCTAATTAAAAGTAATGGGGGATTTCTCCCCCATTTTATCTTATGATTGTCTTGATCGAATCATTGCAAGAATGTCAGCAGCCTTATCGCCGCCTTCTCCTGCAGGTGCTGTCGCTGGCGCCGCTTCTGCTACTGGAGCAGGTGTTGGCTCTGCTACTGGAGCAGGTGCTTCTGCTACTGGAGCACTTTGGCTAGTAGCAGTTGCATTAGGTGATGCCGCTTTAGTTGGATCACCAGTTCTAGCTTGCATTCCGCTTGGACGGAAGTAGTTGCTCCAACGATCAGGATCGTATGCTTCACCATCTACTGATGCTTCAAACATTTCTTTCATGACCTTAATAGCCGTTTCGTCAGGCTTTTTAGGAAGGAAGTCTGTAAAATTAAACAGACCATTTGTGTTAACTGCATTCATTTCAGCATCACTTAACGGACGTTCTCTTCGAGCCCAGTTAGATGTTGAATAGTCTGCATATCCGCCTTTACTTGTTTTGTTAAGACGGAAGTCTACACCAGCAGTATAATCTGTTGGCAATTCTTCCATATCTGGATCCATAAGAGCCGCTTTAATAATTTGGAAAATTTGTGGACCAATAATAAAACGTCTAATTGGGTTTTCAGGAGTCTTGTCGTCACCAAGTGGATTCTCAGTAACAAAGCCTTGGAAGATATAAGAACGCTTCTTCCAATACTTACGACCCATATCTTCAAGACTCGGATCTTTAAACCAACCACGTACTTCGTTTAAGATATCACAAGTTTCACCATACATTTCCATGCATGGTACTTGTACTTGTACAGGACGTGAATCAGTTTCACCTTTAACTCCTGCGAACGGAAGTTTGATCATCAAACGTTCTGCCCAGAAAAAAGTGTTATCCTCGTTGCCATCAGGAAGGAATCTGAAAGTTGTACTTTCACCTTCTTTAATATTCCAAAATGGGTAAATTGCGTTGTCGCCGCCGCTGTTAGAGTTACCGCTTGAGCGTGACTCTTGTTCTTTTAATTTAGCTCGAATTTCTGCTAATGATGCCATAGTTTTGCCTCCTATATGTGCCTATGATTAATTTAGTAGTGCCTAATTGTGCAATACATACTATGTATTATACACTCTTATATTTAGCTTGTCAAACGGTTTTTTTGATTATTTTTGGATGTAATTTTCTAGTACTGTAACATGAGCTTGCCAGGATAATGCAGTCAATATTCTAAAACTTACAGCCCATCTATCATTATTACCTATATCAACAGTGTGGGGAACATCAGTACGTACTAGTGTAGCTTCTTGGCCTATATTGCATCGATCAAGTTCTTTTAGTCCTGCAATAGGCCAATCTTTGCTTTGATTATTAACAGTTGTATTAACCTTGCCTGTGTGTTTGTAGGTTGGTGTTTCGTACCAAACCATTTCTGCATCATCAGGATCTAAAGTCCAATTAATTGCTCCACCATGTAGTGTGCCCGTACTACTTACATCAACATGTGCTACTGAGTGTTGTGCATTTTTGTTTTTATAAAATAGTTGTACATGCCCAGGAAAAATATTAAAATCATGTTCTAAATATGTTAACCATTCTTTACTAAACAGTTTACTAGCATCTAGTGTCCATACTCCTCCTGTGTCAGCATTATATGATGCATGTTCTCCAGGTCTATAAGGATCTGATAATATATAGTCTTTTAGATCTACAATAAGTGGTGCTATGTCAATGTTTAGTTTGTGCCAGTAATTATTAGCATTTGGAAGATTATCTAAATCTCTATCTTTGTGTAGGTCTATTAGTGTTTGTATAAACTTACGTTCTATTGTAATATCTATATCAAAATGTTTATTAATTGTGTGTGATATTTCTTTTGCACTATAACCGTATTCATATAGATTTTTGATTACATAAGGATCTGATAGACTGTATCCTTGATCCACTAGTCTATAGATATCTGTTTGACAATCCAATTTATCTGACGCCGGCTAATTCCCGCATTCTATCGTATTCAGCATCTGTTTCCATTTGCTGGGGGTTTGCTTGCATTTGCCATTCTTCAAATTTTGCTTGAATTTGTTCTATAAATGCCTTAGCAGGTTCTATGAACTGCTCACCGTAGTCCTTCTCTATCATTGTAAGGACTGCTGTTTCGCCTTTTGGAAATTCGCCTGTTTCTTTATCAAAGTAACTAAGTATGAATTCGCCTATTGGTGTCTTTTGTTTCTTTTCAGCCTCGCCGTCGTCTTTACTTATTGCACCATCTTTATCAATTTTGACATCCATAGTGTCATCTTCTTTTGTTCTATCAAAATCTGTTGTGTATAGATATTCTATTACAGGATATAGTGTGTTTACAATTTGATTGCCAAAGCGAGCATTTAGTCCTGATCCTGTCTCTGTTTCTAGTTTCTTTGCTTCGCCACGTAGTTTCATCATTGCTTCAATTGCTTGTTTAGCATTTTTATCTAGTCCGCTAAACCCATTTGTTCTTGCTTCAATAAACGAATACACATCCCATGTATCACCTACATATTGATTTGCTAAGTTGCCTTGATCGTCATCTTGGCCGCGTTCAATCTTTTTACCCATGCCACGTAGTGCGCCTAGTACTTCAACAGCATCTTGACTTGTATTAATGTATGCTTCTTCAAGATCGTTCTCTTCTATAGAGGCAGTTTGCATTTCGTCATCGTCTTTACTTTTGAGCATGTCAATTACTTTTTTGCCACCGTATAATAATGCAACTACTGCTAGTGCAGGTAGTGCGTATTTTGCTGCCATTGCTGCAACTTGTTTGACAGCGCCGCCTCCTAAAAATGCTGAAATCTCACCTTGAATTGCTTCAATTCCACCTTCAGCTTTTGCAAGTATATCTGCTGCTGAAGTTGCAAGATCGTCTGCCATGTCGCCTACTGCATCGATAGCATCGCCTGCTTTTTTGCCAACATATGCTCCGCCGCCGATGACTCCTGTAGCAACTGGACGTTTAGCTGCGCCTGCAATAATTCTTGCACCTATTTGTGCAAGCTTTGGTGCTGCTATTCTTGCCGCAGTTATTAATGCAGGAATAGCTAATGCTGGAAGAAATTCGTCTGTACGTTGTTCTGTTTCCATATTCTTTTGTACGTTTTCCCAGTCATTACCTGCAGACTTGCCATACTTTGCAATAAATTCTTGTTTGCTCATTTCCTGTGCATCTTGGTGCATATCACTCATAGCGCCTTCACCAAACTGCCCCATCATTTCTTCAAAGCCATCTTCAAGTGCAATTTCTTCTTTTGTTTTCTTTTTCTTTTTATGGTTTCCGCCACAACCCATTTCACTTACAGTATCTTCTTGGACTAGATCTTCTGGACCCAGCTCTTTAGCTTTAGTTATTTCACTTACTAGCTTAAACACATAAGGGAATATATCTTTGAGCTCTTCGTTAAACTGTTTAATAGTAAGTTGATCAATCCAATTCTCAGCTACGTCAGTAGGAACATCTTCCATTACGGCCGGTGCAAAGGATTCAAATGCTTCTGCGTAGTAGTCTTTCTTTTGTAGATTTTGTAGTGTCTTTTTAACCGTAACAATACGATCGTTTACAGCGTCAGTATACTCAGATAAACTTTCTGCCATCACAGCTGAACGACCCATATATCTTTTGAACTTACTTAATTTTGCTTGCTCTTCGGATAGGCTAACAATATGCTTACCAAAATCATCATATGCATTTCCGCCTTCAGCTACGTGGCGGGCCATTGCTCTTGCACCATTTAGATGTTTGTATGGATACTTGAAACGTTCACCTTCTGAACTTTCAATGTATATAGTGCCGACGTTTCTAGTACGTCCTGTTGCTTGCTCTTGATTAACACTTTCTGTATGTTTAATCACTAGCCGTGCATTGCCTACATCTTGGTAACTAATTCTACTAGTTCCATAGAGTTTTGATTCTGCCATTGTATTGTCTCCGGTCCGCTTGGATAAAAATTTATAATCTCTTTTTGTTAGATTTGATTTTGTTATGTCTCTAATTGAAAATTCTAGCATACGCTTTTTTGCGAATAATCTTAACTCCTTTAAAAAGCCATACCAATTATCTTTTGTTAATGAATCTTCATTGGATATAAAATCTTTAGAAAATATAACAGTCATGCCTTCGTCTTGGGTTATATTTACACTTACATTTCCTAAAACTTTATCAGATTCTTTGTATTCAAAATCAAAAAAACGTGCTTGCGAAGGCTCGTTAATGACTTCTCCTGCTTCGTTGCCAATAGTAATACTTGGAAAACGTCCACGTATTTTATTAAAAAGATCTTCGCCTATTTTATCAAGTTCTTGCATATTGTATTTATCAACTCTGTTAATAGTTTGTACTAATGAAGATAGGCATGGGTGCTTCGTAATCTGCTATTTCTTCGGCTTGCGTAAAGGTATTATATATGCGTGGATCCCAATCTTTAAGCACAGCCATCATTCTAATAGCAAGTAGTGCGGCACTGATTAAATCATCTGTTTGCCCTAGTTTGGCTTGATAACTAGAGCCAGTTGCAACATAGTTTTTTAGTTCTGATATAAATGGTTTGCTGTGTATAATCATTTTATCATTTTCTATCATAGTTTTTAATCTACTACAAGCTGTTATTTTTGTACCGTGTGTAGTATTAAATCCTTTGCGGAACTTGCGTACATGTCCTTTACGCATGGGCTCACTTACAAATAGTCCTGGTATATTTTCTTCACCAAAATCGTTAATTACTATTAATGCTGCTTCGCCGATGCCGTTGTTTTCAACACTCCAATAAAGGCCATTTTCATTGCCTGTTTCTTTTGTTATGTAACTGCATATATCAGACAATACTCTTATTTGTCCAGGTATAGCTGTAGTATTGTGTTGCCATTCGGCTACTTGTTCATAGCTAGGTAATTCAAATACTTGTATAGCCGCATTGTCGCCACCTGTGCCCATACTAGGATCAAGTGCTACTGCATATGTAAATTCTGGAGTTGGCTTTTTGTACCAACGGGTTTGTCCCATATTTACTAAAGGACTATCGCCTTCCATTTCCGTAAGTATTAATGAACTAATAAGTGTTTCATCGAATACTAAGAATTCACAGTCATATTCTCGTCTAAATCTTTCTTCACCAATGCGTCCAAGTTCTTCTTCTTTCCACGCATCATCTCTGTCTGGATGTTCTTGCCAATAGCTTCTAAAACTATGAAACCCATTAATCCCAACTTCTTGTTCGTTACCGTTTGCGTCGAATTTATCCTCTGCAAGTTTCCATATAGTAGCAAATGTATCTTCGTCTGAGTTTGGTGTACTTGTAAGAATAGCACGACCACCTGTTGCTAGTGTAGGTGATATTGATGTCCAAAAGTCTGTAGCAACATTAGGTTGCACAAACGCAAACTCGTCACAGTATAGTAATGAAATACTCATACCACGTCCTGTATTGCCTGTTGTTGTAGCACTAACAATACGCGAACCGTTTTCAAATTCTATTGAGCCTTTATTATAGTTTGTTACTCCTGCACGTACATGATCTGCACACAATTCATATCCATAGCGTATACGTTGCATAATTTCTTGTGCGCCTGTATACTTGTGAGCCGCAATAAGAATAGTTTGATCAGGTGTAAACATTGCATACCATAATAGATATATTGCAGCACAAGTAGTTTTGCCTGTTTGCCTTGGCAACATGTTAATATTAAATCTATGGTCGTGATAACTTTTAAGTAGCCTGTCTTGATATTCAAAAGGCTCAAACAACAGTTTACCTTTTACAGGATGTTGTATGTATGCAAAATTACGTGCAAAGTAATCATATCCATCTTTAGGATCCATGCACTTCATAAGATCTTCTACTTGTTCATTAGTAAAGGTTTCTTTTTTGTTTGCTTTTTTGGTTAATACACCATCTAAACTTTTGCTCATGCTATTTCCTTATACTACTACTTATCTAACAAAAATGGATGATTTACTAAAGCTTCCTCTAAATATTGAGGTATCTTTTTACTTGAAAAATTAATTTTTTCCACAAATCCGTTAATTTGATCTTCTAGTATTTTATAGTATTCTTCCTGCCAATTACTAGATTCTAAGTACTGTTTTTTTATGTCAAAGTTATTATTGTAATTTAAATTGAAAATAATTTCTTGATCAAAATAGTCATTAAGCTTTTCATATGTTTTGTTTTTTTGTATCATATCTTCGAAATATATTTTGTCAATACACGAAATTGAATTTTCTAAGTCGTATGTTATTTTTACAATCTGATGTAAAAAAAACATTAACCTTGGAATAAAAGCTCTAATATTACTAAAATCATGTGCTAAATCTTTACTTGAATTTGCATAAATGTCTATACTATTTCCATTATTATTTGCAGCATATATTGCAGCAATTTTACTAAAAAGTGCTTGCCAAATATTTTTTCTGATAATAATTATCGGGCGGTATCCGTGATCTTTTACTAGATAAACAGGATGCACCATATCGCCCGTAATTAACTTAAAGCCGTTATACTTACTAACATAATGTTTTTCTACTTCTGCTAATTTGGATTGCCAATCTAATTCTATTTTAGAACTAAATGTAGCAAAAGGCTCAAATAATTCAGTTTCATTGTCTTTTATTTCGGCGGAAATTTTTTTATAGATATAGATGTTATCATAACTATTAAGAGTTTTGGCTAGTGCCGTTGTACCTGTTCTTGGAGCGCCTAATATAAAAAATTTATTCATGCACTATCTACCTTTTGCTAGTTGTGCAATTTTATTTTTAATTTCTTCTAATGACAAACTAGCGAAAGATTTAATTATATGAGTAAGACCTTCAGATCTAATACTAAGTTCGTCAGCTATTTCATATATTTCTGCTGTTATTCTCCAAGACCTAGAACGAAAAAACTGCCTAGAGTCATTATGTAAGTCTTCTTGCATGAATGCGTCGAAGCAATCTTTATCTCTAAATATAGTTGTAATCTCTAAAGTACATCCATTATTTTTTAAAATAAGTCTTCTATCTACAACTTTCCTTTCACGCATGTACTGTCTAGCAAGGCCTCTAATTCCTGTGCCTCCAGATTCCTCAAATTCAGATCCCCTATACCAAAAATCTTGAATAGACTTAGCATTTTTACCTTCTTCAGTAAATTCTTGTTTATAAACTATCATGTGTGTATTTAATCAAAAAAATAGCGTCCGGAGACGCTATTGAGTTTTATATCTGGGGGATATTAGCCGCAGTGTGATGCGTATAGTTTTTCAAATTTTCCTTTACTACATCCATATTTTTCTGCTACTTTGTTGTACATTTCATGTTTAGCACAGCCACTAGCATTAAGTTTCATCATTTCTTTTTTGCAGCCCATTTCATCAAACTTTGCTGAGCCGTCACCTTTTTCTCCAGTTTTTTTGAATGGCGCTTCTGAAATAGATTCTTTCATTTCGTCTTTGCAATCTTTGCACATTTTTTTAAGTTTGTCTTGATCGCAATCTGGATACTTCTTACAAATTTCTGAAACACTCATTCCATCTTTGCAACATTTCATTACTGCTGATTTTGATGGCATCTTAGCTTCTTCTTTTGCTTCGCCAACTTTTTTAGATTTTTTATCTTTTACTGCTTTTTTCATAGGCTCTTTTTTGTCGCCATCACCGTCAATATCAATATAATCTGGTTTTGCTTTCTTTTCACTGAGTGCTTTGTACAATGTTTCTTTAATATTTTCTAGTGCAGGGTTAACTGTTCTAATAGCTTTGCGAGGTTTCTTTGCATGTAAGTCGCTGCCGTCACGAATGTTATCTTCATAGTCCCCCATGTCACCACGGTCTGATGTTTCTTCACCTGGAGCACTATTTGCCCACTCATCTGTTTTACCGTCTTTAGCTTCTTTGTCTTTAATAGCTTTTACTAATTTAGGAGGTAATTTTTCTTGAGCTTTTGTAATCTCATCAACATCGTCCTCGTCAGTCATTTTATCGCCAATGGCTGCACCTGCTGCACTTGGTAATGCGGCACCAATGGCACCACCTGCTGCTCCGCCTAAACCTGCGCCTGCAAGTTTACCAGCAACACCTTTGCCCAATGCACTAGCTATTCCACTACCTGCTTTGGCTCCTAAACTTGCGCCTGCGCCTGACAACGCACCTGTTGCGCCTGTAGCTGCACCAAGTCCTGCACCTAGTGCGCCGCCTGCTAATGTGCCTAGTAGTCCTGCTTGTAGATCTTGGTCGCCGTCTACATCATCTCTACCTGGAATGCTTGGGTCATCATCTACAGCTGATCTAAATTTCTCTATATCATGACGCATTGGCATTGGCATATCGGCCGCTACTGGTTTTCCCATACCAGCGTTGCCTTGCATAGCTGAAATCATGTCTGCTATTTCTGCGCCTGTTTCTGCGTTGACAGTCAAGGAAGCAGCTTCATTTAATTGCTCTTTAGTAGAGTTTTCAATGTCTGTCAT
>Ga0181411_1000026_pt1 | contig 39139 bp, 59 predicted proteins | sample 34SPOviralmetaG_FD_130114 | JGI IMG/M metagenome (GOLD analysis project Ga0181411, IMG submission 130114) | Marine viral communities from the oligotrophic San Pedro Time Series (SPOT) site, San Pedro Channel, CA, USA - 34 SPOT_SRF_2012-07-09 | ecosystem: Environmental > Aquatic > Marine > Strait...
AGGATATTTATCAGTATTTAATACATATTCATATAATACTGTTTGACCTAAAGTGCATGTTAATTTAATTCTTGTTTGTTGTACTTCAACAACATCTATAAGCCCATTTTCTAAAGCTTGAGAAATTTTAGGGTCAGCTAAAAATTTTTCCATATTCTTAACATCTAAAATTCTTTCTTCACCTGATTCCATATCAAGTATTCTATAATAAGGAACTTTAACTTTAGAGAAATGTTCAATAAGTTGATATTTTTCAGAACCTTCACCCCTATCTTTATCTTTAACATAATCAGGAGTAAATGTTCCAACAGTTCTTTTATTCATAGCTGCAGGAAAAGTATCATCTTCTCTGTAATTTTCTATTAAATCAATCATCATCTTACCATCTTCTTGTTCTTCTGATAATTGAGGATATAAATCTAATAATTGAAATTTAGTAAATATAGTAGATAGCATCATACCAGTAGCATCATCAAAATATCTACTTCTAGCATTAGGGTCAATAACAACTCTAAACGGGTCTACATATGTAAATTTAACTTCACCTCTACCGTAATCAGCTTCTCTATCTACATATGCATAAAAATAACCAAGTCCAGTTACAGAGTAATCGTGTATTGTTTGTTTAAATACTTCATTACCATCTGATATATTCCATATATAATCTAATATAGTTTTCCATACACTAGCTAAATCACTATCAGAATCTTCTCTTGGCATAGCAGAAAATTTTGGTGGTTTAGATGTTATAATAGCTTTAAACTGCTCAATAGCTGAGTATATTCTATCTAAAGGTATATTAGATTGATTTCTTTCTGCAAGTGCTTGAGCTTCATCTTCACTAAAGTGATTACCAAGATAAAAATCAATATCTTCACGAGCATGGTCTTCCCACTCTTTACGAGCATCTGACCATCTATCATAAAGTTCTTTTACGTAAATTGCTTTTTTATCGGATTCTATCATGCTATGTAATATATAACATATTTATCATAATAATCAACCCCTTGCCCCTGTAATCCAATTATAGGTCTTTTTTGGCTTTTCCCACTCTTCTTCATTGTTTTTAATTTTTTTAATTTTACTGGCTGATTTACTACCTTTAGCAAATTGTGTTGACAACCAAAATGCATCAATAGTATCATCGTGACTTCCTTTAGGAAAATCTAATAATTCACCAATAAACTCATGCATATCTTTTTTAAGATGTACAGCACCTGCTTTAAACATAGGTTGTAGACCTTCAAATAATCTGTCTTTCTTTTTTTGATTACCATAGCCTTTTATACCTTGTTCTATACCAGGAAGAAACTTTCCTTCTTTTTTACTTCTTTTATGTATATAATCTCTTAACATTTCCTGATATGATATAGTCTCAATGTTTATTCTTTTAATTGGTTTGTATCGTTCAGATATTTTAAATATCTCATCTGCACAGTCCATGGGTAATACTCTTTGTCTCCAATACTCAATAATATAATAATCATAGTCAGCGGTAACGCCAATAACCATAATAACACTATAATCGTTACGTGTACTAAGAGTCGAAGCAGGGTCAACACCAATATAAATATTAACATACTCAATTTCTCCATCTTCTAACTTTATATACCAAGAATCTCTTTGATTGTCAAATTTAATGCTACCACTATATAAATTATCAACTATATCGCTTTCACTAAAGATTTGGTCTTCAGGTGATTTAGCTTGATTCATATATTCTTGATAAAATTTAGATGGTGTACCAGAATCTATATAAAACTGTTTTCTTTCATCTAATTTCTTTAAAGGCCATCTTGAAGGCCATAATGGAGTACCATCATCAAGTATTGCTTTATATGTAATTAAATCCCAGGAATACTCTGAACCATTATTCATTGCTTCTTTGTGATTCTTAACAAGTCCATTTAAGAATGAATCATAATGCACAATAGTTCCATTACACCATAAAAACCCACCTTTATCAAAATCAATAGCAGGATATACAGCAGCTGTAACCCAATTCTTTATTTGTTGTCTAGCTTCAGGAGTTTTAGTATTTAACTCAGATTCAAAATCATCAAGTATAATTCCAGTATATCTTGTAGATAATTGCTTTTTACCACGCAGTCTTTGTGCTGCTCCCTTTGCAATCATCCTACAATTATTTGTTAATGTTATTTCGTTCTTAGTCCACTTATCACCTTGCAAGTCACCGAAATAATAATGTATTGCAGGATTAGAGTATATGTGGTTAGAAATCCAATTAAGGTTATCTATAGCCTGGTCTTGCGCCTCGCCAACCCAAGCGATAAATTCTGGGCTTTCTTTATTCGCAAATAAGAACCGATGTAAGACCGCAGTTGCAGCTAAGGTTGACTTTGCGTGGTCACGAGGCAATACAAGTGCCAATTGTTGATTATCTCTATCTAAAAGTTTTTTACCGACAGTATTGTGGAAATCAGGAGTAGCTGATGCTAGAAAGTCTTGTGGTGAGAATAATTTACCAAATACAACAAGGTCTTTATATGCCATTTCAAGAACTTTTTCATTGTTTGATACATTACCATTAAGATTTAAATTTGCCATTTAAAATTTTTTTGATAATCCAAAACTAAAATTATCTTTATTTCCGCCTAATCCATAATATAATTGTTTATTTTTACCCATTTGACCAAAAATGTCAACATTTAATAAATTTCTATTTTTAAATAATGATTCAATTAAATTTGTTTTAATATTTCCAAATTGCCCGAATCTAAAATCATCTTTAGATTCTATTTTTTCTTTTAGTCTATTTGATTTAGCAATTAAATTATCAATTGCTTCATGACCAGTTGAAGGTTTATTTTTAATAGATTTAAATAATAATTTTTGTAACTCATAAAGACTTTTATTTTTAAAATCTTCTTCTGGTTGATTAGCTCCTATTGGAAATCCAAATTTAGGAAGTAAAACATCTTCTATATATTGATTAGTTAAATTGGCCATATATTAACAGTTCCATTTTTTTAATGACAATGATAACCTATCTTTACCCGTATTGTTGCTTGGTTTTTGACGTTTACGCATACCGCTCATACGAGCACAAAATGATTTTCTTCTATTTGCAGCTTTGCTGCCTTTTTTTAATTTAGAAGGTTTAGTAGTTACAGCAGTTTTTAATTTAGAACCAGGGTTAGCTCTTCTATATGATGCAACGCCTTTTTTATTTAAACCACCACTTGGGTTTTTACCTTCTTTACGTTGCCATGCAGGACTTCTTTTACCGACTTTACCACCTTCACGATAAGATTGAGTCCTCAACCTTGCATCATTTACTTTCATGATTTTTTACTTCTTTTCCTTGCATCTTTTTTAGGAAAACCTGCTTTCATGTTAGCATAATTTTTTGCAGATATAGTTGAATTTTTCTTAGACCTACTTGTTCCTGCTTTTTTTCTTTTATTTATATTTTCGTACAAAGACATTATTTACCTATTTTCTTCATTGCTTTATTATGAGCTTTTTTTAAAGAACTACCTTTATGCATATCTTTTTTCATTTGGCTCATATGTTTTGCAGAATGATGTTTGCTATGTTTTTTTAATTCATTAACTTTACCACCATGCTTATACATAGGCTTTACCATTCCACCACCCATATAAGAAGTTTCACTTCTGTCCATTGCATTAGATGTAGGTATATTACCATTTTCATTAATATAATTTAATACAGACTCTGTATTTGGATTAACTGAATCTTTTTTTATAATAAACTCACCACCTTCAGCTTCAATAGGTATTCCACCTTTACTATGAGGCATTCCTTTTAATTTTCCACCCATTGGGTATTTTTTCTTTTTTCCGTACATAATTAACTCCCCATTATCATATTTAATAAACTTTTTATTATATTCCCAGATTTTTGCATACCTTCTTTAACAAGAGGTAATTCTTGTGTAGTTAATGTATCTGAGTATTCAGGGTTTTGTTTTATTGCATCTCTTAATAAATAATCCATAACTTCTAAATTATACTTAGTAGGTCTTCCTGTAGAATGTTGAAGTAAATGTCTTGTGTCTCCACCTTTAGTTTTTGCTTGATACAAAGCTTGAATTCCAAGAGCATCATCAGAATGAGATATTCTATTTAATGTATCTACTAAAATTAAATCATCTATATTACTATGTGCATTTTCTTTTTTCATTATTCTCCTTTTGTAAGTTCAAAATGAGGAAAATCATCAAATTTATTGTCATCTACCTCAAAATTCATATTCCAATCACCACCCCAACGTAGTTTAATACCCATAGACTGAGCAATACCAATCACGAAGCCTGCAAACAAATGAAAGCGTTCCCTATCATCCCAATCAATAGGATAAGGGGCAACATCCACAGCCCTACTTGGATTAGAGTTATGACGACCATTTGGGTACCGAACCTTAGTTTTTCCCTCATCATAAAGCTTGTTTTGTCTTTCACCACTTCTATGGCCTTCCAAAACAGAACAATCGACATATTTGATAACTTCGTTAAATATTTTTTGTAGTTTATTATCACAAGTGCTTAACCTTTCTTTACTTCTTTTTCCAAATTTAGCCATTATTACTCCACATATCAAAATTAGAGTTATCAGTCACAAATGAAGAAGGGTATAGAGTGTGATTAACATAACAAGAGGATAAAGAGGTAACCTGTCTGTCTTCACCTGTGACTGAATCTGTATAAACAATTTTCACTATTTTTTGTATTTTCTATTGTCCCAAGTAAATGTTGAGCCTTTTTTAGCTTTAGCATAAGCTTTTCTAAAAGATGCAGCTGCTGCGCTTTTTTTATCATAAGATGCATAAGCACCGCCTTTAGTAGCTTTAATTGATTTTGCACCAACTCTTATTTTACCTGTTAATTTAAGTTCTTTTTTCTCTTTTAAAGATTTTGCTGTAGTTGAAGTAGCATTCTTCTTTGCTAATTTACTCATTTTTATTGCATTAGCTCTTTCTTGACCACTTCTACTTTTTCTTGCAGCTCTTCTTGAAGCTCTTGCTTCTTTTCTTTTTGCTCTTGCATCTTGTCTTTCTGCTCTTGCTTTTGCTCTAGCATTTTTTCTATTATTTTTTTTAATAGATTTTACTATATTTTTAGCTGCTTTTTTACTTTCAGAATTTGTTTTTTTAGCAGGTTTACTTTTTTTGTTAGCCCATTTAACTTGTTCTCCTGGAATAGACATTACTTCTTTTCTATTTCTTGCATCTTTTACTTCCATTATATCTCCATATCTAATTGTTTATGTATTTCCTTGCATTGAATCTTCGCCGTAAATATACATAATATTATCCAAATTATCAAACTCACTGTTGCATCTAGGGCACATCCACCCAATTATGTCATGTTCAGTAGTATTTGTGTCAAATAAGCCTACACGTTTAGAATAATGCTCATTATGATACAATTCTTCCTCACAAATAGGACAAGGGTCTTTAATCTTCGTCTTGTTCTTTTTCTTTGTGTGCGATGAGCTTTGTATTTGGTGTTTTTCCACTTAAAGCCTCCATTTGTTCTGGTGTAAATCCTTGAAATACTGTTAATTGCTCTTGTTTCTTCTCTGTATCAAATAATCCAGACATTTTACCTAGTGCTTCTAGTGAACGAAGCTTATCTGTGTCCCTATCAGACAAATCTGCAATCATTTTATACTTTTGAACAATCCATTCAGGTGAAACGCCTTCATCTGCTAATATTTTTTTAACCTCTTCTTTAACCATAGTTCTAACTTCCTCTTTTTTTAATAAAACATTCGTTTTTTGTTTGATATAATTTTCATCTTTCGCCTTTGGATACGCTTTTTTATACGCTGAAATCGTACCCTCACCTGCTGCAACGTATTGAGCGAAAAGAAATTCACGGTTGTTTAGTTTCCTATCCTTTGCTCGTTCATAAATGGCATCATAGTTACCTGAAAATGAAAAAATGTTCTTTGCAACGCCTCTATCCCCCAATATTTGATGTGTCTTCTGCTCAACAATATAAGAACCACAAACCGTCAAAACAACATTACGAGGAGATTTGTAGCCTGGATGCTTTAAACCACTACGTTTAAGTATTTGAAGAACATATCCATCATCAGTATATACCCAATCACGAGCAACACCCACTCTCCAATTACCAACAATCTCAGCATCAGGATTGAATGCGCGAAACTCAACATCATCGTCATATAAATAATTCTCTTCACCTTTTATTAGTTTTACATCCATGAAGTAATATAAAAAACTTTTACCAAAAATAAAAACCTTGCATAATTCATTTATTTGATTATATTTATCTATATAATAGAGATATATACTAGAGATAGTATCTATAGATAATATCCATATTATAAAAGAAATTAATAATAAAGAAAAGTCTAAGACAACTTTGAAATTTTTTTACAAAATATTTTATGATATAGCATTGAAGAAAAGGTTTAGCGTGTTACATAATTTGAAAAATAGGGTTAGAATGTGTGTGGGTATTTCTTTATGCGAGTGCCCCCCCGCGATTTAGGGGTTAGGGGGGCAAATTGGGTTGAAATTATAATTGTAATTGATATTTTGATTAATACACAAGACAAGAACCAACACAAAACAAAAACGCCCCGAATAAATCGAGGCGTCTATTGCTACACAATCCGCGGTATTATTTTTTTCTTAACCCCCATACTTTTAAAACTTCAGAGTTACCGCACGCATCAATAAATTTATTAGCATTAAATAAATTATTATCATTTTTAAGTATACTTGATAACTTATCAATTAATAACATTTTATTAAGAATAGGTGCTAAATACTCCCTATCTTTATTCATTGTACTTTCTTTTATTGCTTGCGCTATTGCTTGATAGTATTTTCTACTTAGTGCCATCTTGACCCCTTTCATTAGTTAAGTTAATATAATCCTCTAATATGTTTTTTATTGTTCTTTTTGGCTCTTCGTCTTGTGTTATATCTTCGCCATAATGGCCAACCCTCCACGCATTACTTACCTTAATATTAATAATATTATTAATTTCATCTACAATATTATCAAGTTTAAAAAGATTCTTATCTATTTTCTTCTTTGCGGGTTTTCTTAAAACTTTAACATCTTTTGTTAATGTTTTGATTTGCTCAGTATTTGCCATTTCTAACTCTACTTTAACAAATTTCTTAGAGACATATTTTCCTAACGTTTCAGTTTTTGAAACATTTTTATTTACTAAATTTATTAATGTTTGAATGTCTTCAAGATTCTTACTTTGATTACTTCTTAATATTCTTATTTTCGATTTAGCTTCTAATATATCCGATTGATTTAATTCTATGTCAACCTTATAACCGATAAAAAAATATCCGACATTTTCAAAGACTTTATTTATAATACTTTTTAGTCTATTAAATATCTTATATGATTTTATTATTCTACTTGGTTTTATTATATCATTTAACATCGCTTTAAATCCTCCGCTATTATTTATTATTGACAATCCAATATTATATCTTTTATTAATATCATTCATTATATTTGACCTTTCACTATTTTATTTATATGATTTAATTTTGTTAAAATTGCTTCAGTGTTGCCACTAATACCAAAATAGTTTTTAACATCTTTTAAACGCCAGTGTCTACTTGGTTTTATTCCTTTACTAAACAATTTAACTTGACCAACACAGACCGCCAAATTCCACAATCCCATTGTAGTACCTCCGAAATTTTTTGACGTGTTTAAGTCTTTTAAAAATTGACAATCTTTGTTAATATCAACTACTTTTATTTCTTTTTTATTGTATTTCATTATATACCCCCATATAATTCAGTATTTCGAACTATTTTATTAACAGCTTCCTCACCATATTTTTTATTGATATGATTTAATATCAAGCTAATCATATTATGACCGTATGTGGTACCCTGAAGATTGAATATTTCTGCTTCTGCCGTTTCAGGTGTCATATTTTTAAAATCGAATTTATTATACATTTTTTATACCTCGTTTTTATTTTCGTTAACTATCATAATATACACATAATACAAGACATATTTGATATATTTATTATTTTTATTACTTTGATTATTCAACCAATATTTTTTATATTTCAATTGTTCAAGCAGTAAATAAATAAGAAAATGAGAGGAAAAAAAGAAAATGAAAAAAGAAAATATCAAAGTAAATATGGAAAGAAAAGAAGAACTAATAAAAGTAGTTAACAAGTATTTATCCCATTGGAAATGGGAAGAAAATTGGCACAAACATATCACGTGTTTAGACTATGTAGAAAAGTTTGGAATTGACGCAGTAAAAGGATTTATTCAATTCTGTAAAGACCACGAAATGACCGACAAAATAACCCCAACAATTGCCCACGATATAAACGGAACGTATGACAAATATTTCTCACCAAGAACAACAAGTTACGAAAAATATAACACAGAAAAAGGAGCGTAATTATGGAACCAATAAAAGTAACAGTAGACCAATCAAAAAGCAAAAATACATACGATATGAAGGATTTAATTATTGATGCGTGTATGGATTTAGAAAAGAGAATAAAAGAAGAAGAAATCGATATTTTAGTTGATGATATTGACGATACAATCCACGAAATAGCAGATAATGCAATACCAATTTATTATTATGATATTGGACAATTTGCCGCACACAATAGTTGTTTAATGACCATTAAATCCGAAATAAACCCTGAAGGTAACGCCCACGACCAAATCCAAGCAAATATATATGAAGAAATATGTAACGGATTACACGAACATATAGCAGAAAAAGAAAAGGAGAAAAAATAATGACAATCGAAACAACAATACACGGATTTATAAAAGTTAGCGATATTGTGGACAATTATTACGTATCGAGGCTTTACATAGGATATTCAAAAAGTAGTGCTAAAAGGCTATTTTTGAGCGAAATAAAGGCAAAAGGAGAAAGAAATGAATAAACACGATATAGATAAATTAGTAAGATGGTCAGTAGATAGCGATTTAAAGAAATTTGCAGAAGATGCATATGGAGTAACAGGAACCGCTTTTGATGTTGCAAGTGAAGGAGAATATTTAAGAGATAAATTTAGACAGATGCAGACACATTTTATAATGTGGATAAGCGGATTAGATAACAAGAACAGAATGAGATTAGCAAAAAATATAACATTTAACCAAGAAAAAGGAGAGTAAAATGGGAATGGACGTACACGGATTAAATCCGAAAATGAACAAAGGTAAAGAGAAATATAAAACATACTTCAAATGGGATAATATTGATTGGAGAGAAAGGAGCGGAGCAAAGAAAGAAGAGTGGGAAAAGGAACAAGATAAGTTTTATTCAGAAATGAGTAGTTATCAAGATGACAATAGAGGCACGTATTTCCGCAATAGTTGTTGGTGGTGGAGACCACTATGGGATTATTGCAGACACGTTGCTCCTGAGCTTATTTCAGACAAATTATGGGAAAGTGGACATCACAATGATGGCAGTGGATTAAACGCAGAAAAAGCAAAAATGCTTGGTGAAATATTGATGGAAAATATTGCAGATGGTAGTGCGATACAATATGAAAAAACTTACAATGCTTTGATTGAAAATGATGAACATAAATATCCATTTGATGTTGGAAATGTTGAGAACTTTGCTTTATTTTGTATTGAAAGCGGAGGATTTGAGATATGTTAATAGAGGATTATTACACGGAAGATGAGATTGCCCATATGTGTTGGTACTATGGGCAGTACTCAGACAATTTAACATACAATCAAAGAGCAATCCTGGTGGAGAAATACGAAAATATGATTGATGATAAGATTAAACAAATAGAAAAGAAAAGGAGTTAAAATGAAAAAAGTAAAACAATATAGAGTATTTCAAACAATTTCAGTTTTTGTTGAAGCAAAAAATGAGGTTGAAGCAGTACAAAAAGTTAGAGAAGATGAAAACACTTATAATGGTTGGGATAAATGGTATACTGAAGAAATAGAGCATAATGATATTATTGATTTTTATCCACCAGTGGAGGAGAAATGATAATATTAACCAAGCAAATGAAAAAAGACATAACAAAACTGAAAGGAAATAAAATGCATAAAATGAGCAAAGAATCCGCAAGTACATTAGCGAGCTTACAAAGCCGATTAAAGAAATCAAAAAAAATAAACAAGATATATGAGAAATTTCTTGATAAATTATTACTTAATTGTGAAAAACTATGTGAAAAATTAGATAAAGAGGAGGGTAAATAATGCCAAATAGAAAAGCGAAAGAAAGAAAGATGGAACGTAAACGTAAGAACCTTGAAATAAAGAGATGGAAACGACAACAGAAAAAACTAAGAAAGGATAAAAAATGAAAGAAAAGAGAAATGATAAAGGACATACAATTTTTCAATTCACAGAATTAGAAAAAAGGTTAATTGATGCAATTAATAACTTTATTTTATGGAATACAACACACTCAGACAGAGGATTAGCAGAAGAATTTATTGAGGCAGAGTTGTCTTGTGATGTTGATTACAATGAATGGTTTGAATTAAAAAAGGAGGAAGAATGAGTAAAACAAAAGACCTTATACAATTCTTTCTGGAAGAATATGGACATGATTTAGGATACACAATTCATACTCTTCCTAAAATAGAGGATATACAAGCGGTAGCAATGACAAGAACGCCAGTATGGGAGTATTTAGGATTAACAGAAAAAGAATATTATGGAGGTAGATAATGATAGAACCAATAATTGTAACATTAACAATAGTTTTAATAAGTTTTATATTAACCGAATATTTTAAACTATAAAAAGGAGAAAGTGATGGAAGAAATAATAAGAATGCTAAAAGCAATGAATGATGATGAGATGGATAGCGTTTTTGCGCGTGAAATTGCCCTTTTATGCGATGAAAATGATAAATTAAGGGCAGAGTTAAGGAAAATAAAAATAAGAGCAAAAAACAATAACAATAAAAAAGTAAAAAATAACTAACAACATGTATGTATATTTGATTATATTAATTAGAGAGTATATACATAAAATAGAGAGGATAGAAATATGGAAGATAACACGTCTTATTTAGTCAAAGGAATCGATAAAGATTTATGGGTTAAATTTAAGATTAAATGCATAAAAGGTGAGCATAAGAATATAGCAGAATGCTTTAGATGGTTTATTAAAGAGTATTCAAGAGGAAATATTTAATGCTTGGAGTAAAAAGTCCCACCGACATCGAAGGAATATACAATTCGTATCTTGATGAATTACAAGAGAAAAACAGAAAAGAGAGGTATGAGGGTAACGAGTCCTGGTATCATGCCTCTGGAGCAGGTTCTTGTTCAAGAAAATTGTATTTTGAATCAGTCATGAAAATAAAACCTACGGGTGTTTTTGATGAAAGAACAAAGAGGTTATTACAACTTGGAAATTTGATTCACGATGATGTTCAGAAGTCTCTTACGCACACACGCGCACTTCATAGAGATAATAATAGAGATATATCTATAGATAATACACAACTTAAAAAAGAAATTAATAATAAAGAAAAAGATATTGAATTTTTAGTTGAAGGTGAAGTGAGGATTGATGAATTAAATGTCAGAGGTTTTTATGATATAGTTGCAAAACACACAGATGATGGTAAACGTGTTTTTTTGTATGATATAAAAACTTGCGGGGCTTGGTCTTGGAAATTAAAGTTCGGTAGGAAAAAGAATTTAAATCCAAGTATCCACTATGAACTACAATTAGGCACATATGGTTATGCGCTTAAACAACAATTCGGACAACTAGATGGTATGTTCCTTTATTACTACAATAAAGATGATTCTAAGATGAGGTGCGTAGAAGTACCACTTACTTACATATCAAGAGCATATCTCTTTTGGAAGAATATAAACGATGAACATAAACAAGGGTTACCACAGTTCAGAGTTGGAGTTTCTCCAGTTCAAAAATGGCAATGTAATTATTGTCAATTTAAAGAACATTGTAACCCACCAACGTAAAGGAGTGAATATGAATACAAACTATGAGATAAGAAAAAAAATAATCGGTCTTAAAGACTATTTATCTATTTCTGATGTCGTTCTTACAACTGGATTTAGTGTAAGCACAATAAGAAGAGCTAAAAACGATGGTTATTTAAAATCTTATCAACCAGTTAAACCAAATGGAAAGATTCTTTTTAAAAGAGATGATTTAGAGAATTGGTTAGAAGGAAGAAGTAAGTAATAAATGAAAAATAATAACGAAAAGGAGAGTAAATATGAGTAATACAAAACAAAGCACATTCATGAAACTCTTCAAGACAGATGTAAGCGAATATACACAAAAGAAAGGTAGATTCAATTACTTGTCTTGGGCATATGCAGTACAAGAGCTTAAACGCGCTTGTCCAAATGCAAGATGGGGTGTAACGAAGGCAGAGGATGGTTCTCCATTCTTTAAAACAGATTGCGGTTATTTTGTTGATGTATGGGTAGAAGTTGATGGTGTTTCACTATCACAAATACATCCAGTACTTGATAATCGAAATCAAGCAATAGAAAAACCAAATGCTTTTCAGATTAATACAAGTCTACAAAGAGCATTGGCAAAAGCAATAGCATTGCATGGATTGGGATTATATATCTTTGCAGGTGAGGATTTGCCAGAGCCAGATGCTTTATCAGATAAGGAAGCTAAGGATTTATATAAATTAGCAGACCCTCTTGGTAAGGATATTGTAGATAATCTAAAAGTTAAAGTAAACGAAATGTCGATTCATGCACATAACTACGAAGCATGTGTAGAAAAAGTACAAAACATGATAAAAGGGAAAGGAAAATAACATGGCAGACGTAAATGATATGTTTAATGAGGTGACTAAAGAGCAGAGCTTTTATATAAAGAGTGATAATACTAAGAAGAAATTCACTCCTTTTACACAAGGTGAATACTATGGTCATATAACAGAAGTTGATTCTAAAATACTTGACGTTAAAGGAGGTCAGTATAAAGCAAGGCTATATACTTATACCGTAAAAGTTGCTCCACAAAACAATAGAGCAAACTTTATATATAAGGATATTAGTGGAAAGATGGTAACAACAGATGGTAGTCCATACGTAGGGAAGACATTCAAAGGCAAACTTTGGAGATTCTTGGAGCCTTCTAAGGAAGATACTTTTGAATCAAACGTGAGCGGCAATAAAGGCTACCTTAGATTCTGTCAGACAATAGGCGTTGCATGTCCAACAGAAACAAGAACGATTGATGGTAATGATATTGAAGTTCAAGTATTACCAACGCTATCTCCAGATAATATGATTGGGCAACCAGTTATTGCATTTGTTGATAAGGGTAGAGAATTTATTAACAAAAGAGGTGAAAAAACTTTCTTTTGGGATTGTAAGTTCTGTAAAAAGTGGGAGGATGGAAAAAAGATAGATATAAGTGACGGTAATTCGGATATACCGTTTTAACTTATAGAGGAAAACAGTGTGGGCGTACAGGCCAAGTAATGTCAATAAATAGTTTAGAAATCTGTATGCCCATGCGACTAACATAAAAAAAGGAGATATAATGGGTAGAGCAATAGATATGGAAAATGATATAGTAGTAATGAAAATGCAAATAGAAAAGTTGCAGAATCAATTAAGAGGAATGGTGTCAAGAATAGATGAAATAGATGATATTATTGATGGCGTAGAGGAAGAAGTTATGGAAGAAGAATTGTCTGAAGAGGCAAAAGATAGTTTAGAAAATCCAATTATAGGAGAAGATGAAGATGAAGAAGAAGAAGCCAACGATGAAGGAAATGGAAAGAGTAATAAACAATCTGATAATAAACCTAGAAAATCTAGCAAAAAGACAGTATAACATAGAGTTTATACAAGATAATTACTTTGAGTGGAAAGATGAAAAAGATGAGTTTAAAGAGTACATACAGAGAAAAGCTGAAGAGCTTTCTAAAGACAGAGATAGCAAGGGTGTATCTGACAAGTGATGGAACGCAGTTCTTTGATGAAAACCTTGCAATAATACACGAATGTTACTTAGATGAACAACGTGAAAAAGATAGGAGATGGGATAACATGAAAACAAAAATAGCAGAAATTGTATGCAGTATAATAAAAGAGAAACAATGGGGTATCTTCTTTAAAAATGAGCCAATGCAATCGTTACCAATCCAGGACAATACTCAGATGTATAAAATCAACGAAGTTAAGGATGATGAGTTAATGGATGCTATTGAACAAGCAATGGAAGAAAGGATGAATGAATGGCAAAATCATCAGGCCGAAAACAAGGAAAATCAGACAGACAACGAATTATCGAATGGTACAAATCAGACCTTGAGGAATATCGAGGAATGATTGGTAAGGTAACCCAGTACAATGTATTGGTTACTGATAAGTTGATAAAACAAACAGAAGATAGAATATCCGAGTTAGAAGAAAAAGAAGAAAAGTGGAAAAAAACAGTAAATCGTTTATTTAAATAAGAAAGGAGGGGTTATGAACTGTTGGCATTGTAATAGCGAAGTCATATGGGGTGGAGACCATGACTATGAAGACTATGGAATGGAAGGTGAAGGGATTGTTAGTAATTTAAGTTGTTCCAAATGTGATGCGGATTATTTAATTTACTTGCCAATACCAGAAGAAAATGTAACTGAAAAATAGCGAGGACTTAACTGTCCTATAAAGGAGAATAATATGGAGTTAAATCTACCATATGATAGTGCAACTGAAAATTGTATTTTAGGCACTGTTATAGAGAATCCTACGGAATATGATACCGTAAGTAAATACATAATAAACAACCAAGTGTTTTATCAGGACAAAGCAAGAAGGCTTTGGTATAAGATAGGACAGATGATAAAAGCAAAAGAGAACATTGATATGATTTCAGTATGTTCATCTTTAAATGGCACAGATACTAAGATTGGCCTAACCGCTTATTACGTGACTGAATGCACAAGCAATACTACAAGTCCAGGTGCGGTTGTTTATCATGCAAATCAAGTATACGAGAAATACCTTTTAAGAAGGGTTATCGTTCACAGTGAGAAAATCAAAGAAAAAGCAAAAGGTAATTACGAAGATGTCTATGATTCTATAGAGAAAGCACATATGATATTTGGTGAACTATTAGATATTAGACCAAGCCAAGTGCAAGACATTGAGGAAGTAATTTCCGATACGCTTACAAGCATAAAAGATAAAACATCCAAGTTAATTAAGACGGGTTATCCATCTGTAGATAAGTTTTCTGGTGGATTGACACGAGGTGAGATAACCATTGTTGGTGGTAGACCAGGTCATGGTAAGACTACCGTGATGATTAATATGCTATCAAAGGTTCTTGAGCAGGGTTATAAAGCTATGTTTTTTAGCAGAGAACTACCAAATTCAGAACTTATGAAAAAGATAATATGTTTAGAATCTGAACAACTTTCATATGGAATGGTTAGGAAAAATGTATTTAGTGATGAATCTTTAAAGTTAGTTAACAATACGATTGAAAGCATAAGGAAGAAGTATTCAAGTGATAAGTTTTTAATGTTTGATAATTTAAAAGACTTTTCATCATCTGCCGCAGAAATCAAAAGGTTCAAGCCTGATATAATATTTGATGATTACATACAACTTATATCTTGCAAGGGCGGACAGAGTGAAAGAAGGCTACAAATAGAACAACTTGTTAATGATTATAAGTGGCTTGCTAAAGGCAATGATTGTGTTGTTGTTTTAGCATCACAATTAAATAGGTTTATAGAAAGAAATAATACAAGAGGTAAGGCATTGATGCCACAACTTTCAGATTTAGCAGAAAGTGGAGCAATTGAACAAGTAGCAGAAAATGTTTTCTTTTCATATTATGATTATAAGGTACAAGGAGAAGCAGGTAAAGGTAAGAACATAATAACTTTAATTGCATCAAAGGTAAGATACGGAGATTCTGGATATGCAGACTTAGGTTATGATGGAGATAAATGTAAGGTATATAATTCAATAGGGGAGATGATAAATGACGAACTACCGTTCCAAAGTTAAATATAAATATGTAGGTATAGACCCAGGTAAATCTGGAGGCATTGCTTGCATAGATGAAGAAGGTGAAATAAAAGCATATAAATGTCCTGATTCAAGCGAAGATATGGCACTATTATTTGAGGTTATTATAGGCAATACACCTTCAGATAATGTTAAACTTGTCATGGAAAGAGTATGGGCCAGACCAACCAATGCAGTAAGAGCCGCATTTTCATATGGCACAAACTATGGACAATGGCTTGGTATAGCAGCATCACATGAAGTTAAAATGAATACTGCAATTCCTGCCGAGTGGATAAGATGGATAGGTTGCCCAAAAGCTTTAAAAAGCGTAATAAGAAAAAGATGGTTAAAAGATAAAGCTAAGGAATGCTATCCAGAGCTTAAAAAAATAACACTTAAAACATCAGATGCAATTTTGATAGTTAAGTATGCAAAAGAGGAGTATTTCAATGAGTTATGATTACAGAAAAAAATGCACTTTTGTTCCTATGAGCAGTAAAGGCAGAGTTAAATACAAGAAAAAAGCAAAAACAAACATAATAGCAAATAAATCACAAATATTAAAAGAATGGAGAGATAGCTGGTTTAAGGGACAGTATGAAACAGACAATTAAAATGATGGATATATATAAACTATCTGGCGGAGAGGCCATGATAATGAAAGGGGATGAGTGGATGCCATTAACAGAGGGATATTGCAAAGGGTTTGACCTTGACCTAAAATTTGGTAAAATGGGTGAAGAGTTTGTAGAGGAATTATTTGAAGGTAACAGTAAAGTAGAGGTAAAAACAGAAAGAGACATTTGGAAAACTACTGGTAATATTGCCATTGAAATTAGATGCAGTGGCAAGCCATCTGGTTTATCTACCACAGAATCAACCGCCTGGATACATTTATTGGCCTATAATGGGCACATAGAGGGCGGATTTATATTTAAGGTAGACCAACTTAAGGATAAAATAAAAAACCTTCAAAAAGAAGGTAATTTAAAAATGGTTATGGGTGGTGATAATAATGCGAGTCAAATGGTACTTCTACCAATAAAAGAATTATTTTAATATATCTCTTATTGATATGTCGTAATACTTTAAATCTTTCTCAAGATTTCCTTTTTTGATGTATTCTGCCATAGATTTTTTAACAAGATTGTATCTATATGCATATTGATTATTTAACTTTGTTAATCCTTTTGATAATTCCTGTTTTTCATTAAGCCAATTAATAAAATTTATACCTTTTATTTTTTGTTTTTGTCTCGTTTTTTTATCTTTAGCTGTCACTGCCGCTTTATTTGGATTTAAATTCTTTAACGATTCTTCCATTTCTATAACAGCTTGTTTTAATGCTTCTTTAGGTGTGTCGACAGGTATTCCATTTTCAGTAAATTTTGTATAATAATAATCATTAGCTCTTGCAAATAAACACATCATGTACCATTTACCAAGAGAGTTGCCATATGAATCTTTTTCGTACCCAGAGTTGAATATGTCTTGAAAAGCTCTCATGTATTTATTTTGTTTAAATATCATTTCAGTTTCATTTAGTCCTTCAATCTCATCTCTATCTTGTATTTCATCAATATAATCTCTATATAATTTAGAATACCTTTTAGATTGGCTTGCATAAGAATCATTTGCTTTTAAACCTTGTCTGTATAATTTATCAACACCATTATAAAGACCTACTGCAGGTTTAAAAAAATCTCTAGCTCCCTGTCTTACAAAACTTTTTCCTGTTATTACTGAAGCACCAGCTGACCACATTGTAGAAGCAGTTTCTACTAACGATGGATACATACTATCTATTGGAGTTTTACTTTCAAATGGACTTAATGCTTCTGATAGTATACCTAAAAACTCACCTTTCCATAATGTTGTTCCAAATTGTCTCATAGCACTAGAATTTTCTTTAGGCATTTGTTGTCCATAAAATTTATCATAAAACCATATCATAGCTTCACCAGAAAAATATGTACCAAGTCCAAATGCTATTGGTTGAAATAATGAACCATTTTGTACTGCAATTTTCATGCTTCTAGCTGTATTTACAGTTGCTGCGTATGCCATTTTTTTATACAGAAGTGTTGCTTGTGCTACTTCACTTTTAGCCCATGCTGGCATAAATAAATTTATTGCAGCTCCTTGAGTATTTACGTGTGCAAATGTATCCATTTTTTGTGATAATTTTTGCAAAGCTCTTTTATTTGCAATTAAAGATTTAGCATCAATATTCTTTGCACTTTGAAGACCAAACTCTTTAAACAACATAATCTCATCATCACTTAACTTATAAAACTCTCTAAGCTTTCTAACTGCACCATTGTATACCCTGGAACCTTCTTTGCTAGTGCTTAATATTCTTGCTAATCCTATTTGGTCTCTTTTACCAGCTAAAACAGATATATATCTATTCCAATTCTCTGTAAGTTTCATTCCACCCAATCTAAAAACTGAACTTGCAACTTTATCAAATCTACCTAAAGCAGTTTCGCCACCTATTTCAATTGAACGCATACCAATTTCTGTTGCTCCAGTTTTCCTTACCATAGCCCTGTTGTCTTTTTTGATTGCATCTGCTAATCCTAAAAAATAATCCTTATATCCGTAAGCTAAAAGCGATTGAGTATTACCAACTAAAAAGTTTTTAAGTCCTGATGTAGGTGCCGATAATTGTAATTTAGCAGCTAAAGATGTTGTTGTTCTTAATGCTCTCATTCCATTAGGAAACATACTTTCACTTCTGTCTATTTTTAAATGTTCTTTTACTGCTTTTTCTAAATAATCACCAACAGCTCTTGTTCTTGTGCTGCTTTTTAAATTGCTAATTTTTTCTTCATTGAGATTTTTAATTTTAAAACCCTTCATTCTTATATATTCAGGGAAATATTCTAATGTTGCTAAAAATTGCGATTGACCAATAGCATAATCTTTAGTTGTAGAACCATAACTTCTTTCATAAGTTTCAATTAATTTACCATCAACTTTAATTTTTTCAGGTAATTTAGCATGTCTGTTTTTATAAAAATTAGGAGAATATCTGTTTGAATTAAAACCACCAGCAAGTTCTGATATGTTAGCTCTGGCTATAGTTGAAGCTGTCCCATCATCTATAAATGATTGTTTCTTTTTTTCAAATTGTTCTTTTTTGTAATTAACTTTTACTTCTTCATCAAAATATTTTTTTGTTAATTTTTCAGCAACAGCATCTTCTTGTTTTTTAATCATTTCTTTGTATTGTTTACCATCAGGGTCTAAAGCCAATTTAGCTTCTTTTGTTAATCTTCTTTGTACATATATATTGTTTTCAATCCATTGTATAGGTTTGTCTTTAATGTATTTTTCATATTGAGCATCATTTAAAACTTCTTTTAATACAATCATAAACTCATCTTTGTATTGTTTCATTAATTTTTTATGTTCTTTTACAATTTCACCAGCCTTGCCTTTTTTAGGTGTCATAATTTTTTTATCAACACTTATATCAAATGTTTTATTTATAAATGACTTTTCATTATTAGTTAAATAATTGTTTTTAAGTCTATCAAAATATCTTTCTTTATCAAATAAATATGTAAAATCTTTAACTTTATCCCAAGTTCTATTTCCGTATATATTTTGCATTTTTTTCTCATATGCAGAAACAAAACCTTCGTTTCCTAATTTTGCAGTGGTATGATTGTATAATTTTTGTGATAAATTTTTAAGACCAAGGCTTTCAATAACAGTAGCTACAGGCATAATAGTTGGCATTACTTTAAAAGATGCAAATCTATCCGCTATTTTTTTATCTACTAAACCTTGTGCTACTCTTTGCTGTATCCATGCAGTTGAAGATGTTTTTACATCATCTAATGTAGTAATAATTTCAGTAAAATCTCTTAATTGTTTTGCTGTAGCTTTATACATACTTCCTTCAGGTACACCTAAATCTTTTAAGTAATTTGTTCTTGTAGATTCAGTTATATTTTTATCTAATCTAATTTTTTCTACATTTTTAAATTCCCTAAACCAACCAAGTTTATTAGGCAATCTTTTAATAACATTAGGCTCCATAGACCTTAATGTTGATACAAATTGTTCAATTTCTATAGGATTAGCTTTTTTTAATTTAAAATTTTCTCCAAGTTGCGCAATGTCTCCAATATATTTTTCTATTTGACTACGCATACTTCTGTCAGATAATTCTTCTTTTTTAAAGAATTCATTAAATACTTTTTTTCCATAAGTTTTTGCTTGAGATTCACTCATTCCTTCCATTTTGAATTTAACTTGTCCTCTAGCAAATTTAACGCCTTCAGTAGAAAATCCTTTTTGAACTCTTTTAGCTAACACATTAGATATATCTTTAAAGTTACCTAAACCAAATGCAACTTTAACTCTTGATACTAACTGTTTAATAAATTGATTTATCTTAGGCAATACACCTTTTGTAAACTCCATACGTGATGCTTTACCACCAGCAATATCAGCAAGAAATTCTTCAACATCTCTATTAAAATTGTTCTTTTTCCATGCTTTGTATTCCTTTGTACTAACAGCAAGTTTTTCACCACGTGTAATTAATTTTTCTAATCCTTTATTATTTGATGCTCTTGCAAATGCTTTTAACCTATGTAAGTTTTCATGATAAAAATCCGCAGGTTGAAATATGTTTTTCTGCAATTTAATAACACCTTCACCAAATTCACCTAAAACACCTTTATTTAATCCCTCAACCTTTAATTGTGATTCATTAAGATTGTTTTGTTTCATTACTTTAGAAACAAATTTATCTCTTGCAACTTTATCGCCTTTAGATTGAAATATTTCTTCTTCAGGTAATCTTTTTGCTCTTTTTTCTTTAACTGCAGTAGTTTTTGTTTTATCTAAAGCTCTTCTACCATCAAAAAACTTCTTCCAATTAGCATTGTAATCTTGTATTGTATATCTTTGAGTAATGTTTTTCTTTTGTTTAACTAATTCAAGTTTAACAAATTCTCTTAATTTGTCTCCTCCAATTTTAAAAGCATCAGTTAAAGCCATCTTTCTATAATCACCTACAGTTAATTTTCCTTTTTTTCCTCTAAGGTTTACACCTTTAGGCATTATAGATTTATTTATTATATTAACAGAATCTCCTGATAAATTTTTACCATCTAATCCTTTTAATAAATTACCAGACTTTCTATTACCAATTAGTTTAACTATTTTATTAAATAATTCTGGGTCTAATTTTTTAAGAGGAATACTAAGCCTAGGGCCAGCGGCTCCTTTTTGACCAGCTCCAGATGACCATTCTCTAATAACTCCATTTTTTATATCAATATTTTCAATAAAAAGTCTTTCAAATGTATCTTTTCCTCTTGAACCAAAATTATATAAAAGTTCAGTAGCTACATCATATGTTAATGGGTCAACTGTTTGTTTTCCTTTGCCTTGTAAAGCTGAACCTTCCTCAACTAATTGTTTATTTTTAGCCCTAATTAATCCATAATCTTTAGGTTCTACTAATGCTATTTTTTCTGGCGTAGCAATAGTACCCCCTCTATCTACGCCTAATTGAGATACAGACGGAGTTTTAGCTTCTGTTCCCATATATTTATAAGCAAATCCAGTTTTTAATCCCTTACCTCCTTTAGCTGCATCTCCAGCACCATAAAAAGCAGACAAAGTATTATTTAATTGACTTCTTTGGTTTTTAGTTATCAATTTTCCAAGTTGATTTTGTTCAATAACGTATAAATCTGTTAAATTTCTATCTGCTTGATTTAATTTAAAACCTTTGGATTCTAACCATTTAGCATAATCAGCAATAATTTTGTAATTTGAAGGAGAATTACTACTTTTACGCGTTTGCATAAATTCACTAATACCTTGTAATAGCATTTTTTCATTTGATTTATCTAATTTTAAACTAAATATGTAATCTTTAATAGGTGTTTTCCCTGCAATTTTTTTTGAAAATACAGGCAAGTCTGTTAATTTATCAACATCTAATGTTGTTAATGTTTTAGCTAATTCAGCTTCTGGACTACCAGGTCTTTTCTTTAATTCAGATTCGTAAGCTTTTTTTAATTTTCTTAAACTTAATATGTTTTCCCCAGGAATTACAATATCTCTTTGGTATTTAGGTTCTGCAATAATTTCTTTTGGTAATACTTTTTTTTCTCCTGCTAATAAATCAACATATCTGCTTATTTCACTTTCTCTTGTTGGTTTAATCTTAGGAGGTTTTAATGGAGTTTCTCCGCCAGAAATACCATCTTTTGATTGTAAATAATTACCTGCTAAATAATCATCTACAGGTTTTTGATTTTTAACAATATCATCTTTTGCATTTTCTAATGATTTTTTAAACAAAGTTAATTCTGTTTCGTTTGGAATTTTTTTGTTTAGAATTTTATAAAAAGTAGCTGCAATATCATCATCTAATATTTCTTTTAATGCTCCAGACATAAACGAACTATGGTCATTAATAAGTTGTTGATATTTTGCAATTTCTATATTTTCTTTGCTACCTTGTTTAGCGTTTAAATAATTAGCATCTGTATCTATTTTATTGTTTATTTTTTTAATAAATTCATAATCTTTTTTAAATTGTTCTTTAGTTTTAGAAGCTTGGTCTAAAATAGATTGAAATTCTTTTGATTTATCAAACAATTCTTTTGGAACTTTTGCGCCTGATTCTTCCAATGATGATATTGTACTATCTACAACTTTTTTTTGATTTTTAGTTTTAGTTTCACCCATTTTTAAATATTCATTAGTAAACTTTACACCATCCATAGGTACTATTTTACCAGCTTCATTCATTAATTTAGGTTCTACAAAACTTCCAATAGCTCTCATTCCGCCTACAACCAGTGTATTAGTACCTAAAGCAGCCCACCATTCTTTTGTTCCTAATTTAGGTGCTTCTTCATCTCCAAAAACAGATGGTAATGATGTAAATAATGCAGCTTCTGTACCAACTCTTGCAAGTGGACTGGTTGCTGCTTGTGTTAGTTTTTGTGCATAAGTAGGGTTTTTTGATGCAAATGCTTGTGAGTAACCATATACAGAACCCATTATACCTTGTGTTACACCACCTGCTATTGCAAACATAGGCGCAGCATGTAAAAACTCATTAGAAGCAGCTTTTAATGCTTTATTAATATTTACTGGTGCATTTGGATTTTCTACTCTTTGTTGTGAAGTATTTTGTAATAAAGCATGTGTTGCTGCAAATGTACCACCACCTATTCCAAGATTTAATGCTCCATCAACACTATTAGCTGCAACAACTCCAATTGTTTTGTTTCTCAAAGCAAAATTAGCTTTTACTCCTTTTTCAATTGTTTTCTTAGTTAATGGATTGCTAAGTAATGATGCTGTTGTAGCCTTGCCAGCTACTCCTGCTACTTTACCTAATGCTCCAGTTGAAAGCATTGTAATAGCATCAAGAGGTGATAACATACCGACAGCAAATTGTCCTGCTTGTGCAGCCCATGAAGGGTCATAGCTTTCGCTTACGTCATATTTATCTTCACCTTTTGAAGTTCTATATAACATTCCTGCCATTGAATTATTATAAGATTGTTTAAAAAAATCAGCACTTATCATACCACCTAAAACACCTTCTTGTTGCCATTTTTCAGGTATAAAATCAGAAGTTAAAAAAAAACTATCAACCCATCCAGGCTCAGTTTTTTCTGCGCTTAAACTACCTTCTTTGTAACCAGAAGGATTTTCTGTTAATGAATAAGAAGTATCTGTTTGTAAAGCTTCATCATACGTAGGGATATTTTGTTGAGGGTATCTTTCTCTTATTAAATTAATAATTTGTTCATCAGATTTATTTCCATATACTGTAGGAAATTTATTTTTCCAGTACTGAGTAAATTTATTTATATCAGTTATTTGAGCCATATAATATTAAATTATTCTTCTCTATAATTTTTAAGAAATTGTACAAAATCATTAATTGACATTCCTGCTCCAACTACAGCCATAGCAATATTACCAACACCAGGCACAGAACTTCCAGCTGCTTGTTTTATCAAGAATTTTCCTGCTTGTTTACCAAGAAATTTTTGCAATGCTTTTCTACCTGATGGACTTGTTGCTATGCTTTTTATTTTAGGTATAACCCAATTACCAGCTTTATTTAAAGCTCCAGTTGCTGCCGCAGTAGTCGCAACATCTTCTGCAGTTTCAGCCACAAATCCTTCACCTAAATCAAAACCAATTGCATCTTTAATTGCCGCACCAGTTCTGTATCTTAAAAGACCTGTTCCTACTTTAGCTTTTGTTGATGTTTTAAGCCATTTTTTTGTAGCACCAGGAGCTTTATTCATAAAATAATCTTTTACTCTAACAGGATTCCATTTAGACATTTCTTTGCTTGTCATAACTCTTGCTATATCTTCAGGTCTTGCACTCATTCTTTTTGCAAGAGATTCTACCATATTTTTACGAATTTTATTTATTTGACTTTTAATTTTATTTTTTTTTGTATTATTAGGGTCATTTTTAATAGATTCTAATGCTTTTTCTAATCTTTCTATTTTTTTTACAGTAGCTTTAATAGTGCCTTTTGGTTTGTTAATTTCTTTCATAATATAATTAATATCTTTGCCAGATAAATTATATGCAGTGTTTAAATATCTAGCTCCATCTTTTGTAGCTTTATAAATAGATTTTGCAACATTTTGAACAGGTTCAGTTGATGCTGCTGCTCCTCCAAGAATAACTGCTGATGTAACTTTATTAAAATCTATGCCTCCTTCACTAGCATCAGATTCTACATATTTATTAAAATTATCTTCTGTATATTTATTAAAATTAGCTTGTATATTTTCTGGGGTTTCTTTAGTAGTATCACCAGCTTTAAATTTCATATCTTCTACAGTATTAACAACTTCTCCTAATGGAGGTTCAGTATCCTCTCCTGTATCAGTGTTCATGTCGTTAATAACAACTTTTTGCTCACCCATACCCATCTCATCTAAATTACTAAAAATTTCTTCATCATCATATTTTTTGTAAAAAGGGTCTTCATTATAAAGTTTACCTGTAAAAACCTTATGTCTTTTATTTGCTTTTTTAACAAGGTCAAGAGATGTTGTTTTCATTGTATTAATAAATTCTTCGTCTAATGGACTTGATTCATCTAAACCATAAGCAAGTAACATTTCATTTAAATCATCATCATCACCTAAATCAGAAACAGTTGTTTTTCCATCTAATATTTTATTGCTTAATCTATTCCATTTAACATAAGCATTACTATATTTATTATAATCAGTTATTGCTCCTGTAGTTCCATTTTTTACAGTTGCATTAACTTCTTGTACATCCCCAGTTACTATATTAAATTTTAATTTATCTAATAAAGCAGCTGTGTCTTCATCCATAGAACCATCAGGATTAACAACTAAAAATGATTCAGCATTATCAGGGTCATCAAGTAGCTCCATTACAGATGTATATGCATCTCTTCTTGTTAATAATGCTTTTTTTAATCCTGTCTGACTGTATTTTTCATTACCTGCATATCTAAATTTGTAAGCATCGCCTTCATCTATATCATCTAGTAAATTATCAATATCCATTATGCCAGCAGCAGCACCTTCCCATCCACCTTTAAGTAAATCTTTTGCTAACATATTTGGATTTTCTAAATTAGAATTTTGTATTAATTTTGCTTTTTCATAAGCACTATTTGCATTTTTATAAGCATTATGTTTGTCACTATAAATAACATTAAATTTTTCATTACCTGATAATTCTAAATTTTGATTATGGTCATTAACAGAAGGAAGAATATTTGTAAGAGAATCTAAAGTTCTTGTATCATTTATTCTACTTTGAAAATTAATTGAATCTTGTCTATCGTTTTGAATTTTTCTTTGACCCATTGCATCCATTTGATTCATTATCTGCATAAGTTGGTTAAAACTTTCCATAGGGTCTTTTTTCTCAAATCCTTTTATTGCCATAGATTAATATCCTTTAATACGTTGCGCTGTACTGTGCCATTGATTAATTAAATCAGAAATCATTCCAATACCTTGTGATTGTTGGCCTCTAACATTAGTTAATACATCAGTCATTGATTTACCGTAAACATCTCTTGCACCTGCTTGTTGTTTACCAAACGCTGAACTGCCTGCAAAACCGCCCTTTGCTTGTTGTGCTGCTTGTCCACCAAGATTTTTATATAAACCAGGAAGCATTGATTGTCCTTGTGTTTGTATTTGCGGTGCATATGTAGAATAACTTGCTCCTTGTAGCATTTCTGGAGATATTCCTTGAAACATGGATGCAGGTATGTCTTGGTCGGTTAATCCGTATTCTTGTTGAAATACAGACGAAATTTGGTCTGGGGATAAATTTGACAATTGATTAAACCCCATTGGCCCAAATCCCATACCTTGTAATGAATCTAATATACTTTGTTGAAACATTTTATTCTCCTCCAAATAATTGTTGCAATAATATAGGAAGCATTGTTGCGTTTTGCATTCCTTCCATTCCTTTCATTCCACCTTTAAATCCTTCACCTTTAGAAAAACCTTTAAATAATTCTAATAATGTTTTCATTGGAGTTGCTTGTCCTCCACTTATCATTTTACCTATTGGATTTGAAATTAAATCACGTTTAAGTTCCATAGAACTGCCTAATCCTTGAATATTATTACCACTTAATAAATCTGGAGCTTGAACTTTTGCACCGCCTATACCAAAAGAACTTTCTCCCGTATCTACTGCTCCTTGCCACATTTCGTTAGCTTTTGAAGTAGTATTTTCTAATAAATCAGATGCAAAATCTGGAGCTTTTATTCCTATATTACTAACATCTGCACCTGTTTCTAAAATATCTTCTGGTTTTTTAAACATTTTTTTAAACAACCCACCATCTTCTTTACTACCCCCAAGCATTTTACTCATTCCAAAACCAGCTAGTCCACTACCAAAAGCACCTCTTAAAACATCACCACTTGAAACTTGCGCATCTTTTGCCATTTCAGTAAAGTTTTTCATTCCACCTCTTAAAAAAGTATTACCATATCGTTTTTGCATATCTTTATTAAGAAGCATTTTAGCACCTGTTTTTTGGTCTTGCAATTGAAGACCACTTGATAATCCTTTTGCTATACCTGCACCCAAAGGCCCCAATCCTAATGCAGCTATATTTAATAAACTACCTAAACCTTTATTTTTTTTACTTCTTTTTCTCGCATCAGATTGTAACTTTTCAAGTTCATCTTCAAACTTTTCTTGCATTTCTCCCATTTGTTTGCTTCCAGCTCTTTGAGATTGTTGTTGTTGAAGATTACTTTGTTGTAATAAATCTGCAAGGCTTGCTCTTGTTCCTGCTATTTGATATGGTGAGGCCATAATTAGTCCTTTTCTTTTAAAATTTTACTGTTAAATATATTACTTTTTTGCTTCATATACAAATTCACTATTTTAACCTTGTTAATGCTAATGATGTTGCATAAACAGAACCATCGCTTAATCTTATGCTTAAATCTAATGTGCTTGCTTTTTTATTTACAGTAACTTGTGGAATAATAATAGCTGTAACACCTTTTGTATTAGTAGCAACTGCTTGTTGAACTCCTGTATTTAAAGCAGTAATTAATCTTGCTTGGTCTATTGTTATTCCTGTTTTTTTAGTATTAGCAGCAATAGCATCTGCTTGACTTGTTGTTATCCCCGTCTTTGCAGTATTAGAAGTAATTGCATTTGCTTGTGCAGTTGATATTCCTGTCTTTGCTGTATTAGCAATGATAGCATTCGACTGATTACTTGTAATACCTGTCTTTGCTGTATTTGTTACAATAGCATTTTTCTGTGTTGTTGTAATTCCTTCTTTAGCTGTATTAGCAATAATGGCATTTTTTTGAGAAATAGTTATACCAGTTTTTGCTGAGTTAGCAGTAATAGCATTTATTTGCTCTGTTGTTATACCAGTTTTTTTGGTATTGTTTATTATTGCTGCTGCTTGAGAATTAGTTATTCCAACTTTAGCTGTGTTAGAAATAATAGCATCTCTTTGAGCATTTGATATTCCAGTTTTAGATGTATTTGCTACAATAGCATCTCTTTGAGCATTTGTTATACCAGTCTTTGCAGTGTTAGCATTTATAGCGTTTTTTTGGTCTGTTGTAATTCCTTCTTTACTTTGTTCATTTGCTATATACCCTATATGAACATTAGTTTTATCAATAGCTTCTCTTATTGAAGTATATAAAGCTTTTATTGCAGGACTTTCATTGTCAAGTATAGGGTTATTAAATATTCCTTTAGCTTCATTTTCTGTATCTTGTTGTGTTTTAGTTGTCCAATCTGGTTTATTTACAGCCATTATTCTCCATTCCATAACATAGTAGGATGTACATAAAACGAAGAACCATCTCCACTTGTTGTTTTTCTTAATGTAACAAAAACCCAATCTCCTTCACTTATAGAAGTTGCGTTAAACGATGTTGTTTGTTTTGTCATAAATTTAGTAGCTGCGCTAAAATCAAAAGTTAATGTGCATAAATGGTCACAAGTAAAATTCGTAGTTGAATTATGAGCTGTATCATCTGCTAATGCATCTGCCCACCATAAAGCAACTTCAACATCACTATCGGCTGCTGCTCCTGTTGATTCTAAATGCACCATAAATTTTGTAACAGTTCCTGAATATGGAACTCTTCTTGCATATCTTACCATTCTCCAACCATTATTTAAAGTTGTTGTAGTATATGCGCTAGATGTTAAATCAGTATCTATACTATCTGAAACTGACGATTCATTATGCAGCCCACTATAAAATTTATTTTGTGTAGCTAAATCTACATTTGCATAATACCAATCCATAAAATGTTCACCAGCCTCATCATCAACATATTTTTTTGTAGCAATCTCATAATCAGAACCAGGCGTATAATTACCACCATTGTTTTTTACATATATATTACCAGAACCAGCATCAATTGTAATATCACCAGCACCATCTATTGTAAAATTGCCAGAGGATACGTCATATTCGTTTTTTGTTATTTTAGTGGTACCAATGGTTAACCTGTCTGTTTTAAGGTCTTTAATGGATGTTTTTTCAATTTTACGTAATTCTTCCATTTTATTAGAAACATGCCATCTGCCATTTACTTTAGAACAAAGAAATACTCCTCTACCTTGTATTTGAGATAATATAATATCACCATCATTGCCAACATTATTAGATGGAAGTGTTTTATATATTTGAGTTCTTGAACCTTTGCTATGAAGTAAATTAGCCACTATTTAATACGTTTAGGTCTATATATAATAGATATGTCATTAATTTCAAATCCTGGTGCAGGTAAACTATTGGTTGCATCTGTATATTGAAATTGTAATTGCAAAGAATAAATATTGTTTATAGATGAACTTGGTATTAATACAGCTGTTTGCCAAGTAGTAGAACCAGTTAATCCTGTTGATGCTGCATAATTTTCACTATCATCTGAAAATGTATTACCACTAAAAACTCCACTTCCATTTGTTGCATATTTTACTAATATTTTAGAATTAATAGAAGAACCATCTTTATCTGTTGATTTATACGTTATATACACTTTATATATTTTATCTTTTGAATTTATTGGGCCAAATGTATAATCTTTAGTTGTAAAATATAAAACTTTTGTGTTTATTGATGAACCTGTAATTCCAAGTCTGTTACATAAACTATCATCTGTTGCTTTTGTATGTTTCCATTTTAGTATATCATTTATATTTACATCAATACCAGATAAACCAGAATCTGCTACAGTATATAATATTAAATTACCTTTAGAATCTGTAGCAAAATTACTGCAATTAGGAGAGTTTGCATGTTTAGCTATACCGTTCATAGATTTAGATGTAAAATACCATGTACCAGATTCTAAATTATATACATATCCATCAGGTATACTCACAGATGTTGTAGTTGCAGTTGATAATCCAAATTTTATAACAATATCTTTTGTAATAGAATCATAACCTATAAGTGGTTTAGAAAGACTATTTGGGTCATCGTCAAATTTCCAATAATTATTAGGTATTATTGCATCATCTGCATTATTAGGTATTTTGTTTTTTATTAAATTAGTTAAATTTTGACCATTATATAAATACAAACCAGATTGATTTGCCCAAGCAATACCAAATGGAGTTTTACATACTTGATATGGTGCTTCTACACCTACATTATCAAATGTATCTTCTAAAAATTCATAATCTCCTGATGTATTTATAACAAATACTTTTCTTTTTTTATATTGCAATAATTTATCTTTATAATATTCTAATGCTGTTATTTCATCTCCATCATTAATTGCAACATCAATAAAATTAGATTTAGGCAATATGTTATATTTACCAATAGGGGATTTTATCATTCTATCTGAATATATTTTTCCATTTTGTTTAATATTACCTACATATAATCTGCTATTTGCAACAACTGATGCTTTGTAATTGCATGTAAGTTCATTATCGTTTAATTCTTGAGATACTAATGTTTGAGATTCATAGCTATCAACTTCATTGTAATTTAATATTTTTTCTCTTGGTATATCATATTCATAACATTGATTTCCTTTATCATTAACTCCTGTTGAAGAATAATTTGATGTTGTAGAGAATATTTTATTTTTATCTAAATCAATATAAAATTGTAAATACCATATATCAGAATTATTATCTTTCATATAATATTTTAATTTTTTTCTATATTCATCTTTAGCTACATCATAACCAACATAAACAGTAACATATGGACATTGGCCTGCAGTTATAGCAGATGTTTCTGCAACAGCTGTAACTCCTATATTGTCATCGTTAATATTAATTGAAGATTCTTCATCAAAAATATTAACTGAAGATACTCCAAGTTTATATATTCGTTCTTCCCATCCAAATGCAGTTGAACCTTGTGGAGCAGCAAATTTAAAATTAACTTTTGTTAAACTAGATTGCGAAGCTGACATTCCATCTGTTTCAGGAGTCCAATTTGTATTATAGTAATAAGAATTAATACTTGAAAATATAACTCTATCATATCTTGGAAAATAAAAATCAGAATCACTTAGTTCTGAGTTCATGCAATCATTTAATCCACCAATACCAGGACGATTCGGATAATAAACATGAAATTTAATTAATATATCATCTGTATATAATATATTATTATTTTCTGTAAAATCAATAATAGCTTTAAATTTCTTAGAACCTTTTATGTGCCTATTACTACCTGCACCTTCTTGAGTTTCATCCCATGGCCATGTATCAGAATATAACCATGGTGTTACGTCTGTTTCTTCTTTTAAATCAATAGGATTTTCATTCATATCTTCAAATTTAGCTATAGACTCTAAATCCATTAGTGTTTTTTGTCCCATAATAAGGTCTTCTTTTTCAGTACTTCCTATAGTACTCCCACCAAATAAAGCATTTCCATCTTTTCCTGCTGTTATTTCAAAATATGGGTGATATGTTTCATTTAAATAATCATCATCACCATTTCTATATGCACTTGAAAATTCATAATTAAATACCATTTCAATTCTACCAAGTTTACCTGTAGTAAAAGTACCAATAACACTGCTTGCGTCATTTGAAGTTCCATCATTACCAGCAAAAGCAAGATAAAAAGGACTTGTTTCACTTAAAAATCCTTGACTATCTGCAAGACTTGTTTGAGCTGCAACTTTAGTTAATTCAGTTGTTCCATCTGATAAATATAATTTTTCATCTTCATAATTATTACTAACATCTACATAAGATAAAATTCTTCCAAGCGTATTTAATTTATCACATTCCCAATTTGTTGCTGTTGCACTTGCTCCATATTTTTGAACACCACTTGCAAATGTATAAGAATTCATATAAGAAAGAGCAGAAAATGGTTGAGTGCTTAAAGCATTATCACCACCTGCACTTGTAATTAAAGGTGGAGCTTTAGATAAAGCAGAATCTCTTGTTCTCCATCCATTAATTATTTTTTCAGAACCTAATTGATTTTTGTTTAAATAATAAAATATTTTATCTTTGTTTCCTGATTTAAAATTAGCATCTGATATTTTTAAAAAACCATTAATATAATTATAAACAGGTTTCATATTTTTACCATTCCAAATTAAATCATTTTCTATCCAATTGTTCATATTAGATGAATAAATATTAATTTTAGAATTTGTAGATGTATTATCATTTAAAAATATTAAATTATCTGTTTCATTTGTTTCTAATCTTATTGAATCAAAATAAATTGTTTGCGAATTAGATGTTCCTGTAGCAGATGTTTGATTTCCATATGTTCCTGCATTTAGATTTAAAACCCAATCAGTTGCATCATTGTATTCAGAAGGTATTTTAAATTTAAATTGATATTTATTCCATTGTGTTGCTTCAGATGAATAAGGATTACCTTTTCTTATATTATTTGCTATTGATAATAAATCAGGATATGATTTTTTTAATGTAACAGCATCAAACTGTGCAGTTTGGGATGCTGCTCTGTTTGCAAATAAAATTCTTAAATTTCTATTACCACCGCTATTATTAGGAACAAAAAACTTACAAGGTTTTGGAATTCCATTATTTGTGTTTTCTCCAATAATTTTATATGTGCTAAGACTACCTGTATTTTCAAGCGGTGTCCATGTTATAAGTGGCGTAGCTAAATCATCAGCAGATGTTGTGTCTACTACAGAATAATATATTCCTCCTGCACTTGAAGAATATGCAAAAAACAATTCAAACCATTGATTTCCATGAACAGTTATTACATCTGATTTAACATAACCATTAGGAACAAAAGCTGAATCATTTGAATTTCCAAGTGCATAAGTTCCAGCTGATACTAATTTACCACTAGTTCCATTTCCTCCATATTGATTTGATGAAGATTCTGCTGTAAAAGCTACATTTGTGCCTGCATCTACTTCACTCCAATTTGAAACATCCCCAGTACCAAATCCTCCATTTGCAACATAATTTGTAGTAAGACTATCTGCATAATCATGAGTTGATTCTACTCCTGATAAAAATGTTGGCCCAGTATTTGATTCAAATAAATACAAACCAGTATTTGTTCCATCTGTTACGCTATCTGAATATAATTGTACAAATGGTACTCTTTCTCCATAAGAAGTACCTTGTGCACCATATCCGTAATACCTTGCTTCAGCTTTACAATAAAAACATAGAAGATATTCAACGCCAGCTTTTAATGTTGTTGCTCCTATAGTTGTAGAATCAGTATCATCAGCAGAAAATGCTTCATCTGTTTTAGGATTATATGTAACAAAACCTAATGGCTTAGTTTGATTAGTGGTTATTCCTGAAACCTCTGTTCTTAAAAAATATTTACTATATTCATTATATGAATTTATATTATCATGCCAAGATTCACCTGCTTTATCAATATAATCTGTTGAGCCTTCATTTCCAAACACAGAACCATCTCCTACCCATCTGAATATTTTATATGTTGAAGAATTTGTTGCATCTGTTCCTAAAACAGAATCTAATCGAGCTTTATTTGTAGCTCCATCATAATCTACGATTCTTCTAACTTGTCCTGCTCCATTACCGCTAGATATTAATATAGAATAATTATTATAATAGTCGTCTTTACTGTGACCTAAATTAGTTGTATTTACATGATATGAAGATAAATCTTGAAGTTGTATAACAGGATTAGTATCAAAAGGACTTCCACTATGAGAGTCTGCATAACTTTGAACAGTTCCTTCTTCATATGAATTTTCAAATTCACCATCTATAATGCTTGTAGAGTAATCAACTCCTGTAGCAAACAATCCATATCCTACTTGAAAATTTGTATTACTATGAGGGAGTCCATAGATATGTTCTACTAATGAACCCCCTATTTTTAAAATACCTGCTTGAGATGATGTTACATTCCAAAATTGTGAAAATTCTGTATCTTCTATATCCCTTGCATCAGAATAACAATTTAAACCACCAGAAAAATCTTTTATCTCAAGAGTTTGTTTTGCCACTATTTACCTTTTATTTTATCAACAATAGGTTTTAATACCATGTCCCAAACTAAATCATCTTTTTTAGATGGACTTAATTTAATTACTTTTTCTACTACATATAGGGCTAATAAAACATATTCCCAATTAGCTGTAATAAATGACATCATTATTTTTCTCCTTTTTTTGTTTTTCTTTTAGCTTTACAACCACAACCTGTACATACTAAATCAACTTTAGGATGTGAGTTTTTTTCTAATGCTTTAATTCTTTTTTCATGATTACTAGCAATTTCTTTATCGGAAGCTTTTTTAATAGCTTTCATTACTTGTTTAATAATCATATTTATTATAAATTTTTGTCCTATCATTTAAAATTCCCAATCTTCATCATCATCTATATACATCTCAAATATTTCCCATTTTCCTAACCACCATAATCCTCCAACAAAGACTATCACAAAACCTAATATGAAATAGCCTAAACCAATCATTACTAGCCTTTAATCTTAGCATAAAACGTCATTAAAGCTAATATTATAGCAAAGCTTAATGATATAAATGTTAATATAGGGTTTAAAACGTCTAAAATGCCTATTACTGTTGATAAAAAGCTTGTGCTTATACCTATCTCAGGGTAAGTACTTAAAACCCTTAATGTGTCCTTCATTTTTTCTCCTTGCAATTATCCCATTTTTTTAAGTCAAGCATTGGTAATGGCTTTTCTATTGTATGGTCTTTTAATTTAATGTTTTGTATTGACAACTTGTTTCCGCCTTTAATATATGGTTTTCCATCTGCATCACATCCAACATCATAAACAAATACTGTAGTTTTCCATAATGATATTCTTGTTATACGTGCAGGCCTTCCATTTAAAATTATTGTATCGTCTACATTGAGGTCGTTCCCAGCCATAGTTTTTAAACCTTCTATTGCAGATTCGATGGTACTTTTTCCCAATAGAAAGATAAACGCTCCTATTATCATCCATCCATATTCCCCTATTAGATGTTCTATTGTTTCTTTTTCCATTATTCTCCATTATTTATTACCATCAAGATACTGACCCCATAAAGAAGTCTTTCCATCAATTATTTCTAAAACATGAACTATATGGTCTCCATTTTTAAAAAAATCTATTATAGCCAGTGCGTGATTCCAGTTAGTTAAATTACCTCTTAACCAATCTTCATCTTTTTTAATGTCTTTTAAACATCCCATGCTGTAGCCACTCATTGTTCCTTTAACTCCAGTATCAGTATATCTTTGTAGGTCATGTGTATGTCCATACATAATATTGTCTTTGTAAGAGCTAAGATGTGCTTTTGCATGATGCATTCCAGTTTTATGTCCGTGTGTAAAATTTAATTTTCCTATTCTTAAAAGTTTTCTTCTATGATAAGGATGATATTTATATCCACGTTCTTTTATTCTTAATGCATTTTGAGTTTCATAATGGCTAAGATAAGGGTATCTTACTACAAAATTGTCCAACCATACTTCATGATTACCTTGAACAAAATGTCGAATTTTACATTCAACTTTATCTAAAGATTTATCAATTATGTCCATTCCTTTATTTACATCTTTGACATCTTTATCTAACAAAGGAATTAAGTCTTCCATTGTTTTTTTATTTCTACCTTTCCAGTAATGATTACTGAAATGTTCCCATTCGCCTGTGTCACCTAAATCTACGTATATTGTAGGTTTAACTATTTCAATAACTTGACACACTATATTTATTGCTTTTTTGCAATGAAAAGGAAAATGTTTATCAGGAGTAACTACTGCTCTGTTAACAATACCTTTGTTTAACTTTGCCATTCTAACCTCGTTTTATTTCAAAAAACTATTTACCGCTTAACTTCTTTTTCAAAGTTTTCATATTATTCCTTGTTTAAATTAAATGATATTTAACTGTCATTTGCGCTGTTATATCACTTGTTCCTTCAGTATTTTCTACAAAAGCTAAAATTACTTTTCCAGAATCAACTGAAGATGAATCAATAACCATATTTGATTGTTTTATAGTTGGTGCACTTGTACCTCCAGATTGTATTACGCTTGAACAATGAGCTAGTAATGCACCTGATGATAAATCTCCTATATTTGTATTATTATCAAATGTATAAGAATATAAATGATAATCTAAATTATGAGCACCATCACAACCACTTAAAATACTTACCTCATCAATATATATATTATCTGTTAAATACCAATAACACATTATAAATTGTTTCCAATTTGCACCTTTAGCACTAATATCCAAAGATGTAGCTGGGTCAGTTCCTGTTCCAAAAGCATTATCTCCAGTAATACTACTACTAGAATATTGAAATCCTAACAACATTGGATAATGTGTATTTTGGGCTACACTTAAATCATATAAATTAAATTGTTTATATAATGTAACTCCTCCAACTGTATTTGTTCCAGTTGAACCTGCTTTTGTATTTGCGTCAGTTGTCCATGATGTTGAATTATATGCCATATTATAACCTCGGTACAGATAGAGCTCTCACTCCACTTTTTCTTGATGGATATTGTCTTATTGTTTTATCATACATTGTTTTAAAATATTGAGCTCTTTGTAAATCACCTGCGTCTTCAAACATTCTTGATTTTATATAACACACTACAGCAGAATGCAATCCTGAATCTAAACCACCTGTAGTTTTTAAATCATGAGTTTGTGAGCTAATAGTTTCATATTTAGAAGAATATGTTATTCTTAATCCTCCAGTCACATCAGAACCTTGATAAGAATCGTATTTTTCTTTTGTTTTTTCTCCAGTTGTTGATGTTGTATCTTCACATACAATAGCTATTCTTTGGTCATCATTATACCATGCAAAATAATTATTTGGATATGTTCTTTTATTTGTTGCCATAATTTTCCTATTTTAATGAATCATCTGATGATTCTGTATCTTCTTTTAATAATTTATGTGCATCTGCTAATTTTGGTATCATTACATATCTATCATTTGTATCTAATATTTCAACTCTTTTAACACCAATAACATTATCTTCTAATTCATACCATCTTTTCTTTTCTTCTAAATTAGTTGTAGATGAAACACTGTAATTTCTTTTATTTGAAGCAATATCATCTAATGCATCATTTATTAATTGAAACATGTATTGCTCTGATTGTCTTCCAAATAGTTTTTCTATTTGTTCTATAATATTTTTAGCTGTCATTATTTAGCTCCTTGTTGTGCCTTTGGTATTCCTTGAGCTGCTAACATAGCAATTCCTTTATCATAATCTTGTTTTAAAGATGATATAATTGGGGCAAACAATTCAGGGTCTTCTTCATTAGTCATTAAAAATTCAGTTGCTTTTATTGATGCATATAAAACTACTAAATATTCCATTTCATTTGGAAAATTACTAATAGAATCGTCTGTATTAGCAACTGTTGGGTCTGCAACAACATAATAAATACCAGAAGATGAAGCTGGCAATATATTAATTTTATTTCCTTCTACATAATATACAGGGTCTGTTGCTGATGCAAATTCTATACTTGATGAACTTGAAGCTTTATGTTTATCCATTGGTCTTATTTGTCTACATTCAACACTACCTGCATACACACTACCTAATTGCCCAGTAATCATTGTTTCTGCTTCTGAATTAGCTGCATTTGAAGTAAATGTTTGTTTAGAATAACAATATTCTTTTAAGTTGGGAGGTAAAATATTTGTAACTTCTCTTGTTCCATCTTGAAGCCATTGAGTTAAAGCATTATCATCTCCCACATTTCCTACTAAATCTTCAATTTGAGTTTTAAAATTAGCCATTATCTTCTATTCCTATCTGCTATATCTGCATCCATTGTTGTTTGACTAAACTCAACTTGTGTTTGTCCACTCCAAGTTTTTCTCATATTAATACCATCTGATATATTAACTCTTGTTCCAAACACATATCCACATTTACATATATGGTCATCATTAGCTTTAAAGTCTACACATTTTTTACAAGAGTTACAATAGTATGTTCTATTTCTTTTCATAAATTACCTTTAATTTAATATAATTATCCCTCACTTACAAATGTATCACTAACAGCTAAAACTTGTGCTTCTGACTTAGTTAATACACTAAAATTAGGATATGCTTTATTAGCTCCTAATTCTATAAGTTCTGATAATACTCCATTTTTCATAGACCATTCACCTTTGATAAGACAATACGCTTTATCGTGTGAATATCTTGGAGCACCTACCTTACCTGCCATAATAATATCATACCAAGTAGGAGATGATTTATAAGTAATATCCCCAGTATCTTCATCTACTGATTCTACTATTGGATATAGTTCTTTTATTTTGGTACCAACAGCACTATCATATGCACTGCTTGGTAGACAAAAATACATTTCATAATGTGCCATTATCTGTGACTCCTTTTACCTGCGTTATAATTTCTTTTTACTTCTGCTGCTGTTAATATATCACTATAAAAATTTAAATCATCTATTTGACCATCAAAATGTCTAATAAAATCAGCTCTATTCCCCACATACATATCATGTCCAGAATCATCAACAATAGTGCCACTTCTAGTTTCGTCTTCAGAGCTATCTACTAATACACCATTTACATATATTAAAGCTGCATTTCCTGTTGCACTACCATCATAGGTTACAGCAATATAATTCCACTCATTTAAAGTAATATTTCTATTATCAGTTGTAAAATTACAAATACCACTTGAACTAAATTTAGTTGTATAAACTAGTTTACAAGTATCAGAACTAAATGCTTGTATATAACAATAATGAATACCACCTTTTTCAAAAATTCTACCATAATCTCCTCCACCCATATCTGTAGGATAAATCCAAACAGAAAAACTTCCACCATCTGCTGTTATATTATCTGTATCAAGACCCTTTCTTATAAGATTATAGGATTGATTGTAATCTAAATTCAAGCTATTAGTAAGCTTTTGTCTATTCATTAGAAATCCTTGAGAATCTCTTGTAGCATCTACTCCTGCTGTGATTAACATTGTTTCTGTTGAATCTACATTTGCATCATTACTGCCCTTTAAATCTTTCCATTCAGATAAACCATTATTTCTTAAATATAAAGACAAACCACCACTACCTGATG
>Ga0181411_1000028_pt1 | contig 37886 bp, 26 predicted proteins | sample 34SPOviralmetaG_FD_130114 | JGI IMG/M metagenome (GOLD analysis project Ga0181411, IMG submission 130114) | Marine viral communities from the oligotrophic San Pedro Time Series (SPOT) site, San Pedro Channel, CA, USA - 34 SPOT_SRF_2012-07-09 | ecosystem: Environmental > Aquatic > Marine > Strait...
AAAAACATAGTATTGCTTTCTATTGCTTTCACTATATTACTTCATATTGTTATAAAGATGTGATCTTATAGCACTCTTAGGCAGCAGTCTACCAGATTGTCAAGTACATATGATACAATGCTCGGAAACCCACACAGGAGTTTTCCACAGCACTTTTCCACAGGTTTTTCCACAGGGGGACACCTGAAAGATTGGCACAAGGCACTACTGTATCATATTATACATCCAAATGTAACCGAATTTTGAGGAGAAGTCAAGTACATATGATACATCAGGACGTATCATTTTATACATTGACAGATTCTAAAATATATGCTAAACTTAGGAGGGTTGGATTTTTTTAAATTAATTGTAGGCAGGGTGAGTGTCGAACATTTTATAGATCTTACCTCAGATCTCTTTCCTCTATTATAATCGATCTACCAGGTAATGCAATGTACATTTTATACAATGTATCATATGTTACACCGACTCCAAGCTCTACCCTCATTCTAGCACAGAAAAATTTGAATGTCTATGTACATTTTATACAAAATAGCAAATATATCTAAATGAATATATTTTGATCTGGGGGTAGACAGCACCAGAGATACATGTTAATATAAAGGAGTAACACAGCAATCGACCTTTATTATGTTCTTCACAACTCCAACACCTGCTAAGTCATTCAACATCAACACTAATAGCAGAGACCTTGACTATCAGGTAAGCACTCAGCAACTTCTTCAGATAATCAAGAACAATCCACAAGGAATGACACTCACAGAAATTGCACAGGCAGTAGATCCAAACTGGCAGACATCCAACTGTAAGAGAATGTTCAAACAGGCAATCGATCCGTTATGCCTTCGTGATGAAGTTCGTTTTACAGTTAGTCCATCTGGAAAGCGTGTCAAGTACTTCCCAACTAAAGTTTCCAAGCGTTGGTTACTTACTGAACTATACAACCAAATGGTAAACGCTTAGTTTACCTCACTCTGGCATTGTCAATAAGTCCAGAGTGTTACCACCCCTTGACAGCGTGTCAAGTGCAAGGTTACTCACAATCCCAATGTACCTCACACTACACGACCCTGTATCATTTGATACTTGACACGTTGTCAACACCCCTTTTCGACAGTGTATAATATGTTACGTAATTTTTGCCCCCATGGGGGTGCCCGTATATAAAAAGTACCTTCTTCCTAACCTACAAACGTTCACCATCGACAGAGGTATCGATAAATCAAAATTTTTTTCCCAGTAAAAAAACCCCCTATAGATTTTTAGGTATTAGGGTCGTCATACTTACGAAGAATATAAAGAGCAATGGAGGCACCAATACCAGATGCTCCGAGTACTATCAAGAATAAAGGCATAATATGTTTGTTTTTCTTATTATAACATACTTACAACCACTCGTCAATATTCCAAGCATCTGTGAATTCATAATGTCTTGCCATCATTCTACGAGCAAGATGAAGTAACTTTGGATCTAGGTTCTCAGTATCAGAAGTCCATTGATCAGCAAGACCTGCAAGTTTTGGAGGATTGGCACCTTGATCTGGATAATAAACGTTTTCATGTACCTGAGTAATATTCGCCCCAAGAAAGGTGTTCAACCGTTCTAACTCGTTGTTTCTCCCTGCCCAGAGATCCTCCATGATAATGTAATGTGTATCAAAGAATGATCTCCATGTATCATATATCAACTGATAGTTAGCAAAGAGAAAGGGTTCAAAGTTTCTGAGTTTATAGTTATAGTTCTGTGTAGGATATACTAATTCATTTGGAATCTTACGAAGATAGAAGAGTATCTCCTTCATAAAGGCATTTGGACTGGTATTGGTAAGGTGTGATATATGTGAAAACAATCTTCTCACTGGATCTCGGAAGATCATCAGTATCTTGACATTGAAGTTATTGTTGAGTTTATCTGCGAATGTAGAAATGATATCAGATGGTAATGTAGCATAGCTGGTAGTAAAATCACATACACCTCGATACTCATCAGCTATACTCTGATAGTATTCGTGAAGAAAGGTGATATAGTTATCAATAGTTGGATTCAGGTATATGTTATTCTTGGTAGCTTTGTACTTCTCACTGAAGTCTAGATTGGGGCATAGTATGTTTGATTCTTTGATAAAAGCGTTGGCAATCTTGGTATCTTGAAGTGTGCGATACAATGGAGTCGTTGCTGACCATCCTGTGCCGACACATATGACAAAGAGTGGTTTAGATCCACTCATCATTCTTCCAAGGGTTTGTGCCCGTAAGTCTCTCCCATGACTCATAGTAATAATGCATTGCTCTCCTTCCCCTCTCTACCGTCTTAGGATCGAGTGTCACTGTATCACTATCCCATTGATCACGTAGGTTTTGATAGTGTGGTGCATCTGCTCCTCTGTCAGGGTAGTATGCGTTCTCATGTAGTTCAGTGATATTTGTACCCAAAAACCCGTTGAGTCTCTCTAATTCTGAATTACGACCCGCCCAGAGGTCTTCCATGATAATAGAGTGAGTGGGAAAGAACTGTTTCCAGTTCTGGTGTATTCTATGATAGTTAGAGTTGGCAAATGCCTCAAAGTTCTTTCGATGCCATCCTCTTGTCTCTAAAGGGAATTGGAATGAATTCTTATCAAAGCGTCGAATGTAGAGAAACGCTTTTGAGAGTTCTTCTATTGGGTTATCTCTGTATACATGATTGAAGTGTGAGACCATACGACGAAAAGGATCTCTCAGTATCATTATCACCTTGACATCAAAATTTTCTTTGAGTGTTTTAGCAAAGGTCATGATCTGATGAATATTGAACCCTGCATAGGTTGTAGAGAAGTCACAGACTGCCTGATACTCGTCTTTGATATGGTTATAGTAATGCTTGAGAAATTTTACATAATTATCAAGAGAAGGATTCAACCATATAGTCGCCATCGCATTCTCTTCTTTTGTTCTCTCTCGAAAACCCTCTGGAATCAAGTAACCTGTATTATATTTGATCTTCATCATGTTGCTAAATGCATTAGGTGCATGTAGATATGAAAGAATATGAGGTTCTTTATTCAAGCATGTAGCAACTTTATTTTTTTGAAATGTGAAGTAGAGGGGTGTTGTAGCAGACCAACCTGTACCCACACATAATATAAGTTTTGGTTTCATAAGAAAAAGAGGGAGGTTGGAATCCTGTATACCAACAAAGAACGGGCATTACTACAGAGTAAAAACGTTCTTGCCTGAGACCCGATTGGTAAATCGATTCTACTTTCGTAGCAGCACCACCTGTGTCTCATCACCTTAACTAGCGTTTGCCAGTAAGTTTATTCAGTCACTCCCGACGTAACCGTCGTTACATTTGTATCATAGTATAATTATAATACATTGTCAACCCATGAATCAGGCAATTTTCCAAATTTGTTTTGCCAGTGTAGGTAAAAAGGTCTCATAACTGTCCTTGCTTCATACAAAATCTCTTCATCTATGTCTATAAGGTCACTCTCCCACTGATCTTTCAACCACTCAAGGCGAGGAGCACGACTTCCCATGTCTGGAACGTAGCAATTTTGGTGAACTTTGGTAATTTTATGTGATAAGAAGTCCGAAAGTCTCTCCAACTCGTCTTTTTTTGTCCAAAAATCTTCCATGATTACAAAATGACAATTTTTCTCACCAAAAACTTTTTGATACTTCTCAAAAGTTGACAAATATTCGCAATTTGGCGAAAAATGACCTTTTTTCAACTTGTAAAGAAACAATTTTTTGTGATTTTTTGATTTTCTCCAAATTCTTTCCTTCAAATCATCATCTCCATCAATATTTTTGACTATACCACTTCCAACTTCTGAAAAAAATCGACGAATTGGATCACGAAATTGAAAAGTGACTTTTATTTCAAAAAATTCTTGTAAAATTGGTGTAATTTTTTGTAAAAACTCGATTGGTAGTGAAAAATTGAAATTTGAGAAGTCTGAAACCGACTCATACTCCCATCTTATAGCTTCCCAGTGTCTTCTATAGTATTCGATGTAATTTTGAATTGTACATGGTTCCTTATAATACTGTTCTAAGAAGTGTGGGTCAAAATGCTTCACATATTGATTCCTGACTGATAAAACTTTTCCCATAGGGGAATCTATTTTTTTCTGTGGAGCATTCCAATCAGAATCAACTATAGATTGATCAAAATCATTGGAATATACTTTTCTAAGATATCCTGACTCTTTTTGATGACCACAATGACAATATTTCTGATGGTATGACAATGTATACAAAAATGGTGTTGTGGCAGACCATCCAGCACCAGGATTTAATAATAATTTCATTTCATTCCCCAAATTTGGATTGCACGTCGTGGATACGGTGCAAAAGGTGATACTTGAGTTACGCTATGAAACTCTGACTGATCAACTATTGCAATAGTGCCTGTTTTTGGTATCTGTCCATGTATATTGCCAGTTTTATTGTCTTGCCACAAAAATAAACCACCCCACTCCTTTTTCCAGTCATTCAAATACAAGGTTGCACCAAAAACATACTTTTTATCTTCGTGCCACTGAACTCCTGAGTTGTGTAACCAGTAATGATAGTTTAGATGGTATTTGTCATGTTTTACCAAAGGTAGATGTCTACGAACTGCTGCAAGCACTTTCAGCTTGAGACCTTTTGATACCTCTGACGCTAAACAAGTACCAGGTATACCTTTATACAAATAAGAATCCCAGTTGTTGTTACTGAATGTCCAAGACTCCTCAGTCAATCTAAAATCTATCTCACCATTACAATGTGCTAGTAATTCTGGTGATAATACATCATGTATTATCTTCATTGTAACCACTCCTCAGGTATACCACCGAATAACTCGGCATAATCATCATAATACTTCTTACATGCTATTCTACCACCTGCTGCCAACTCATCTGTAAGAGGAAGCACATCAGATGTCCATTGATCCTGTAAATATTGATGTTTCGGTGGATTTATTCCTAAGTCTGGAACATATACACATTTTGCTATGTCTCCAAGTTTATATCCTAAAAAAGAAGACAGTGAGTCTTTTGTTTCCTTATCACCTGCAAACAATTTTTCCATAACCATGTGATGCACGTTGTCTTTGCCCACTACTTCTACAAATTTCTTGTATAAGTGTGCGTAGTCTGATGGGGTACGTTTTTCCTTTCTATTATATCTTATCATATTTCTCTCAGTCATTTTGTAAGAGTCACCGTCAACCTTTTCAATCCCATCATTCATATAATCCCAGTTCTCCGTGGGGTCGGTGCTTTCAAGTTTTTCAGTAGACTTCTGTGTTCTATATCCAGAGTTCTTTGTATCCTTATAAACATTACATCCTCTTCTATCTTTATCTGAACCATCAATGTCATTATATTTTCGATAATTACGTAAAGACCATATTCTTTTTACAGGATCTCTGAATATCATAACAACTTTGATATCAAAATACTTCTGTAGGATTGGTATGTTCTTATTCAAGAAGTCTTGACTCAACATACCGTTTGAATTATTGAAATCTACAAGTGATTGATAGTTATCCTTTATATTCTCCCAATGTGCCAAATGATAGTCCACATACCTCTGTATAGTGAATGGTTGAGATATAAATTTCTTCTCGACATCAGGTATCATCTCCCCACCAATTACTTTGGGATTATTAGACACCAACTCAGGTGGTTTTGAATTGGAAGGGTTGTCTACGTGCCATCTATATCTTTTAGTTTTATATTCTACCTTCTTTCTAAAATCCCTATATGCATGTAACTTCCAGTTGTTCTCATATATGCTATGCTCACTACCTGGCCACCAAACTTTATACTTTCTTAGTTCTTTCTCAGGAGTATCACTTATTTCATGACCTTGTTTAGTGGCACTCCACTCAAAGTCCATGTATTGAAGGAAACCATGTTGTTGTGCCTTCCAATTATGACAATAGTCATTTGTCCACGACAATGTGTACAATAATGAAGTTGTGCCTGAAAAAGGTGTACCTACACCAAATAATAATTTAGGCTTGTGTCCACTCGCTAGGGATTGATCCAAATGTTGCTGCATAATTATCGTAAGTGGTTTTCAAATACTGTCTACCTTTCGCTTTGAGTTCATCAGTTATTTCAACTTTGTCAGTTGACCACTGGTCTTGGAGATATGGATGTTGTGTGGCATTGATGCCAGACTCAGGGACATACGCACAATTAGCAAGATTTACAATATCAAAACCTAAGAAAGTAGATAGTGCATCTTTCGCTGCGGTGACTCCACCAAATAATTGTTCCATGACAGTAGCGTGAACATTACCAGCACCTAATACATTAACAAACTTTGTGTATATTTCTGCGTAGTCTTCATCAATTGTCAGTGATGTCTTCTTCGTGCGAATATTTATAGGTGCATAATGTGATCCACCATTTCTGTTACCTCTATAAGTAAGGAAATTTTCAAACCACTTCTCTGGTTCCATAACTGTTTTTGCTTCGATACCATACGCTCTATTATTCAATTCATTCAATTCACGATCTATTAGTGATTTCTTTTGACCACTTACACTTGTATATGGATCATCATAGGCAGTTGATACACCCACAGTGGTTTGTTCATAAAACACTCTATTAGTGTATCTTCTACTATTCATCATTGACCAGTGTCTACGCACAGGGTCTCTGAATATCATGATCACCTTTACATCAAATGATTCTTGTAATTTAGGAATTAGTGCTGAAAGTGCTTCTTCAGTGAAACCCACAAATGAACCAAAGTCAACCAATGATTGAAAATTATCTTTTATTTTTTCCCAATGTGCTAACTGATAATCAATATATTTCTGAACAGTGAAAGGTTCTGACATAAGTGCCTTTTCAGTCGCTATGTCCATATCACCGTTTACAAGAGAGTTTGTGGTTGTTATCTCTGGTGGTCTGTTACCACTAGGATTATCCATTCTCCAAGCAAACTTTGATACTCTCTTTTTTACAATTTCTCTATATAACTTACGCTTTTTGAGTGTGTCTGGTTCAAATGGTTTTAGCTCTATGCCACCTATTTCTCCAGCAACAAGAGATAGATAATCTTTAGAGGTGGGATTCCAACCATGACAATAAGCATTATCTACGGATAGTGTGTATAATAAGGAAGACACTCCAGAAAAAGGAGTTCCGACTCCCAATAGTAACTTTGGTTTGCTCATGAGAATTTATTTTAATGGTTGCTCTTGGACATGGGGTAATGAACTCGAAAACAAAGATGATAGATTTAGTAAACTCATATGTAATAGACTAAATGCTACAGAGGTGAATAAATCTAAATCTGGTTGTAGTAATTTCTACATAATGAGAACATCTTTAGAAGAGAATCCACAGGATTATGATATAGCTATAATTCAACTGACATTGAGGAATAGAACCGAGTACTATGATACAAAATCTAAACGATGGGCAAATGTCCATCAGAGTTTGCTTAGAAAAGGTTCACCTCATCATAATAAACCCCACGAAGACCATATAGACTGGTGGACAGAGTATTACAAGAATATTTATAGTAGTGAGTATGGTTTTGCATACGAGAAACTTGCATACACAGCAGTAAAGGGTCACTGGGGGTCAACTCCCCTTATCATTACTACGATTAATGCAGATGGTGAGTCATATGACCTTCGATTAGAGGATAAGAAATATCCAAGACTACCAAAGAGACATCCAAACCGTATTGGTCATTGGATGATCGCTAATGACATCATGAAACTCATATGAAACCGAAATTAGTATTGAGTGCTGGCACAGGTTGGAGTGGTACAACACCCTTGTACTATACGTTCGCTGTAAATCACAAATTGTGTCATGGTGGTCATGAAAAAGAGCACGGTTACTTACATCTGCTTGATTTAAGTGAACAAAATCAAATAAAACAAAAAACAAAATTTTACTCTACATACTTTAGACCAAAGTGGTTAGATAATCCAGATGGTAGTGGTAGAAAGGGACCTGGTCGTAAACATCCGCTTGTAAACCAACATAGTCCACTTGTAAAGGGGTTGTGGACACAAGAAGAGTTGAGAAAACATTATACATCTCCATTTTCTATTGAAAAGTATATTTCATACTATAAAAAACATTGGTCACATATAAAAAATGAATATAAAGCGGTTGCAGACTTTTCAAACCCAAATTCAGAGTTATCAGATCAATTTTTACAAAAATACGCATCTATTCTAAATGAGCACTTTGATATTACTGTTGTAATGATTTTTAGAGACCCAATCCGTAGATTTTGGTCTGTCATCAACGCAAGAAGACCAGATAATATAGAAAAACTGTTTTTTGACTGGTCACCAAGTATTTGTTACTCTACACTTTACAAAAGATGGAAAAAACACTTCAATGTCGAAGTAATCATCATGGAAGAGTTCTGGGATGGCAAATCAAAAGAATTTATGGGTTATTTGGTTGATAATATCTACCCAAACGCTTATGTTCCCGATTTAGGAATAAATGCACCTCATATCTCATATTTGAACGATCAATGGGAATCCGACATTCAGGAACTGACCCCCGACATCATAGAGAAAGCAAAAGTTGAATTTGCATCAATTTACATAAAATGGTATGATACATTTGGATATATACCACAGTCATGGACACATAATGAAAAGACTTTGGGAATGGATAAAGGGTGAGTACAATCTCTGGAAAATGCGTAGGGAAGACCCCTACATTTATGAAGATGATGACTAATGATCGGATTTAGTGAAGGTTTCCATGATGCTGCTGTCGCAGTTGTCAATAATGGAAAAATTTGTTATGCAGCACACTCAGAAAGGTATTCAAAAAGAAAACACGATAAACACCTTGATTTGACTGCAGCGTCAACTGCTATGCTGATTGATCAATCTGGTGTAACTGCTTTTTACGAAAAACCGCTTTTGAAGAGGACAAGGCAGTTTTTTGCAGGTCAAAAGGCGTGGAGAAGAGAAAGACACCTCGCATTGAAACCTAACTTGTATTTTGATCATCACAAATCTCATGCTGCAGCAGCTTTCCAAACATCAGTGTTTGATGAGGCAGCATGTGTGGTTGTCGATAGTATCGGTGAATGGGACACTACATCTATATGGACTGCGGAATATAAAGACGGAAAAGCAGTTTATAGGAAAAGATGGTCACGCACTTACCCATATTCAATAGGATTGTGGTATTCTGCACTTACGAAGTGGGCAGGTCTGCGTCCTCTTGATGAAGAGTATATTTTCATGGGAATGGCAGCATTCGGTCATCCAGTGAATATGAACGTAGTTGAGAGACAATTATACAAGAATAATCATAAAGGATGCAGATTAGGAAATTATAAGAAAGAAGATATCGCAAAAAGTGCAGAAAGAATATTACAACTAGAATTGAACACTATATTTGCAAAAGCAGCAAAATATAGCAAACACATCTGCTATGGTGGTGGAGTCGCTCTCAACTGCGTTGTAAACAGTGGTTTGAGGGAAATGTACAATATGTGGATTATGCCGAATCCTGGTGACGCTGGAGGTGCTCTAGGAGCAGCATGTCTTGCATATGGTGGCAAAGTTCAGTTTACACCGTATACTGGGTACAATATACAAAAACTATGCGATCCTAGGAGAGTTGTAGATGCATTACTCGAAAAAAGAGTCGTGGGCATTGCAAATGGCCGTGCTGAGTTTGGTCCTCGTGCTCTCGGTAATAGAAGTCTACTGGCGGATCCGAGACAAGCAGACACCAAAGACTTAGTGAACGAAATCAAAAAAAGAGATAAGTTCAGACCTTTTGCACCTGCTGTGCTTGAAGAACATGCTCAAGACTACTTTGACATGCCACCTCATTCAAGATATATGTCATATGTTTATAAGTGCAAACAACCACATGCCATACCTGCTGTTGTGCACGTCGATAATACTGCTAGGGTACAAACAGTCCCAGAGACATCTGAAAGCATACTGAGACCGATTTTAGAGTGCTGGTACGAGCGTACAGGATGTCCTGTATTATTAAATACATCATTGAATGTAAAAGGTAAACCAATAGTAAATACTTGGCAAGATGCAGAGATATTCTCAAACAAGTATGGTGTGATAGTTTATTGATGAAAATTTTATATAATGGTTGCTCTATTACATGGGGAGATGAAATTACAGATCGTGAAAATCAAAGATATAGTAGATTAGTATCAAATCACTATGGTGCAGAAGAAGTAAATTTAGCGTGGAATGGTATAAGTAATGACCGCATTGTAAGAGAATCTATCGCATATCTTGATAAAAATCCTGTTGACCTTGTTGTGATTCAATTTACTTTACATACAAGGATAGAGTGGTTTAAGAAAGATGGATCTATATTGGATATGCATATACACCAAAAAAAACACCCTGCTCCTTTTTACTATAAGTGGATATTCAATGATTACAATGGTATTGAGAATATGTGGAAAAATTTAGTTCTCTTTGACACATACTGCACACAAAAGGGTATAAGGTACATTCCTCTTTTAGCAGATCACCATCGAAAGGAATTAGAACTAAAAAATAATTGGCAAGAATTATATCACGGCAAACCTCTTACTCACTTACATAGAGGTATTTTGAAAAGAACACCGAAACCACACATGATGTCTTCTGGCATTATACCAGAAGGGTATATACCTGAAAATTTTACACTTCCAAATAATCATCCAAGTGTGATAGGACACAAACTTATTGCAGAAAAAATTATCGAGTTGATAGACGCTATATAAAGTGTTATAATGATTTTGACTGACCTCTAATTATGGCTAAAGGATTTAAAGTGGTAACTAAACCACCAACTGATGAGAAAACTTTTGATATTGAAAAAGCAAAAGAATTACTAAAAGGAAAAAGCATTGTGTTCTGTCTACCTGGTAGACAAGTATCATACATCTTCCTAAAGAATTTCGTATCACTTTGTTTTGAGTTGGTACAAAATGGAGCAAATATACAAATATCTCAAGACTACAGTTCCATGGTGAACTTTGCTAGATGTAAGTGTCTTGGTGCAAATGTGCTCAGAGGACCTGACCAACTACCTTGGGATGGTAAACTCAACTACGATTATCAACTATGGATTGATAGTGACATCGTATTTACAAATGAAAGCTTCTATCGTGTGATGGCAATGGATAAAGATATTGCAGGTGGATGGTATGCTACAGAAGATGGGCAAACCACATCATGTGCACATTGGTTAGAAGAGGATGATTTCAAAGAAAACGGTGGTGTTATGAATCATGAGATGGTTGATGGTATCGTAAAGCGTCGTAAAGCATTCACAGTTGACTATACTGGGTTTGGTTGGTTACTTATCAAGAAAGGTGTGTTTGAACATAAAGAAATGACCTATCCATGGTTTGCTCCACAAATGCAAGTATTTGATTCTGGTGAAGTACAAGATATGTGTGGTGAAGATGTCTCCTTCTGTCTTGATGCAATCAAAGCAGGTTTTGAAATATGGATAGATCCACAGTGCAGAGTAGGACATGAGAAAACTAGAATCATATAGATAGCGGTGATGATAAACATTACGAATATGGAATTATATGATATCTACATCGAAGGTGACAAGGAATACAGTTCTATAACGGAAGAAGAAATGCTAGAGATTACTCAAGATTTAGCACAGGATTATTATAAGAATGGTTTCCCTCATCCTGATGAAATAGAGGTCAGATATCTAGGACATGAAGACGACCCTCAGTAAGAGGGTCTTTTTTTGTCTCTAAATAATGATAAATATACCCAGACTACAAATATCTAGTGCCAGCACAGACTTTTTCACAGGGATTCAAAGATATTTCTTTATCCTTTAAAAAGCATCCAGTTACAAATGACATCTTGGTTTTGAAAAACGAGGATGCCATAAAACGCTCTGTGCAAAATTTAGTTCGTATAAATTTCGGTGAAGTATTTTTCAATAGATTAGTTGGCACAAAAGTAAGTGGATCATTATTTGAATTGGCAAGTTCAGATTTTGTTGATCCTATGAAATCGGAAATAGAAACAACTCTAAACAATTTTGAACCAAGAGTAAAACTAACTGATGTTGATTTTATATCAACTCCAGATCAAAACTCTCTTGAAGTAACTATATTTTATGACATTGTTGGACTTTCTGCTCCAACACAAACAGTCACATTCGTTCTAGAACCAACAAGGTTATAATGGCACTGCAACAGTTTACCAATCTAAATTTTGAAGATATAAAAACTTCAATAAAAGATTACCTAAGACAAAACTCAAACTTCTCAGATATGGATTTTGAGGGTTCAAACTTGTCTGTCCTTGTAAATGTACTTGCATATAATTCATACACAACAGCTTACAACACGAATGCAATTGTAAACGAAACATTTATTGATAGTGCAACGCTTAGAGAAAATGTTGTATCACTAGCAAGAAATATAGGATATGTTCCACGTTCTAAAAGAGCAGCAAGAATGCTCGTCAACTTTACTGTTGTAGGACTGAATACTGAAACTACATCGATTACATTCCAACCAGGTTTATTTGGAAACGGTACAGTTTCAAATATAGATTACTTATTTTCAATACCCCAAAAAGTAACCGCTACTGCATCAGCAGGTGAAGCGTCTGGTGCGATTGAATTATTTCAAGGACAATACCTTGAAAGTAGATTTGTTGTAAATGATTCATTACCAAATCAAAGATTTATACTTCCTAATAATGGTGTTGACACATCAACTATAAGAGTAAATATAAAAGAAAATAATTCTAGCACAACCGCTACTGAATATAAAGTAGTAGATAATATTGTTGGTATTACATCTTTGTCTAACATATATCTTCTTCAAGAAACAACAGATGAGAAGTATGAGGTTTTGTTTGGTGATGGTATATTTGGATCTAAACTAGAAAATGGAAATGTAATTGATATTTCATACATCAAGACAGAGGGAAAAGAAGGTAATGGTGTATCAAGATTGATTTTTTCTGGTGTGATTACGGATCAAGACAATATAACAGAAACAAATACAACTTCAATAATTAGTCCTCAAACTCCATCTGAAAATGGAGATGATATAGAAGATCTCAGAAGTGTGAGATATTATGCACCTAGACTCTATTCATCACAGCATAGAGCTGTTACAGCAAGTGACTATGAGGCAATCGTACCATCTGTATATGCCAATATAGAATCAGTTAGTGCTTTTGGTGGTGAAGAACTAACACCTCCAAAATACGGTAGAGTTTATATTGCAGCAAAACCCAAAAATGGTTCTTTCTTATCTGAGTTTACGAAGAAACAAATACTAACATCACTCAAGAGTTATTCTGTTGCAGGGATAGTTCCTGAAATGATGGATTTGAAGTTTTTATATGTTGAACTCGATAGTTATGTTTACTATAATACAAACTTTATTGGTGATCCACAAAACTTGAAAACTGATATTATAAGTGCCATGACTACTTTTGCAAGTGGACCTGAGTTGAATAAATTCGGTGGTAGATTCAAGTATAGTAAAGTTTTATCTCTAATTGACCGAGTAAGTGACTCAATCACATCTAATATTACAACCATAAGAATAAGAAGAAATCTTGTTGCTCAGATTGGTGTATTCAGTCAATATGAAATTTGTTTTGACAATACTTTCCATCGTAATCAGGATAATTACAATATCAAATCTACAGGTTTTACAGTATCTGGCGTATCTGGAACTGTTTACTTTGCTGATCAGTTTGTGTCAGGTGACAAAGGTAACTTATTCTTATTCCAGATAAATTCTGATGCTTCTATCAAAATTTTATCTTCTTCATTTGGATCAGTTGATTACAAGAAAGGAGAAGTGATAATTGATACTGTGAATGTTACATCCACATTGAAATCAGATAATATTATTGAGATACAAGCGATACCGCAATCAAATGATGTATTAGCAAGAAAAGAATTGTATTTACAATTTGATGTGTCTAATACTAATTTTTATATGAGAGAGGATCCAATATCAAGTGGTGCAAACACATCTGGAACTAGATATGATCCACAATCAAGTTACACAAATGGTGCCAAGGTAAGAGGAGCGATGATTACAAGCACATCAAGTGCTGCTACTTTAGTTGGATATGTAAATGGTCAACCATACTATGGTGCTTATCACACGATGGCAAATGGAAATCTAATGACAGGATCCTCACACTCTGCTGATAGTCAAGTGATAAACAACACTCCAACAAGTGCCATAGATAGTTCATCAACACCTGTGTCGTCATCTCCGACCTCTTCATCATCAAGTTCATCAAGTAGTAGTGGATATTAATGATTCAGACATCACTAACGAAAGTTAAAATAAATGAAATTATTCAAAGTCAAATACCAGAGGTAATTGATTCTGAAAATCCTCGTTTTGGTGAATTTCTTAAGCAATATTATATTTCACAAGAATACCAAGGTGGTTCGATTGATATCGCTGATAACCTTGTCGAGTACAAGAGTCTCAACTTTCTAAACAAAGAGACACTTACTGGATTTACATCAATAGCACAATATACTGATGGTATTCAATCAGTAATATATGTTGAATCTACAAAAGGGTGGCCAAGACAATATGGTTTACTCAAAGTAGATGATGAGATAATAACATATACAGGAATTGGTTCTACTTCTTTCACTGGGTGCGTGAGAGGATTTAGTGGAATAGAAAATAATAATAAAACAAATAATCCCGAATACCTGACATTTACAAACACAGGTGTTGGAACTCATGGGGTTGATACCAGAGTAACAAATCTGAGTAATGTATTTTTGCAAGAATTTCTGAAGAAACTTAAGAAACAAATATTACCTGGTTTTTCAGAAAGAAATTTATTCAATAAACTAGATCAAACTAATTTTATAAGACAGTCCAAAGATTTTTACAATTCTAAAGGAACAGAGGAAGCATTTAAGATATTATTTGGAGCTTTGTATGGTGAAAGGGTTGATATGATTCAACCTTCAAAATATATCTTCAAACCATCTGATGCAGAATACATTGTAAATGATGTATTGATATGTGAGTTATTATCTGGTAATCCACTCAATATAGTCGGTCAGAGTTTAATACAAGAAACCACTCCACTACAAACAAGTGGTTCAATATACAACGTTGAAAAGTCTGCAATTGGTGGAAAATTTTTTTACAAGGTTGCGATATCGAAGGGTACTACAATAGGTAAATTTCAACAAGTTGGTAAAACATTTATTACTGATTCTTCACCTATTGGATCTACCATATTGAATGTTGACTCGACAATTGGATTTGGTGCTACAGGAACAGTAAGTTTTGAAGATAGAAAATTATCATATACGTCTAAAAATTACACTCAATTTTTAGGTTTATCTGCTCTAACATCACCATGTGGTATTGGATCTACAGTAAGGTCTGGTTTACAAGCTACATCGTACGAAGATGGAGATCTAACAAAACCTGTTACATTCAATGTTTTGGGTGTATTGAATTCTTTTGTAGGAGAAGCAAAGAATCAGCAAGAAGATTCTAAACTAAACATAAAGCACTTAGGTAGGAAAGAAAACGAACTTAGATATAGCACTTGGATTTACAATAATTCTTCAACATATAATATTGATGCATTTGCACTACAAAGTAATAATAATTACAGATTCAGTTTTGCTGCAAAAGAACATACACTATATGTTGGTGATATTATAGAGGTTATAGATCAGAATGACTCCGATAATGTAGTTACTGGTAGTGTAACTTTTGTATTTGAAAATAGTGCTTTTGGATATTCTGTATCTGCAAACGTACCTAATTTAGATTCCAGCAAGAAGTATAAAGTAAGAAGAAAGGTAAAATTGTCTTCTGGTGGTTTTACAGTAGATGTACAAAACACATATACTGACAATGAGTCAACTTATGTTGCTTCAAATAGTTTACCAAACTATCCTATTGATCCTCAAAAAAGAATTAGAACTTTTTCCAATTCAGGTATCAGTACAACAACTGTAGAGATTTCAATTAGTGATCACAATTTTCATGATGGTGACCTAGTAGTATATTCATCTGTCGGAGTAGGAACTCTTACTAATTTGAATATGGGTGAGGCATATTATATTAAGAAACTTGATGATAATACAGTCAAACTAGCGTATACAGCAGAGAACGTACGTAGAGGTCAATTCCTTACAGCATTCACAGGAAATGATATAGGTATCACCACATCACATACACTGACACCTTTTGCTGTTTTTGGTAATGATGTCAGTGGTCAAAAATTACTAAGGAAATTTAGCGATCCTGTCTATCAGGAAGATAAAGAAAAAACAGTGCAGGGAGGAGTAGGTCTTTTTGTAAATGGTGTTGAAGCATATTCATATAAATCATCTGACATAGTATACTTTGGACCTCTTGAAGATGTGGAGGTGTTGAACTCAGGATCTGATTATGATGTCATAAATCCCCCTCGCCTTACGGTCTCACAAGATGGGCACAGTGGTTTGGGTGCATCAGTCATAGCACACGTTGAAGGCACTTTACAAGAGATTTTTGTAGACACTGAGGGATTTGATTACGAAGAGACACCTGTTGTAAAAATTGTGGGTGGTAATAATACAACCGCCATAGCAAAGGCAAAGATGAAGTTTATTCATCAAGAAGTTGAGTTTGATTCTACAAGCACAGGTGGTGTTGTAAACACATCTACTGATAGGTTTGTATTCCCTGAACCACATGGATTCAAAGATGGTGAAGAAATAATATATGACACAAACGGAAGCAGCAATCCTATTGGTATTGGTATTACACCTGGCACCCTTGTAGACTCTGCACCATATTTTGTGGTGAAAATAAATGACCATGAGATGCATATATCTGAGTCTAAAACAAAAGCACTAGCAGGTATCGGAACAATAGATCTTACACTCAATGGTGGTGGACTACAAAAATTCAAAACGAGAGGACGAAGGAAAAAATTAGATAAAATTCTTGTTGAGAATAAGGGGTATTTTAAGAACAGAGAAATAAGAACAATTGCGGGTATAAACACTTTTACAGATACAATCAACATAAAGAGTCATGGTTTCCTTGATTCTGAAATTGTAAAATACACTTCATTAGGAACTATCAATAGTGCGATAGGTGGTCTTACAAAAGATAGTGAATATTTTGTTAATAAAATTGATGAGGATAATTTTAGATTATCCAATGATGAGAAACTCAATAGTTTTATATCACTTACCGATGATGGTCTGGGCACACATGTATTCCAAGACCCACCTATTGTAATTGATATATCTGGAAGACAAGGTATCAATACAACTAACGCTTCTGCTACTCCAATTATCAGGGGAGAAGTGAAGGATGTGCATGTTTTTGATAAAGGTAGTAATTATGGATCTACTGTAATAAATGATAATTACAAAGCAGCTATTGAAACAGCAGTGGGTAAAAATGCTTTCTTACAACCATTCATAGTAGAAGGTAGAGTTGATCAAATTATTATCAAATATGGTGGAGAAAATTTCTTTAGCACACCTGATATCTCAATTTCTGGTGATGGTGTAGGATGTAAGGCAAAAGCAGTGGTAGCAAATGGTTCGATCATTAGAATTGATATGATTGAAAAAGGTGCTGGATACACCCAATCACAAACAACTGCAAGTGCAACCACACCTGGTAGTGGAGCTATATTCTCAAGTAAAATCAAGACATGGACTGTAAATCAAGTTGAAAGATTTGCCAAGTCTGGTGATGTAAAAGAGGATGATGGATTCTTGGAGACACCTACTTCATCATTACTTGGAAACCCTTATGTAAACTACTATGTACCAAGATTACTAAGAGATTTTATTGGTGATGTTGGTCAAGATCATTCTCCAATAATCGGTTGGGCTTATGATGGTCATCCTATCTACGGTCCTTACGCTGTTGTTGATGGTTCACAGAAGTATATTGAGTCAAGTTACGTCAAACTTTCAAGTCAAAGAGTTGACGGACCTAACATTAGCATATATCCAGCAGGTTTCTTCACAGAAGACTTTACCTACGTGGAGGGTACAGGAGATCTAGACGAGAGTAATGGTAGATTTGCAGCTACACCTGAATATCCAAACGGCATATACGCATATTATACTACTCTTGAGCCAACACTTGTAATCAACGCTAATAGTCCGTTCAGGGGTGTCAGAACACCTGTGTTCCCATACATTATTGGTGACACTTATAATTCTAAACCACAACCCAAAGATCTCAGTCAGAATGATGATCCTGTTTCCTTGAATCTAGTAAGAAATACACAACCATACAATATTGAAGAGTATCAATTCGTTTCAAATGCTAATAAAAATACAGAAACTAACTCGATCATTACCAACACGAAGAGTGGATCAATAGAAAAAGTTGATATAGTCACAGCAGGTAAAGATTATAACGTCGGAGATAAACTTCTTTTTGATAATTCTGATACTGGAGGATTTGGTGCTGTAGGTAAGGTAAGTTTTATCGAAGGACCTGGCATAAGCACTATCACATCTACTATCACACAAATAGATGATGTTGTATTGATATCAAATGGTGGAAGTGTAACTGGGATACACACAGGGGCTCATGGTCTTGCTAATAATGCGTTTGTGGAAATTATTGGTATATCAACTACAACACATACCAATCTTACTACACAATCTAAAATAAACGTAAAAACTGTAAGCACTGGCATTGGTATGAGTATGGCCACAAGTGCTGCAACTGGTTTGACTACAAGTGTATTACTAAGTGAGTGGTTACCTGATGTTATTAGAGGGTATAAGTTTAAGATAAACGATATTGTTCAAATTGATAGTGAACAACTAAAAATTTATAATTTTGATTTCAATAACAATAGAGTAGAATTTTTGAGAGCACAAAATGGTACAGTTGGTGCTGCTCACACATTCGGAACAAGAGTAACAAGAATAGAGAATGAATTTACATACAACATTGATAATCCTATCAATCTAAACACACCAGAAGACGTAAGTTTCTATTTCAACGCTGAAACTTCTGTTGGTACAGGTAGTACATTCGGAGTAGGGATTGGCACCACAGTTACAGTAGCTGGTAGAGGTGGAAATCAGACTACACCTTTCTTCAATAATGAAACAAAAAATATTTTCATACCAACTAGATCATTCTACTTACCAAATCATCCATTCAAGACAGGTGATAAGGTAGAGTACAATCCTGGTGCTGGTACATCAATCAAGTATCAAACTGATGCGATGAAACGTATTAATGTTACGTTTGCAAGTCCAATGCCACCTGAGGTATTTGTTCAAAAGATAGATAACAACCTTATAGGTATTGTGACAACTCAATCGGGTATAGGATCTGACTTGCAGAGAGTTATGCTTAGTGCGAACGCAGGTATTGGTAATACACACTTCTTTAAAACAAAAAAAGATGTTGTCACAGGAACTTTAAGAATAATAAACGTAGATGTAACCACGAATGATCCACATACATTCAAAACTGGTGACTTCTTAGATCTCACAGTGGTATCATCTGCCACAAGTTCTATTTCTGCAGTGTATGATCCTGGCACAAGATTTGTAAGCATAGGTTCTTCCGTCAATCCTCCTATATCACTTACACTTGGCGATACACTTGATATCGATACGTCAGATATATCATTAGAAAATACAGAGCTGAAGTTCTTTACTGATAACTCATATAAGAAGGCATTTGTTGGTACAGGTAAATCTGATATAGAAGTTGTTGACACAGGTATACCTGGCAATGCAGATTCTAAAACATCTATTCACTTTACGAATCGTGTTCCTGATGTATTATACTACAAATTCTTCCCCTTACAGAATGCAAAGATTATAGAGACAAACAAAGACATCAAAGACTATAGTAAGATATTTGTCAATCCAAGTAAGTTCTCAGGTGAGCATAACATATTATCAATTTCCACTAGCACATTTTCATTCAATCTTTTTGAAGTTCCTGAAAAAGTAGGATACTCAAGTGCATCTCAATTGACTTATATCACAAACAGTCCAAGTGTCAAAGGTGGAGTTGCTAGAGTCCTATTGCAAGGTGGCGGTGTACGATACAAAGACATACCACAAGTATCTGTTGCGTCAACAACAGGGTCATCTGCCAATCTCAAAGCTTTCGGAAAAGATATTGGTCTATTAGATAAAATTGAATTAGTTGACATAGGTTTTGATTATCCGTCTGATTTGACACTACAACCTCAAGCAGCTGTACCACAGATTGTATCGTTGAAAGATAACTTTGCTGTGAATAGTGTAGCGATAACATCAACAGGAAGAAATTATCTTACACCACCTAACTTTGTTGTGTACAATAGCAAGACAGATTCTATAAATGAAAATGCTAAGTTTGAAGGAGTACTAACAGGTGGATCAGTAACAGACGTAAAAATAGTTACGCCAGGTGGTAATTTGAGTAGTGGTGATGTTGAATTATTTGCAGTTGATAATAGTAATGGTGTGGGTATAATAAGTGCGTCGTATATAAGTCCTACTGTAACTCTAAGACTACAAACACCAACAACTGGGTTTACAACTGCTGTACCAATACCATTCACAGTTGGTGATAAAGTATTTGTTGAAAACGTAGGTATAGAAACAGGTAATGGGTACAATTCATCTGACTTTTCATATAAATCATTTACACTTACAGGTGTAAACACTTCTTTTGGTAATGTCAATCAGGCATCAATAACATATACAGTTGATAAAGATCCTGGTACTCATGATCTTGGTAAATATGGAACTGTAAGTAGAGACAAAGACCTTGCTAAGTTTACTGTCAATCTTATTGAAAGCACATTCCTAAATGGTGAGCCAATCGTATCATCATCTGGTTCTGAGGCAGAGGTTGTAAAAGGTAAAGGAAAAACAAGAAATGTTTTACGTGTTGACTCGTTAGTGGGATTCAATACTGGTGACGTAGTGACAGGTAAATTCTCAAAAGCAGGTGGAACAATTGAATCTACCGAGGCATACACAGGGCACTTCACACTTGATACTTCTGCAGAAAAACCATTTGGTTGGGAAAGAGATACTGGTAAATTAAATGAGTTTTATCAAAGAGTACAAGATAATGATTATTATCAAAACTTTGCATACTCACTCAAGAGCACAGTTGGTATCGCATCATGGAGTGAACCAGTAGATTCACTTGCACATATATCTGGATTTAAAAAACACTCTGATCTTATTATAAATTCAGTACCATCTACATCCCCTCAAATTGCTGGAATATCATCAGGAGCAGGTGGAGTTGTGATTATTGATGCACAAGCATCTATACAGGACAAACCTAATTTTGATTTAGTAAGTGAGAATACAAATACAGAAGAAACAGTTAGTGACGAGGTATCGTTTACACATGGAAGATTCGGTGACGCTATTATATGCAAAACAAACAGAGTTCTTGATATAGACGATTTGAGTCCACAATTCTACTCAGATGCTAATTTGATAAGATCTGTAGAATTAGACACCTTTGATATGTTGACTGGAGGACCAGGTTCTGATGGTATAAATGCGATCAAATATTATGCCCAAGTTGTTCTTGACACTTCACTAGGTCAAACATATAACTCCACACAATATTCAGAGTTTGTTGTATTTCATGATGGTGTAAATGCATATCTAAACACATATGCTGAATTAGCAGACGCTGGTGATTTGGGTGAGTTTACTACTGATGTGAGTGGTCCTCTAGCAAGTGTATTATTTGTACCAAACAATTCATCATTCAGTTATGACATAACATTCCATAAAGAGATCATGACTAACGGTGTAGGAGTTGCTTCTACATCATTCGGATTCTCTGAATACAAAGGTATGACTAAATCACTCAACGTATTTGGTTCTGCAGTTGTACAGGAGGTTGATGCTATTGATGCGACAATGTACAAATCAGGTAGTATATTAGTTGCAGCGAGAGGACCTCTTGGTGAAAAAGAGATTGATGAATTTACATGGCTAGCAGATGGGTCAAATAAAGTTCTCTTTACTAATTTTGGTAAGATGGACGCAGATACTGACATAGGAACTTTCCAAGTAAACATGCTTGGAAATGTATTGAAACTTAGACATACATCTCCTGTAGGTATGGCAGTTACTGTAACATCATTAGCAAGATCAGTAGGTGTTGCACAGACTCATGCTAACACTGGTATTACTGGTGTATATGACATAGGTGATGTTCAGTTAGATGGAACATTTACAAACATATCTGCTACTGGTTCTCCAAGTCCTCTAACGATATCAACTAAATCATACGCTAATTTTACTTCATGCAGATTCCATGTTGAAATTAATAACACAACTGATAATAACTATTCAGTATTCATAGTGAGTGCAAACTCATATGGAGGAAATGCTAATTACAACAAGTATAATAATATCTACACAGATGATTCTGCTAAACGTAATATGGCAAATACTGACATACATATATCAGGAAATAATACCTTATTGAGATTTACACCACTAGCTAATAAAGCATACACAATAAGGGTTGCTGAACTTAAAATTGATAGACCAGACTCTGTATCAGAAGACAACACATACACACTATAATGTCATTTCAACTAGGATCACTCAATAAACAATTCAACACTGAAAGCGAAAGTTTTCAGAGGTCATTTAATTTAACTCATAAGGGAGACCCTATATTCTCTCACGAATTCAATGCTTCATCAGGTGCAAATATTTTAATAGGTGCAGATACGTTTGTTATAAAAAATCATTTTTTAGTTACTGGTGAAGAACTAGAATATAGTTTTACAGGAAATACGAGAGCAGTTGGTATTGATCATACAAGTTCTGGTATAGGTGCAGATACCACACTTCCTTCGCAAGTATTCGTAATCAAAGTGAATGAGGACAAATTCAAACTTGCAGCAACTAGAGCACTGGCTATAGCGAATGATCCTATAGGTCTTACAACTGTGGGAGTTGGATCAACACATAGATTTACATGTCTAAAACCAGATACAAAGTGTATGATATCTGTGGATAATGTATTGCAATCCCCAATCATTACTGTAACTGGAACAGCAACCACAACAGAAAATACAATGCTAAATCGTGAAGTTAGATTAGCAGATGTAAGAGGATTCGGTCAATATGATTTAATAAAAATAGGTAATGAGATAATGAGAATTCAAGTTATTGGATTCGGCACCATGTCAAACAATATACTCGTTGATAGAGCGTGGTTGGGAACTTTTGAAGAACCACATACAGGAAATGCTGCAGTAAGTTTATTGAGAGGTGATTATCAAATAAGAAAGGATAAAATACATTTTACAGATGTTCCTTTTGGTGGCACAAGACAAACCATAGGAGTCTCATCTGCTGCTGTAAACACAACTAACAATACATTTTCAGCGTTGACTGAAGTATTCAGTACTGGGACACAAGTCAAACTAAGATCTATAACACCACCAACACCACTTACTGGTAATAGAGATTATTATATTATCAAGAATGATACAAATAATTTTTCTTTTGCGGAGACAGCTGGAGACGCAGTAACTGGCGTTTCAATCAATCTTACAAGTTCAGGAATTGGCACTCACAATTTGCTAGTAGCTGATGTTGTAACTGGTAGTGAATTTCAAGGAAGAGCATTTATAAGATCTGATTATTCTGGGAACAAAGTACTAGATGATGTTGGTGATCAGTTTACTGGAATAGGAAAAACATTTACTCTCAAGTCTAGTGGAAGTAATATCAGTGGTATATCATCTGATTTTGGTGTCATTCTATTGAATAATGTTTTCCAAAAACCTGATACAGATTATGAATACGTATCATCAACTGGAATTACATCGATTAGATTTACAGGAAATAATATTGCTGGACAAACCGAAACTTATAGTACATCTGATGTAAATGCTAACAGATTACCAAAGAGAGGTGTAATATCTGGACTAGGTAATTCTCAAGGCTTTGGATATCAACAAACACAAGCAGGTTTTGGTACTGCTGTGGTATCTGGGTTTGGTACAATCACCGTGGCGATGGGATTCACAGGATCAGGTTATAGAAGTGGTAGCACACAATTTAAAGTAAGAGTAATAGGAGGCAATCCAACTACGGGTGCAGCAGGTACATTCTCTATTCAAGATGGAAGAATAAAGAAGGTGTTTATGGACGGAACACCTGGCGTTGGTTACACATACACTAATGTTCCTTTATTGGAATTTGATTCACCATATGGTTATGATGACATTAAGTTGATAAGTGCAAGCACTGGTATTGGTGCGTCTGTGTCGATACGTGTTGGTCAAGGTAATAGTATATCGGGCACACAATTAATAAATCCTGGTTACGGATTTACGGTTGGGGAAACTTTGACTATAGCTGGTATACCAACTCAATTTAGTGCTGGAACTAATTTTCAACCAGCAACATTCACTGTCACAAGAACTGTAAATGATAAGTTCGCAGGGTGGCAACTAGGCAAATTCCAAATTTTAGATGATTTTTCAAATGAATTCAACGGAAGTAAGAGTCAATTTACATTGACAGAAAACGAAGCTCCAATAAGTATAGAGACCACCACTGGAAATCCAATCAGTCTTGATGATGTACTACTCATATTCATCAATGATGTTTTACAAAAACCTGGTGTTGCATATAACTTCAATGGTGGCACACAAGTCAAATTTACCGAACCACCTGCTTTTGGATCATCATTACAGATACTATTCTATAGAGGAACTGATGCTGACATAGGAACTGCTTCAGCAGTTGAATCAATACTGAAGGGTGATGAGATAACAATCAATACACCACCATCAGACAGATCTATATTGACACAGGATACTAGATTGATAAGAGAGATAGTGTCAAGAGATACTTTACAGACAACCATATACAAGGGTCAAGGAATCACTGAAACAAAAACACCACTCAGACCTGTGACATGGAGAAAACAGACAGATGATAAAATTATTGATGGTGTCAAGGTAAGTAAGGCAAGAGGATTATATGCAGGTCAGATATTCCCTGCAACTCAAATTATTGCAGATGTGGCAACTACAGATACTGTGGTATACGGAAAATCAGGTGTCATAGGATTTACTAAAACTGAAGATCCAAACACAACAAGTTTTGGTGTAAAAATTGTAGATACTGAAAAAGACAATAGTGGATTTGGTACAACAACATTTACTAATCCATACAAATCTATAGAAGGTGTGACTATGGAGGGTGATCAAGGAGTGATCGTAGGAGTTGGATCAACAGCCACAGGATTACAATTTGAATTTTCAATACCCTCTAATTCAGTCTTGAGAAATAATGACTTTGGTGGGTTTACAGAAACTGGTATTGGTACAGGTGACTTCTTCTTAGTAAGTAGATCAAATGTAGGTAATGGTGTCACAGCAAAATCTAATAATGGTGCAACAACCGTTGGTATGACAACGATTGCACTTGATGGAGTATTCCAAGTGAGTGATATAACGAGAGTAGGATCTGGTCAAACAATCAGAGTATTTACTGAAATTGCCTCTGGTCATGGTTGTAACTTCACTGGACTTAGTTCTGGTGCAGGTAATTATTATGGTGCATATTCATACGCTAAATTTACAACAGGAGCTGTAGGTTTAGCATACACCGTGAATCCATTAAATGGACTTACAGGTTTATCAACTGCTCCTGAAATACAGAGAACGACAAAGTTATCTCTGGATTACACATAAATAACAATTACGAGCTAAATTTCGGATTTAAATAATGCCAGCTGTCATAACCGATCAGATAAGAGTTCTAAATGCGACGAATTTCGTAAGTGGAATTTCGACGACTGACAACAGTTATTATGTCTTCATAGGTTTACCAAATGCGACTTCTGTCGCATCGGATTGGAATACAAATACTCCTTCCCCGATTGATAACTTTGACGAACATGATAACATATATGACACTCTTATATCTGCTAAAAAAATAACATCAAGTGATGTGCTAAGAGTAATCAAGAAGATATCTTGGTCATCAGGAACGATATATGAGATGTATCGTCAAGACTATAGTATAAACAAACTTAGTCCACAAACAAATTCCACGAGTTTATATAACACAAATTTTTATGTTATGAACTCTGATTTCAGAGTGTATGAGTGCATTTACAATGGTGCTTCACCTTCAAATAGTGGTGCAGGTGTTATATCATTAGAGGAACCAGTACATACTGATCTTCAACCAAGACTTGAAAGTGATGGATATATTTGGAAATATCTTTATACTATTAAACCTAGTGATATTATAAAATTTGATAGTGCTGATTATATACCTGTCCCTGCTGATTGGTTGACAAGCACTGATACTGCAGATGTAAGAAATGCAGCAGTTGATGGTAAAATCGAAACCATTGTTATTGAAGACGTTACAACTGCTTCTTATCAATTCAATGGCACTAAGAACTCTGTCCCTATAAGGGGAGATGGATCTGATGGGCTGGCATCTGTTACGTTCATCAATGGTAAACCTTCTGCTGTTCAGGTGACTAACGGAGGAAGTGGATACTCATTTGCTACTTTGGATTTAGATGATGTAGTGACAGGAACGGGTGCATCATTTTCTGTAATCATCCCACCACCAGGTGGACATGGTGCTGACATCTACAGAGAGATGGGAGCAAACAAAATTCTTGTGTACTCAAGAATAGAAAATAGCGATGTGACGAATCCTGATTTCCCTACAGGCAACCAGTTTGCACGTATAGGAATTGTAGAAAACCCTTTAGCACATGGAAGTAATAATTTACTAACTGCTTCATCTGCCTCAGGTGTCTATGGAGTGCGTCTTACAGGTGCAGCGACAACAAGTATGACTGTTGCTGTTGACGGACAAATATCACAAACAGTTGGAGTTGGGTCAACTGCTGTGGGACAAATTATAGGATACGACCCAATAACAAAATCATTACAGTATTGGCAAGACAGATCCCTTGCTACAAATGATACTTCAGGTAATAAACCCACCTTTGGTTACAAACTAAATAGATTCACTGCGACACCTGCTACTGGCGGTAACTCAAATCTTATTGTTACTACCACAACAGGTACGGAGACCCTAGCTATTGATACAGCATTCACTGGAGTATCGACTACAGTAAATGCTAGAACATATTACTTTGGTCAAACTTATAATAGTGGTTTAGCGAATCCAGAAATTAAAAAGTATTCTGGAAATATAATTTACATAGACCACAGACCAGAAGTTACTAGAGCAACTAACCAACGTGAAGATATTAAAATCATCTTAGAATTCTAACGATGCCACAGAACACCAACCTAAATGTCAGTCCATATTTTGATGATTATGACTCATCGAAGAATTTCAATCGAGTATTATTCAAACCTGGCAGTCCAGTCCAAGCAAGAGAACTAACCACACTCCAATCTATCCTACAAGGACAGATTGAGAAGTTTGGTAAACACTTCTTCAAAGAGGGATCGATGATCATCCCTGGCGTATTCAAATATGATGGTCAATATACATCTGTCAAGGTAGAGTCTACATTCTTTGGTGTTCCTGTAGAATTATACTATGACAAACTGGTTGGTCTCAGAATACAAGGTAAATCATCAGGTATCATCGCTCAAGTTGTGAAAGTATTGTCTTCTGCATCATCAGAAACAAATCACACCACACTATATGTCAAATATGAAAAGGATTCAGATGATTATTTGACAGGTGAATTTTTAGATGGTGAGACTCTTACAACACTAGCAGACTTCACTTATGGTATAACGACCATATCAAATGGATCAGACTTTGCCACCGCAATCAACTCAAACGCAACAAATGTAGGATCTGCTTTCGCTATTACAAGAGGTGTATGGTTTGTCAGAGGAGTATTTCTTGAGGTAAATCCAGAAACAATAATACTAAATCAATATGAACCATTCGCATCATTCAGAGTAGGTCTCAATGTTAAAGAAGAGATTATTACTGCTGTTGATGATAACAGTTTATACGATAATGCTGCTGGATTCTCTAACTACACTGCTCCTGGTGCTGATAGGTTCAAGATTAGTGTTTCTCTTATTAAGAAAGAACTAACTGATTTCCAAGACGAGAACTTCATAGAATTACAACGTGTAGAACAAGGTATTACAAAGAAGATTGTAGATACCACAATATACAGTGAGATAGCTAAAGAATTTGCTAGAAGAACATTTGATGAGAGTGGTAATTATTATGTTGATAAGTTTGATATAGAAGCAAAAGAGTGTTTGAATGACAGGGTAGACGTATTTGGCACTTATTTCCCAGAACAAATTACAGACGACGGTAACACACCTTCAAAAGATTTGATGAATATCAGGATAGGACCTGGTAAAGCATATGTAAAAGGATATGAGGTAAAAACTCATGGTTCAAGACATATTGATATTGAAAAACCTAGAACAACAAGACTTGTTGAATCATCTGCTGTGCCATTTGAGGCAGGTAATAAACTAAGACTCAACAATATACTCAATGGTGCACAGATCAAGTTGTCTGCTGCAAATTCTGATTATGTATCACTACAAAAAGAAAGACTAGGAGCAACTAAATCAACAGCGTTGACAGAAATAGGAAGAGCAAGAGTATATGATTTCAAATTACAGAACGCTGCTTACACAGGAAATGTAAGTGTATTTGAATTGTTTTTATTTGACATTCAAACAGACGTATCGCTTACACTTAATCAAGCACATACAATACCTTTACCTGCTGTGATAGAGGGAGCAAGTTCTGGTGCTAGAGGTTTTCTAAAGTCTGCTGTTTCAAATTCCACAACTGTAGTGTTAAACCAAGTAGCAGGTAAGTTTCTTAGCAACGAGCAAATCCTAATCAATGGTGAGAGAAATGGTAGAATAATTACAGCGATAACTGAGTTTGATCTTAGTGATGTAAGATCAGTTAGATCAACTGCAGCATCTAGAACTTTTGCTGCTGATGTAGTATTAGAAACTAAGAAAGATCTTACAGGTAGATCATTCAGTATCGCAGCAGCATCTGGTAGTGCGTCTGTGGTTACCAGTGGTACATCTGGATGGACAAAGAACTTCAAGATAGGTGATGTCATAGCATACAAACGTGCTAGTCAAACAGACGTGACATTCAACGTTGTAAGTGCAGTGAGTGCAACAAACAATAATGTAACTGTTGTAGCAGCACCCAACACAGTCTCAGGTGTGTGTCACAAAGCACTTCCTACTGCTGCGGTAACCGTTAGTGACCTCAAGATTGTATCAGGTAAAATAAGAAGCTCTAAGAGTGGGTTCATGTATGCTGAGTTACCTAATAGGGGAATTGAGTCACTAGATCTCACAGATTCTCTTTTACAAATAAGAGTAGAAGACACAGGACTAAGTACAAATGGTAATGGACAGTTGACCATGCCATCTTTGACAGGTACAGACTTAGTGTACGCACCTTTTGATGAAGAAAGATATACAATAATATACACTGATGGATCTATACAATCTCTTACATCCGATCAGGTCACAATAGCAAGTGGTGCTAAAGGTATTACTATATCAGGACTCACAGCGAGTCAGAGTAATAATGTTGTGGTTCATAGTACACAACAAAAATCAAAAGTAAAATCAAAAGTAAAAAATATTACAAGAAGTGCTAGTCTAATTGTTTCAGGTTCAAATAGATCAAATTCAGGTGTTACCACTGCTATTGGAGATGGTCTTACATTCTCCTCTGCATTTGGTAAACGTGTGCAAGATAGAGAGATATCATTAGATGTTCCTGATGTTGTTTCTGTACATGCTGTATTTGAATCATCAGGGATCGCTGATCCTACAGTCCCTCAACTTACACTAGGTTCATACAACGGACCTAATGGTAATAATAGTGATGTTATTTTGGGTGAAATTGGTATCGGTGTAAGTTCTGGTGCTGCTGCTATGATTCTTGGTAGAGATTCTACAACAAAAGTCGATGTTATATTCAAAAACAATAAAGCATTTGTAGAGGGTGAAGAAGTCAATTTCCAAGAGAGTGGAGTACGTGCAATATTGTCAAACGTGGATCCTGGTGATAACAACATAAGAGGAAATTACAGACTTGATAATGGACAAAGATCAGAGTTCTATGATTTTGGTAGACTTGTACGTAAGCAAGGGTTCCCAGAACCACAGGGAAGATTGAAGATATATTTTGATCACTATGTCATAAATTCTGAAGACTCTGGTGATATAATCACAGCAAGTAGTTACGATGCTAATGAATACAACACCGTACCTGTGTTTGATGAGATAAGAAATACTGATGTGGTTGATTTTAGACCAAGAGTTGCTCCATATAGTGGAACTAGATCACCATTTGAATTTGATTCAAGAGACTTTTCAGGTTCTGGTCAATCTGCAAGAGTTCTTGTGTCAGATGAAAACATTACTTTTGATTACAAACACTACCTATCCAGAATAGATAGATTGTACGTTCAAAAAAACGGAAAGTTCATCATAAAACAAGGTGAACCTGCTGTCAAACCTGTTGAACCAGAAGCTATACCAAATGCTTTTGAACTAGCTAAAATAGAGTATCCACCATATGTCTTTGATGCAAAACGTGAGGTTCGAGTAACCTTCCGTGCAAACCAAAGATACACTATGAGAGATATTGGTGCTCTTGAGACTAGAATTGAGAAATTAGAAGACTCAACTTCACTGTCACTACTTGAATCTAAAACTGAAAGTTTAGTTATCACAGACCCAACCACAGGTTTAGATAGATTCAAAAATGGTTTTGTTGTTGATCCTTTCAATACATTTGATGTAGCTGACAAAACAGTCCCATTCTTAAAATATGATATAGATGAAGGAAAACTCGTATCACGCAAATACTCAGATTCTATTGATCTGCTTGTTGGTTCTAATAGCGTTGTGGGCACGAACGGTGCACCAGATCTTTCTATTGACCCAAGGTATGTAACAGATTTTGGTAATCCAAATGTAAGAAGAACTGGAGATCTTATAACACTTGATTATGAACAAGTTGTAGAGAGAGAACAACCATTCGCAACAAGAGTAGAAAACGTAAACCCATATATGATAAGAAGTTGGGCAGGTAATCTTTTACTCAACCCAGACTCTGATGTGTTTATTGTCAATGAAGCACAACAGTTAGGTGATTTCCTATCTCTCTCTACGGGTACAGATCTTATCGTTACTGAAAGAGATGTACCAGATATGAGAGAGCAAAATATTGAATTTATCGGCACTCGTCTAAAACCAGGTACGAATCATTATACTTCTTGGGCAGGTGTAGACATGATTGAGAATCGTGATAATGTTATACCCAAATTATTAGAAGTAACACCTGTTAGTGGTGCATTCCAAGTTGGTGAAACTGTGAGTGGATTAATTTCTGATAATACAGGTAGCACTCAATTTGTGGCATTGAGATTCCGACTTGGAACACCGAATCACAAGGATGGACCTTTCAATAGTCCTACAGTGACTTACAACAATAACCCATATGAGGCCAATGTTGGATTGTCATCATCATATTCAGAAACCACCACTGTATTGAATATAGACACTAAGTCTTTGTCGCAGTTATCTGATCCCAATTTCTTTGGTTTTGCGAGAGTGGGTATGAGATTGATAGGTGAAACAAGTGGTGCTGAAGCTGAAATAAACCAACTTAGATTGATTAGTGATGATGTGGGTGCTTTGATAGGTTGTTATCATATTGAGCAAGGACAATTTATAAACGGTACAAATACTGCATTGGTATCCAGTATGAGACCAACTGATCCCGTCACACCAGGTATAAACTTCAGTCGAGCTAGTACCGATCACTTCTCGGAGGGTACAGTAGTTACTGACAATACTCTTGCGAGAATAGAACCAGAACCTGTAATACCTGTTATTAATTTCATAACAAATATTACACAAAATATCACAAATATTACTAGGAATACAATCATTCAACAAGAACAGGATGATGACCCACTTGCACAGACATTCCAAGTTGACCAGACTGATGGTATCTTTATAACATCTGTTGATTTCTTCTTTGCAACAAAATCAGACACCATACCTCTTGAATTACGTGTAGTTGATGTTGTAAATGGTTATCCATCAAGGAACGTAAGAAAACACAGTATTGTAATCAAAAATCCAGATGAGGTAAACGTATCATCAGATGCGTCATTGCCAACCACGTTTACATTTGAGTCTCCTGTTTATTTGCCAGAAGGTGAGTATGCTTTTGTTATAATTACCGCAACATCAGACTACAACCAGTGGATATGTCAAATTGGTGAGGCAGATATATCAACTGCAGATCAATCAGAGTTAGGCAAGGTCATAGTGACAAAACAGCCTACACTTGGATCATTGTTCAAGGGTCAGACCGCAGGGACATGGACACCATCTCAGTTGGAGGATATGAAATATGTTCTTAGAAGAGCAAAATTCACCACAGATGCTGGTTCAGTCAACTTCTATAACCCATCATTAAACATACATGATAATAGAAACAAATTACCTGAGAATCCAATAGAAACATTCTCTAAGAGAGTGACTGTCGGTCTTACATCATCTATTGCAACAGGTACTGACATTGGATCTATAATCACTCAAACATCTAACTCAGGAGCTAGTGGAGTTGTTGCTGAGAAATTGGCACATATTGGTGGTGTTGGTAATGACACAGGAATTTCAATTACAAATGCAGGTACAGGATACGAGGATGGAAGTGCTCAAGCAATTTCATTTGTTACCTTGACAGGAAGTGGAAGTGGTGCTGCTGGTATCGCTACTGTATCATCTGGATCTGTTACATTTATCACTTTGAATAATAGTGGAACTGGATATCAGGTGGGTGACACTATGACAGCTGCAATTGGAACTAAAGGTTTGGGACAAAACCTTACTGTGACTGTTGGTGTTACAACAGCAGTAAATTCTCTTGTATTGACTAATAATACAGGTACATTTGATACTACAAATACAATTATATCTGACGGAACAACTCTACCTAATATTGTACCTGCTACAGTTACAACAAATACAAATCAATATGATGGATTACATTTCAGAGTCAGTCACCCTGATCATTGTAATCACGCAGTGAATAACACAGTAAAAATTTCTGATATATCAGGTGATTCAGTTTCAACCAAAACAACCATAGGTTATGGAATAAGTGAAACAAGTGTGGTATCTGTTGCAAGTAGTATAGGATTTAGTTTCTTTGAAGGAGAACAGGTTACAGCAAGTAATCCTGGTTTTGCCATGATTGGTAATGAAATCTTACAGTATACATCTGTGGGTACAAATCAACTAAGTGGCACCATTGTTCGTGGTATAGACAATACGTTCCCTAGAACTTATCCTATAGGGACACCAATACAAAAATATGAATTATCGGGTGTATCACTTAGAAAAATAAACAAAACACATTCACTTATCAACGTAACATCTGGTATTGAAGATAGAGTCACTCTCGACTCTTACCATGTCAAAATTACAGGTACTAAATTCTTCTCCAAGGATAAATTTGGTGGAGGTATAAAGGGTAGAGCTACAAAGAATATCATGTTTGATGCTATCACACCTACAGTGGCACATACTCTACCACCTGGCACAGATGTAAATGCAAGTATCAGAACAATATCTGCAACCAGTGTCAGTGGTGGTGAATCATCATTTGTGGATAAAGGATTTACAAATATATCGCTTGTGAATGAAACTGTGTTTACTGAAACTAAAATGGTTGCATCATTCTCTAATGAAGAGGCACAACTATCTCAATTACCAGCTAATAAATCATTCATGTTGCAGATGTCTATGAACACTACCAATGAAGATTTATCACCTGTCATTGATGCATTCAGAAGCAGCATATCCACAAGAAGTTCTAGAATCAACTCACCTGTAGGAGATTACGCTTCAAGTGGTAGGGTGAATAAAGTAGATGATCCACATGAAAACATATATCAAACAAAGGTCATCAAACTCGATACACCTGCATCCTCTCTCAAAGTAAAAGTTGGAGCGATGAGACCTGCATCAGCAGACATCAGATGTTTGTATAGATTACAAAGAGCAGATGGTGATGAAATTGATAAAGTGTTTGAATTGATGCCAGGTTTTGATAATCTTGATGCAGCAGGGTTTGTTATAAATCCTAATAACAATAGTGGTAGAGCTGACACTAACGTGGTGGCAAGTCTTGAGAATCAATTCATAGAGTATGAATTTACTCAAGATGACTTACCATTGTTCACTGGATTCCAAGTAAAAATTGTTATTGCATCAACAAACCAAGCAACACCTGCTGAATTACTTGACTTCCAAGCCATCGCTGTGGCATAATACAACCATGATAAACGATTTTTTAGACAACCTAGCAGCACATCAACACCAAAAGATACAAGAACCTTGTGTTGGATGTGGTTGTATGTGTCCTACTGACTGTGAATGTTATGATTGTGATGACTGTTCTTGTGCATCATGATCAATGCATATTCTTTAGCAGCAGAAATTCTGGAGAAAACTTTAGATGAAACATACCCCATCAAAAAAGATCAAGGTGGAGAATCACCCAAATTTGAAAAGGGATGTGAGGACAAAGGCGATAGTAAACACTGACACAGCAGGTTACGAACGCTATATAAATGATAGAGACGCTCGTCGAAGACAACAGAATGAGATTGATGATTTGAGACATCAAATTGATGTCTTGAAAGACTTGATTATAAAAGAAAATAAATAGAAATACTGAACAAGATCTATGGCAGTCCCATCAGTCAATATACAAATTGATAAAGGTACAGACTTCTCATCTACCTTTGACCTAGGTAAAAGAGACAATGACCCATTGGATCTAACTAATTATGATTTTTCAGCGAAGATGCGAAAGCATGCTGAAGCAACAGGTAATGTTGCTTTTGCTGCTACGTATGGTGGACAACCTACTAAAGGAAATCTTACTATAAGTCTTACTGCTGCACAAACTGGTATCATAACTGCTGGTAGATATGAGTATGACGTTTTGGTTATAAACAGGAATAGTAATGTCAAGACTAAGGTAATCACTGGTCAAGCGTTAGTAATTCCAACAGCATCACAATGATATGTCAATTCAAATTGTTAAAGTCGGAATCGTATCAGATCATGCGGACACCAATCTTGACGGGCAACCACTCGTCGCATTTACTGTAGAGGAGGAAGGAGTGGCAAATCTACGAGACATCACAGATATTGTTTCTACCGCAGTGGGAACTGGCATAGGAACTAATTTTGTATTAACATACGATCCTAACGCTGACAATTTTGTTTTTGTAAGTCCAGATTCAGTTGTTGATTCTGCTGTGGGATCTGTATCAGGTCCTGTTGGTTTTTCAACCACTGTAATCGATCAATTAGGTGATGATTTAGATAATAAAATTGATCTCGACGCTGGAACATGGGCGTAATTCTAAATACTAAGAGGAAGTTTTTAAACAATGGCAAGTCCTGTATTACAGTTTAAGAGAGGTAATCTCGCTAGTCTACCTGGTCTTCAAGCAGGTGAACCAGGATTTACCGCAGATAAGTATGATCTATACGTAGGTATTGACTCTACAACAAGCAATAATCAATTCATAGGATCAGGAAGATTTTGGGACAAGGGTAGTGCTACAGCAGCGTCTGGAGTAAAACTTGTAGAAGCAAGAAATAATGGTGCAAATTCAATAACAATCAAGGCACCCACCACATTAGCAGGTAATCAAGACTATGTAATGCCAGCTACTGCTGTCAATACTGGATACTTGAAGTCTGATGGTTCGGGCAATCTATCATGGGATACTGTACCAAATAAATCTGCATCTGGAGGTACAGGTGCTGGTGCGGTCAATGTGGCAGGTGTAGGTACAATTACATACTTCAAAGCAACACATGCTGCTGTCACTGGTGTGACAACAATGGCATCTGCTAAAGTAAGTGATCTTACATCTGGAAGAGTAGTTACTGCTGGATCAGGTGGTGAATTACAAGATAGTGGTAATTTGACATTCAATGGATCACAATTGAATGTTACGGGTAGTATCAACGCAACCAGTGATTTTTCAGTTGGTGGTAATCTAACAGTTAGTGGAACAGTCACACAGTTGAATACAGTCAATACAACTGTTGAGGATGTATTGCTTGAGTTACAAGTTGTTGATGGTGCATCACTGAGTTCAGATACTAATAAAGACGTTGGTGTTATCATGAACTACTATAGTGGTTCTGCTAAGAAAGCTGCTGTATTTTGGGATGACTCTGTAGGTAGAATAGTTGTTGGATCTCAAGTATCTGAGAGTTCAAGTGTTCTTACTATCTCTGAATATGCAGGGTTTGAAATAGGCTCATTGCATGTGAATGATTGTGCAGGTGCAACACAAGTTATATCATGTTCTGGAACAACTCGTTCACTTGAAAACATAACCATAGATGGAGGCTCGTTCTAATGTCACTAAACAGTGGTTTTATTACTCAAGGTATAAGTAAATCAATTTCTGATCATTTCAACGCACAACCTGGATACGTAGGAAGAATGTTGAGCACCATTGCAGGTATTACAACATATACAACAGGAAGTGTTGGGGGCATGAATAATCAGGGTATATGGTTAGAGGCAGATGGCACAACAAAATTTTATGCTTTTCAAGGAAAATATGCTTTTGCGTTTTATGCTGGTGCAGTTGAAAGTGAAAACTGTGGATATTACGAAGGTTGGATAACTGATATACCTCAAAAAATGAATGCGTTTCTAACAGCTTTAGAAGCAAAAACTGATCCAGATGTCACAGAAGGTAAAGGCAATTATTAGTACTAAATAAGATCACCATACTATAAGATTATGAATGAAGAAGTAAATGCAGTGATGCAAGTTTATCAAAATAAACTAAACAATTTGATGGCACAGAACATCGCTTTTGAAGCAAAGATTATTACTCTGACAAAACAATTAGAACAGAAACAGACACAAATAGATGGTGGTGAAATCTCGGAAACTCCTCCTACAGAGTGATGGAGTCCTATTTTAATGGGATTTGGAAAGACACGAATTATCAATTTCTTAAGTATAGTGGCTATAATTTGGTCGATTACATTAATAGTAAGAAACCATCTAGTGTCCTAGATGTAGGGTGTGGTTATAACAAACTCAAAAGTTTAATTCCAAATCTTATTGGTATAGATCCATACAATGATGCTGCAGATATAAAAGTATCAATAGAAAAATATAGGTCAGTTCCATTTGACATGGCATTGTGTCTTGGTTCAATAAATTTTGGTGATGAGAAAACTATTGATAATCAAATAGATAAACTACACACCTTATGGAGAAGTGAGGCAATATTCAGAGTCAATCCTGGTATACCACATGAGGGTGTTGAGGGTATTGAATGGTATAAGTGGTCACATAACAAGATATTTTCTGTTGCAAAAAAATATAATTACAAGGTAAAAGACCTAAAAATGGAGTATACAGAACAGAACCATCTGAGATACTTCTTCATATATACTAAATAACACTGTAGATAGGTAATTTAAAAATGCTTTCTGGAACAGATTTCGTCAAGAAGATCAAGGAAGGAAACAAGGAACTATTTGAAGCTTCACGCTCAAACGTTCGTCGTTTCTTCGCTTCTAAGCCAAGTGATGAGTATCTTGTCGAGCACTTCCGTGGACGTATGGTCAACGAAGCTCAGAACATGTACGCCATCGCTGGTCAAGTTGCATCCGCAGATCCTTCTACTGACGTAAAAGACTTAGAACTACTAAGCCGTCAAGCTATGGACGAAGCAAAGCACTTCCGTATGGTAAAGGAAGTAATCGAGCACATCACTGGTGAAGAACTAGATGTTGCTGCTGCATTCGC
>Ga0181411_1000038_pt1 | contig 35676 bp, 16 predicted proteins | sample 34SPOviralmetaG_FD_130114 | JGI IMG/M metagenome (GOLD analysis project Ga0181411, IMG submission 130114) | Marine viral communities from the oligotrophic San Pedro Time Series (SPOT) site, San Pedro Channel, CA, USA - 34 SPOT_SRF_2012-07-09 | ecosystem: Environmental > Aquatic > Marine > Strait...
AATCTTTGACTTGTCTATTACACCCGAAGAACCACTTATACCAGACTTCAAAGTAAGTACACATTACTTTCAGGTAGAGAATGGTATTAGATGGGGTAGACTAGGAGATACTGATGAATATTTTTGGGAGACAGAATCAGAGAAGGAGCAATAAATAATCTTACAATATTATAGTAACAAAAATGGATGACGATCTTATTGTAAATATGGACGGTGGCGTTGGTGGTTCATGGGGAGTTAAGGATGATCGTAAAAAATCAGACAAAATTCTTCGTGAAGTAGCAGGTGATTATAAAAATGATGAGACAGAACCTGATCTTCTCCAAGAGTGACTATAAATAATATCGATATATAGTGTCGATTCGTGGCTGAAACCAATTCACGGTCTTTTCAGGATATTAGTTTGTCCTTTAAAGCACACCCTGTTACTGGTGATATCCAAGTTTTAAGGAATGAGGACGCAATCAAACGGGCCGTAAGGAATTTAGTACAAACAATCCCTGGGGAGAGACCTTTCCAGGGATCAGTTGGCACAGATATTAATAGCTCGTTGTTTGATTTTGTTGATTTTGGTACTGCAAACCTAATTTCTCAACAAATCTTTGATATACTGAGAACTTTTGAAGGTAGGATAGCAGGAACTAAGGTTGTAGTAAGTCCAAATCCTGACGGGAATGCTTTCGATATCCTAATTAGTTACGATATTGTTGGTGATGAGTTCCAAAGACAAGAATTTGAATTTCTTTTAGAGCCAACTAGGTAAGAAAATGCCATCATTTAAGTATACCAACCTAAATTTTGATCAAATTAAGAGTTCGATCAAAGATTATTTGAGGTCTAACTCAGAATTCTCTGATTTTGACTTTGAAGGGTCAAATATTTCGCTGTTAATTGATGTTTTAGCATATAATACTTACCTGACAGCATTCAACAGCAACATGGTTGCTAATGAATCCTTCTTGGACTCGGCAACTTTAAGAGAAAATGTAGTTTCTCTTGCAAGAAACATTGGATATGTCCCCAGATCGCGTAAAGCAGCAGAAGCGATCATTAGTTTTGAATATAAATTCAATGGAAATAGCACAACTGTTAGTTTAAAGAAAGGATTAGTATTAGTTGGTAGTGTTGAAAAGACTTCTTATGTCTTTTCTATTCCAGAAGACATCGTTGCGACGAGTCCAATTGATACTGGAGGCGTAGTTGGGTCAAATCCTCCTCGCACAGCATCGTTTAATAATATTAGAGTCTATCAAGGATCCCTATTAAGCAAGTCTTGGGTGGTAAGCGGTAGTACTGATCAAAGATTTATCATTGAAAACTCAAATGTTGATATTGATACCCTTACGGTGAATGTTAAAAAGTCTGGAGCTACTGCAGGACTGTCATTTTCTAAGGTTGATAACATTGTCAATGTCACAAAAGACTCAAATATCTACTTAATTCAAGAATCACCGAACGAGACATACGAATTACTGTTTGGAGATGGTCTTTTTGGATCAAAACTAGAACAAGGCGATACAATTGAAATTAATTACATCACTACTGATGGAAAATTTGGTAATGAAGGGAAAAATTTCACTTTTTCCGGTGATGTGCAAGATGATTCAAATAATTCGTTAATATCGACAAATATAATCAGCGTAACTACTTCCCAGACTGCCCGTAATGGCGCTGAGATTGAAGCAATTGACTCTGTACGATACTTTGCTCCTAGATTGTACTCCGCACAGAACAGAGCGGTTACGCCAAGGGATTATGAAGCTATCATTCAAAAAATTTATCCCAATACCGAGTCAGTTTCTGTCGTTGGTGGTGAAGAATTAGATCCTCCCGAGTTTGGAACTGTTGTTTTAAGTATCAAACCAGTAAATGGTACATTTTTATCTGATTTTACTAAGCAGAACATCCTGAACGACCTTAAAAGTTATTCTATTGCAGGTATTAACCAAAGAATTGAAGATCTTAAAATTCTATACATTGAATTGAACACTACTGCTTATTATAACAACACTGTTTTTGATGATGCGAACGAATTAAAGGCTGAAGTTATTCAATCATTGACAACTTATGGTAATTCTACAAATCTGAATAAGTTTGGTGGTAGATTTAAGTATTCTGAATCGCAAAGTATTGTTGATAAGACGAATAATGCAATTACTTCCAATATCACAAAAGTTACAATCCGTAGAGATCTTAAAGTTCTTGTAAATACGACTGCACAATATGAATTATGCTTTGGAAATCAGTTCCATATCTTAGCAGGTGGTGGAACCGTTAAGTCTAGTGGATTTACGATTGCTGGAGACCCCGAATTTGTATACCTAACTGATATTCCTAGAGATGATGGTAGATATGGCGATATTGCAATTTTTAAACCAGCAAAGTTAGAAGGAGAATCTGAAGAAGTTGTTATCAAATCTGCAGGCACTGTAGATTATTTAAAAGGTGAGATTTTACTCAATGCAGTTACTATCAACACTACTACAGCTGGAGATAATATTATCGAAGTACAGGCATTCCCAGAGTCGAATGATATTATTGGACTTAAGGATATTTACCTGAGTCTAGATCTATCAAATTCAGAGATAAATATCCTGAGAGACACGATTTCCTCTGGCCAACAAATTTCTGGTATTGGTTATCAAATCACATCCAGTTACTCCAACGGATCGCTAATTAGACAGTAGGATGATAGAGACAAACTCCCCACTAAGCCCAAGAGTAAAAACTTATCAGACTGTTACGGAATTTATTCCCGAATTTGCGGTCTCGGAAAATCCAAATTTTTCTGAATTTCTAAAACAGTATTATATCTCTCAGGATTACCAAGGTGGTCCTGCAGATATTGCTGAAAACATTGATGCTTACATTAAGATTGATAATCTTACTGTAGATGTCATTAGAGGATCTACGCAACTGACAGGATCTTGTTCTGAGACTGATGATACCATTACTGTAGAGAATACAGATGGATATCCCCCAAAACATGGTCTGATTAAGATTGATGCCGAAATTATTGGATATGAATACAAGACTGAAACTAGTTTTATTGGATGTACGCGAGGGTTCAGCGGGATTAGTTCCTATACTGCACCTAATAATGCTGGCGATTTAGTTTGGGAGCAAACTACAGCATCTGAACACTTTATTGGCGCAAATGTTCAAAATGTGAGTGCTCTTTTCCTAAAAGAGTTTTATAAAAAGTTAAAGGCGATGTATGCTCCCGGATTAGAGGGAGTAAATCTATCACCACAGTTAGATGTCAATAATTTTATTAAAGAGGCTAGAAGTCTTTACGAATCAAAAGGAACTGAGGATTCTTTTAAGATTTTATTTAAGGCATTATTTGGTATTGATCCAAAAATCAATGATCTTGAGAAATATCTCATTAAGCCATCATATGCAAACTATGTTCGTAGAAAAACACTCTCTCTTGAGTTAATTTCCGGGAATCCTTCAAATCTTGTCGGAGAAACATTATATCAGGATAACGATGTACTGAATGATAAGTTTAATGCAGCATCTGGTCCCATTTCCGAAGTTTCTAATATTCGAGACAATTATTTTAAAATCTCACTCTTTACTGGTTTTGATGAACGAAGCCTAACAGATGGTACTTTTGTAGTTCCCGGAAAAACTCGCAATATTGGTGAAGTTGGACTTGGTGCATCTGTAATTACTGTAGATTCTACTATTGGATTCTCCAGTACAGGAACTCTGTCTATTGGTGCAACAACATACACTTATGGACAAAAGAGTATTTCTCAATTCTTTGATGTAAGTCCATTAATTGCAACAACAGTTCCAAATAATACAGATATTTCTGCTCCTAATATTGTTTATGGATTTGAGAACGGCGATTCATCTAAGAGAGTAGAATTTAAGGTTACTGGTGTTCTCAGTAGGTTCTTAGCTAACCAACCACTTCAAAACCTTGATGAAGATTCTTCTATTAGGATTAGAAACTTAGGTAGGTTAATTGAAAACCCAGAAATCAATAAAGGATATGAGAATATATTTTTCAACTCTTGGATGTACAATACATCTGCTAGATATGAGGTTTCTTCATTCTCTGGATCTGGTTTTGTTTTAGAGGGAACTATCGATAAGAGTAGTATCCGAAAAAATGATACCGTAGAAATAGTTAATAGAAATTCAGAGTTAGTAGAAGCTACAGGACTGACCGTAGCATCCGTAAACACTACTACAAACACAATTACTGTTTCTGGTAATATTCCTACATTAAACCAATCATTATATTACGATATTCGTAGAGTTCAATTAAAAGCAAATTCTTCTAATGTTCCTATTAGAGGTGGGCAAAATCAGTTACTGGCAGACATTAATAATTCTTATATTGAAACTGAAAATGAGTCTGCAACAGGTAAGAGGGAAGGATATGTAGCTTCTAGCTCACTACCCAGTTACCTAATTACTGTAGACAAGTTAAAATCTACATTAGTAGATCCTACTGTAGCTCTTGGAAACTTTGACAACTACTACAGTGTAGAAGATGCATACTCTACCCTAGCATTTACTAACGATGTTCCATTTAGAACGGGAGATGAAATTTCCTATGTTCCATCACCTGGAACAGTTAATATTCTTGGTCTTGAGCAAAAAAATTATTTTGTAAAGGTATTAAGTCCTGCTAATAGAATTGAACTGTACACATCCAGAGCTTTTATCAAAGCAAATCTTCCAGAATATTTCAATCCTACCGGTATTGCTGGAACACATGATTTCATTCTTGCTAGTCAGGGTAAGCGGGAAATTTTTCCATCTAGACCTATCCGTAGATTTACATTAGCACAAGATCTTAAGAGTGGTAGAGAAGCGCAGACTACCTCAGAAATTACTGCTGATGGTAATACTGGAATGCTCGTCAATGGTCTAGAAATTCTTAATTACAAAGGTGAAGATTCAGTTTACTATGGACCTCTGAAGTCAGTTAATATTTTAAGTGGTGGAACTGGATATGATGTCCAAAACCCACCTAGTATTACCATTACAGACTCCACAGTTAGTGCAGCTAATACTGCAGGTGCAATTGTTAGTATCGCAGGTACAGTTTCTAATATATTTGTCGATCCTGTAGAGTTTGATATTGATAAAGTTACCAGCGTAGAAATCTATGGCGGTAATGGCACTGGAGCAAGAGGTAGAGCACTTCTTGAGGAAAGATACCGGCAGATTGAATTTGCAGGCATCAGCACCATCTCAGGGGGCAATGTAGAGGCTGTTAATGATAGGTTTACATTTGGTAAGAAACATAACCTAGTAACTGGTAATAGAATTGTTTATGATAATAATGGTAACAATAATTTAGGTATCGCTACTACAGGTGGACTAAAAGATGAATTGACCTTGATGAGTGGTCAAGACTACTATGTAAGGACATCTGGCGAACTTTCTATTTTCTTACATTATTCAAAGTCTGATGCTGTTCTTGGTATTAGCACCATTTCTATTTCAGAAGATGCTGCTAGTGGTAATAGTGGTCAGCACATTTTTAGAACATTTGAAAAGAAAAAGACCATTGGTAGAATTAGTGTAGAAAATTCTGGTGAAGGATACACTAGTAGAAATGTTTTTGTTAAACCATCTGGTATCAATACATTTAGAGACTATGTGTATTTTGAGGATCATGGATTCTCTGATGGGGATATTCTAAACTACACATATGATACTACTAGTATTACTGGACTGAGTAGTGATAAACAATATCAAGTATTGAAACTTGATAGTTCTAGTTTTAGATTGGCAGAAGTTGGTAATAAGGGTGACACAAAACCATCAGGATCTAATTATACTAAAAGCATTCATACATTCTTAGATACTCCTGGATCAGGATATCAAAAATTTTCGTATCCTCCAATTGAATGTACTATAAAAGTACTAACGGAAGATCAGACGGAACAAGAACTTGTAGCAACTCCAATTGTTCGGGGTAAAATCGTTGATGCTGTTTTATATGAAAGAGGGTCAAATTATGGATCCACTATTATTAATTTTCAGAACCCTCCAAAAATTTCTGTTAACAGAGGTTCTTTAGGACAGATTGGATTAATTTTTTCTAATGGTAGAGTTATTAGTGCATTTGTTCAGGCTGGTGGATCTGGTTATTCTGGTCCCCCAGAAATTCAAGTCTCTAGTGCTAGTACAGAGGCAAATGGAGCAATTCTTAGAGCAATTGTAAACGACAATGGAAGTATCACAGAAGTAAAAGTTATTTCCGGTGGCGTTGGATATGCTTCTTCTACTACAACTATTAATATTGAGCCAGTAGGAACAAATCTAAGACTTGAAGCTTCATTAAGACCATTAGTTATTAATAAGTCTTTTGGGCTCGATCCAGACGAATTAGACTACCTTGCACCTTATGGCGTAGGTGTTGCTGTAAATTATATCGGTTATGGAAATACGATTAGAAATTTCTTCGGAGATGATGGATCTAGCCACTCACCTATTATTGGGTGGGCATATGACGGCAATCCAATTTATGGACCTTATGGATTAAAAGATTCAGATAATATCCAATCCGATGTTAAGAGGCAATTGTCTAGCTATGAAATTGATGCTACTAAAATTGTCAATAGACCTCCTACATCTAATTTTCCATATGGATCTTTAATTGAAGATTATGCTTATCAGGGATCTGGAGATCTTGACGAGCATAACGGAAAATTTACCAAAACTCCTGATTTTCCACTCGGCATCTACGCATACTTTGCAACTGTAGATAATATCAATACACCAGTATTTCCATATTTTATTGGAGACACTTTCCGTAGTTTTGCTATTCCAGAAAATACTGTCAGAGGTTTAGTTATTGATCAAACTAACTTTGATTTTGAAAACTCTAAACTAGTTAGAAATACCTTCCCATATAATATTTTTGGTGACGGCAAAGCATATGATTATGTCTTCCAACCATACAAAACTAATAACCAAGAATCAACACCAGATAACCTCGGTGTAGGATCGATTACTTCGATCGAAGTTGATTTTTCAGGATCAGGTTATAGCGTTTTAGATACTGTAGTTTTTGATGATACTGGAACTAATGGTGGAGGCGTTTCCGCAGAAGTTCAAGAAATTTATGGAGTTCCTATTAATGAAGTAAGTAGTGAGCAAGTTAGCTTTACAAATGTACCATTTAAAGTAGGAAGAGAATCAGTATCTTTCAAAGTTTCTCCGTATCATGAGTTTAGCGAAAATGATTTTGTGAGAATTAGTGGTGTTTCCACTTATGTACAAGGAATTGAAGATTTTCATAAGATTACAACACGAACATACTTCACATTTCTTGAGCAGAATGGGTATTCTGGCATTGTTACTGATTTAAAAGTTAATCGAGTTCCATCAAATGTTTCTGCGGGAGATTCTATTGGAATTGGAACAGAAACATTACGAGTTATTAATGCATTCCCAACAGAAAAAATTCTTAGAGTAGAAAGATATGCTGGATTTGCTACAGCATCTACAGGAGTTGCGGTTACTTACTTTACAAGTGAATTAAACTTCCCACTTACAGAGACTACACCAGTTGATTCTAGATTCCAAGAATTTTACTACTTTAATCCCAAAGAGGCTGTTGGCGTTGGAACTACTGTTGGTATTTCTACAGCAGTAAATGTATCCTTAAATGGAATAACTAAATCTCGCTCTATTCTTGCACAATCAATTCATATTGGTCAGCATGGTCTAAAAACTAATGATTTAGTAACATTTAGTAGGAATGGAAACACATCTCTGACGGGTACAGACTCAATCAGTCCTTACACCACTCCTAGTGCTCTTCCAGCGAGTCTATATGTAGTTCGCAAGACTTCCAACACGATTGGACTTAAGACCGCTCCTGATGCCCCAGAGTTGTTCTTTACAAACTCTGGGGATGATATTGGGAATTACTTCTTCAATACAAACTATACACAACAAACTGCGAATATCGACAGGGGAGAATTGACCGTTCAAACCAGTGAATCGCACAATCTTTCGGCTAATGATAAAGTTTCTTTAGTCGTAAAACCAGGACTGACGACTGGACTTGGACCTAATTCAGATATTGTTGTCAAACTTTTAGATGGCAATCTTATTCTCAATCCATTTGAGGTTCCTACAACAGGTATCAATACTTCCGATAACACTTTCACTTTTACTGATCATGGTTTAGAAAGTGGATTTAAGATTCTAGCTTACGGTGCTGATGGTAATGAGGAAAATCTTCCTGAGAATATATTCCAAAGAACATATTTTGTTTTAAAAGTTGATAAGAATACTTTTAAATTATCAGAATCTAGCGCACAATTATTCTTAGATCCTCCCGAAGTTGTAAACCTAATTGGAATTGGTTCTACTGGACAATCAATCAATCCAATTAATCCACCAATTAAAGTAACTAAGAATAACAATGTCGTATTCAATATGAATGATCCTAGTTTACTTGGCGGTAAACTAAAGATTTTTTACGATAATAACTTCTTTAATGAATTTGTCGGAACAGGAAGTACCGATAAACTAGAAGTTGTTGGGGTTAATACTGTTGGACTTGGAACAACTACTCCAAGTAATGTATCTAAAGTTACTATTAATTACAATAAATCTATTACAAATGAATTGTATTATGGTTTTGAAAAGGGTGGATATATGTCAACCTCAGATACCGAGGTTAATGGATACACTAAAATTAGTTTTATTGACAGTTCATTTAATGGTAGATATACCGTAACTGGTGTAGGAGATACCACATTTACTGCAACTCTAGCTTTTGACGCTGAGAAGGATGGATATTCTCAGAATGATTGCGAAGATCTTTTCTTCACAACAACATCAATTGGTGCAACCGGTGGAATTTCAAAAGTTCGCATAATCAACAATGGATTTGGATATCAATCAATTCCAGCAGTTACCTCTATTGGATCTAGTGGAATTAGTGCAAATTTAAATTTAATTGGACCTTCCATTAACAAATTGAATAATGTAACTGTTCCTACTGATGTTTATGGATATCCTTCGGATAATACACTAAAACCGGATGCTTTCTTACCAAGATCGGTAAAGGTCAAAAACGCAAATAGAGTAATTGATGTACAAGTTACCTTTGGTGGCAAGTCTTATCTAAATGCACCGGCACTGGCTCTTTTTGATAAGTCAACCGGAGAGATTGTAAATAATGGTTTGATTACATGCGAACTTAGCGATTCTGCTGTTAACTCAGCAAAAGTTGTTGTACAACCTAGGGGGTTGTCAGGAAATGATTATGGAATTGCACCATTACAGAATAGTAATGGAATTTCAATCATCGAAGCTTTCTCGGATGTTGGTGTAGTTACATGTAAAATTACTACACCTATTCTTGGGTATGTAAACGAACCTTTTGTAATTGGAGATGTGGTATTCCTTGAAGGTATTCAATTCAATGGTGATGGCGATGGATTTAACTCTGGAGATTACAAATTCACAAACTTTGTAATTGATGACTATAACTCCGCTGTAAACCCAAGACAAGTATCATTCAAGTACGCTGGATTTACAACAAATGTTGGTACTGGCGCAACTGTTATTCCTGGTTTTGGACAAATTGTAAAGGCAGAAAACTTAGCACAATTTAGTTGCAGTAAAGCCTTCTCACCTTTTGCTAAAAACGAACCATTAAGAAGAAATAATGATTTACAAAATGATCTAATTTTAAGATCTATCGATGTTAATACTGGAATTATGGTTATCGAAGGGTCTAGACCTTTAGAACCGGATGATATACTCGTAGGTACTAATAGTGGAGACCGGGCAGAAGTTGATGTAATTTCAACATTCGACGGATATTATGACATTGATTCTACAATCGATGCAAATGTTGGGTGGTCAGATAATATTGGATTAATTGGAGATAGTAACCAATTCCTACCGGATAATGATTACTATCAAAATATGTCATATGCTATTGAAAGTGATAAGACATTTGAAGAAATCATTACTTATGTAAATGATATTGTCCATCCTTCTGGGATGAAGAACTTTGCCAATACTCAAATTCTATCTGTTGGTAATGCTGGAGATTCAACAAAACCCGCAGATGATGCTGGTGGATTTGTTCTTGACTTTATTGGCGATGCTTTAAGAGTTGATGCAATATACAAGTTTGACCTTTCTAGAGATGTTAACTCTGCTGATAATGTATCTAAATTCCTGGAACTTAAATCTACTAGACTTGCTGACTTTATTCTGAATAAAACAAATAGAGTTTTAATTCACGATGATATTAGCCCACAGTTTGTTAGTAACGAATCTAATGATTTAAGTGATGACAGAACTATTGCAGCTGCTGTCGCCGGAAGAAATTTCGCAAGATATTTAATCCAAACGACTCATAGTGCAGAAAACCCACTAAACAACCAATATCAACTTAATGAAGTTATTTTAGTTGCATCTGAGGGAGATACATTCTTGCTTCAAAAATCCCATATGAATAATACCAATAATATTGGTCTTTCAACGGGATATGCAGATTTCTTTGCTTTCTTTAATAGTAATGATAATGTATCTGAGGTAAGAATTAAACCTTACGAAACATTTGATACTAATTTTGATATTAAAACATTCCAGCAAGGATTCTCTGCTGATATTGGTATTGGATCAACTAGCACGGGCAATGTCGTAAATTCTTCGGCTAATGTTCTTGTTTCTTCTGGTGCTACAACAGAAGTTGTTGGATTTAGTACAACAACTTATGTCGCTGGCATTGGACACTTCCTTGTAGTCGATAATGTTGATAACAAAATTGATTATGTTGAGTTAGCATTACAACATGACGGCACAGATACCTACTTGACTGAATTGGCTTCATTTAATAGTCGTCAGAGTCTTGGTGGTCTTTCAGGTCCTCAGTTTATGGGTACATTCACCTCTTCTATGGAAAGTGGTGTTGTTAAAATCAACTATGTTCATCAAGAAGGTTCTACACTTGCAATTAGGTCTAAGTTTGTATCTTTTGAAAATGTCGGACTTGGTACAACTACTATCAGACATCTTAACCTTGAGTTTACTCCAGAAGGCACAGAAAGAACTGCTAGAGTAATTGCAGGAACATCCGCAACTACTGGCATTTCTACAGTTGTTGGTGTTAGTAGTTTTACTAACCTATCATTCAAATCGACCGTACATGTTTCATATGGATCAACTCAGACACTACATCAAATCTATGTTCTGTCGGATCCAGAAAAAGCAGATACTTATATTTCACAACAACCAATAGCAGCTATTGGTACAACTACTGGTATTGGTACATTTGGAGCAGAATTTAGCGGAAGTAATGTAAATCTAGAATTCTATCCAGATGCAGGTGTATCTGGGATGGTGAGTATCTATTCATACAACGAAGTTCTTTATAAAGATCTCGATCCTAACGGTACTCTTGCAGGTATTGGTTCATTTGGATATGGAAATGTATTTGAAAATGTCACTCAAAATACTTACTTAGGTATTAACAATAGAAATCTTAGAACTTTTGATCTTAAGTACGAGGGAATCCCTATTTACGAAAGAGACTTAAATCCACAAAACCCCAGTCAAATTGATTTTGGAAGTGGATTAATTAGTTTCCAACACTTCTTCTCAAATACTGAAGAAGTTACATATGAACCAGATTCCAATATCGTTGGTGTTGCTGCTAGTGCTCTTCAGTATGTTACTGGATATGGTCAAACAGCATTGCCATCCACCGTCTTTATTGTCAAGAATAACAATAGTCAGTTCTTTATCTCCACAAATGTTACTGATGCTAGGTTAGGTATTGCAGTTACTTTCCGCCCCGGAACATCTGCTGGCAATAAGCACAGATTTACAATGAATAAGAGAGATGAAAAATCAGTCATCGCTCTTAACGGTATTGTTCAAAAACCAATTTCTTTCACTCAAATCATTTATGATCTTGATGTTGCAGTAAATGGTATTGTTACATCGTTTGCTCTTAGTGGATTAAGTACCGTTACTTCTGGAGACTTACTAAAAATTGAAGATGAATATTCAATTGTAAGAACTGTTGGATTTGCTACTCAACCTCAAGGTCCTATTACCGGTATTGGTACTTGGAGTATTGTTGAAGTTGAAAGAGGAGCAGTTGGATCATCTAAAACTGATCATGCTGCGGGCAGTGTAGCAAGAATTCATAGAGGTTCTTTCCAAATCCTTAATAGTCAAATTCACTTTACAGAAGCTCCTCTTGGTGGTGACTTGGGAATTATCAACCCTGCCAACCTTCCTTATCCTAGAGCATCCTTTGGTGGTAGAACATATCTGAGAGATGATTATGAAACTAACGAATTGTTTGATGATTTCTCAGACCAATTTGATGGTCTGAGTAATACCTTCAACTTATCCGCAACCGGTGCAGCTGTAACAGGTATTGGTTCTACAGGTGGTAACGGTGTTCTGTTCATTAACGGTATTTTCCAAGCACCATTCGGTAAAAATAACGAAGGTGTTTCTAACTTCAAGATTCTTGAAGATCCCGTTTCTACCGCTGCCAGTGTTCAGTTTAGTGGTATCACATCTGCTGGATTTACCGATTTAATTATTGATGTAGATGATATTAACCAAAACCAACTCCCGAGAGGTGGCATCATTGTTTCTGTAGCATCTAGCCCTGGAATGGGATATGCACCGTTCAATGGAGCAGCTGTTCGTCTTGAGGTTGGTGCTGGCGGAACAATTACTAATGTTACTGGAGTTTCTACATCAGGAACAGCAGTTAACATCAGCACTGCATCTTATACTAATAAGACTGGTATCATGACAGTTACTACAGCAACTGCTCATGGTCTGTTGCTCCAGAATCAGGTCAAGTTGGCTGGTCTTGCGTTTACATGTCCTAAGAATCCTGTTGGAACGCCCAATGGGTTCACCTATGATCCTTCTACAGGCATTTCTACTATCTCGTTCGCAAGTCCTCATGGACTAGTAAATGGTGATGCAATCTCTATTGAAACGAACAGCATTACATTTACATGTACACAGGGTCCTGGTAACCATACATATCCCCGCGTAACTGACCCTGCATTTAACCAGTACCTAACCATTTCTGGTGTAACTGCAAATTCATTTAAAGTCGATGTTGGGACTGGTGGTACAGGCACATCTCCACATACATTCGTCAGTGCTAATACTGATGCCATTAAGACTTTGAATTATCAGGGTATTACTACTAGTATCTTCCCAGATCATAATGATCCTTTCTATGTTGTTGGTATTATATCCGCAAGAACCTTCAAGGTACAAGTTGGTGCATCTACTATCCCACATACTTATGTAAGTGGTGGTACTGCCGCAGAATTCCATCCATTGACTTTTGGTAGTGGATATAATACTAATCTGGGTACAATTGGTATTGCTATAACTTCTCCTACAGGAACTGGAGCAACTATTACTGCTGTTGTAGGTGCTGGTGGATCTCTAGTATTCAGTGTTGTTGGCCCTGGCACAAATTACACTGAAGATAATGGACTTATCCTTCCTCCAGAACCCAATGGAGAAAACCTCCCAATTGTTGGTGTTACTAGAATTGGTCTTGGAAATACAACTGTAACTGGTGTTGGTTGTTCAATATCTGTTCAAGTTGCAGGTGTATCTACAGCTACTGGTATTGGATCTACATATTACCAAGTATCTAATTTCCAGTTCTCCAAAAAAGGCTATGGATTTAAGAGAGGAGATACCTTTACAGTAACTGGACTTTCTACAGATCCTTTCGCAGGTGACGACTTTAGGCAGTTTGAAGTTGAGGTTGTCGATGTATTTACTGACCAAGTATCTTCTTGGCAGTTTGGTAATATTGATTATCTTGACAATATCAAACCATTCCAAGATGGAAATCAAAAGAGATTCCTTCTCTACTATCAGTCATCGCTAGTCAGTTTTGAAATTGATAGAGGAGATCAAGATTCTAAAGAAATTGATCTTGCTGCAGTTCTTTTGATCTTTATTAACGGTGTTATTCAAGAACCAGGTATCAACTATTCATTTGACGGCGGTTCTGTTATTGAATTTAATAGTGCTCCTACTACCGAAGATAATGTTGTTATTTTCTTCTACAGAGGAACAATTGGACAAGATAGTTTCTTATTCGATGTAAATGAAGTTATTAAGGTTGGTGACAACTTGAGACTTCAAAAGAGTAGTCAAATTGAATTAAATCAAGTTGATCAAAGCACAGCAAATCTTGCTCAGAGTGCCAATAGAATTGTTAAGAGAGTTGATAGTGCCGCTACAGTAGAAACAGCATTCTACCGAGGTGTAGGTATTAGTAATGATAACTACAAACCAATGGATTGGATTAAGCAGAAAAAAGACATTCTGATTGATGGATCTTTGGTATCTAAAGCCAGAGATTCTCTTGAGGCACAGATTAATCCAATTGCAAATGTAATTGGTGTTGTTAGCACAACTGATTCCTTTATATTCACCGATACTACGGACTTGTTTAGAGATACTGATGATCTACTAACAGGATCATTTAGTCTTGCGTACATTGCTCCAGTAGGATTTGGAACAACTGCCGTTTATGGTAGCAACTATGAAAATATTACTGGTATCGAACCTCTCGTTGCAAATGTTCAAGGATTTATCGGAGTTGTTACCGGCATCAACACCTGTCCTGGTATTGGTACTGACTTGGCTCTTCAGATTTTATTTGATGCTCAAGAATATGTAAATGATGGCAATAGCACTGCTGGATTACTAGTTGGTCAACCTATTAAGTTGTATGGATCTGGAATTAACACAACAGGTGCTGCTGTTACATCTATTGATACTCATGATACCGATATTGTCGGTATCAGTACATTCAATGGTGATAACATTTATTATGTACATGCGGTATCTACAAGAAACGGTGGTCGCGTAGGTGTTCTTACTTGCAACATTGCTTCTTATACTAATACTAGTGATTTTGTAGGTGTTGGTTCTACTGCTGGACCTTACTGCGAATTCACATGGGGTAAGTTTAGTAATGTTACTAGAGATGCTACGAATGCAGTTTACGCTAACCTAAAGGGAATTACATTTGATCCTGCATTATCCAACTATCCTATTGTCCAAAGGCGTGGTTGTGGTTTGAGAGGAACTGGAGGATTGCCGAAGCTATTATAAATACAAAAAAGTTAGACCTTCCGCCCGTTCATAATAATGGCAGCCATTATCACCGACCAGTTTAGGGTCATTAATGCAAATAACTTTGTAGACTCTGTAATTGACGGTACTAACTCGTACTTTACTTTTTTGAGTCTCGCAAACCCAACTATCACGGGTTATGGGAGAACCAGTACCTGGAATAGTACAACGGTTCAACCACCGTCACCTATTGATAATATTAGCTATATTAATCATGTCTACGATACGATGCTTTTTGGTCGGAAGGTATTACCTGCTGATGTAAGAAGACTTATTCGCAAAATTCAGTGGACAAAAGGTACATCATATGATATGTACCGACATGATTATGATACTAATAACCGATCATTAGTATCAAACTCTAGCAGACTTTATTCTGCAAACTATTACATTATGAATAAAGACTTTAGAGTCTATATTTGTATTAACAATGGTTCTGCTGGGATTACATCTTCAGCAAATGCTTCTCTAGATGAACCAACATTTACTGACCTAGAACCATCCGCAGCTGGAACGAGTGGTGACGGATATCTATGGAAGTACCTATTTACTGTTCCTCCTGCAGATATTGTCAAATTCGACTCAACCGAATATGTAGCAGTTCCTAACCAATGGACTACTAGCTCTGAGAATGAAATTAAAGTTGTTAGAGACAACGGCGATTCTTCGATTAACAACAATCAAATTAAGGTTGTTTCTATTGATGAGCAAGGTGAAGGATATTCGTTCTTATCTTCTCCAGTAGAATTAGATGTTTTAGGTGATGGTACTGGTGGTAAGGTTAGAGTTCAAACAAACACTAATGGTCAAATTATTTCTGCAGTTGTAACTGCAGGAGGACAGGGTTACAGTTTTGGAAGAGTTAATCTTTCTTCGATCAATAGTTCTGCAACTAAGTTTGCAAGACTTACCCCAATCATTCCTCCATCAAGAGGGCATGGATTTGATTTATACAAAGAGTTAGGAACTGACAAAGTTCTAATTTATTCTAGATTTGATAACTCTTCATACGACTTTATTTCTGACACTACATTTGCTCAAATTGGTGTTATTAAAAATCCAATTTCCGCAGGTGCCGGATCTACTGCGGTTATTAACACTTCAGAATACTCCTCCACGAAGTCCTTAAAATTTACTGGTAATACAGTACAAACAATTGCTATTGGATCTAAGATTCAACAGGATATTTCGGGAGTTGGAACTGCAAAAGGATATGTAGCTTCCTATGACACTAGCACAAAAGTCATTAAGTATTTCCAAGATAGGAACTTGTATTTGAATCCAAATCTTTACGATTCTACTGATAGTATCGGTGTTGGTGGAGATGCCAATGTTTTAGATTTCAGTTCATCTGGAAACGCTGTTACTGGTCCAAGTGGATTCAGCGTAAACATCGATTCTGGATTTACTGGTATCTCAACAACTACTCCTTCTGGTAAGGTTATTGATTTGGGAGTGCAGTTTACTAATGGTCTTGCTGCAGAGGAAATAAATAAAAGGACTGGTGAGATACTTTATCTTGATAATAGACCTTCTATTACCAGGAATGAGCGTCAAAAAGAAGACATCAAAATCGTTTTAGAATTCTAAGCAGATGCCACAACAGACTAACCTCAATATAAGTCCGTACTACGATGATTTTGATCCTGAAAAGGGATATCATCGGGTTTTGTTCAAACCAGGATTTCCGGTACAAGCCAGAGAGCTTACTACCTTACAATCTATTCTACAAAATCAAGTAGAAAAATTCGGTAGCCACATCTTCAAAGAAGGATCCATAGTTATTCCTGGATCCGTCACATTTGATGGGCAATACTACGCAGTTCAAGTAAATCCAACTCACCTTGGTGTTGATATCGGAGTATATGCCGATAAGGTTATTGGTAAGAGGATTAAAGGACAGACTACTGGGGTTACTGCAAAAGTAATCAATTTCATTAGTGCATCTCAATCTGACAACGATTTCGACACTTTCTTCGTAAAATATATCAATTCTGCCGTTACTGGAGATTTTAATTTCTTCAATGATGGTGAAGTTTTAGTTGCAGAAGAGTCATTTACTTATGGTGGCACAACTATTAATGTTGGCGGTACTTTTGGATCCACTATTGATTTAAATGCATGCACTATCGGATCTTCAGCTTCTATTGATGATGGCATTTTCTTTCTTAGAGGAAATTTTGTACGAGTAAATAAGCAAACAATTGTTTTAGACCAATACAGTTCACAACCTTCTTATAGAGTTGGAATTAAAGTAGTCGAAACTACAGTTTCTGCCAAAGCAGATGAAAGCCTCTATGATAATGCTAAGGGTTTTTCTAATTTTGCTGCTCCTGGTGCTGATAGACTTAAGTACAATTTGGTACTTGATAAGAAGAATCTGACAGACTTTAATGATACTGACTTTGTAGAGATTCTTCGTGTCAATAACGGCGAAGTACTACAAATTAAGAGAGAGACAGAATATTCTAAGATCAGAGATTACCTTGCGTCAAGAACTTTTGACGAGTCTGGTGACTACACAGTTAATAAGTTTTTATTAAATATTACCGAATGTCTTAATGATAGGCAGGGTAATAATGGAGTATACTTTTCAGATCAGACAACTCTTGATGGTAATGAACCGGATGAGGATCTTGCGTGCTTAAAAGTAAGTGCAGGTAAGGCATATGTCAAAGGATATGAAGTATCCACTGATGGCCCGACAACTATTGACTTCTTTAAACCAAGAGAAACTCAAGAAGTAAAAGGTAAAGCGTTCCCATTTGAAATGGGAAATAAGTTTGTTGTAAACAATGTAACAGGTATCACTACATTTACAAACAGAATTGATCTGTTTAGTGGTCCAAATATTAATGCTACTGCTAATGTCCCTGGAACATCAGTAAAAGTTGGTGATGCTAAGGTATATAATTTTGGATTAAGAGATCAAAAATATGAAAATGAATCTACGGAGTTTGATCTGTATTTGTATGATGTTCAAACATACACAACACTAAAACTAAGTGACAATGTAAGCTCAACTGAACTTATTAAGTCGGCGTTTATTGTCGGTAAAGAAAGTGGTGCTAATGCATTTGCAGTATCTGCAGGTGCTGGTAGTAGTACAATTCAAGTTACTCAAACCTCGGGTTCGTTCCGAAGAGGAGAAACTATCTTAGTCAATGGTACTGATGAACTTCCCAGAACTATTGAAGAAGTTACTGCTTACGGTATAAATGATGTTTTCTCGTTTGCTCAAAGTGGTAATAGTTTTGTCGCTAATAAGAAACTAACTGACAGAATTCCACCTAGATTAGGAACAGGTGCTGTTAGTATTCTTAAATCAGGTGCTACTGCAACAGTAACTGCACCTAGGATCGATAGTTTTCAAAGATTTAAGCCTGGTGATATTATTAGGTACACCAAGAAGGTAACCAGTTCAGGCCCCCTGCAGCAAATTCAAAATGTTGTCGTTAACATTGCTGATGATTTGCAGTCGATGACCGTTGGTGCTATGACCACGGTTTCAAATCTATATGATGGTAGGATCATTAGTGACGCACAGATTCAAATTAAAATTGGGCAGCAAGATAATAGCACAGAAAATGCATCTTTGATTACGGTTATTCCTGATCTCAATGTTGCTAATGTTGATTTTACTGGATCAACTCTTCTTCTTTCTGCTCAAGTTCAAAATGAGTCTACAAATGCGCTTGGTCAATTAGTTCTTCCTATTGCTTCTGTAGATCTTAATGATGCGTCATTTGCAGCTTTTGATGAAGAGAGATATCAAGCACAATATTCTAACGGAACTATTGCTGTAATTCAAGAGGATCAAGTAACAGTAAGTCCAACACAACTTACAATTACTGGACTCAATGCTTCACAAACTGGAATGACAGTTAATGTCACAGTTAGTAAGGCTAATATTAAAAATAAAGTAAAAGAATTTAAGAGATGTCAGCAAGTTTCAGTCACTAGATCGTCAAATAAGAGATCTGGTAGTGATCCTGCCACGAGCGTAAATGATGGACTAAATCATAGTGAATTGTATGGACTGAGAGTTCAGGACAGAGACATTTCTTTGCATGAACCAGATTCTACAGATATTGTCGCTATCTACGAGTCATTAGATACTTCTGCTCCTATACTTGATAAGTTGGTATTTGTATCTACAGATGATGTATTCACTAGTGCCATTATTGGAGAAAACATTTCTGGTACTACTAGTAAAGCAATTGCAAAAGTAGTTTCTATTGATGCAGCTAGAAATGAAATTTCTATCGTTTATCTTACTGGCGATAAGTTTTCTGTTTTAGAACCACTAGTTTTTGAAGAGTCGAACACTACTGCGGTCTTACAGGCATTTACTCCTGGTAAGTATAGAAATATTACTTCCAGCTATCTACTAGACAAAGGTCAAAGAGACCAATACTATGATTATTCAAGAGTAGTAAGAAATAGAGGTGCATATGTTCCTCATAGACAACTTTTGATTATTCATAACAGATATGATGTGCCTAGTGGAGATACTGGAGATGTCTTTACTGTTAATAGTTACGATGAAGAAAGATATAAAAATGATATTCCACAGATTGGACCGAGGCGTATTGAGGCACAAGATGTTTTAGACTTTAGACCTAGAGTTCCTACATATAATCCAGCTTCTGCTTCGGAATCGCCTTTCTTCTATACCTCTAGAGATTTCGTAGGAAAACCAGATAGAATCTTGACTCCTAATGAGTCAATGACTTTCGATTACGATTTCTATCTACCTAGAATTGACAAGTTAGTTCTCCTTCCTGATGGTAATTTTGACCTGTTAAAGGGTAAGGCAGCTAGACAACCAATCCCCCCAGTAGTGTCTGGACCAGGAATGGAGATTGGTACAATTCTTCTTCCTGCATATCTTAAGGAAGTTGAAGAAGCAAGAGTTTATCTGAAGGACAATCGTCGTTATACGATGAGAGATATTGGTGATCTTGCTGATAGAGTCGAAAACTTAGAAGTTGTTACTAGCCTTAACCTCTTAGAAAAGAGCGCAGAGTCTCTACAAATTAGAGATGCACAAGGTCTTACAAGATTTAAATCTGGTTTCTTTGTTGATAACTTCAAGACTTTTGATTTTATGCATCCCAGTTCACCAGCTGAGATTGACAGAGACCTTGGTGAACTAAGACCATTAAGAGAATTTGAGTCTTCTGCACTTCAGGTTGCTGCTAAGTCCGACTTACCAGTATCTCAGATTGATTATAGTACTAACTTCTTACTACTTGATGATGGAAATACTCAGAAGACTGGTAATCTATTGTCTCTAAAATATGAAGAAGTTGAATATATTAAGCAAGAGTTTGCTACAAGAGTAAACAACATTAATCCATTCCATGTTGTTGCATACACTGGTGAATTAAAACTCAACCCTTCTATTGATAATTGGATCAATACTAGAGAGACTCAAAATACTATCCGTAATACTATTGGTATTACTGTATTCAATAACCAAGTTGCTGCAAACTTTAGTTTGACTAGAGGTGGTGCTCTTGGAGGTTCAGCTTCTGTAACTACTAGAGAAACTGGTAGAACTGTACAGAGAGATGACATCAGATCTGAGAATACTTTTATTGCAGAGGAAACTTTTGATCCATTCTGCCGTTCTAGAAATATTGAATTTAATGCAATTGGATTAAAACCATTTACTAATTTCTATCCTTTCTTTGATAACCAGGGTGGGATTGATATTATTCCCAAGTTGTTAGAAGTCACTAATGTTTCTGGTTCTTTCCAAATAGGTGAAACTATTAGAGGAACTATTGGTGCAACAATCTTTGAGTTTAGATTGGCTGCTCCAAATCATAAGATTGGACCGTTCAATGCTCCCACAACAACATATACGGTAAATCCCTACGATCCTTCATCTACTCTTCCAAACGGTTACTCTCAGGCATCTACAGTCTTAAACATTGATGTTACTTCACTTGCTGCTCAAGCGCAGGGAGCGTTCTTCGGGTTCGCTCCTACTGGAATGGTCATTAGAGGTCTTACAAGTGGCGCACAAGCGAGTGTAGCAGGGGTAAGATTGGTATCTGATGACTTTGGTGATCTATTTGGTTCTATCTTCTTAAGAGATCCTAATCAGACACCCGCACCTCAAGTTAGAATTAGATCTGGTAATAGAGACTTTAGATTGACATCTAGCCAATCTAACGCAAACCCAGCACCAGGATCTACTTTAATTTCTCATGCTACCACTCGTTATACCGCAACTGGTACAACAAGAGTTGTTCAAACAGATATTAGAATTACTACACTTGAAACAACCACAATTACCAATCTTTCCACGATTGATATTAGAGGAACGATTCCAAATCCTCCTCCACCACCACCGCCAGTAATCATCAATAATACTAGAGTTATTGATAGAACTAGAACGGTCATTAGAAATCGTACTAGAGTTATTGATAGGACTCGTACTATTCGTGTAAGAGAAAGAGATCCTTTAGCACAAACAATCGTAACTGGACCTGAGGGAGCATGGATTACATCTCTTGACTTGTTTTTTGCAACTAAGAATGCAGGAACAACACCCGTAAGACTTGAAGTTAGAACAGTTGAACTGGGTACTCCTACTCTGTTTATTATTGACAGAGCTGCTCAAGCAACTATTCGTCCTTCGGATATTCAAACATCTATAGATGGTTCTGTTGCAACCAATATCAAATTTGATACTCCATTCTACTTAGATCCAGATGAATCCTATGCTATTGTTATCCTGTCGGATAGTGATGAATATGAAGTATTCTGTGGAGAGATGGGTCAGAAGGCCCTGAACGCACAATCGCTGCCTTCTGCTAAGGGTAAGATTTACTCACAGCAGTTTGCTATGGGTTCATTGTTCAAGTCACAAAACGGTGCAACTTGGACTCCTACTCAGTTTGAAGACCTTACATTCACTCTATACAGAGCGAATTATACATCGGAGCAAGGTCTATTAACATTCTTCAACCCACCAGTTGAACCAAATAACGGTTTTCTTCCCCCATTATCTTTTGATCCCATCATTGGTATTCCTAAGAAAGGAAAACTTGGTATTGTAACAACATCAAATGCTGGACTAATCGGCACAGTATTTACTGCTGGTCGTAAGATTAGTGAAGAAACCTCCACATATCGCTATGGATATATTGAAGATAAGGGCGGTCCTGTATTGGGAGTAGTCGGTATTCTTACAGGTGGTTCCAATTATGGCACTCCCACCAATCCAATAACGACATTCAATATTAATGGTAACGGAGAAGGTCTTACCTTAAATGCCACTATTGGTGCTGGCATCTCAGCTGTTACTGCAGTTGCTATTGCTGCTTCTGGTAGAGGATACAAAGTTGGTGATGTAATCGGACTAACAACTGCAGATGTTGGTGGATCTGGTTCAGGCGTTCGTATCGGAATTAACTCTCTTGGCGGTATCGATACTTTGTATCTCACCGATGTTCAAGCAGAAACTTTTGATACCTCAGCTGGAAATGAGGCTACTTATGCCCATACTTCAGGTTCTGTAATCGCAACTGGTTTAGATATTATTAGTTTTAATGCAACCGGAAGTGTATACACTGGAGAATACTTTAAAGTATCTCATCGTAATCATGGTATGCATGGTCCTTTGAATAGAGTAATTCTTTCAGATGTCGAATCTGATGTTATTCCTACGGAATTGTCCGTAGATTTAGCATCAAATGAAACTTCTATCTCTGTTGCATCAACTACACAATTTAGCACATTTGAAGGTGCTGTAGTTAGTGCCGCAAACACTGGATATGCATTTATTAACAGTGAAATTATTTCTTACACTACTGTTGGAGTTTCAAGTCTTGGCGGTGTTGTAAGGGGTGTAGATGAATCTAACGCATTGAATCATCTCAAAGATGATGTTGTGAACAAGTATGAATACAATGGCGTTTCTTTAAGAAAAATTAATACTGAGCATGATGTGCAAACTATTCTTAGAGGTATTGACGAATATTATTTAAAAATTGACAGAGGATCTAGTAGATCTGTTGATGATAACTCTAATAACATTCCTCAGATATCTTTCCTGGAAGAAGCCGCTGGTGGCGGTCAACAAGTACATGCTTCTAAAAACATCCAATTCGACGCTGTAAGACCATTGTTAGATGCTTCCACCTTTGGACCCACAGACTTCATTTCTCTGCAAATGAGAAGTGTTACAGGTACTTCTTGTGACGGTTCAGAGACACCTTTCGTTGATCAGGGATTTGAAGATTTAAACCTCAATAGAAATAACCTTCTTGAGACAACAAGACTTCTTGCTGCTAGAACTAACGAGTCAGCTAGACTTGGATCATTACCAAGAAATAAGTCATTTACATTCACAGTCGAACTTGCAAATAGTGGAGACAAATTTAATTCACCTACAGTGAATCTTGAAGGTGCTAACGCATTATTCTATGAGAACAGACTCAATAATCCTGTTCAGGATTATCGTACTGATCCTAGAGTTAAGTCTAGATTCAATGATCCTCATGCTTCTTATTATATGTCGCAACCGATCTATACTAAGAATCCTGCAACTTCAGTCAAACTTATTTTTGAAGCTCGTAGACCGATTGAGTGTGAATTTAGAGCTCTGTATAGCATCATGAAGACAGACTCTAGTGAGGTAACACCTGATTTTGAATTGTTCCCTGGATTTAGAAATCTTCTTGATACTGATGGAGATGGTATTGGTGACCAAGTAATTGATCCAAACCAAAATGATGGTATGTCAGATTCCTTTGTTAGTGCTGACGAGACCCAATATAGGGAATATACATACTCTGTAGATGACTTGCCAAGTTTCAACGGATTGCAAATTAAAATTGTATTCACAGGAACTAATCAAGCAAAACATCCCGTAATTAAGAATTTGAGAGTAATTGCTGTAGCATGAGTTTGATTCCCGTTGAAGGGCATTCTAATCTTTGGAGAGATTCTGATACCGGAGCCATCGTTAACGGCGATGACTCTGCTTATCATGCTTATCTAAGAGAAAAAAATGCCAAGAAAAATGATAGGCAAGAACTTGATAGTATGAGAAAGGATATTGATGATATTAAATCTATGTTAGTTAAAATTGCGAATAAATTATGAGAAATCCACACTCTGAGTTTTTGAAGTATCATGGATTTGCTTCCGAAGATACTCAAAGTATTCCTCCTACTGATATGGAAATGCTGAAAACAGATGTTTTGGAAATTAAATTAACCCTCCAACAGGTATTACAGGAATTAAGGAAACTAAATACCTAATAGGATAATCCGTGATGTAAAGAATGGCAGTTTACATTGCTAATCTCTCAGTCGATACAGGTGTTGATTTTCAACATGGGTTTAGTCTAGGAGATAACGACACAGGCACATTTTTGAATCTAACAAACTATACCGCCACATCTCAAATGAGAAAGTGGGCGGGGAGCACTACTGCCGTATCATTCGCGTCCACAGTTACCGATCCCGAAGTGGGTCAAATTCAGATCTCTCTGGGTTCGACACAGACAGCTGACCTTAAGCCAGGTAGATACCTTTACGATGTAAATCTTGAAGATTCTGGCGGATTCAAGTATAAGGTAGTTGAAGGAATGGTCCTAGTCAGAGCAGGAGTAACAAGGTAATGCCATCATTACGAATAGGCACATCAAATCAAGTAAAAGTTATTGCCAGTGGTGCCCTTGGGGGTGGCTCTGGCGGTAGATTGTCATTGCTTGCTGATGTTGATGCATCAGACTTACAGGATGGTTCAATCCTGGTATATCAAGCGTCTTCTAACGCTTTCATAACAACAAAAAATTTCCCTGCTGCCATCATTGACGGAGGTGTCTTCTAATGTCCGCAACGATTCTCTTAAAAAGGACACTTGGAACATCGCCACCGAACATATCTCCAGTTGGTACTGGCGTATCGTTTGGTGAACTTGTATACGCATACGATACTAGCGATGTTGGTGCTGGTAAGTCATACAAGAAATTATATATTGGCAACCCTTCAGGTCCAACTGCAGCTCCTATTCCGATTGGTGGTGAATATTACACCAGTCTATTCCCAGAAAACCCAGCGTCTTTCGGTACACCCGAAGCTTCAAAAGTTGTTGTCCTAGACTCTTCTGGCAGAGTAGCTAGTTGGACAGTCGTAGATGACTTTTATACTTCTGGTGTTGGTACAGTTGCTGGCAACTTTAGTGTTGGCGGAAACCTTAATGTAACAGGAGACCTTGTTTATGACGAGGCAAATGCTAGAAACTGGAATGTATCTGGTATTGCAACTGCTGCCACATTAGATGTTGGTGCTGCTGGATTCTCTACTCTAGGTGTAACTGATTTCCGTGCAGTTGCGGGTGTTGTAACCACTCTTAGTGGTACAAGTGCTGACTACTACGAAGTAAATGTAGGACATGCACTTACTGCAAATAATGTAGAAATTACTGGGGTATCATCCTTCAGTAATATTACATTCTCCAATGATATTATTAGAGTTGGTCGTGATGCTGCTGTAGGTCTTAGCAGTGCTGACTCTTCAATCTTTATTGGTGACTTTGCTGGTGCTGGTATTGGACAAACTGTCCTTAACCGTCGCAATATTGCGATTGGTGCCAGTGCAATGCAATATGCTGGTATTCTTTCCAGCAGTGACGAGTTAGAATCTAACATCGTCATGGGTAACTTTGCAGGCTATCGCTTGCAAGGTACTAAAAACTTAATGATTGGTGATAAGGTAGGTTTTGCCTTATCTTCCAGTGGAAATGATGAAAACATCGCTCTGGGTAACCAGTCGATGTATGGTGAGACTTTCCCTGTTGTTGATGGGGTATCTCTCAGTGTAAATGTTGGTGATCAAACTGCTGTTGCAGATTATGATCAGACCGAAGATGTAACAGAAACCAGTGGATCTGGTGTTGGACTCTTAGTTAGATTGCAGACTGGTTCTACTGGTCTGATTACTAACATCGAAATCATGGCCCCTGGCGATGGTTACGAAGTTGGTGATACATTCACCATGCCATTTGGTTTCCAGACTCTCACAGGTAGCGTAACCAGCAAGGATGGTCGCTTCCTGAGTGGTGGTACAGGAACTAGACAGCAGAAACAAAATATTGCGATTGGTCCATATACATTATTCAGTGTAGACGGTAGCAGAAACATTGCTATCGGTTACTCTGCTGGTAACGATACTCTTGGTAGTGGTAATGTAATTATCGGTTATGAGCGAAATGTTGCTATCGGAGATAGTGACGATCAGCTTGCAATTGGTAATTCCACAATCAATTGGATCGATGGTAACAAACTTGGTTATGTCGGCATCGGCACCACACGACCCTTCGGGTTGTTAGATGTTGGTGGTGTAGTAATCGTTGACAAAGGTACTGGTAACACAGTCATTGCTGGCGTAACATCTGTTCCGCAAATCGATGCTAATGATATCGGTGTTGAAGATATCAAGGTCACTGTTGGTTTAGCAACTGACTTTGCAATTACCAACGCTAAGATTCAGTCAGGTATTATTACCGACACTGTTGGTACTGCAGCAACAATTACTAGAGTTGATTTTGTTGATGCTGATATTGAAGATGTCAAGATCACTGTTGGTCTTGCTACTGACTTTGCAGTAACTAATCTGAGATCTCAGGTTGCGATTGCAACTAACGCTTATATTGATGTAGGTGTTGTAACATCATTGGTTGGCACCTATGCCACGATCACAACCTTCGATTCTAACGAAGGTGATATCAATACCCTGAAGACAGTTGCTGGTGTCGTTACATCACTGACTGGTTTTGGTGTAACTTACAATACAGCAGACTTTGTGAATCTTGACGCATTTGATGCGAAGATTACAACTGGTATTATTACATCTTTGGTTGGTACATATGTAACCTTCCAAGATGCTGACTTCCAGAAAGATGTCAGAGTTGGTGGAGCTCTTACTGTTGTTGGTGATCTGACCGTCAATGGCACGACAAGTTTCGTTCAAAGCACGGTTGTTCAGATAACCGATAAGAACATTGAACTTGGTTTCAGTTCTACTGGTGGTCATGCTGATGCTACAGCCGACAACGGTGGTATCGTCCTTAAGGGTACAACTGATAAAGAATTCTTATACGATCAAGCAAGAGAAGCATGGGAGTCTAACCTCAAGTTTACTCCAAGTGTAGATGGAACTCTGGATATCGGTACTACCGATCGTGAGTGGAAAGACATCTACATTGATGGTACTGCACATCTTGACGCTGCTGACATCCTTGATGCTAAGATCACTGCTGGTATTATTACCAGTCAAGTCGGCACCTTTGCAACTATTACAACAGTAGACATTGAGACTCTCGATGCTAAAGATGTAAACATCACTGGTCTTGCCGTTACTGATATTGTCGGCACTGCTGCAACAATCACAACGATTGATGCAACAGAAGGTGATATTGTTAATGCTAAGATTACTGCTGGCATCATCACAAGTTTGGTTGGCACTGCTGCCACCATTGGTGATGTTGAGATTACTGGTGACCTCAGAGTTGGTGGAGCTACAACCTTTACTGGTAATGTGACCTTTAACGGTGGCACAATCGGTCTTGGTGACTCTACTACAGACAACATCGTCTTTACTGGTGAAGTTGACTCTGACATCGTTCCTGACGATGATGACACCTTTGATCTTGGTAGTGCTACTAAAGAGTGGCGAGATATCTACATCGACGGCGTTGCTCGTGTTGATGATCTGATTGTTGATTCGACAGTTGGTACATACGCGACAATTACAACTGTTGATATCGATGTACTCGATGCAAGACAGACAAATATTACTGGTTTAGCTGTTACCGATATTGTCGGTACTGCTGCTACTATTACGACGATTGACGCCACAGAAGGCGATATCGTTAACGCTAAGATCACTGCCGGTATCGTAACCTCTCTGGTTGGCACCTACGCTACGATCACCACGGTCGATATTGAGACCCTGGATGCAAAACAGACAAGTATCACTGGATTAGCAGTCACCGATATTGTTGGTACTGCCGCAACTATCACTACAGTTGACTTTGAAGTTGCGGACATTCTGAATGCAACTGTCTCGGTTGGTATTGCAACCTCTGCATTTGTTCAGGCAGGTTTCATTACCTCTCTGTATGACTCCACTGGTGTTGTTGGTCTGAACACTCAGCACATGCTGAGTACCAATCCAGATGGCACAATCACCTGGCGCGAACCTGCACAGATTGGTATTGCTACAATCAATGCTAAGTTGGATACATGGTTCGTATCTACCAACGGTGTTGATGATGGTGATGCATCTCGCGGTAGAACACCAGAGAGACCATATAGAACGATTGCATACGCTCTGAGTCAAATCTCCAATATTGGCGTAAACGATATATTGAATATCGCCGCTGGTGTTTATGAAGAAGTATTCCCACTTACTGTTCCTGCCGGATTAACGGTTAAGGGTGCTGGTCTCCGTGCTACCAAGATTTGTCCTACCGTTGCTACTAAGCAGAAGGACTGCTTCTTGATGAACGACAGATCTGTTGTTGAGGATGTCACGATTGCTGACATGTTCTTTGACACTGCTGGCAACCAGGGTTATGCATTCAAGTTTGCTCCTGGCATTGCGATCACATCTAGATCTCCTTATGTACAGCGTGTAACTGTATTCAACAAAGGTAGTAATACTTCTACTGCTGACCCATACGGTTATAATTCTGCAGATTCTGCGCCTTCATCATATAAAGCTGGTGGTGGTGCGTACATTGATGGTTCCGAAGCAGCTGTTGGATCACTTGAAGCAGCATTCCTGTTCAATGAAGTTACATTCATTGTACCAAACAGTAAAGGTCTGATCATGACCAACGGTGCTCGCACTGAGTACCTGAACTGCTTCTCCTACTTCGCTGCTGAAGCGATTAAAGGTACATCTGGATCTGTTGGTTTATCTTCTGCTGGTGAAACCAGACTGAGATTGACTGGTATTACAACCGTTGGTGTTGGTAATACAATTACTGTCTTTGATACTGACGGAACAACTGGAGTTGCAACTGCTATTGTTGCATCTTATGACGGAACATATCTTGGTGTAACTGGTAAGCAAACTGGATTTGAACTTCTCAATGCCAGAACTGCTAAATCTATTACATTCAACGATGGTGCTCAACTAGACACTACGGTTAAGAAATTTGGCACTGCATCGTTAGCACTTGACGGAACAAATGATTCTATCAGTGCTCCTTCTAGCGGTGACCTTGGTTTCGGAACCAATACAGACTTCACGATTGAATTCTGGGCATATGCAAATACAACTGGTCTGACTAGCGCAACTCTCTTCGATTTAAGAGATAACGGTACAGATGCTGAAGGTATTAGTGTTGCATATCGGGCAGCTGGTGAAGTTGATATGCGGGTTGGTACTACCACCGCTATTACTGGATCCGGCGCAGGCATCGCTACAGGCGTCTGGAAGCACTATGCACTTGCTAGAGACGGTACAAACACTAGATTGTTTGTTGATGGTACTCAGAGAGGCATTAAGACCTCTGACACCACTAACTATGGTGCATCTAAAGGTATCATAATTGGTGCTGACTTTGACGGAGCAAGTCAAAATGTTACTGGTTGGGTTGACGATTTCCGAATTGAAAGAGGAGTCGCCAAATACACCGCTAACTTTACTGCTCCTACTGTCGCACATACTGGCGATAAAGACACAGTTCTCTTACTCGACTTTGACGGTGCTAGTGGAGTAACCACAACTACTGATAATGTAATTCGCAATCAAGATATTCGCATTACCCAAGCGGGTGGCGGTATTGGAACTGCAACCAAGGTTATCCTTGCTGATTACAGCGAGTTCGGTGCCGACATGCGCTCCGTTGGTTGTGCTGTTGAGTATGGTCAGAAGGGTGTCATTGCTGATGGTGATGGCGTATCTTTGAGACTGTTCGCTCTCAACTTCAACCATGTTGGTGCGGGAGGTGACTTCTCTAACGATCCTAACCTAGCAATTCAAGCTAACGAAGTTACCGAAATCAATAACGGTGATGTATCATTCGTTAGCATTGACCAAAGAGGAGACTTCAGAGTTGGAGATGCATTCTTCGTTGATCAAGAAAACGGTACGGTATCGTTCTCACAACAAGTAACCAGCCTCCAAGCACTTTCATCTCTTCAGATTACTGACGGAACTAACAGCAGCACTGTTACTCCTACAAGTGGTACATTCGGTAACATCCAGATTGCTGGAAATAATATCGAATCAACCTCTGGAGATATCAACATTGATCCAGCTGGTGCAGGTTCAATCAACATCACTGGTGATGTCAATGTCCTGGGTATCCTGACTGCGACAACCATCCAACTTGATTCTTTCCAGAAGAATGATACTTCTATTGCTCTGGATGACTCAGGTGCTAACGGCACTATCAGATTCAACACTGATAATGTTGAGGGCATGCGCCTTGACGCTAATCAGAAGTTGGGTATCGGCACTGCCGCACCTAGACAGAGACTTGATGTCCTCGACACTGCTAAGTTTGAGAGACTCGATGTAACTGGCGTATCTACATTTGCTGAGAGAGTTGACTTCAACCTTAGCATCGACGCAGTTGACGCTAAGATTACTGCAGGTGTTGTAACCTCGTTGGTCGGCACATATGCCACCATTACTACGGTTGATATCGAAACATTAGATGCTAAAGATGTCAACATCACTGGTCTTGCGGTAACAGATACTGTTGGTACTGCCGCAACGATCACCACAATTGACGCAGAATCTCTTGATGCCTTCGATGCCAAACTTACTGGTATTGCTGTTACAAACGCAGTATTCACTGGTATTGCAACCTTTAAGGATGATGCCAAATTACACTTCGGTGATGATGATGACCTCTCCATCTATCATGATGGTAATAACTCATACATTGATGATTCAGGAACTGGCACACTTGCGATCCGTTCTAATCAAATAGAACTTCAGAAGTATACTGGCGAAACTCTCGCTAACTTTACTGCTGATGGTCGTGTCACCTTACACTACAATAATGGCATTAAACTTGAGACACTAGCAATTGGTGCTAGCGTTCGTGGTGTAACTCAGACTGGAACACTTGATGTTGCTACTAATGCAGACATTCATTCAACTCTAACTGTTGATCAGGGCACAATCCTTACAGGAATTGTAACCAGTTCTGCTGGTGTTGAGGCAATCAACATTAATGTTTCTGGTATCCTTACCACTAACAACTTCAGAGTTACTGGAGTTTCTACGGTCGCAGACATTACAATTGGGGCTGGTTCTTCATCAACAAAAATAAATACTAACAGTGGAGAACTTGTTCTCGATTCTGCTGCTGGTCAGGTAACTGTCCAAGACAATCTGAGTGTAATCGGTTACGGTACATTCCGTGACGGTCTATATTACAGATCAGATCAAGGTGGATTAACTGGTATTGGATATAGCGGACCTAACGGTGTCGCATTCTTTGAAGCGGATGGAAGACTGGTCAGTGGTCTTAGTACTGTAGGGTTCTTAACAACCTCTAATTACATGCTAACCACGGATGAAAACAATATTCCAATTTGGTCTAATAGCGTTGACGGAGGTACATTCTGATGGCAAAACCAACTACTAGACAGGAACTCAAGGATTACGCTCTTAGACAACTTGGGTATCCTGTCTTAGAAATAAATGTAGCTGATGAGCAGGTAGATGATAATTTAGATGACGCTCTTCAATTATTTCAAGAGCGTCATTTTGATGGCGTAGAAAGAGTTTATCTTAAGTATAAGGTGACCGCAGATGACATCAAAAGAGGCCGAGCAAGGGGTGCTAGCGAATCTCTTGGTATCACTACTTCTACTACAACATCTGGAGACTTTGAAGAGAATACAAATTATCTGACTGTCCCAGATTCAGTTATTGGAATTGAGAAAGTACTTTTGTTTGATTCTAGCTTCATCTCCAACAACATGTTTAGTTTCAAATATCAGTTGTTTTTAAATGATGTAGCTTTCAATCTTGGATATAGTGGTCTTCTCAGTTATGCAATGACTAAAACATATCTTGAAGATATTGACTTCTTAATGACAACAAATAAACAGATTAGATATAATAAGAGAAATAATCGTTTGTATCTTGATGTCGATTGGGGATCTGTAACAGAAGGAACATACATAATTATTGATTGCCAAAGAATTATGGATCCTGCAAATTACGCAGGTGTTTATAATGATTCTTTCCTTAAAAAGTATTTTACATCTCTTGTTAAAAGACAGTGGGGTCAAAACCTCATCAAGTTTCAAGGAGTTAAACTTCCAGGAGGCACTGAACTGAATGGCAGACAAATTTATGAGGATGGTGTAATGGAATTGCAACGCATCGAAGATAGGATGCTTTCCACATATGAAGTCCCACCTCTTGATCTTATTGGATAATGGCGTTAAATCCCTTCTTTCTTCAAGGATCTCCTAACGAGCAAAATCTCATTCAGGAGTTAATAGACGAACATCTAAAAATGTTCGGACTTGATTGTTATTATATTCCTAGAAAAATGATTGTCACTGACGATGTTCTTGGAGAAGTGCAATCGTCAAAGTTTAATGATGCATATATTTTAGAAGCTTACCTCAATAACTATGAGGGATATGCTAAGGGTAGTGATATCATGACAAAATTTGGTATCAATCTGCAGAATGAAATTACGCTAACGGTTTCTAGGGAGAGGTATGAAGATTTTATTGCTCCCTTTGTAGTCACACACAACGCAAAAAACGCTGGTAGTGATATTGTTTTTGGAGAAAGACCCAAAGAAGGAGATTTGATTTACTTCCCATTGGGAGAGAGAATATTTGAAATCAAACATGTAGAGTTTGAGAATCCATTCTATCAATTGGGTAAAAATTATATTTACGAACTTCAATGCGAACTCTATCGCTACGAAGATGATTATGTCGATACTGGAGTTATTAGTATTGATGAAAGAGTAATGCAGGAAGGAGAAACAACAACAGTTATTCTTGCAGGTATTGGATCCACAGCTATTGCTGTCGTTGACTCGTTTGCCAGTCAAGGTGCATTACAACAAATTTTCTTAAATGATGATGGATATGGTTATACTTCCACACCCACTGTTAGTATCGAACCCTCTCCTGCTGGTGTTACTTCATCTAGGGCAGGTGCATTCGCATTTACAACAGAAAGATCAGGTTTGTATTCTGTTGATCAAGTAGTCCTACAAAACCCCGGATTTGCATATACAGAGGCACCAGCATTTACATTTGGTGGTCCTGGTGTAGGTGCAGCTGCAACAGCATCTCTTACAAACAGTGGTATCACATCTATTAGAATTACAGATCTTGGTACAAACTATGTAAGTGCTCCAATTATTACAATTCAACATCCATCTAATGTTGCTATCGGAACCACTGGCGTAACAGTCGGTAGTAAAGCGGGACAAATTCAAGCAACTGCAATCTCTATTCTTGATGGAGATAGCATCAATAGAATCTTCTTAACTAACGCTGGTTCTGGTTATGAAGCAGCACCTATTGTTTCAATTGGAGACCCACTTTCTCTTGGAATTGGTACATTCTTCTTCAACGAAAGAGTGGTTGGATCTCTGTCTGGGACTGAAGGATATGTGAAAGAATTTAATGAGACTGACAGAAAGTTAGAAATCTCAATAAATAATGGCATATTCTATCCTGGTGAATTCATTACAGGAACAGCATCTTCAGCCAGGTATCAAGTTCTAAGTCATAGTGGAATTGACACGACAACTAAATCCACTTTCAATGATGAGTTTGAAGTTGAGGCAGAAGGTATCCTAGATTTCACTGAAATTAATCCGTTTGGTACTTTCTGATGTTAGGCACTTATTTTTATCACGAGATCCTTCGCAAAACGGTTATTTCGTTTGGAACTCTATTCAATGAAGTACATATTCAAAAAGAAGATAAAAGTGGGAAAACTATCAGTGATATTAAAGTTCCATTAGCATATGGACCTAGGTCTAAATTTCTAGCAAAAATAGAACAGCAGCAAGAGTTAGCAAAGGCTACTGCTATCACTCTCCCAAGAATGTCTTTTGAGATGACTAGTCTATCTTATGATCCGACAAGAAAAACTTCAGTAACAAAAACATTTAAAGCAGTTGACGATAAGGATAGGGTAAAGAAAGTATTTCTACCAGTTCCATATAATGTTGGATTTGAACTTAATATTATGACAAAATTAAATGATGATGCCTTACAGATTGTAGAACAAATTTTACCATTTTTTCAGCCATCATTTAATATCACAGTAGATTTAATAAATTCAATTGGAGAAAAAAGAGATATTCCAATTGTATTGGAAAATATTTCATTTACAGACGAATATGAGGGCGATTTCTCTTCGCGAAGAGTCTTGACATATACTCTAAATTTTGTCGCTAAGACATATCTCTTCGGTCCTATTGCCGAAAGTACTGATGGACTGATTCGGAAGGTACAAGTTGATTACTATTCTGATACTAATAGACAAACGGCTAAGCGTGAAATGAGATATACTGCTGAACCAGATCCAATTACTGCAGAACCTGGAGATGATTTCGGGTTTAATGAAACTAGTACTTATTTTGATGACGGTAAAAATTATAGTCCCACCAGACAAGAGGATGTATAATGGATTTCAAACAAATAGACGAATCTTTAAATACATCTAGCGAAACTATTGATGTTACTCCGATCAAAAAATCAAAACCAGAACATTTAACTCAGAATGATATTGATAAAGATTATAGTTATACCAGAGCTAATTTATACTCTTTGATTGAAAAAGGTCAGGAAGTATTGAATGGTGTGATGGAACTTGCTGAGGAAACACAATCTCCTAGAGCATATGAGGTTGCTGGTCAGTTACTCAAGAATGTTGCTGATAATACTGACAAATTAATGAAGTTGCAAAAAGATATTAAGGAAGTCAAGGAAGAAGTAAAAGGTCCTTCAAGTGTAACAAACAACGCTATGTTTGTTGGTAGTACTGCAGAGTTACAAAAAATGCTGAAAGAAATGAATAAGAAAAAATGAATGGGTTGGATCCTGAAGAGTGGTACTGCAGTGTCAATATCGGGATCGATGAAATACGGTTCATGTATTCTCACTTAGAGTATTCATTAAAGATGTGGCCTGGGTCTCCTGCAAGACCAGTAGAGGAGCAACAATTTCTTATGGATATGAAAGATAAGTATTTTGCTATGCTAATGGAATATAATTTTTCTGAAAAATAAATAGAAGAGCCATGCTTCCTTTCAATGCCAGAAGAAGTTAAAAAAGAAGACCCTAAGAAGAAAGGTCTTCTAGGTAAAATTAAAGAGGCAGCAGATGACAAAGAAGAACAGCTTGCTATTCTGTCTACTTTTGTTAGGCTCGGCATCCTTGTTTGGTCTGGCGGAATACTCACGCTGGCATACATCAAACTTCCACCAGCACTTGGAATTCCTGAACAAAAACTAGATCCC